>ERZ773225.1267-NODE-1267-length-31687-cov-22.805039_pt1 | contig 31687 bp, 27 predicted proteins | sample MGYA00580993_ERZ773225 | MGnify/ENA primary metagenome ERZ773225 (study PRJEB29015, sample SAMEA2737748) | human gut metagenome | biome: human gut; feature: human-associated habitat; material: faeces | place: China | collected 2012 ...
CTTTTGATATCACCATGCTGGGTGTTCTTGCCATACTTGCGGTTTGCCAGCAGACAGGCTGTTGCAAACGAGAAATCGCCACACTCAAGGGTGTCGAGTAGGTAGGATTCCCGCAGCATAGGTCGGCCTTGTTCATCCAGAAGTTGCTTTCCAGTGAACGCATCGTGCTGGTAAACGAGGTACGCTTCGATGGCGGTGTAGTCCGAGTTCTTAGAGGCGATATGCTTGAGCGTTGCCATACAGTTCACCCAGAACTTTCTCGGCGTGCAGCCGAAATGCGGTCAGGTCTGCAAGTTCGTCAAGAATTTTCGCTCGTATCTGCTCGGTGTCCGCACCGCCGGAATTGAAGTGCCTTGCAAGCTGGTTGAGGTTGGTGCCCACCTTGCTGCACTGGGCAAGCAGGGTGGAAACAGCGGTCAGGGTTTCTTCTCCACCGCCTGCAACGATGACTGTTTTCTCAATCTTGACGTTGTGGATGGCACGGCGGATAAAGGTGGAGAGGGAGAGATTCAGGAGTTTGCAAGTGAGTTCCAGTGACGTTTTTTCCTCCGCTGTCACACGGAACTTGATGACGTGCGTTTTGTTGTTCGGCGTGTCGTGGTGCTGGGAATTGCTAGGGGTCAGTTGAACATTCGTTTTGGTCATTGTACCTCCTGTCTGTTCGATAACTCCTCGGTGAAGTTATGTAAGCACGACACGCCGTTCCATTCGTGCCGCAAGGCACGAATGATGAGCAGGGTTTGGGGCAGGCACGCCCCAACAAGATCACTTGGAAAACTCGCAAGAGTTTGAGAAGTGAAGTCCCGGATGGACAGGAAATTTTCAAGAATTGAAAATTTGTGGCCACGGGACGGTTCTTGCTCTCCACCGCTGCGCTCAAAACGCATTTCCGAAAGTTGTTTCCGAATTGTTAAGACGCAAAAATAAGTAGAGAGTTCCGCTGCTCGTGTATGTTGATCGCCGTTTGCTCCGAACGAAGTTCCTGCCCCTGTTTTGCAGCGGCGTTGGCCGAAAAGCCGGTATCACGCTCGGACGGCTCATGAAATTCTCAAGGTACGGCTTCCCCAAAAAGAAAATACCGCCCACGCAGTACAGGCGAAGGATTTTGTCGGGTGAAACAGACGGCAAAATGATCGGGTGTGTTGCGGGGCGGTAAATCTTCGCAGGAAATAAAACCGCACAGAATCGTTTCTTTACAGAAATCGCTGTGGATTTGTTGGGAATGATAACATAAGTATTGATGTGTGTCAACACTTCAGGATAATGAATACATCAGATGAATGAAACACACAAAGTACAAGCAAAAGCAAAGCAATGTTTTAGGAGAATGTTTTAATTTTCGCAGTTCAGGCGGACTTGGACGGTAAACACACCGTCTTTCTTTTTCGTATAGAAGTCACCATGGTTCTCCTGAACGATACGATTTATATTTTTTAGTCCGTAACCGTGATACTCTCCGATGCGGATTCCGCGAGAAGTATCACTGTATGGGTTTTCCAGCCGATAGAAGAGGCTTCGATACTGCTTGCGCAGCTGTAGATGAATGATTCTCTGTTCCGCTGGCAGGTCGCAACAGGCTTCGATGGCATTGTCAAATGTGTTTCCGATAATGATGCTCAAAGACAACGATGAGATCGTCAGGACTTCAGGAATCGTCACATCCAGTTTGACGTTGATGTTATTCCTTTCCGCAATTCGTAAGTAATAATTCAAAAGAGCATCAACAACAGGATTTCCGACCGCAGAAATATTTGTGGAACGCTCGAAAACATCCGTGGCAGCCTGCGCAATCTTGTGAAGTTCTTCGGTATCACCGTGTTCTGCAACTGCCTGCATCGCCAGGATGTATTTCTTCACATCATGCCGCAGAGAACGGACTTCTTCCTGGCGTTCTTTGAGCTGCTGGTAGTATTCCATTTGAAGATTGTACTGCTGTTCGTTGAACTTAACTTTGAATTTTTCCAGTTCATTTTCCCGGAGAGCTTCCACATAGAACACGATCAGGATGTTTATAAGGAGAAGCACCGCCATAAGACCGACCATATAATCCGGGAAATACTCATCCGCAGCATGATACTGTGCCACATAACAGACAGCAATACTTGCGATTTGAATCGCAATGATCGGCAGCAGCCATAGGATACGCAGAGCATTTCCTTTTCGGCTGAAAAAATGTGAGATCAGGACTACGAGTGGAATTTGAATCAGGTTTGAAAAAACAACATAGACCAACCGTGCTGCCCCAGCCTGCATTAGAATGTCGGTATCCGGGATACGCAGCCCAATCAGAAGCATTGCAAGCACTTCCACCAAAGCAATCAGTGTGAAGAAAGCTCCGCTTGCAAAAACCGCCTGCCACGGTCGAACCTCATAGAACAGCAATGCAAGGAAAAATCCGCCAACTAAAAGATAGATCGTGCGCTGCGTCACCCAATCCGGGAATAAACTCAAAGCACACTGCCCAGCAATCAAGAGTGCAACATAGGCATAGAACCACCTTGAGACGGGCTCCTTTTTGGGAAACAGCCGACCGATAAAAAGCAGCAACAGGGCAATGTTGGCAAAGCTCCCTGCAAACTCAACGAAATAATAAAGCATCATCTTCCCAAATAAGCGTTGAAGATCTGATTGAACTCCTGACGCTTCCTCCTGCTGATCGGCAGCTGATGTCCGCTGGAAAGAAAAACAGCGGTTCCCGTAGCGTAAACAATGTGTTCCATGTTGACGAGATAACTTTTGTGTGGTGACACAAAGCACCGTTTGGGAAGCTGCTCCAAGGCTTCAGGAATGCTCATTCGCAATGTAAGGTCTTGCTCCTTGCAGTGAATCAGAACTTTATGTCCGTGGCTTTCCAGAAAGTAAATGTCCGATGTTTCCAAGGACATGGTAACACCATCGTATTCGATCGTGAAATGTTTGGAGTTCAGTTCCTGAAGGACGGCATCCATTGCCGCAGCGAACAGCGTCTGATCCAAAGGTTTGACAAGGTAGCGGAATGCAATGCCATATCCCTGCACAGCGTACTCATGCCGCTTCGTGACAAATACCACCAAAGGATGCTTCTCCATCTGAATCAAAGACTGCGCCAGCTGAAAACCGTTGGATGGCATCTCGATATCGAGAAGAAGCAGATCAAAGGATTTCTTCTGCATTTGCAATTCGCTCAGAAGTTCGTTTCCATCCATGTAAGTTTCAATGTCAAAGCAGCCTTGCACATCGTACTGCTGGACGCTTTGAACAATGCCATCAAGGTCTGATTTCTCATCATCGCAGACTGCAACGTGGTACTTCAGCATTTCGACAACCTCCACAAAATAATGTCCTGCTACTATTATAGACTGTGCAAAGGCTCCTTACAAGTAGCCTGACCTACCACTTTTGTCACCAGAACGACCAGTTTTGCCAAACCTCTTGATTTTGCTGAAATTTATGATACAGTGAAGCAAAAATCAGAAGATAAGGTGGCGCAACTGCAATGTGGGAACGCACGCTGTCTCAAAAATCAGTCCGTCTTTTCTGCGAGCAAAAAGTGATAGATGAAGCAAAGGCGGATGCGTATGTCTATGGGTACGAGTTGCTCATATCATCTGTTGTGAGCGTTCTGCTTGTTGTTTTAATCGCTGTTGTGTGTGGTGATGTGCGGTACGCACTTTCATTTTTGATTGGGTTTATCCCACAGCGAATCTACATTGGCGGATACCATGCAACATCGCACACCAGATGCTATTTGGCATTCTCCGGACTGGCACTTATCTGCATTTTGCTAAGTAAGGCAATCGCAGCAAATCACCTTTTCCGTATCCTGACAACAGTAGCTCTTTTGGGCATCTCTATCTTTCTCTCACCTATCGAAGCAAAGAATAAGCCTTTAAGTGAAAAGAAGCGGTCAAGTTACAAGATGGTCGCATCTGTTCTTTCGTCAATAGATTTCCTGCTTGCCATTTTTAATGTGCTTCCGTATACACGTCATGTAGTTTGCTACTATCTCTCCAAATGGGTATTGATTGTATTCTCAACAATTCCTTTGGTTCAACAAAAATTTAATGCCAACTTTTGTAGATAGGGAGGTGATAACATGAAAAAAAACAAATGGGTGCTGCTTCTTATCGCTTTTGTTGCATTTTTGGTATTGGTTTATTTTATTGGTGCTTGCCTTAATGCAACGGCAGAGGCATTGACAATTATTTCGCTCTGCATCGGCATACTGGTCATTTATTTAGTCATAAAAGCAATCAAATCAAAATAAGGAAAGGAAAATGTGATCATGAGTACAAGAAAATTCATCAAAAAACTTACGGCGAGCCACTGTTGGAAGTGATGTTACAGGATCACAGTATAAGCATATATTTGTATCAAATCTCAGCTATACAATTGACAATACGGCGATTGCGCAAATTGAGATTGGTGGAGTTGAAACTGCAGCAAGCCTTTTAATTACTGGGTTGCACTTGCCGGGAAGCACTGCTGTTACGGTTGGATCCTTTTTGGTTAGTGTGGTTCTAGCTACTTCTCCATCGAAAGTTGTTATAAATCAATCGCTGTATGAAGTCCATTTCGCATATGATAATAGCTACTATACCCATTGCTATCATGATATTTTGTATTCGTATGATTCCGGTGGACACCTTATGGATACTACAAAATCGTACCATCAAGCTGTGGGAGGCTAAGAATGAAAAAAGGCAAAAGCAACTTTTTTCTTATTGCTCCTTTTGCCCTTTGGGGCTGCATTTCAGTATGGACTAGTAATCTTGTCCGATTGACAGATAAAAGCGCAGTACCTTATGCTTGGGCTTCTTTGTTTTTCTCATATGGAATCGTAGCAGTGCATTATATCCAAGTGGCAGTATCCTCCAAAGGCTGTAACAATGCCGAAAACGAAAAAATTGCATGGGTTCAGCTTGGGCTTTCAACTTTGTTCTTGATAGTAGCTGTTGTTCTAGCTATTCAATGAAGGAAAGCAAAGTAATCACCCAAAGCAGTGTAAGGTCACAATATTTTCTATTCCAGCACTAGTTCCAGAACAAAGTATATATAATACAACCTATACATATGACTTCTATGATGTTGGAACTTATCTTGATTGCAGCGTTGGGTGTTATTTTGGAGTGGTTGGCTCAAGCAAACCAATCTATTGGAGTGCAACTACACAAGTTACCATCCCGAAATTATGATTTTGACCAGCTATGGATGAAATTGTTTTTGAACCCAGTGATGTCAATATGTTAGCAGCTTTAGGCATCGTCGAAAGTGTAAAGTTGTTTCCGTTTATGTTATCAATGGGAGAACTTCAATATGCTTGCGATTCAGAATATCGTTGCAAACAATTCGTGAATTGCCTTTCAGAATATTATCCTGACAGCCAAATTGAAGCTAGACAACTGTGGTCGAAATATCATGGTACAGCGAATGCGGTTCAATGTGATATGATAAATCATAAGCCACTGCGTGTTTGGGTCAGGAGTTCTGCCGATTGTTGGTGCGGCATTTATTATATTTGTTACTATGCAGCAAAGTATGGTACAAATAGAATTTTGCTTGCATCCAGAGAAGGTCTGAAAGAATTTATGGAAGGGAAAACCGATAAGATCTCACAAAAGTATTTGACGGAAGAAACTATTACTGAGTATGCCAAAAGATGGGGAAAGCTATTAAACGAAAACACCTCCATGCGTATTTGGCATGCGAACGATGTTAAAAGCGTTAACATAGATTATTTCGACCAGAGAATTATTAGTTTAGTATCGAGAATTCCTATTTCGGTTGGTGAACTTACCGCAGACGTATTAAAAGCGATTTCTGCTCCGGTAAGTGACTGGTATGTCATGAAACGCATAGAAGCACTTTTGAAAAAGGGTGTTCTTCAAGTCGTTATTCCAAACAAAATCTTTTATAATACCATCGTCCAGCTAAACGAAGAATAAAGGAATCCGAGCAAGTCGGCCCAACAGTCACCTCATTTCAACGAGAGGGGTGGCTGTTGGGTCAATTGTTCAAAAAGAAAAACTGAAGATAATAAAAAGTCTTGATTTCTCCATCAAAACATGGTATATACATTATACGAAACAGTGCTTTGAAAGAACGCTCCACCGTTCAATGACGTGTAAAGAGAGGTGCTTGCCATGACCGCTGTGATCTACGCCCGCTATTCCAGTGATAACCAGCGCGAAGAATCCATCGAAGGCCAGATTCGTGAATGCACGGCCTATGCCGAAAAGAATGACATCACTATCGTCAAGCACTACATTGACCGCGCCATCTCTGCCAAGACGGATAATCGCCCTCAATTCCAACAGATGATAAAGGACAGCGACAAGAAGCTGTTTGATATTGTTCTGGTCTGGAAACTTGACCGCTTTGCCCGGAATCGCTACGACAGTGCCCGGTATAAGACCCAGCTGAAGAAGAACGGTGTCAAGCTCATGTCGGCTACGGAGATCATCTCCGAGGGGCCAGAGGGTATCATTCTGGAATCGGTTCTGGAGGGCTATGCAGAATACTACTCTGCCGACCTTGCCGAAAAGGTTGTCCGTGGACAGACAGAGAACATCCTGAAAGGCCGCTGCAACGGTGGTCGTGGAACGTTTGGATATACGCTGGATTCCGAGCGGAAATTTCACATCGACCCGCTTGCCTCCCCTTTCGTGCTGGAATCGTTCACGAAGTATCGGGATGGCCTCACGATGAAAGAGATTCGGGACTGGCTGAATGAAAACGGCATCAAGAACCCGGTCGGAGGCGAATTTACTTACAACAGCGTGGAGCACATGCTCAAAAACCGGCGTTATATCGGAGAACTGAAATTCCGGGATGTGGTCGTGCCGGATGCGATTCCGCCCATCGTGCCGCTGGAACTGTTCGATGATGTGCAGGAAAAGATTGCCAAAAACAAGAAAGCCCCTGCCCGAAGAAAGGCAGAGGACGATTACCTGCTGACAACCAAGCTGCACTGTGGTTGCTGCGGTGCGCTGATGTTTGGCGAAAGCGGCACAAGCCGGACGGGAGAAGTCCACCGCTACTATAAATGTGCCACGGCCAAAAAGAAGAAGGGCTGCAAGAAGAAAACTGTCCGTAAACAGTGGCTGGAAGATCTTGTGGTTAACCAGACCATGCAGCTTGTAAAAGACGATGCCGCTATGGAGTCCATCATCGCCAAGGTGATGGAACTGCAAAACAAGGAAAACACCAACATTCCTCTTTATGAAAAGCAGCTCCGGGATGCGGAATCGGGTATCCAGAATATGCTGAATGCGATTCAGGCTGGAATCCTGACCAGTTCCACCAAGGAGCGGTTGGAGCAACTGGAAGAAACCAAGCGTGAGCTTGAAGCCCGCATTGCAGAAGAAAAGCTGGCAAAGCCCAAGGTCACGGAGGAGTTCATTCGCTTTTGGCTGCTGCGGTTCCGTAAACTCAACATGAATCAGAAAGACCAGCGGCAGGCACTGGTGGACACGTTCATCAATTCGATTTACCTGTACGATGATAAGGTTTTGATAACCTTCAACTATAAAGAAGGGACACAGACCGTGACTTTTGGAGAAGCGACGGAAGTTGCATCCGAGGGAAATGGTTCGGATTTGGATTGCATTCCTGCACCAAGGACTGCTGCACAGGTTTTGTGCAGCAGTCCTTTTTATTTATTTTATCGAATCCATCTTGCAAAAGCGGCGCAGTGCCTTATAATAGAGGCTGTGCCCCGGTGTGCGCGGGTACGGTTAGGATGTATAGGATAAAGGAAAAAAGAGTATGGCTTCTCAAACGAATACGCTGACGGAAGGCCCTCTGGCCAAGCAGATCTTTCTGGTCAGTCTGCCGTTGGCGCTTTCCAACCTGCTGCAGGTGCTGTTCAACATGTCGGACGTGGCGGTGGTGGGGCGCTTTGCCGGTTCCACGGCACTGGGTGCTGTGGGCTCCACCAGCACGCTGGTGACCCTGTTCACCGGCTTTCTCATTGGTCTGAGCAACGGCATCAACGTGCTGGTGGCGCGTTTTTACGGCGCGCGCCACCCCAAGGACGTGGAAAAGACCGTCCACTCGGCGGCCATCATCAGCGCCGTTGCCGGTGTGGCGTTGCTGCTCATCGGTCTGCTGGGTTCCCCCGCCATGCTGCGGCTGCTGAACACCAAGGAGGATCTGCTGCCCGGCGCGATTTTGTATCTGCGGGTGTATTTTCTGGGTATGCCGGCGCTGGCGCTGTACAACTTCGGCAACGCGGTGTTCAGCTCCATCGGTGACACCAAAAAACCGCTGATGTATCTGTCCATTGCCGGTGCACTGAACATTGCGCTGAACCTGTTCTTTGTCATCGTGTGCGATCTGAGCGTGGTGGGCGTGGCGCTGGCCAGTGCCATCAGCCAGTGCGTTTCCGCGTTTCTGATCCTGCGGGCGCTGACCCGGGTGCAGGACTGCTACGCGCTGGACCTACATAAATTACAGCTGGACCCGGTGCAGGCCAAGAGCATCCTTGCGCTGGGCGTACCTGCCGGGCTGCAGAACGCCATTTTTGCCATTGCCAACCTGTTCATTCAGGCGGGCGTCAACTCCTTTGACTCTCTGATGGTCAAGGGCAACAGCGCCGCCGCCAACGCGGATGGGCTGATCTACGACTGCATGGCGGCCTTCTACATGGCCTGCGCCAGCTTTATGAGCCAGAACTACGGCGCGGGACGGCCTGACCGGGTGAAGAAGAGCTATTTCATCAGTCTGGGCTACTCCTTCGGCGTGGGACTTGTGCTGGGTGCGGCGCTGTTCTTCTGCGGGCCGGCCTTCCTTGCGCTGTTCACCACCGAGGCGGCGGTCATTGACGCCGGCATGAAGCGCGTAGCCGTGATGGCCTTTGCCTACTGCGTCTCGGCCTTTATGGACTGCACCATCGCCGCCTCCCGCGGGCTGGGCAAGACGGTGGTGCCCACTGTCATCGTGGTGCTGGGCTCCTGCGTATTCCGGGTGATCTGGGTGTACACCATCTTTGCCCACTTCCACACCATCCCGGCGCTGTACCTGCTGTACCCGTGCAGCTGGATCCTGACCGCGCTGGCAGAAATTGCCTATTTCGCCAGCTGTTACAAGCGCGCAATGGCTATTTTCCGCAAGCCTGCGGCGGCGTAAAAGGAAATATGATATAAAAAGGGCTGCTGCACTGTTTGTGCAGCAGCCCTTTGTTTATGCTTTTGTCAGGGGGTCAGAGCGCAGCTCAGATTTCCTTCTTCAGGGTCTCACCCATGATGTAGCCGTAGGTCAGAGCGGCGTCGAAGCCCATGCCGTACTGCTTGGCGTCCTTCTCCTCGATGGAGCCGCAGACGTCGCCGGCAGCGTACAGGCCGGGGATGGCCTTCTTGTCCTCGGTCAGGACGTGGCAATCGGTGTCGATGGCCAGACCTGCGGTGGTCAGGTAGAAGGTGGGGTCAACGCGGATGGCCCACAGACCGTCGCGGGTCTCGATGTAGGGGCAGTTGCGGCGGCCGAACTCGTCCGGCTCGCCAGCCAGAGCGGCGGCGTTGTTGGCCTCGATGGCGTCTGCCAGATTGGGCAGGTTCAGCTCCTCAGAGGCCTTCTCCACGCTGTCGTAGTGCACAGCCTCGCCCTTCTCGAACATGGCAACGTAACCGTTGAAGCCGTAGGACTCGCTGTCGCGCAGCTTGACGGCAGAGGACTCGTCGAACACATAGTAGAAGGTATCGCCGTTGTCTTTATTCAGCTTTGCCTTGGCCATGGTGTAGTGGTTATCGGAGACGATGTTGCCGATGTTGTCGCCCTTGATGTTGACCATGATGCCGGGGGCAGACTGGTGGATGAAGGCCAGCTCGAACTTGCTCTTGTAGCTGGACAGGAAGGCGGGCAGAGCGCGGTTCTCGCACTCCACATAGCCGCCGGCGTCGATACCCATCTGGATGCCCTCGCCGGTCATGCTGGAAGCGCAATTGAAGAAGAAGTCGGCGTAGTCGGGGCTGTACTTCTTCAGCATTTCGGGGTTCTTGGCAAAGCCGCCGGAGGCAAGGCAGACCGCCTTGCCGCGCAGGGTATAGCTTGCGCCGTTTTCGCCCTTGGCGTGGAAGCCCACAACACGGCCGCTCTCGTCCTTGATCAGGTCGGTGACGCTGGTGGAGTAGATGATCTTGCCCTTCTCGTACTTCTCCACGCGCTGTGCCATGAACATCATGGCGTAGCCTGCGCCGCCCTCGTAGCAGCCGGGTGCCAGATACGGGGTGGAAGCGCCGTACTGGGTAGCGCTTTCGTAGTTGCCCATGGTGTTGAAGCCGATGCCGATGCCTGCCATCCAGTCCACCAGATCACCGGCGACGGTGTACTGCTTGGTCATGTAGGGCATTTCACCGTTGAAGAACTCGGTGCGGTGGTACTTCTCCATGGTCTGCCAGAAGTTCATCATGCCCTCCAGCGTGCCCATGGCAGAGCTGCGGAAGCTGCCGTCCACATCGTAGTTGTACTGCAGCTTGGAGCCTGCGGTGGCAACGCCGCCGTAGGTCATGGACATGGAGCCGCCGGGGATATCGCGCTTCTCAACCAGAATGACGCTGTAGCCGGCCTCCAGCAGGCGGCAGGCGCAGGTCAGGCCGGAGGTGCCGGCACCCATGATGACGACATCAGCCTCTTCCTCGATGACCTCGTTGGAAGCAGCGATGGTGACCTCCTTGGAGAAGTCGTCCACGTTATAACCGGCCAGCTCGATGGCCTCCTTCACAGCTGCCTTGACAGCCATGGAGGTGATGGAGGAGCCGCGCAGGTTGGGCACGTTGACACTCTGGTGCTCGACGATGGCGGCGGGGATGCGGGAGCAGGCATAGTTGCCGATGCCGATGGTCTCCTCGTGAGACAGCACCTCACAGGCAGTGATCTTGCCGTCAAAGAAGGTGGTGGCAACGTGCACCCAGCTTTCGTGACCCATTGCCTTGGTGACGTACTTGCCGTCCACCGGGGAGGAGGGCTTGGTCACAGCGGAGGAAGCAGCAGAGGAAGCTGCGGAGGAAGCGGGAGCACCGGTGGTGCTGGAAGCGGAGTTGCCGCAGGCGGTCAGCAGACCGGCAGCAGCTGCGCCCATGGTGCCCACAGCGGCACCGCGCATAAAGTTGCGACGAGAGATCTTAGCCATAAGGTTCGCCTTTCTTTTTCTTTTCTCTTCTTTTTTGCGTTTTTCCTGTTCCTTCGTGCATTTTGAACATTGATACGATTATAGCAAAGTTTTGCCCCGGTGTGAAATACAAATTTGTGTCAGAATTTATCAAATCTCTTTATAAATTGTTTTCCCTTTACGGCCTGTGCGGAATCCTGTATAATAAAGATGACCAGCTTTTTACACAAGGAGGGGCGCCGTTCTATGACGATTTACCAATTGGAGTGCTTTATTGCCGTAGCAGAGGAGCTGAATTTCAGCGCAGCTGCCGAGCGGCTGTTCACCACCCAGCCCGCCATCACCTACCAGATCAATGCGCTGGAAAAGGAGACCGGGCTGCACCTGTTCGAGCGCACCACCCGCCGCACCAAGCTGACCGCTGCCGGGCAGTCCTTTTATCTGGACATGGTGCAGATGACCAGCTTTGGGCGGCAGGCGCTGAAGAAGGCGCAGGATATTCAGGACGCCGACCGCTCCCACCTGACCGTCGGGCTGCGGCAGCTGTTCGATTACAGCACCTTTTCCAGCATTCTGGCCGAGTTCCAGCACCAGTTTCCCAACGCCTGCGTAGACGTTGTGCCGCAGGACAACCGCCGCCCGCTGGAACAGCTGCGCTCCGGGCAGCTGGATATCGGCTTCTTCTACGCCACCGAGCACTCCCGCGACCGGGACATCTCCTTTACGCCCCTGTTCGCCCTAGGCTACCATGTGCTGATGAACCCCAACTCTCCCCTTGCCGACCGGCGGGCGCTGCATCTGGCAGACCTGAAGGGGCAGAGCGTGGTGTCCTCCGGCGCGTTCGACAGCTTTCTGTCCGCCTGTCAGGGACCGTCGCTGGAGCAGCTGGCGCAGGTGGAAGTGGATTGCAGCAAGATCACCCCCAGCTTTGAGGGTGCGCTGATCATGATCCAGATGGGCACCGCCATGTCCATTGTGCCCTGCCTGTCCACGGCGGTGATCCCGGGCATCGTCAAGGTGCCGCTGCTGGATTTTCCCCCGGTGACGGTGGAGATCGCCACCATGCGCCACGCACCCCGGCTGGAGGTGCAGTCCTTTATCGAGATCGCCAAGCAGAAATACGCCCATCACCCCGACCCGCTGCGGATGGAGGCGCTGATCTGAGGCGCAGCTGCTACTGTTCAAAAGTCCCCTTATATCATAGGGCTTCGCCGCCTGTTCTGAACAGCAGCACTGCCCTGTAAAAGCAGAAAACCGGACAGCCTGCGGGCTGTCCGGTTTTTTGTGCTATCGAAAGGTTTTACTGATAATCGTGGTTGAGGAACAGGGCCTTGATGACCACCACCTCGTCATATTCCTCCTGCTCCACCTCCACGTCCGCGTTCAAGGATTTCAGGCGCGTCTTGACTGCGTCCAGTGCCTCGGGCACGGTGACGGCGCGGCCCTCCTCCACGGCGTCCATCATCTGCTTGAGCACGATGGGGTGGGCGTACCAGCTTGCCACTGGGAACGCCCCGTGGGGGTAGTGCTTCACATACTCTGCCATGGCTGCCTCGGCCTTGTCCGCACGCTTCATGATGGCGTTGTTGTTATTGTGGGCGGTGGGCAGCATATTGTAGCTGGAAAACAGGAAGATGGCGGCAAAGCCGAACAGCGCAAAGTACACGCCGTAGCTGCCGGTGTGGCTGAACACGGAGTACAGACCGTAGGCCGCCGCCGCAACGCCCAGCACAAAGATGGCCAGCGCCACATAGCGGTACACCGGTTTGCTTTGCAGCTGCGCACGCTTGCGGCGCTCGGCAGCGCTCAGCTCGGCGGAAAGCTCCGGCTTTGCATCCAGATACTCCTTTGCCCGGTGCAGCACGGTAAGGCTGTGCTGCGCGTCCTCGGAAAGCTCCGGCAGCTTGCGGGCGGCCTTTTCAGCGGCCTTTTTCTCCAGCGCCTGCTCTCCGGCAGCGCTGAGCAGATGCAGCTGCGGCTGCTCCTTGGCAAGCACTTCCAGCAAAGCGTCCACATCCCGCTCGTCCTTGAAGTTGCACTGCTTCTGCTTGCCGCCGTCGTACTCCACCACAAGATACGCCATGGAGGCAAACACGCCCTTGCCGGAAAAGCCGCCGGAGCTCATAGCCACCCGCTTGAACACCCGGGTGATGCTGCCGTAGGGCAGATAATAGCGGCGGTCGATGTAAAAGCTGTTCAGGTACAGCGCCTTTTTGCCTACGCCGCAGGGGCCGATCTTCCGGCAGGCTTTTTTGTCTGCCTCCAGCTCCTGCGGGTCAAGCTTTGCCATGCCCAGCTGTGCGGGTTTGAAAATCATGGGTAGTTCCCTTCTTTGCTTTAAATTCTACGCCCCTATTTTCCCACGGGACGGAGGCAATTGCAAGCCTTGATTTTTAAAAAACAGCGCCCGCCGCTGTACGGTCAGGCAGCGGCGGGCGCAGGTCACTTACGGAAATATGGAGCCGTCAGTTCCTTATGCCTTGGAAGTAGAGCTCTTCTTGGTAGCATGGAGGAACAGAGCCAGCATTGCGATGGCAAAGACGATGCCGATGGGGTAAGCAACGGCGGTGTTGTAAGCCACCAGCTTGCCGTCCGCATAGGTGTTGATCATCTTGCCCAAGCACTCGGGAGCCAGCACGAAGTAGGTGCAGGACACAGCGCTCATGAAGGTAGCAGGCACGGCGGTGATCCAGAAGTTCTTCTTCTCCTTGAACAGGTACATGGAAGCAGCCCACAGGACGATCATAGCCAGCGTCTGGTTGGTCCAGCTGAAGTAACGCCAGATGACGGTGTAGTTGATGAAGCCCAGTGCGTTGCCGATGCCAAGGAAGGCACCAACGCCCAGCACGGGGATGCAGAGCTTCAGGCGGTTTGCGTAGCTGTCCTGATCGATCTTGAGCCAGTCGGCCAGGGTCAGACGAGCGGAACGGAAGGCAGTATCACCGGAGGTGATGGGGCAGATAACGACACCGATCATAGCCAGTGCCACGCCGACATTACCCATGGTCTTGAGGCAGACGTCGTAGATAGCGGCAGACTGACCGGCAGCCAGAGCCTCGGCCAGACCGACCATCTTGCCATCGGTGATGGTGTACAGTGCGCAGCCAGCAGCAGCCCAGATCAGAGCGATGATGCCCTCGCTGACCATTGCACCGTAGAATACGAAGTGACCCTGCTTCTCACTCTTCATGCAGCGAGCCATCAGAGGAGACTGGGTGGAGTGGAAGCCAGAGATAGCACCACAGGCAACGGTGATGAACATGAAGCTCCAGATAGGAGTGTTGGAGGGGTGCATATTGCTGAAGTTTGCCCAGATCTCGGGGATGGTATAGGCGGGGTTGGTGAAGATACCAAAGATAACGCCCACAGCCATGATGATCAGGCAGATGCCGAACACAGGGTAGATCTTACCGATGATGGCATCAATGGAGATAAAGGTTGCGATGAAGTAGTACACCAGAATGATGATCAGCCAGAACAGGGTGGTGGTCAGCACGCCGGACATACCGCCGTTCTTGCACAGGGTAACGATCAGGCCTGCGGGGCCGACTGCGAACACGGTACCGACCATGATCAGCAGCACCACAGAGAACACACGCATGATGTTCTGCATCACGGGGCCCAGATAGCGGCCGGTGACCTCAGCGATGGAAGCGCCGTCGTTGCGCTCGCTCATCATGCCGGAGAAATAGTCATGTACGCCGCCGGCAAAGATGGTGCCGAAGGTGATCCACAGGAACACCACGGGACCCCACAGAGCACCCTGCAAAGCACCAAAGATGGGGCCCAGACCTGCAATGTTCAGCAGCTGGACGAGGAACAGCTTCCACTGGGGCATCACAACGTAGTCAACGCCATCGTTGATGCGCACAGCAGGAGTTTCGCGGTCGTCCGGTCCGAACGTGTTGTCCACGATCTTACCATAGACAAAGTAGCCTACGATCAGAAGCGCCAGACACAGTAAGAAACTAATCATACCAGAAACCTCCTTTTGAATTTCAGCCGCCGACAGCTTATGCCATACTGCGGCTATGACCGATCTCTGGCTTCATGTTAACACCTTTTTCATAATTGTGTTAATATTTTTTAGGTATGGTTCCCATATCAAAAAGTATATGGCCGCTTATTTTATTTGTTTACGCAAACTTTTATTTTGCGGCGATAACACGTTTTAATTCGTCGTTTTGTTTCTCAAAAATTTTCTCCCGGGAACGGTCAAGCTCGCCCCCGCCAAACTTTGCACTGTCTTTTTGTGCACTTTGCTTAATCGTTTGCGATTTTCTCCCCAAAACGTGGAATTTGAGACGAAAAGAAGGGAAATCTGTCCTCTCAGGTGGGGCACCCGTGAAAATGGGCTAGCAGAGCGTCCGCAGACGCTCCGCTAGCCCGAAAATATAAATAATTCTTCCGCTGCAACAACGACGACCGCCGCCAGCGGCGGAAACAGGGAGGAGTTGTTGGGGCAGCGGCCAGCAAGACGCGCGTGCCGCCCAAGGCACGATGCGGATGCTGGGTGCCGCAACCCGGAAGACGCGGCGCGCATTTCAAATCTTCTTCCACCCGCTGTCCTTGATGGTGGCATCCGCCTGTTTGTGCAGCAACTGCACAAACAGCTGCTCCTCCGGCTGCAAAGGCTCCCGCTCCGGGTACACCAGCACGTCCCGCATCTGCTGCTTCTGCGCCGGGCAATTATGCAGCGCCAGATGGTACTGCTCCAGCGCGCGCTGCGGCATGGGGGACGACCACATATAGGCCGTGGGCAGATTCTGCAAAATGGAGAACTGGCTGCACCGCTCATACACATGGATGCGGCGGTTGGGGTTCACCTCCCAGCGGGAAACCGTGCTCTCCTCCCCGGGCAGATGGGTGTCGCCGTGCAGCACCTCGATGTAATCGTTCAGCTCGTCCAGCTCGCGCACCTGCCGCCGCGCCAGCGGGCTGTCCTGACTGGTGAGCAGCAGGTAGGAAAACTCCATGATAGGCTCCTGCCGCAGACCGTGGCGCTGGCAGTAGCGCAGGTAGTAGTCCTCGTCCTCGGCGGCATAGCGCAGCAGCGCTATGTGGTAGCCCTGCCGCAGCACAAAGTCCAGGGCTTCAATAGCGCCGCTCTCCCGGATATGCACCCGCAGCTGCTCGCTGCGGGCTGCCTGCTGCAAAAAATCCACCGCCGCATAGGAGGCGTAGGTGGCATGGGTCAGCACCACCCGCAGCTCGGCGCAGCTGCGCTGCTGGTGCGCCTCCTGCGCCAGCTCGTCCACCTGCTGCAGCACCCGCTGCGCCTGCCGGATGAACCGCTTGCCCTGCTCGGTGGGGATCATGCCCGTGGAGGAGCGTTCAAAAATGCGCAACCCGTATTCCTCTTCCAGGTTCTTCAGTGCCTTGCTGACGTTGGGCTGCGCCGCGTACAGCTGCTTTGCCGCCGCCGACACCGACCCCCATTTCATGATGGCTACCAGATACCGCAGTTCCGTAATATTCATGAACCCCTCCACGTTGTTTGCAGTCGTAACTGTATTGTAACAATTTCTCCGCGTCGCTGTCAAGCGGGGGAGAATAAACCCTCTCAGTCCGCTCCCCCTTGCACCAAAGCCCCAGGGTGCTATATAATAAGGAAAAACACAAAGGAGGGGCTGTACCATGCCGGAATACCGCGTGCTGCGCATTGACGAGCAGCTATACGGCTGCGAGGAGCTGCCCGCCGGGCAGCCGGTGCTGTGCGATGTGACCCTGACCGATGCCGCCGGGGCTGCCCGCATTCTGCCCTACCCGGACAGGGAGCTGACATGTCTTGGCATCGACGAGGGAGACATCGTCTGTCTGCTGCCGGACGGCACCCTGCACAAGCTGTAAGGAGTAATTTTATGCATAATATCTATTTCACCCGCCACGGCGAGACGGTATGGAACGTGGAAAATAAGATCTGCGGCATGACCGACAGCCCGCTGACCGCCCACGGGCAGGAGCAGGCGCGGCAGCTGGGCGAACTTGTCCGGGACAGCGGCCTGCACATCGACGAGATCCTGTACTCTCCCCTTTCCCGCGCCGCCGACACCGCAAAGGCCATTGCCGCCGCAACCGGTCTGCCCGCCCGCTGCGAGCCCCGCCTGCGGGAGCAGTGCTTTGGCAAATACGAGGGCACGCCCCGGGACGGTGCGGAGTTCCGCATCTCCAAGACCCACTTTGCCGACCGCTATGACGGCGGCGAAAGCATGATGCAGCTGGCGCAGCGCATCTACAACCTGCTGGACGAGTTGAAGGCGGACACCGGCAAGACCTATCTGCTGGTGGCGCACAACGGCATTGCCCGGGTGGTGCACTCCTATTTTTACGACATGACCAACGAGGAGTACGCCGCTGCGGGCATCAAAAACTGCCAGCTGGTGGAATATACCTTTGAATAACAGGAAAGCCGCCGGGGTCCCGGCGGCTTTCTTGTTATGGTGCGTCAACCATGACGGTAATGGAATTTCTGGTCTTTTGTCACGAACATATACACGGTCACCGCCAGCGCGGCAAGCTCGGCGGCGGTGACAGCCAGCCACACGCCATCAATGCCCCAGAGGGCGGGCAGCAGGAGCAGCGCGGCCAGCTGGAACACCAGCGTGCGCAGAAAGGAGATGAGGGCGCTTGTCACGCCATCCCCCAGCGCTGTGAAGAAGGAGGACGCATACACGTTGAAGCCCATGATGAGGAAGCTCAGCGCATACAGCCGGAAGGCGCGGCTGGTCAGCGCCAGCAGCTGGGCGTCGTAGCCCACAAAGATGCGTGCCACATAGGGAATAAGCACCATGGATACGGCGGTCATGCTCACAGCTACCACGGCGATGAGGCGCAGGCTCTTCTGGTAGAGGTTATGCACCTCGGCATGGTTGCGCGCGCCGTAATGGAAGCTGACGATGGGTGCGCTGCCCACCGCATAGCCCACGAACACCGCCACGAACAGGAAAGCAGCGTACATGATGACGCCGTAAGCCGCCACGCCGTTTTCTCCGGCAAGCCGCAGCAGCTGGAAGTTATACAGGATATTGACCAGCGACATGGAAAGGTTGGTCATCAGCTCAGAAGAACCGTTGATACAGGCATCCCACAGCACGCGGCCGTAAAACTGTGTTCTGCACAGGTGCAGGCGGCTGGTATTGCCGTGGTCGATAAAGTAGAACACCGGCAGCACGCCGCCCACCAATTGGCTGATAAGGGTGGCAAGGGCAGCGCCCTCCACGCCCCAGTGCAGCATACCCACCATTACCACGTCCAGCACCATGTTGGTGCAGCCTGCACCTACGGTGAACCAGAAGCCCAGAAGCGGCTTTTCGGCGGTGACGAAAAAGCTTTGGAACATATTTTGCAGCGCAAAGGGCGGCAGCGCCAGCATCAGGATGCGCCCGTAGCGCACGGCGTAGTCCAGCAGCTCGCCCTTTGCGCCCAGCAGCACGGCGACCGGGCGCAGGAGCAGGATGCCCAGCACGGCCAACACACTGACCGAGATGAGCGCTGCCAGCAGAAACATGGTAAAATAGCGGTCGGCTTTTTTCTGGTCGCCCTCGCCCAGCGTGATGCCTACAATGGCGCTGCCGCCGGTGCCCAGCATAAAGCCGACCGTGCCCAGCAGCTGCGGCAGCGGCATGATGAGGTTGACCGCCGCAAAGGCCGTTTTGCCCACAAAGTTGGAGACACACAGCCCATCCACGATGCCGTAGACGGAGGTGAACAGCATGGTGCCGATGCTGGGCAGCACGAACCGCAGCAGGCGGGAATAGTTGAAATGATCGGACAATTGGATGGCTTTCTTTGGCATAACTCCTCCTTTTTTGAACTCTGCACATACAAAAAGGCCGGATAAGAACCACCGCTCCGGTGCGTTCCCTCTTCTGCTGCGGCACTACGGCGCCCACAGCCTCCGGGAAGCACGAACGATGACATCTTATCCGGCCTTTCAATTACGTTGAAACAGCCCTCCGATGAGCGAAAAACAGTATAGCAAAGTTTATTTTTGATGTCAACCCCTGCTTTGCATCATTCCGCCGCAAGGCGGACAAAGGGCGCGATGGCATTGGCGTCGCCGTGGCGGACGATGGAGTAGGTGATATCGCAGTAGGGCTGGATGGCGGTACTCTTTTCCACGGTGGAGATGAGCAGCACCTGCAATTGCAGGCGGCGGAACAGTTCCATCATGGGGCGGATGCGGTCGCTGGTCATCTTGCTGAAGGCTTCGTCCAGCAGCACCAAACGGATGCTGTTCTCGCTCTTCTGGTAAATTTGCAGAAGGCTGGCGCAGATGGCCACATAGAAGGGTGCCTGATTCTCGCCGCCGGAGGAATCGCGGCTGACGCGGGACAGATACGCCTGCTGCCCGGTGACCTGATTGGTCACCTTGATATCGTAGTCCAGATAGGTGCGGTAGTCCACATAGTCCGAAAGGGTGGCACCGGCAGCGGTGCGTCCCTCCTGCCGGGCGCGGGTGTTCTCGTCCACATCCGCCATGATCTTTTCCATCAGTTCGTCCACCTGACGCTCGTAGGCGGGGTCGGCGGTGGCGGCAAGGTTATCCAGAGAATCGCCCTCGGTCATCTGCTGGTTGCCTTTATCCACGATGACCTGATAGAACGCCGCCAGCTGCGGGTCGCGGCTGGGCTCCAGCTCAAAGCGGTAGACCTCCTCGCCGTAGGTCAGCTGCTCCATGACCTTGTTCAGCTCCCGGAACTGCCGCCGGGCGTTGAAGATATCGTCCTTCATGCGGAACAAAATATCCTTGCGGAAGCGGTCCTTGCAGTCCCGCTGCGCCTGCTCCAGGCGGGCGGCGTAGCGCTCCAGGTCGATGCGCACAAGGCTCTCATGCTGGGCGCGGTACTGCTCCAGCCCGGCAAGCCCCAAGGGATAATCGCAGACATAGCGCTGGTTATAGGCTTTCTGCGCCGGTTCCAGCGTGCTGTTCAGGTAGACAGTCAGCGCATCGTCCAGCTTGGCCTGTGCCTTTTCGGCGGCCTGCGCGGCGGCGCGGGGGGATTTGTCCGGCCCGGTCAGCGCCTGCTGACGGCTGCGGGAGAGCGGCTCCACCAGCGGGTGGGCGGCAAAGAAGCTTTCTGCGGCCTGTGCGCTCTTTTCGGCGGTGTCCACCGCCTTTTGCTGCTCCGCCTCGCAGGAGGATATCTGTTTTTCGCACACGCGCAGGTCGCCGCCGGTCTGCTCCACGGCAGTGCGGGCGGCTTCCCATGCGGCTTCGCGCACCTCTTCCTCTTTATATAGCTGCTGCAAAAGCGGATTCTCGCGGCACTCGGCCAGCTTTGCGGCCTGCTTGTCCACCGCCGCGCGGGCGGCGGTCAGAGCGGCGCGGGCGTCCCACAAGGCGGCAAGTTCTTCCAGCGTTGTGCCGCGCAAAAGGGTCTGGTACTGGCTGTATGCGGCTTTCAGGTTCTGCTCCGCCTGTGCGGCGGCGCGCACTTCTTCGGCAAGGACGTTCATCTCCCCTGCCAGTGCCCCGGCGCGGGCGCGGCGGGCTTCCAAGCCGATATAGCGCTGCGGGGTGCGCAGACGCTCCAACCGGAAGGGATGGTGACGCAGAAGGTCCCGGGTGGCGCTGTCGGGATAGTTTTCCATCGTGTCGGGGGTGTCGCAGCAGACGATGCGGCGCAGGATGGTGTCGGCGTACTGCGCGGCCAGCGGGTTTTCGCTGGTGACCTGTGCCGCCAGACTATCGGCGGGGGCGGTGTCGGCGCGGCGGTTGGCCTTGCGCAGGCCCGGGGTGTCCAGCAGGCTGATGGGTCCCACCTTATCTTTCAGCGCCACAAAAGCGCTCTTTGCGGCGGCGTAGTGGGCGGGCGGCACAAGGATATCGAACCGGCGGTCGCCCAGACAGGCCTCCACGCAGTCCTGCCAGCTCTCGTCCTCCACGTTCAGCAGCTCGCAGAAGATGCGGGCGTCCGGCTCCATGCCACGGCTTTTCAGCTCGGCATTCACCGCGTCCCGCACCCGGGTGGCGGCGTCCCCGTGGGGGTACACCCACTTGCCGCCGGATACGGCATCCAGCTCGGCGCGCTTTTCGGTCTGCTGCCGCTGCAGGGCGGCGGTGTGCTGCCGGGCGGCAAAATAGGCTTCCTCCAGCGGCTTTTCCTGTGCGGTCAGCCAGTCGGTCAGGGCGGGCAGGGTGTCGGGGGTCAGGTCTGCCATCTTCTGCCCGGCGGCAAAACCGCTGCGGCGCAGCACCGCCAGCAGGTTGCCGGTCTTTTCGGCGGCTTTTTCGGCGGTGTCGGCGCGGCGGGCAGCGGCATCCAGTGCCGTCTGCCGGTGCGCCAGCTCCTCGCTGAGGGCGTCCAGTGCGCGGCCCTCGCCGCTGGCACCGGCGGCGCTGTGGGCGGTCAGGTAGGCGCGGCGGGCCTCCGCTTCGGCGGTCTTGGCCTCGGCGTAGCGGGTGCGCAGCGTCTCCTGCTGGCGGCGTCCGGCGTCTACCCGCTCCTGCCAGACAGCCTTTTCCCCGGCATCGGCAGCAGCCCGCGCCAGCAGGGCGGCACCCCGGTTCACAAGAGCTTCGGTCTGTTTTTCGGTGGCTTCGCGGCCAAAACGGACGATCTCCTCCAGCGCATCGGCGCGGGTCTGGGCTTCGGCCAGAACGGCGTGCAGGTTTTCCAGCTCCAAGCGGTCACCCTGCAAGGCTTCCAAGTCCAGCTCCGGCTGCGGGAGGATGTACTGGTACAGAAACTCCCGGAAGTTCGGGATCTCGTCCATGCTGGTGCCCATCTGGAACACCTCGTTGAACTTTTTGCCCAGCGGGCTGGCTGCGCGCCCGATGCCCAGTGCGCGGCAGATGCGATCCCGCGCTTCGCTGGGGCTGCGGGTGTAGGAAAGCCGCCCCTCGGCGGGCTTGAAGTCCTCCTTGGCGCTGGGCGCACCGGTGCGCGGGTCGATAAAGGGCAGCTGCTCCAGCGTGATGCCGTCCTCCGAGATATACCATGTCTGGTCGCCGGGGTGCAGTTCCTGCATGGGGCCTTCGGACTCCACCCGTACCGCGATGACAAAGCTGGTGTGCTTTACGCTGTCCCAGAACTCTGCCCCGATATACGCCACGGTATGCCCCGGGCGGCGGTAGGCGTTTTCGCCGCGCTGCTTGGCGTGGACAGAGCCTTGCAGGGTGCGGCCGCTTTTCTTATTGCCCAGCGCATTGAAATTGCGATTGGTGGTCAGGCAGTAGCGAATGGCGTCCAGAATGGTGGTCTTGCCCACGGCGTTCACGCCGATCATATAGGTCAGGCGGGCGCAGTCGAAGGTGGTATTTTCAAAGTTGTGCCAGTTGATAAGTTTCAGGCGCTTGAGTTCGATCATGCTTCACCCTCCCCTGCTTCGGTGTCTGCGCCCTCCGGGCGCTCGTACAGGCCAAGCTCGGTGCGGGTGCGGGCGCTCTCGGCGGCGGCATCCGCAAGGTCGGCATCCGGCAGCGCCAGCAGCACCGTGGGAAATACCTCGATGCGGCTGTCCAGCCCGGAGAGCCGTCCCACCGGACGCGCCAGATTGTACCGGCGCAGGGTGCGCATGAGCTTTTCCAGTGTTTGCTGATCCAGCTTGCGGGGCAGGTTCATCTTTTGCAGTTCTGCCTGCACCTCTTCCACCGTGACCAGCACCTCGTCCGCGCTGGCGGCAAGGCTTTCCCGCTTTTGCAGATACAAAAGCCGCAGCACCAGCAGCAGAATGCTCTCGTACTTGAGCAGCCGTGCCTGACTGCCCTCGTGCTCGTTGACCAGCGCCGCCGCCTGCATGGGTGCGGGGTACAAAAGCACCGCGTAGCCCAGCGGTTTGAACACCGCACGCACCTCGTTGAGGTGATCCTGAATATACAGATATTTTGCCCGCTGTTCCTCTACGCAGCCCAGCACGAAGCAGTGGTTGAGCAGATAGTTTGCGGTCTCTTCCAGCAGATCAATGGTTGCCATCCGTGTTTACCTCCTTGCGGCGGGTCAGGACAAAATCCTGAAACCGGAAGCCGCCGCGCTCCACCCAGTTTCCGGTCATGGTGATATCGTACTCCCGGTGCGGCGACTGGGAATAGGTGTGCAGGCCGATGATGCCTGTAAAATCGCCCGGGTATTCCTCCACAAGGGTGGAGGCGTTCACCTGCCCGCGGGCAGCCAGTGCCTGCCGCGCCAGCAGCGCCACGTTTTCCTCGGTGACGGCAAGGCGGGCGTAGTCCAGCAGAAGCTGCTGCTCCTGCCGCAGCCGGTCGGGGTCAAGGGGCTCGGTGCGCACCGGGGCAAGAGGTGCTTCGGTGCGGGGCGCGGCGGGGGGATACAGCGGCTTTGTGCCGAACACTGCCGCCGGGTACAGGTGCAGCCGCGCCGCCACCGGGCCGTCGTCCGGCTCAAACAGCTGCTCCGGGCTGCGGATGTCCTCCGCATAGCGGCGCAGCAGGGCGGTGACGCTGCCCTGCGCCGAGCGGTCGCTGAGCAGCAAAAACTGTGCCCGCTGCACCGCCCGCTTGCGGTAGCGGATGTGGCTGGCGTCGATCTCCTTCATCAGGGTGCTCATCTCCTCCAGCGCGTCCCGCTGCTGCTGGATAAGGGCACGCACCCGGGGCGCCGCCTCGCCGGGAGCGCAGCGCTCCACCCGAGCGTAGTCCAGCGCCAGCCGGGGCAGTTGGTTCTGCTCGCAGTCGTCCAGTTCTTCTTCCAGATAGGCGCGATAATTGAACAGGTTATCGCTGGTTTTAAAGCGATGGTACGCCGCCGCCACCACCTTTTCCTCGTACTGGTCGAACAGTTCCAGCACCTCCTGCGGGGTGCGGTTATGGGTCAGGCGGTCGATATAATGCCCGATGGAAGCGTTGAGGGCGCGCAGGGACTTGTTCAAAGTTTCAAGGTCTGCCGCCACCTCCCGCAGCACGTTCTCGTAGGGGCTTTTTTCCTGTCCGATGCTGCCCAGCAGCTGCCACGCCTTATACAGCTTGCCGGTGTAGGTGACCACCCGGGGGTTCAGTATTTCTTCCAGCGCGTCCAGCAACGGGGTGACCTCCGGCATAAAGGCAAGGGTGGGCTCGCTCTCATAACTGCCTGGCTGCTCCTCCAGCCAGCCGGTGCGGCGCAGACGCAGCAAAAAGCCCACCGCCAGCGTGTGAGGGTCGCGGGTGGGCTGCTCGTCCTCGTCACCCGCACCGTCGGCATCCAGCGCCAGCGGCTTTGCCAGTGCGGCAAAATAATCCTCGGCGCGGGAGACGGCTTCGGCGCGGGAAATGCTGTAATCTGCCGTATGGCGGCACTCCTCCCAGAGCAGCAGCAAAAGCTCTGCATAAAACGCCCGGTTAGGCCCCGCCAGTGGGCGGAACAGCCGTGGGCTGACCAGTTCAAACAGCTGCATGGAAACGTCCTTTCTGTGTGAGTTCGATACCCTTTTATTGTACCACAGCGGGCGGGGTTTGTCACAAAAAGGCGAAAAAAAGCCCGCCGGGCAAGGCGGGACGATTTGGAATGCGCGCCGCGTGCGCTTTGCGCATAAGCAGCGGAAAAATTATTTTTATTTTCGGGATAGCGGAGCGTCTGCGGACGCTCCGCTATCCCATTTTCACGGGAGGGGTTCACGCAAAAAGCCCCGGGGAGCGGGGTGCTCCTCGGGGCGGGGTGGGGTTCAGTTCTACGGGGTGGTGTTGGTCAGCTCAAAGCCGATGGCAACATAGGTCTTGCCGCCGATGGTCTTTGCGCCGACCCCCAGCGCAGTAAGCTCCAGCGTCCGGCCGTTTTTTTTCTTCGCAGTCTCGATCTCCTGCTCCACAACATGATACAGGGTGCGGAGACTCATTTTGTCCGGCGTGATGTTCGGCGTGTTTGCGGCCTCGTAGAAAAGCGGCACATAGTTCTCTTTCGTGCTTTTGCGCACATCATAGCAGATCTGCACCAGCCGCACCGTGGTCTTACCATCGCCATCTGTTTTGTAGAGCGTCTCACCGGTCAGGCTGTCTGCGCCATGTTTCTCCTCGATGTGCTCGATGGCCAGCCTCTTGATGTCGGCATCGTTTTCAAAGCTCGTCCCGAATGTATTATTCAGCGCGTCAAGATAGGCGCTTTCCACCTTGGGATCAAACTCCGGGTTGCCGGGGTCGCTGTCGCTGCAGGCGGTGAACAGTGCCAATGCCATGATACCGGCCAGCAGAACAGCCGCAAGACGCTTTAACTTTTTCATGCAATGCTCCTTTTATAAAATGCAGGGGCCCATGCGGATGCACGGGGCATTCTGTTTTCATTTTACAGCAGCGCGGCAGGGTTCGTCAATGGCAAGTGTGCCTGTTTTTTGCCGGGATTTTTGGGCAGAGCGCAAAAAAACCCGGGCGGGGCAGGACGATTTGGAATGCGCGCCGCGTGCGCTTTGCGCATATTCAGCGGAAGAATTATTTTTATTTCGCGTTTGTCGCGCTCTGCGGAGCGCTCCAAACGCATTTTCACGGGAGGGTTTATCTCCTGTTCTTCCGTTTCCACTGCTCCCGGCGCACCCATGCGCGGAGGGAGCGGTAGACCATGGGGGCAAAGAAGAGCCAGACGTTGAGCATGGACAACAGGTAGTCCAGCTTGCCGGGCAGGGAAGCGCCCAGAAAGCTGAACACCCACAGCACCGCCGCGAAAACGCCGAAATATTTTACCCGGATGGGGATGACGAAGAAGAGCAGCAGCTGCACCTCCGGGTACAGCATGGCAAAAGCCAGCAGCAGCGAAAGAGACAGGCAGTAGGTGCTGGCGGTCACACCGGTGAGCAGACAGCCCAGCACCGTGCCCAGCACACCGGACAGCAGATACACCGTGTAGCGGAAATCGCCCCACTCCCGTTCCAGCGCCGTGCCGACGAACCATGTGAAGTAGATGCCCAGCACCACGCTGAGGATGCTGCCGCCGGAAAAGGGGATGAATATAAAGCTGATCACCCGCCAGACCTGCCCTTGCAGCAGAAGGAACCGGTTCAGCCCCAGCCAGCCCGTGATGGTACGGTCAATAAACAGCTCGATGGCCAGCACTAAGATCTGCCCCGCCACCAGAATATTGGTCAGGTTCGGGATTCCGTAGCGGCCATACTTGCGCTCCAGCTTATTCAGCCAGTTGTTCATGTGTTTCGCCTCCGTTGCGGGTTGCCCCGCCAGTTTCATGTTACCCCTATTTTACCATGACAGGCCCCCGCATTCAAGAAAATCCACGCGGAAGGCGTTGAAACTGTGCTTTCTTTCCCGGCAGACAGGCTGCACGCGCAGTTTTTTCACACCGCAGCCGCCGGGGTGTGGAAAAGGCGGGAAAAGCACAGCATTCATGCGGGTTTTAAGTCCCAAAACGACAACCGAAAATTGTATGGACTATCCGTTCTGGAATGAACTTTTCACTTTTTCCACCGGGTTTTCCACCGTTTTTGTGAAAAAGAAGCGCAGTTTCCAACGATGTTTTCCACCTTTTCCACATAGTTTTCCACATCCAGTGGAGGAAAGTCCTATACAAGCCGTAATGGATGCCGCCGCATTCTGGAAATTTGTGGGCTAAAATGTGGGCATTCTGCCTTTTATAAAAAAGAAAGTCGAAGGTTTTTCTTTTGTTTTTACAGTTTACTCCGGCTTACGGGTTTGCTTTTCTCCAATCTGGAATCTTACCCCGGGCAGTTTTCCACAAACCGCCGGGGAGAAAAGCCCGGTGTGGAAAACGGACACAAACGGTGATTTTCCACACTGTTTTTATCCCGGCTGAACCCTCTCAGTCGCCTGCGGCGACCATCGGGAGCAGACTGAGAGGGTTGGATGCAAAAATAAGCCCTCTCGGGCAGACAAAGTGCCTGAGAGGGCTTATAAAACCATATTTTATGCCTTAGCAGCAGCGCACACTAGAGTATGCAGCGGCGCAGGGGTCAGCTTTTCGCTTTCTCTAAGTGGACATACACCGCAACGTAGGTCTTGTCATCCATAACACGGGTAACAATATCATACTCATCGATCCGGTACAACTGCTGTTCATCAATAAAGTAAACAGGTCCGTACTGCGTCAGATTTTCCGGGGTCAGCACAACTGCATCAACAGTTTTATCGGCCGAAGCATCCCGGCCTGAGAGGATCATCCAATACCAGCTCTCCCCAAATCCGTACCCGTTCGCCTCATGATCCCCGCCGTCTCTGGCTTTGAACTTCCCGTCCTCGCTGATTTTCTCCAGAGCAGTCCTCATCTCCGAGTGTTTGACGTCAACTTTTTGTACCGGTTTGTCCGCCGGCCGCTTGCTGTTGATTTGCTCTACAAACCAATCTTCGTATACCTTGCCAATGGCAGACTGAGGTTGTTCTGCTGCGCCGCAGGCGGTGAACAATGCCAAGGCCAGCACCGCGGCCAGTAAAAGTGCTACAAAGCGTCTTGTCTTTTTCATGATACATCTCCGGTAACAAAAATACAGGTTCTATCCAACGTACTGGAACTCAAACGACCTCTTTTATTATTTTACACCATCACACCCGTGGTGTGTCAATTGACAGAGCATATAAAATATCGCCGTCCTTTTGGGCAAATGCGCCAAAGGGTTGGATGCAAAAAATGCCGGGCGGTCCGCAGACCGTCCGGCATTGCTTTTTCTTTACATCATATTGCGGAACACCAGCTGTGCGATCTGGAAATAGAGGATCAGGCTGCAGGCGTCCACGATGGTGGTGATGAAGGGGGTAGCCATAATGGCGGGGTCGGCACCCAGCTTTTTGGCGGCAAGCGGCAGCATACCGCCCACCAGCTTTGCCAGAATGACGCTGAAGAACAGCGACACGCTGACCACGATGGCGTAGCCCATCACGTTGGCGTACTGACCGGGGAAGAGGAAGGTGTACATCAGGTAGATGCGCAGGCCGTTCACGATGCCCAGCACTGCGCCCACGATGGCAGACACCCGCAGCTCCTTGGCCAGCACCCGCATAAAGTCGGCGGGCTCTACCTCGCCCAGTGCCAGACCGCGCACCATCAGGGTGCTGATCTGGTTGCCGCAGTTACCGGCGGTATCCATCAGCATGGGCATGAAGGAGACCAGCAGCGGCAGGCTGACAAAGGCTTCCTCGTAGTGGGTGGTGACCATGCCGGTAAAGGTAGCGGACAGCATCAAAATCAGCAGCCAGGGGATGCGCTGCTTGGCGTGGGTCCACACGCTGGTGCCAAAGTAGGTGGTGGCGTCGTCATCCGGGAGAATAGCAGCCATCTTCTGCATATCCTCGGTGCTCTCGTCGGTCAGAACGTCAATGGCATCGTCGATGGTGATGATACCCACGAACATCCCCTCGTTGTCCAGAACGGGCATGGCGGTAAAGTCGTAGCGCTGCATCTCACGCGCCACAAACTCCTGATCGTCGGTGACCTTCACGGTGACCAGATTGTCCTCCATGATCTCCGTGATGGGGGTCTTGGGGTCGGCCAGCAGCAGATTGCGGGCAGAGACAACGCCCTGCAGCCGGTTGCTCTCCACCACATAGCAGGTGTAGACGGTCTCGGCATTCTCGCCCTGCTTGCGGATGGCTGCAAAGGCCTGTTCCACCGTCATATCCATGCGCAGACGCACATATTCCGGGGTCATCAGGCTGCCGGCAGAGCTTTCCGGGTAGTTCAGCAGCTTGTTCAGACTCTCGCGGGTCTCCCGGGAGGATTTTTCCAGCACCCGCTTGACCACACCTGCAGGCATATCTTCCAGCAGGTCGGCGGCATCGTCCAGACTCATCTCCTCGATGGCGCTCACCAGCTCCACGTCCGAGAAAGCGTTTACCAGATCGTCCCGGGCTTCATCGGACATATAGGCAAAGGCTTCGGTGGCAACTTCCTTTTTCAGCAGGCGGAACACCACCAGACGGTTGTTCTCGTCCAGCTCCTCCAGCAGCTCGGCAAGGTCGGCGGGCTGCTCTTCCTCGGTCACCTCACGCAGCTTGACGTACTGCTTTTTGATCAGCAGCTTCAGCAGACGGCTCTTGGTCAGCATCTCGGGGTTTGCCTTGACCTCTTCGTCATTGGCTTCCTCCCGCTCTGCCTCCCGCATATCCTGCTTCAGGTCCTCGGTGGCTTCCTCGTTCAGATCCTCCGCCAGCTTCTGACGCACCTCGGCGGGGATATCGGCAGGCAGTTCCTGCACCGGCAGGTTCTGTTCCGTGTTGGTTTCCAGCTTCTTTTCTTCCATATCCATGGGCTACCTCCTCTGGGCACTATACGGCACGGAGGGCTTTCTCCGCGCCGGAGGATGCAGCAGGTCGGGAAACAAAAAACGCGCCGCCCGGTGCCGGAATGCCGCAAATGCAGCCGTTTCCGCGCACGCAAAGCCGCGCCTTTCCTATGCCGGGGGCTTTTCAGTAAGCCGCCGGATGCAAAAAGGCGAACGCAGTACTTTTTGTTGTCCGATCTACCGCATCGGTGGATCTACTTCGACTATGATCAGGGTCCATTGTCCTGCGTTCACCTCCCAGTTTTCATAAATTCCGCAGCCGCAGCACCCGCGCCGGGCGCTGCACTGGCTATATCCTTTTTTATTATAGCGCCGCAAAAAAATGGGGTCAACCCTAAAGCGAAGTTTTACAAAGATTTTTGCAATGTCTTACAGAAACAAAACACCCTTCTCCGTGTTGCGGCGCACAGAGAAGGGTGTTTTGCTTGGATATTGCCTTGGTGTGAGGAGGAATCATGTTACTTGGGAAGTGGTTGCGGCCCCGCTTCCCATGGCAAAAGTATAACAGCTTTCACAATTCATTTCGTTAAGAAGCTATGAAGAAACTGTAAAAAGGAAGCGGAAAATTCTGGAAGATTTTGTGATAAAAAATTTTCTTGACAATATTGGTTTTATCCTATATTATAATAGTAGGATACCATCAAACGGAAAGGATGCTGAAAATGTCTGCTTTTGAAGTAAATTTTTATTATAAAGCAGACGGCAGCTGCCCGGTTCGTGATTTTCTGGATACACTGGACGACAAAATGCTGGCAAAGCTTTTAGGCACGATCTCCCTATTGGAAACCAACGGCACACAACTGCGGGAGCCTTATTCCAAATCATTGGGAGATGGCATTTTTGAATTGCGTGCCAAGCAAAGCAGCAACATTACGCGCATTTTATATTTCTTCGTGGTAGGGCATCAGATCATATTGACAAACGGCTTTGTCAAAAAGACGCAAAAAACACCGCCGGAGGAAATTGCACTGGCGCAAAAATATCGTGCGGACTATTTTTATCGAAAGGAGAGTTCCTCATGAGTGATTTTCGGAGTTATTTGAATGAACAATTACAGCGGCCTTCTTTTAAGACCGAATGGGATGCTCTTCAGCCGGAGCTTACCATTGCGCAAGCTATGATCGATGCCCGGAAGGAAAGCGGTCTGACCCAGAAACAGCTTTCAGAGCGCACCGGCATTGCACAGGCCGATATCAGCAAGTTGGAACGGGGAAATGCAAACCCTTCTCTGCGCACCTTGCAGCGCCTTGCCGCAGGGATGGGGATGAATGTCAAAATTGAATTTGTGACGAACAAATAACCTTTATTCCGTCAAAACTATAAGCCCGGAGCGTCTGCGGACGCTCCGGGCTTATAGTTTTATTTACACAAAAATACGCCCCGATCACCTTGCGGTGAGCGGGGCGCTAAAAACTGATGCAGTTTTTCACTGGGACAAGATCCCTGCAAGGCAGGTCTTATGCCGCAGGCGGAGCAAGGTATCTGCACGCAGACCTTATGCTCCTGACACACGCGGGGTGTGCTCTCAAGGGCCCTCGCGGGCGCTTTGGTATCTCAAGCCCCTGCGCAAAAGGAGGGGAATGAAATCAGGTTTTTCGACCGTTCTGTCAGGTACAGGGCAAAACGTTCAGCCTGTTCTGGCATGGCAAAGGCAAATTCCACAGTTCCGCACCGCTGCATTGCGCAGTAACCGCCGATGCGGGGCTGCCGCTCTTCACACGGGAAAGAGCAGGGGCCGCCGGTTCATTTGGTGTCTCTGCCGCTGCTTAAAAACAGCTTACTTGTACAGCTCGACCAGACGGGTCAGGTGCTCGTAGCGGTCGTTTGCAACCTCCTGGTTGCGAGCGAACAGCTCCTTAGCACGCTCGGGGAAGGCGCGGGTCAGACGGCTGTAACGGGTCTCGTTTGCCAGCAGAGCCTGATACTTCTCGTTGTCCACAGCCTTGGAGGTCAGGGTGAAGGGGTTCTTGCCCTGTGCCTTGTTGGCGGGGTTGAAGGTGAACAGGTTCCAGTAGCCAGCCTCGACTGCCTTCTTCATCTCGTTCTGGCAGTTGGTCATGCCGCCCTTGACACCGTGCAGCTCGCAGGGAGCGTAGCCGATGATCAGAGAGGGGCCGGGGTAAGCCTCAGCCTCGGCAATAGCCTTGACAGCCTGGTTCATGTTAGCGCCCAGAGCGATCTGAGCAACATAGATGTAGCCGTAGGTCATTGCGATCTCGGACAGGCTCTTCTTGCTGATCTCCTTACCTGCAGCAGCGAACTGGCAGACCTCGCCGATGTTGGAGGCCTTGGAAGCCTGTCCACCGGTGTTGGAGTACATCTCAGTATCGAAGACCATCACGTTGACATCCTCGCCGGAAGCCAGAACGTGATCCAGACCGCCGAAGCCGATGTCGTATGCCCAGCCGTCGCCGCCGAAGATCCAGACGGACT
>ERZ773225.1274-NODE-1274-length-31603-cov-4.267529_pt1 | contig 31603 bp, 36 predicted proteins | sample MGYA00580993_ERZ773225 | MGnify/ENA primary metagenome ERZ773225 (study PRJEB29015, sample SAMEA2737748) | human gut metagenome | biome: human gut; feature: human-associated habitat; material: faeces | place: China | collected 2012 ...
TGCCAGTGGTCATGTCCGGGGCGTGGTTTTTCTGGTCAATGGCGGCGCTGATCTTCACCTGGTTCTGCATGCTGCACTCCGGGCTGATGATCCTTGAAGCTAACCTCAATTACCGCATTGGCTCCAGTTTTGACACCATCACGAAAGATCTGCTGGGTAAAGGTTGGAACGTAGTGAACGGCATCTCGATCGCCTTCGTTCTCTATATCCTGACTTACGCCTATATCTCAGCGAGCGGGTCGATTCTGCATCACACCTTCTCCGAGATGTCGCTGAATGTTCCGGCGCGCGCGGCAGGTCTTGGCTTTGCGCTGCTGGTGGCATTTGTGGTGTGGTTAAGCACCAAAGCGGTTAGCCGCATGACGGCGATTGTGCTGGGCGCAAAGGTGATTACCTTTTTCCTGACCTTCGGCAGTCTGCTGGGACATGTTACGCCCACTACGCTGTTTAACGTGGCACAAAGCAATGCTTCGTATACACCGTATCTGCTGATGACGCTGCCGTTTTGCCTGGCCTCATTCGGCTATCACGGCAACGTCCCGAGCCTGATGAAGTACTACGGCAAAGATCCGAAGACCATCGTTAAGTGTCTGGTGTACGGCACGCTGCTGGCGCTGGTGCTGTATACCGTATGGTTGCTGGGAACGATGGGCAACATTCCGCGTCCAGAGTTTATCGGTATCGCGCAACAGGGCGGTAACATTGATGTGCTGGTACAGGCGCTGAGCGGCGTACTAAACAGCCGCAGTCTGGATCTGCTGCTGGTGGTGTTCTCTAACTTTGCGGTGGCGAGTTCATTCCTCGGCGTTACGCTCGGTCTGTTTGACTATCTGGCGGATCTGTTTGGCTTTGATGACTCAGCAGTGGGACGTTTCAAAACGGCATTGCTGACGTTTGTCCCGCCAATTATCGGTGGCCTGCTGTGGCCGAACGGTTTCCTGTACGCCATCGGCTATGCAGGACTCGCAGCAACCATCTGGGCTGCCATTGTTCCGGCGCTGCTGGCACGTAAATCCCGCGAGCGTTTCGGTAGCCCGAAATTCCGTGTCTGGGGCGGTAAGCCGATGATTGCGCTGATCCTGGTGTTCGGTATCGGCAACGCGGTTATCCATATTCTGTCGAGCGTGGATCTGTTACCGGTCTATCAGTAAAACCGTTGCCCGGTAGCGCTACGCTTACCGGGCCTACAGTACCGTGTAGGCCGGATAAGGCGTAGCCGCCATCAGGCACAAACCGCGCTACCCCAACAATTCCTGCTTCACATCCATCGCCAAATCAAACGAATGTAGACGTGCCTGATGATCAAAAATTTGGCCGTTAACCATAATTTCATCGGCCTGGGTTTCACGCAAAATGGCATCAAGACCGTGACGCACTTTTGCCTTATCACCAACCAGCGACATGCTCAGCGCCTGTTGTACGCCGTACTGTTCTGAAGCGGACCACAGCTGATGCATATTCTCTACCGGCGGTGGTAGCTGGCCCGTTTCGCCACGACGCAGTTTCATAAACGCCTGCTGCATCGAGGTGAAAAGAAACTCGGCGTCGCGATTGCTGTCAGCGGCAATGATGTTGATGCACACCATTGCATACGGCTTTGCCAGCCGCGCTGAGGGTTTGAACTGGGTGCGATACAGATGCAGCGCCTGATGCAGCATATCCGGAGCAAAATGCGAGGCGAAGGCAAACGGCAGGCCGAGCTGGGCCGCCAACTGTGCGCTGTACAGGCTGGAGCCTAATAACCAGACCGGGATCTGCTCGCCGTAACCGGGAACCGGGCGTACATGGGGGTTAGGATCGCGGGCGTCGAACCAGTCCACCAGTTCAGCGACGTCGCGTGGGAAGTTATCGATATCACCGCTCATATGGCGGCGCAGCGCACGCATCGTTGGCTGATCGCTCCCCGGCGCGCGGCCAAGCCCAAGATCGATGCGTCCCGGATACAGCGTATTCAGGGTACCAAACTGCTCGGCGATCACCAGCGGCGAATGGTTGGGCAGCATCACGCCGCCAGACCCGAGATGCAGCGTGGTGGTATTGGCAGCCAGATAGCCAATCAGCACTGAAGTTGCCGCGCTGGCGATACCGACCATGTTGTGATGTTCTGCCAGCCAGTAGCGGTGGTAGCCGCGCTTTTCGGCCAGTCGGGCGAGCTCAAGCGAGTGCGTGAAGGCCTCTTTTGCCGAAGACCCTTCAGGGATTGGCGCCAGATCCAGCACCGAGAACGGAATAGTTTTGTCAGTCATAACGGCTCACTTTGTTACCGGTTAATCTTTTAATACTGCATTAAAATTTGATTACCGTTGTTAACAAAGTGAGCTTTTTTACGCCTGCAGCTCCAGACCAGCCAGTCGCTTCCAGTAGCCGTTGCAGTCACTGTGGGCGGCAAGCGGTAATGGAGCACTGCCATTTTCATTGGCACGGAAGGCGTCAAGCATGGCGAATGTCTCTGTCCCCAGCGGGGAAAGGCGCACAATATCAACCAGCCCCTGCATCGATGTCAGCTCGTTACCGAGGTTGTAGACATAGCCGCTCATGGTCTGGATCCCGTTGAGCACAAAGACCTGCTGATTCTCCTGCGACAGCACATCACGCCCGTTGGGATATTTAATGCAGCAGGTTTCGCACTCGTCTTTAGGCTTATCTTCGGAACGTGCGGTAAAGCAGCGGGCAGAGTAGGCCAGCGGTAAATGCCCATAACTCAGCACTTCGGTTTCAAACTGGTCGCGAATACCCAGTTCGTCGCACTGGTTGAGCAGGTTCACCAGCCAGTCGCGCGACAGCTCAACCGGCATACACCAGCGCACCATGCCCTGCTTGAGCAGAATACGCAGCGTGACGGCGTTGTAGCAGTTGAGCGCGTGCCCGGCGACAAACGGCAGCTTACGCTCGGCGCACATATTCACCACGCCGAGATCGCTGGCTTCCAACAGGAAGTCGCCGTTTTCGACATAGCGCTTCAGCTCTCCCAGTTCAGAGGAAGCCTGCACCAGCGCCAGCGTCGACAGCACCACCTGCTTACCGCTACCGGCGAGAGACTTCGCCATATCCAGCCAGTCGCCCACTTTGGTCGCACGGCGTTTGCTGCATACCGCTTCGCCAAGATAGATAACGTCAGCATGACTGGCGGCGGCCTGCTGGTAAAAATCTTCCAGCGTTTCTTTCGACCAGTAGTAGAGCACGGGTCCTAATGAATATTTCATTGCTTTTCTCACTGCCATTTACGGTGATACGCGCCAAGCGTGGTCTGCGTGCCTTCGGACATTGAACCGAGCGTTTCCATCCACGCGGCCTGCGGGACGTAGTTTTGCGGGTCGGCCATACAGCGGTCGATTGCCTGACGCCACACTTTCGCCACCTGGCTAACGTAAGCCGGGCTGCGCTGGCGACCTTCGATTTTCACCGAGGCAATATTGGCAGCCAGCAGTTCCGGCAGCAGTTCGAGCGTGTTGAGGCTGGTGGGTTCTTCCAGCGCATGGTAGCGCTCGCCATCCACCAGGTAGCGCCCTTTACACAGCGTTGGATACCCGGCGTTTTCGCCATCCTGGTAGCGATCAATCAGCACTTCGTTCAGGCGAGATTCCAGACCCTGTGGGGTCTGCTGCCAGCGCACAAAACGGGCAGGGGAGCAGGCACCGACGGTATTAGGAGATTCGCCCGTCAGGTAAGACGAAAGATAGCAACGGCCTTCCGCCATAATGCACAAGCTGCCAAAGGCGAACACTTCCAGGGGAACTGGTGTGACGCGAGCAAGTTGCTTCACCTGATGAATAGACAGCACGCGCGGCAGAACCACGCGGGCGACGTCAAAGTTGCGATGGTAGAAATTAATCGCCTCTTCATTGGTTGCAGATGCCTGAACAGAGACATGGCGCTCAATATGCGGGTAGCGCTCTGCGGCATACTCAAGCATGGCGAGGTCGGCGAGGATCAGCGCGTCTGCACCCAGTTGCGCTGCCATATCAACGGCACGCTGCCAGCGTGCGTAACCATCCGGGTGCGCAAAGGTGTTAATCGCAATGTGCAGCTTACGGCGATGTTGATGAACGAAACTCACCGCTTCCTGCAATTTTTTCTCGGTAAAATTAAGGCCGGCGAAATGACGGGCGTTGGTATCATCTTTCAGCCCGATGTAGACAGCATCAGCGCCGTTCTCGATGGCCGCCTTAAGCGCCGGGAGGTTTCCGGCAGGGCAGAGCAGCTCCATAATTTATCCTGAACGTTGCGCCATGTAGGGCGCAGAAATGTTAACGAAGAGGGATTTTAGTTAACCTTGCTGAGACAATTTTTGATTTGAGGCAGTTAAAGTCGTATTGGTGACACCAATAAAGAGGTAACAATTTCGTAGCGAATTGTTGATTTATGCCGCTATGTCGTTTATTTGATATGGCAAAATAGCAGGACTATTGAAACAGGGAGTAAAGCTCGTGTTGGATAAACTGCGTTCACGCTTAGTACATTTAGGTCCTTCTCTGATGAGTGTACCGGTTAAACTGACGCCCTTTGCGCTGAAGCGCCAGGTTCTGGAGCAGGTCCTGAGCTGGCAGTTTAGTCAGGCGCTGGCCGATGGGGAGCTGGAGTTTCTCGAAGGTCGCTGGCTGAGCATTCATGTGCGTGACATTGACCTCAAATGGTATACCTCTGTTGAGAACGATAAACTTATCGTCAGCCAGAATGCAGATGCGGATGTGAGTTTTAGCGCCGATGCCAGCGATCTCCTGATGATCGTGGCCCGCAAGCAGGATCCGGATACGCTTTTCTTCCAGCGTCGCCTGGTGATTGAAGGTGATACAGAATTAGGGCTATACGTAAAAAATCTGATGGATGCCATCGAACTGGAGCAGATGCCTAAAGCGTTGCGCGTCATGCTGATGCAGTTGGCGGATTTTGTTGAGGCGGGGATGAAAACGTCGCCAGAAACCAAACAGACCTCGGTAGGTGAGCCATGCTGATTCGAGTTGAGATTCCCATTGATGCCCCTGGTATTGATGCGTTGCTGCGCCGTTCATTTGAGAGCGATGCGGAAGCAAAATTAGTCCACGACCTGCGTGAAGATGGTTTCTTAACGTTGGGTTTGGTTGCTACCGATGATGAAGGTCAGGTAGTGGGTTACGTCGCGTTCAGTCCTGTCGATGTTCAGGGTGAAGATCTGCAATGGGTCGGCATGGCGCCGCTTGCGGTGGATGAAAACTACCGGGGGCAGGGCCTGGCGCGTCAACTGGTCTATGAAGGACTCGATTCCCTGAACGAGTTTGGCTACGCCGCGGTGGTTACGCTGGGCGATCCGGCATTGTACAGCCGCTTTGGCTTTGAGCTGGCAGCGCATCATGACCTGCGTTGCCGCTGGCCGGGCACCGAAAGCGCGTTCCAGGTTCATCGCCTGGCGGACGATGCGCTGGAGGGCGTGACGGGCCTGGTGGAATACCACGACCACTTCAATCGTTTTTAACATCCGGGGCTTGCAGGCTGCTCAGTAGAGCCTCAAGCCCTTCGCCTTCTACAAGGCGCTCTTTCTGACGCTTTGTGAGCTGTTTGACGCGATACTCTATGCGCAGGGCCAGCGAACGGTCGCCAACTTGCGCCGCAAATGCCAACGTGAGTTCCCCCTTTCCACGTAGCGCCTTCGCGCCTTTCCCACTTTGATGCTGCTTATAGCGGCGCTGCACATCGGTGGTTATTCCGGTGTATAAGGCGTTGTCAGCGGTACGGATCAGGTACAGATACCAGGGTGTCATTGTCACCATCGACGTGATAATTTTCAGACCTACAGTATAAAAGAGAACACAAATGGAAACACTGACTGCGGTGTCTCGCTGGCTGGCAAAACAGCACGTCGTGACCTGGTGCGTACACCATGAAGGTGAATTGTGGTGCGCTAATGCGTTTTACCTGTTTAATGCGCAGAAGATGGCATTCTATGTGCTGACCGAAGATAAAACGCGCCATGCGCAAATGTCCGGGCCGCGCGCGCCGATTGCCGGCACGGTAAATGGGCAGCCCAAAACGGTCGCCCTGATTCGTGGCGTGCAGTTTAAGGGGGAGATTCGCCGTCTTGAAGGGCTGGAGAGTGAAGCCGCGCGTAACGCCTACAACCGCCGTTTCCCTGTCGCCAGAATGTTGCCAGCGCCCGTGTGGGAGATTCGACTGGATGAAGTCAAATTCACGGACAACACGCTGGGCTTCGGTAAAAAGATGCACTGGCTACGTGATCTATAGTTAAAAGAGTGATTGAAGCGTCAGGGGAAAATAAACGATGAGCCAGGTGTTAATAACCGGTGCAACGGGTCTGGTGGGTGGACATTTATTGCGGATGCTACTGAATGAACCCCGGATCAATGCCATTACGGCGCCGACGCGTCGACCGCTGGCTGATACGGTTGGCATCTATAATCCCCACGATCCGCAGCTAACCGATGCTCTGGCGCAGGTTACCGATCCGGTCGATATTGTCTTTTGTTGTCTGGGAACGACCCGACGTGAAGCGGGCAGCAAAGAAGCATTTATCCACGCTGACTATACGCTGGTAGTGGATACAGCTCTGACGGGGCGTCGGCTGGGGGCACAGCATATGCTGGTGGTGAGTTCGATGGGCGCTAATGCCAATTCACCGTTTTTTTATAACCGGGTTAAAGGTGAAATGGAGCAGGCGCTGATTGCGCAGAATTGGCCTCGGCTGACCATTGCCCGGCCTTCAATGCTACTGGGTGATAGGGACAAACAGCGGGCGAATGAGATGTTTTTAGCGCCGTTGTTCAGGCTGCTGCCGGGTAACTGGAAGTCGATTGAAGCGCGCGATGTTGCGCGGGCAATGTTGGCAGAAGCGCTGGCGCCTGGGCATGAAGGGGTTTCGATCCTGACCTCTTCCGAGTTACGCGAAAGGGCTAAATAAAATGCCGGATGGCGCTGACGCTTATCCGACCTACAAACGATAACGTCCTGTAGGCCGGATAAGACGCTCAGGCGTCGCTATCCGGCATCAGTATTACTTAATAAACGTAAAGGCCGTCGTGACGCGTTTCACGCCGCTTACCCGGCTGGCGATGTCTGCCGCCGCCTTCGCTTCGCGTTCGGTCACCAGACCTAACAGGAACACTTCTCCATTCTCGGTCGTGACTTTCACGTTAGAGGATTTCACCTGATCGCTGGTCAGTAACTGGGAACGTACTTTGGTGGTTATCCAGGTATCGTTGGACGCATCGCCCAGACCGATTGGCTGGCCCTGACGGATCTCATTAAAGACCTCAGTCGTACCTTCTACGCCCATCGCAATTTGTTTTGCTCGTGCAGACAGTTCGCTATTTGGCGACTGACCGACCAGCAGCACTTTACCCTGATATGCGCTCACGTTGATTCGCGCCTCTTTCTTGATCTGGGCATCTTTCGACAACGCCGTATTGACGCGTAATTCCAGGGTTCCATCATCTACCTGGGTGCCGACGCTGCGAGGATCCGTCGCGGCTTTGGTGCCGACAGCAGCAGTTCCGACAACGGCAGCAGCGACACAGCCTTGCAGCAGCAGTGCAGCGATAATCACAGCAAGCGGCGAAAATGCCTTCATGTGTACTCCTTAATCATCCTGGTGAGGGAAAAGCGTGTTATCGATGAGATCGCAAAGGCAGTTGACCGTCAGCATGTGCATTTCCTGAACGCGGGCGCTGTGGTGTGAGGGGATACGGATTTCAACATCCTGCGGCCCCAGTAATCCGGCCAGTTCCCCTCCGTCATACCCGGTCAGTGCGACGATTGTCATGTCGCGTGTCACGGCGGCTTCAACGGCTTTTACGATATCGCGGCTATTACCACGCGTAGAGATTGCCAGCAGAACATCTCCTGCATGTCCCAGCGCACGGACTTGTTTTGCATAAACTTCATCGTGCAGGCGATCGTTGGCAATCGCAGTTAAGACCACATTATCAGTATTTAGTGCAATCGCAGGTAAACTTGGGCGTTCTGTTTCAAAACGATTGATCATGCTGGCAGCAAAATGCTGTGCGTTGGCAGCGGACGTCCCATTACCACAACAGAGAATTTTGTTGCCATTGAGCAGGGACTGAACCAGCGTCATGGCGGCACGGGAGATCGCATCCGGAAGTGCTTCAGCCGCAGCTATCTGAGTTTGAATGCTTTCTGTAAAGCAGACTTTAATTCTATCTAACACGCTAATCCTTAAGAACCAGGCTCTGAATCTTCAACTATGAGCGGTCGTTGAACGCGTCCTTAAACCACTCAACATCATTTCCGGTGAAGGCTAACACATCGAACCGGCAATCCACAGTATCAAAACTCCCATTGTGGCGCGCAAGCCACAAGCGGGCTGTCTGTAATAATTTGTGTTGTTTGCTCCGGGTCACACTCGCCGCTGCGCCACCAAACTGGGCCGAGCGCCGATAGCGGACTTCAACAAAGACGGTAGTGCTGCCTTCACGCATTATCAGGTCGATTTCGCCGCCACGTTCACGCACGTTGGCGGCGATAAAATGCAGTCCCTTGCTTTGCAGCCAGTCACGCGCGGTGGATTCCCACGCGTCACCGGTCTGTTTACTCGTTAACTGGCGGGGACGACTTGTCCTTGCTGGTATTTGAGCCATGATAACTTCCTGTTAATCACACAATCCGGCGTTGCGGTTAAGGCCCCGGTGTTGCCGTTAATTTCGAAACCCTGTACCTGACGCATTTGCGAGAAGTGGTTGGCAAGTGACCAGGCATCGACGCCCATCGCATACATACGTGCCAGTGAGTAGTCGTTACGAACCGCGCCAAGCGCCTGCTGCATGAGAGGAGCGTTAGCACCTGCCAGCATCGGTATTTCGCTGTACTGCAAGCCTTCCATCTCCAGACGGAAATCCGGGCCAGCAGTTCCCTGCGCGCTACGGGAGCTGGCGTACAGCGTCGCTCCGCTCTGGCTGCCGTTGCGCATAGCGATCATCGGCTTAATAAAGGCAATTTCTTCCGGCGTCGCCAGAATATACACTGCATCAACACGGCCGCTGCCGCCGGTGATCTGCGCATCGGTGGGCGCAGCCGGAATCGTCAGGCCGCCAATCGTCACGCCAGGTTGCGCAGGTACAGAGGAGGCTACCGGGCTGCCCGTCAGGGAAATTCCCGAGCCGCCGTTTACGCCCATTTTCAGCTCGGCGGTGGAGCCAAACTTCTGCTGCAACACTACGCCGCCGCCCAGCTTTTGCCATTCCTGTGCAAAGGCGTTGGCAACGCGATCGCCTAATGAACTCCGAGGGATCAACAACAGCGGCGTCTGTTTTCCTTGATCGCGGATGTGACGCGCGGCGTCGCGCGCTTCATCTTCTGGCGACAAAGCGAAGTAGCAGACGTTCGGCAGGTTTTTCACCGATTCCGGCTGATTAAGTGCCAGCACGTTTAATGGCGTATTGCTTTTCATCAGCTCTTCAACATTATTCTTCAGCAGTGGGCCAACCACGATGCTGGCACCATCCTGCTGAACCTGAGTCAGGATTTGGTTCAGAGGCTGTGATGAAGTGTCGTAGATTTTCAGCTCTGCTGATGGATTCGCCGGTGCGCTGGCGGTTGTTGGCTGAGCGGGTGCTGTGGGCTGCGCAGCAGGTGTTTCTGGCTGAGCTGGCATCTCGTTGGTCAGATCGCTTACTGACGCCTGAGAAGGGCTGGCAACGCCGTCAGTCGTTTGCGGCTGTTCCGTGGTCGTCGCAGCTGTTGTATCCACAGCAGGCGCAGCTACAGCAGGGGCCGCTACGGGTTGAGTACCCATATTTTTTGCCGCTTCAAAGCCTTGCTGAATAGTCCGGCCAAATACAGCGGCCTGACCGTTCAGCGGCAGCAGCAGCGCAATTTTGCTGGTGGAGGCGGGCTTAAAGCTCTGGACGTTAACCAACTGCGTTGGCAGTATTTTTGCGCCCGGGTTTTGCGGATAACGTTTCTGCCAGTCAGCAATACCGGCTTTCATCATGTCTGGATCGTTACGGTTATCGAACCAGACGCGCTGGAGATCTAACCAGCCTTGCAGCACGTTTTCATCCGCATTGATGACCAGTGCCTGTGCTTGCTCCTGGGTCATGGATGACAGCGCCTGCCAGGTGGCATCGATGTTTTTCTGCTTAGCATTCGCGGCCAGCAGCGGTTCCTGAGCGATCAGGGCGCGCAGTAGTGTCAACGATGGGCGACCCTGGTTGACGTCGATTTGCGCCTGCCAGTATCTGGCCTGCTGGTTTTGATCGAAATCGGCAGGAGTGAGTTTATCCAGCAGGGCCTGAGCGCCAGCGATATCTTTCTGCGCGAGCTTGATCTCGACGGCCAGCAGAGACTGCTCACGACGCTGAGTGTCGTTTAGTTTCTGCGGCAGCTGGTTGAACAGCTCGCTAGCCTGCTGGCTCTTGCCTTCTTTCAGCAGTGCACGAATGGCGAGTAATTGCCAGTTGGTCTTGCTATCATCTGAGCTTTGCTGCATTTGTTGCAGATAAAAGCCGGAATCAGCCTGCGCAGTGCCCTGCATATGGGCTGCACTCTGGTCTGGCGCCTGGGTGCCACAGCCTGCGAAAATCAGTGCTGCCAGAATGACTGGTAGCGCGCGCGCGGCTTTCAAACGAGAAAATGTTGAGGGTACCATACTGTATCCAGTGATATTTTTTTACTCAATGCTCAATATTAAATCGGCAATACGGACGACACAATGAAACAACACGAATCGGCGGATAATTCTCAAGGCCAACTCTTTATTGTACCTACTCCTATAGGAAATTTGGCTGATATTACCCAACGAGCGCTCGAAGTTTTACAAGCCGTTGATTTGATTGCCGCTGAAGACACACGTCATACAGGATTATTGTTACAACACTTCGCGATTAACGCCCGTTTGTTCGCGTTACATGACCACAACGAGCAGCAAAAGGCCGAAACGCTGGTGGCGAAACTCAAAGAAGGGCAAAACATTGCGCTGGTTTCCGATGCCGGAACGCCGCTGATTAACGATCCTGGCTACCATCTGGTGCGCACCTGTCGCGAAGCGGGGATCCGCGTTGTTCCTCTGCCGGGCCCTTGCGCGGCGATTGCTGCCCTAAGCGCTGCTGGTTTGCCTTCAGACCGCTTTTGCTATGAAGGTTTTCTGCCTGCCAAATCGAAAGGGCGTCGTGATGCGATGAAAGCCATTGAGGCAGAGCCGCGTACGCTTATTTTTTATGAATCTACCCACCGCTTGCTGGATAGCCTGGAAGACATGGTTGCCGTCTGGGGCGAATCCCGTTACGTGGTGCTGGCGCGTGAACTGACGAAAACCTGGGAAACCATTCACGGCGCACCGGTCGGCGAACTGCTTGCGTGGGTCAAGGAAGATGAAAACCGTCGTAAAGGTGAAATGGTGCTGATTGTCGAAGGGCATAAAGCGCAGGAAGACGATCTCCCTGCCGATGCGCTGCGTACGTTGGCTTTATTACAGGCAGAACTGCCGCTGAAAAAGGCCGCCGCGCTGGCCGCTGAAATCCACGGCGTGAAAAAGAATGCGCTGTATAAGCACGCACTGGAACAACAGGGAGAGTAGACGTGAGCACCTACCAACCGCCTTTTACCGTTACGCCATTGATCCTCAATCAAGTCATTGAGATTGGTGAGCTGATGGGGCATTGGGCGGCGATGGCGGGCAGAATATCTCCTCTTTTGCGCAAAAAGAACCGTATTCGTACTATCCAGGCTTCTTTAGCGATTGAGCATAATTCGTTGACGACGGATCAGGTTACAGCCCTGATGGACGGTAAGCGTATTTTGGCTCCGGCTAAAGATATACAGGAAGTCAGAAATGCGATTCTGGCATACGAAAAAATGTCGGAGTGGAAAAGTGAAAAACTCTCCGATCTTTTACAGGCACATCAAGTCCTGATGATGGGGCTTGTCGATAACCCGGACCAATTGCGATCTGGCAATGTCGGTGTTTACAGGGAAAAACAGCTGATTCATATGGCCCCGCCGGTCTCACAAGTTCTTCGCTTGATGAATGACTTACTGGACTGATTAAAAACGACAGAACTTCACCCGCTTATCGCTGGTGCTGTATTCCATTATGAGTTCGAATTTATTCATCCTTTTGCCGACGGCAATGGACGGATGGGGCGATTGTGGCAGACATTAATCCTGAGTGAGTGGCGTTCAGAATTAGTCTGGTTGCCGGTGGAAACGCTGATCCACTACCAGCAGGATCGCTATTACCAGGTGCTAGGAGTGTGCGATCGGCAAAGCAGCTGCACGCTATTTATAGAATTTATTCTGGAAAACATTATCTCTGCTTTGCAAGAGGGATTAGGACAATCATCGACCCTGTCGGAAGAAATGTCGGAAGAAATGCCGTCTGATTTACTGGATATGGAAAAGCGCATTCTACGAATCTTGTCGAATCAGCCTGGCAGAACCGCCAAAAGTATCGCTGATGAGTGTGAAATCTCACCCCGAACAGTTGAACGCTATCTGAAAGCGTTGCAGCTAAAAGGCAAACTACAACGCGTTGGCTCGACGAAACGGGGGATGTGGCGGGTAATTTAAACGACCAGCAGTTCAACGCCTGTTTTAACCAGCGCTGATTTATCCTGTTTGCTTATGCTGTCGTCGGTTATTACGCAGTTAATCTTCTCCATGGGAAGTACCTGATTAAATCCGCGTCGGTTAAATTTTGTCGCATCCAGTACGGCAATGACCTTATGTGCAGCCGCCGCCATTACGCTACTAATCGAATAGCCTTCGTTGAATGTCGTAATACCATTAGTGGCATCGATCCCGTCAGCACCCACAAACATCAGGTCAGCGCTTATCCCTTGTAGGGAACGTTCAGCGATAGTGCCATGCATTGAGTGCGTTTTGTGACGCACCGTGCCACCGCAGACGACCAGCGTAATATCTTTGTTTTCCGATAACGTAAACGCAGCAGGCAGGCTATTGGTAATAACAGTGATATTACTTTTTCGGTTTAGCGCCTCAGCGATCAGTAAGGTCGTGCTTCCGCTATCCAGAATCACGGTCATTCCTTCTTCGACCATTGCCGTTGCCGCCTGAGCGATCCGCTTTTTAGGATCGCTGGCAAGCTGATACCGATCTTCTAACAATACTTCCTGATTGTCACCTTCAGCCAGATGGCTTCCAGGTTTTGCCGCACCGCCATGAAAACGGGTGACCAGACCCTTCTCTTCTAATAACCGCAGGTCGGCGCGAATGGTGACTTCAGAAATACCAAAGGTATTCGAAAGGTCCATTACCAGTACGCTACCTTGCGTATTAATCAGGTCGACAATTTTATTCCTTCTCTCAAATGAGTTCATATTGATTTGCCTGATAATTTGACTGTCACTAGTTTAATCGAAGGATTGCGAAAGGTGAACGCTAAATTTCGAAAGTAAATGTGAGCCAGCGCAGGTTGCTGGCTCGTGGGGTCAGGAGAGTTTGAGCAGAATTTTACCCTGCATCGGCGCGCCATTGAGTGACTTGACGGCGCTGGCAAAGCTCTCGGCATCACCACTGTGGGCAATTAATGGCTCAAGCTGTAAGCGTTTTTCCGTCAGTAAACGCGCTGCGGTTACCCACTCTTCTCCAGGCCATGGGCTGGAATAGTTCATCCAACTGCCAAGAATGGTTAACTCTTTACGCAATATTTGTCCAAAGACACCAGAAGCCAGCGCCAGATCGTGATGCAGCGTACCCACTAACGCCAGTTGAGCGCGAGGGCCGGCAATTTCTATCGATAGCGTCACAGTTTGTGGGGTTCCTGCGGTTTCCAGTATGAGTTGGTCAAACTGAACATTCTCCAGATCAGAGTGAATCTCAGTCGCACTCATCTCCCGACTGTTAAACACATAGGTTGCCCCCAGTTCTTTTGCTAACGCCAGCTTATGCGGGTTGATATCAATCGCCGTGATGCTTTTGGCGCCGAGTTCACGGGCACATTGCAGTGCCAGTAAACCGATAGTACCCGCGCCAACAATAATCACGTTTTTGCCTTCACAACCCTGCGCCAAATGAAACGCATGCAGGCCGACGGTGATGGGCTCAATGAACGCGCCATCTTCAATCGGCATATCTGAAGGCAGGCGGAACAAATTAGCGCGTTTCACCACCACATATTCTGCGTTGCCCCCTTCGCTACGTGAACCGACAAACTGATACTGCTTACACAACGAGAAGTAGCCGCGCTCGCACTGAGGGCAGTGGAAGCAGGGAAGTAGCGGTACGCAGGCAACGGCATCGCCGGGTTGTAGGTCGGTAACCCCTGCGCCGTAGGATTCAACATAGCCACTGAACTCATGCCCAAGCGTGATTGGATAATAGTGAGCGCCACGATTGAAGATTCGGGGAATGTCCGAGCCGCAAAGCCCTGAGCTGACTACCTTAACCAGTACATCCTCATCCGTTTGCAGATGTGGTATGGGACGTTCTTCAACGCGTACCTCGCCCTCAGCGTGAATAACCACTGATTTCATAAGATTCTCCAGAAATGTGAAGGGGAGCAAATGCTCCCCAGAAATTATGATGCGGTCTGGCTTTCCGTTATAGCTGCTGCTTTTTCAGCTGCCACGAAATTACGTGCCCGACGCCAGGTCAGCAGTACACCCAACAGATAAATAGCCGCGATAACGATGAAACCTACCACGTTCTGCCAGGTGAAAAGCTGGATCAGTAGCCAGGTGACTGGGGAGCCGCCCTGGTCCATTGAGGCCACCATGCCACCGGCTTTCAATGCGCCTGCATTGGCGGCAAGTTGGGTATGTAAACCAATAGTCTGGGTGGCTATCCATAGGGTGATACCCATGATGATGACGCCGGAGATCAATGTGCGGAACAGGTTCCCTTGATGCACGGCTACCGCCATGGCAACAAAGAAACCAATGGTCGCGAGATCGCCGAAGGGCAGAACCTGGTTCCCTGGTACCAGTACGGCAATCAGGATGGTCAGCGGGATAAAGATCAGACTGGCAGAAACTACCGACGTATGACCGAGAAGCAGCGCAGGGTCCAGACCAATTAAGAACTCCTGACCGCCAAATTTTGCCTGCAGGCGTTTGCGGGCATGCTTCGCGATAGGTGTTAAGCCATCCATAATCGGTTTAATCACGCGTGGCATCAGCAGCATCACGGCAGCCGTTTTCACGGCCAATTGCAGGACGCCTTTCACGTCATATCCTGCCAGCATACCGATAACCAGACCCATAACGAAGCCGACGGTAACCGGCTCGCCAAAAGGTCCGAAGCGTTTCTGTACATCGTCTGCACTGAAGTGAATACGATTCAGACCCGGGATTTTTTCAATGATCGTATCAACCAGGACCGCGATAGGGCCCAGGTAGGCTGAGGAACCGTGGGGGATAGCAATCCCTTCCAGACCAAAAAAGTCGCGCGTGTCTTTCGCAAACCAGTCACCCAGTTTGTAGACGAAGGCGGCATGAACAACCACGCCGAGAATGCCCAGTCATTATGAACCGGTTGCCAGATGCAACATGGCGCCGGTAAACGTCATATGCCAGATATTCCAGATGTCGACGTTCACCACGCGGGTCATGCGGGTAACCAGCATCAGGATATTCACCCCAATGGCGACAGGAATCGCAATTAACGCAATTTGCGAAGCCCAGGTCATTGGTGATGAACCCGGCCAGCCGACGTCAATAACGTGCAGGTTGATTTGAAACTGTTCCGCCATCGCTTTTGCGGCTGGTCCAATAGAGTCCAGCATCAGGCCGATCACCAGACCAATGCCGACGAAGCCGATCCCGATATGCAGACCAGATTTAAAACAATCCCCGAGCTTCATTCCCAGTAATTTTGAGAAGATGATGATCACTAACGGCAGCATAACCGTTGGACCTAAATCGAGGATATAACGCATTATTTCGCTAAACATGGCGTTACCCCACGAGGATAGTCAGTATTTTTTGCTGTAATGCTTCGATACCCACGCCTGAGACAAAAGGCATGCCGTGAACAACCGGGATATCGCCAAATGTACGGTCAACGCGAGCAGTAGTACAAATAAGGTCCGCGCCATCCATATAGGTTTCGATTTCCGTTACCCGGCACTGAACCAGGTCGAGTTGGATATTGTTGGCTTCGCAGAGCTCTTTAATTTCTTCCGCAGCCATTGTTGAAGTTGCTACAGCACCGCCACAGGCCACAATTACTTTACGTTTCATAGGGTATTCCTTTTATTATCAGTTTTTTATCAAGCCTGGGCGCAGGTCTCAGACTCAAGGATTTTTTCCCGAAAGAGCATTGCCAGTTCTGCATCGGGTGCATTCAGCAATGCTTCAATGGTGCTCGGGTTTTGTAGCTCACTAAACAGACGACGCAGGAGCTTCAGTTGCGCCGTCGGGTTTTCAACGATTAAGGCGATAATTAAAGAGACGGCTATCTCTTCATCATCATCCGCTTGTTGAAAGTTAACCGGTGTATCTGGGCGAATCAGATAGATAGCCGGAGATTTCGCGTGAACAGCTTCACAATGCGGAATCGCAACGGCATGACGTTCCAGCGCGATTCCAGTTGGAAAGGTTGCTTCACGCTCAATAAGGGCCTGCGGGTAGCTTTCATGCACGACCCCTTTAGCCAGCATCTCCTCCCCAATATGGGTCAGCGCATGCTGACACGAGCTAAAGTTAATTCCTGTTCGGACAAAGAGTTGACTCATATATTCTCCAGATTTCAGGCGATTACTGGTGCGCAACCAAAGCGATAGGCGCGCAGCACATCCTGGATTTTGTCGATAATCAAATTGTGTGGTGTCGCGGTTAATGTGCCTTCAGACAGACGCTCAAATTGCACCGGCATAAATTGGCTAATGAGTCCCAGAGGTAACGCGACGTCATTAAGGTTGGTTATTAATTTCTCTACGCTTTGGCGAATGCGGGGATGCGGCCAGTAGTAACGAATACGGTCGGAGAGACTGAAGTGAATATCAACCATCGCCTGACTCCAGGTTGGGCGATAGTATTTTTTCCAGTAATCCGGTTCATTCAGCATCACTTCGTCAATCACGTCCAGAACCCGGCTTCGCTGCTCCGGAGATACCAGCTCATTTTCCATTTGCGCCAGGGCAAAAATGGCTTCACGTAGGGCAAAGGTGAGTGCCGGACCCACTTTCAAAATTGCATAGTGATCGCGTACCAGCGCACGGTATGCCTGACGGGTTTGATAATCTGTTGAATGCGCTTCGTAGACCATTGGGGTTTCTTTGATCCAGGCAGAAAGCGCTTTTGCAGCTTGTGGTTGATAGTGAATGATTTGAGTGTGGTCGAACTCGACGCCGGGCTGAACCACAATGGCGATAACGCGAGTTAACGCCTCTTTAAGTCCTAACGCACGGAAGGCAACCTGGTGGGTTTCCAGTGTCCTGGCGGCATCTTCTTCGCGCGTAACGTGTACAGTACCAATGGTGCTGGCTTCTCCACCTGGTACCGGGACTTCTGTACCAATCACGTAAGTCAGTTGGCGTTTTTGTTCTTCCGTGGCTATTGCTTCCGCAGCCTGGCAAAGCACGGCAGCTCGCTGGGCAACAACCATTGGGTCCAGCGGTGTAGGGTCGTCAGCGCAGGACATTGAAGCATCCAGGTGAATTTTGCTGAATCCTGCAGCGACGTAGGCTTTAATTAACTCAACCGATTTCTCCATCGCTTCTGCCGCAGTTTCATTTTGCCAGCAGTTAGGGCCGAGGTGATCGCCCCCGAGGATCAGTCTTTCGCGAGGGAAACCAATCTCTTGTGCGATGCCATAGACAAAGTCACGGAAATCAGCGGGTTTCATCCCTGTATAGCCACCAAACTGATTAACCTGATTAGACGTCGCTTCGATCAGAACTTTACTGTCTGTATTGAGATCAAAGCGTAATGCGGATTCAATAACCAGCGGATGTGCTGAACAAACCGAACAAATACCTAAATGCTCACCTGCTTTATGACGAGAGATTATTTCTTTCACTTCTATCTCCGATATCTTTTGTTTATCTTCATAATATTTTTGGATTGAAGGCAAAGGGTAAAAGCGACTTTCGTGATCCAGCTTTAAAACAGACCTTTGTCAGAATCCGGACAAGTAAATTAAATCAATTAGTTACAATTTCCCTTCACAGCCGCAATCGGCAATGACTTTACGCACCACCTCTTTCATGGCGGCTTTGGCAGGCATCATGTAATGCCGTGGGTCATTCGCATTGGCATGTGTACTCAGATAAGTTTTGAGTGCGCCAGAAAAGGCGATTTTGAGTTCGGTCGCGACGTTCACTTTGCAGATTCCTAAAGAGATAGCGCGCTTAATATCATGTGTAGGCAGGCCGGATGCGCCATGTAAAACCAAAGGGATTTCAACGCACTGGCGAATTTCTGCCAGTCGTTCGAAATCCAGTTTTGGTTCAGCGTTGTACAGGCCATGCGCCGTGCCAATCGCGACCGCCAGTGAGTCGATGCCGGTTTTTTCCACGAACTCCCGAGCCTGTTCTGGGTGGGTATAAAGCGCATCTTTTCCATCCACGATCAGGTCATCTTCTTGTCCACCCAACCGTCCCAGCTCCGCTTCAACGCTAACGTCATAGCGGTGGCAGTAGTCCGTCACGCGTTTAACTAACGTAATGTTCTCGGCAAACGGCAGATGGGAACCATCGATCATGATGGAGCGAATACCCGTAGCGACTTTCGCTTCAATATCAGTGGCGCTTTCATGGTGATCGAGATGGATGGCGAGGGGATGGTTCCAGCATTTTGCCAGTTCACTGGCGATTGCAACGATGTTACCAACCCCGGCATAGCTAAATGTGCCTGGCGTACCGGCGACGATCAACGGAGAACGTAGTTCGGCAGCTGTTTCCACGACAACCTGTAGGGTCTCCAGGTTGTGGATGTTAAACGCCGGTACGGCGTAGCCTTCTTGTTGCGCCTTCTTCAGCATCATTTTGCTTGAAATGATAAACATACTTCCTCCGAAGTCTTTCGATTTTCTTTCTTCGAAATAAAGTATAGGGTTTCGTAATGTTTTTATGTGATTTCGATCTGAAAAATGAAAGTTTCGAAAGAAATGGGAGGGTTATGAAAGGTGGTTTGAAAGGCGATTTAGCATTAGGCATCAATCCGCGCCTGAAGAAACCAGGCGCGGATAAGGTTAGTCAGACATTAATTAAACAAACGAGATAGCCAACTTCGTTTCTGGCGTGCTGCTTCAGGGGGTGGGGTGACGGGTACTGAGACCATCTCTCCTAATCCCTGTCCAATACGCTGCCCAATCTCATGTAGAGCTCGTTGGGCATCCGCACCTTGCGCAGTGAATCGCATACGATTACCATTTTTTGCGCCTAACGAGACAACTTTCATCAGATTTTTACCATCTACAGGACCTGTGTTGTTATCAAGGTTTTCAATCGTGACGGCGCAATCAAATTGCTTAATAAATTTGACCAGTACAGCACTCGGTCTGGCATGCAGGCCATGCGGGTTATGAATAACGAAGGTGGCCTGTTCACCTGCAATTCTTTCTTCTGGTGGGTTATTGTCCGTATCAGTGCCAGTTAAAATGGTTAAAACTTCGCAGGGTGTTTTCGCCTTTTGTAACGCTTGAGGGACGTTGTCATCACTTAATACGCGGGTCAATTGACGCAGAATCTCAAGATGTTCATTTGAACGCGCTGCAATACCAGTGACCATATGTGCAATGTTATCATCCCCCCATGCCACACCCTGACGAAAAATGATGACCTTCACGCCAGTATTCAGTACGGCGTGGCGAGTCTCAGGCGTGCCGTGAGGGATGGCAATACCGTTACCGAGGTAAGTGGAGATTTGAGCTTCACGATCCAGCATACCTTGCAGATACTCAGGTGTCGTATTCCCGGCTGCAACCAACTTCTCTGAGACCCGTTGGAGTGCAGTGGCTTTATCGATTTGCTCGTCACTGATGAAAATGTCCTGCTCACAAAGTTGCATTCTGACCTCCTGTCTGAATAGTGGTGCTGTCTGAACCGACAGGCAGTTTGCGATTTAGCCACAATCTCCACGATCCCAGCATAATGGCGCCGCATGCGGAGCCTGCAAGAATACACAGCACCCAGGCAATGGGTTTGCTGACTAATGGCAGGATCAGGAAACCGCCATGCGGGGCGGGTACCTGAATATGCAAGCTGTAGCTGAGAACGGCGGAGATACTTGACGCGATCATCATCATTGGGATTACACGTAGAGGATCTTTTGCAGCAAACGGGATCGCGCCTTCAGTGATGTGCGTACAGCCAAGAATGTAGTTCACCATCCCGGCAGCGCGTTCTTCTTCGCTAAAACCTCTTGGGAAGAAGGTGGTTGCCAGAGCGATCACCAACGGAGGAGTGATACAGGCAGCGGAAACGCCCGCCATAAAGAAATAGTTACCCTGGCCGAGCAGCAGTGTGCCGGTAACGTAGGCAGCTTTGTTGACCGGGCCACCAAAGTCGAACGAGCACATGGCACCGACGACAATTCCAAGCAGAATAGGATTGGCTTCCTGTAATGATGCAAGCCAGTTCATCATACCGTTGTTGATCGCGGCAACGGGTTGTCCGAGTAGCGACATCAGCGCACCAATAGCCAGCACGCCAATCAGCGGCATGATGAAAATGGACTTCAGCCCTTCGTACTGACGAGGCAAACCGTCGAGCCGATTTTTTACCCACAGCATCAGATAACCAGCTGCAAACCCGGCAATGATGCCACCGAGAAACCCTGCGCCCGTTGCGTTAGCCAGTAAGCCGCCAACGAAGCCTGCCACCATTCCAGGCCTTCCGGATATAGAGTAAGCGATATACGCAGTAAAGACGGGAACCATGATTGAAAAAGCCTGCTGCCCAATCTTCATTAACATGGCTGCAATGGCATTATATTCCGGTGACTTAGGGTCAGCAGAATAAATTCCCCACAAGAAAGAAATAGCAATCAATATACCGCCGGCGACCACGAATGGCAGCATGTTCGAAACACCACTCATCAGGTGTTTATAAATCTGACGACCTAAAGACTCTTTTTCTGTGTTGTTTTGAGAAATAGTTTTGGTCCCTTTACGAATGGAGGCTTCACCATTGAGAATCTTATTAATCAGTTCTACAGGATGGTGAATAGCTTCTTTAACGGGAACCTCAATAACCGGTAAGCCATTAAAACGATCGGGAGACACATCTTTATCGGCTGCAATAATCACACCCGCGATATCAATAAGGTCAGTGGGTGTAATAATATTCTCAACACCGCTAGCACCATTCGTTTCCACTTTTATTTCGACAGACATTTTCTTTGCTGCATGTTTTAAAGCTTCTTCAGCCATAAAAGTATGCGCGATACCGGTAGGGCAGCCGGTAACTGCAATGATCTTTTTCATAAGCAGACCTTTAATTTGTTTTTGTTTACAGCTTTCGGACATGGGTTTGAGGAAGTAATGTATCAATCGCTGCAAGTTGGCCCAGCCCGGCCGAACTTGCTACATCAGCACCCGTTGCGCTGGCAAGCGCCAGAGCATATTCGACTTCGCCTGTGGTTAACCAATGGCTTAAGAATGCAGCAAGCGCAGCATCGCCTGCGCAGGCTGAACTCACCAGGTCAATAGTCGGTGCGGAGCAGAACCAGCTATCAATGCCGTTCGAGAAGTACATTCCTTTGGCTCCGAGCGTCAGTAAAACATTCTGCGCGCCGAGAGAGTGCAATTCTGCAAAGGCATTTTTTGCCTGAACATCATTGGTTACGGTTAACCCGAAAATGGCGTTTACCTCTTCGTCGTTTGGCTTGATTAATAATGGATTAAACTCCAGTAATTGACGCAACGATGGATGACTAATATCCAGTACAATCGCAATTTCTTTTTGCCGACAAATCTGCATAATTTCAGCATAAAAGTTACTTTCGATTCCCTGGGGCAAACTGCCACTGATAACTAAATACTCTGCATCAGATAGTCGTGATATTTCATTCAATACTTGCTGCTTACAGTCATCAGGAATATATGAACCAGGATTGACCAGTTTGTACTCCTGTTGACCATCATTAATAAAAATATTAATTCTTGTTGGTTCACTGACCCACGCAGGAGATACGCTAATTTTTTTCTTGCGTAACTCTTCCACAATATAACGACCAGTAAAACCACCAAAAATACCGAGTATATGTGCAGGTCGTTGAAAATGGTTTAATACCAGAGCGACGTTGACGCCTTTTCCATTTGGGCAATATTCCGTATGGCGCGTACGGTTTACAATGTCAGGCTGTAAAGGATCGCTAAAGATATTCATATCAATTGCGGTATTGAGCGTTAACGTGTAGATCACCGGCATTCCCTCACAACTGTCCTTCACAACCGCAGACGTGGATCACTTTGCGTACGACTTCTTTCATCGCCTGTTTTGCTGGTTGCATATAGTGACGTGGGTCGTTGGCATTCGGGTTTTGCGCAAAGTACTGTTTTAGCGCATCAGAAAACGCGATTTTTAACTCTGTCGCGACATTAACTTTGCACACGCCCAGGCTAATAGCTTTGCGGATATCGTTTTCTGGAAGCCCGGAGGCACCGTGCAGCACAAGCGGGATATCGACCTGTGCGCGGATCTCTGCCAGGCGGTTAAAGTCGAGCTTGGGTTCTGCGGCGTACAGTCCATGTGCGGTGCCAATAGCGACGGCCAGAGAGTCAATACCGGTCCGCGCAACGAATTCACGCGCCTGTTGTGGGTTGGTGTACAGCGCATCTTTGCTGTCGACGATCAGATCGTCTTCCACGCCGCCCAGACGTCCCAGTTCTGCTTCTACACTCGTATCGTAGCGATGGCAAAAATCGACCACTTTTTTCACCAGCGACACGTTTTCTTCGAATGGGAAGTGAGAGCCGTCGATCATCACGGAACGGATGCCAGCCAGCACTTTGCTTTCAATATCAACCGTTGATTCATGATGATCGAGGTGAATTGCCAGAGGGAGATTGTGCTCGCGAGCCAGATCGCCTGCTATCGCCACGATATTTCCGGTCCCGGCATAGCTGAACGTTCCTGGCGTACCTGCCACGATCAATGGCGAGCGCATTTCTGCTGCGGTTTCGACAACGACCTGCAGGGTTTCCAGGTTATGGATATTAAAAGCTGGTACCGCGTAACCATCGCGTTGCGCTTTCTGAAGCATATTTTTGCTGGAAATGATGAACATGATTTTCTCTCTTTAGTTTTCTTTCAAAGTTAAAGTTAATATTGATATTACGCCTTCGTTTTGAAAGTAATCTAACGATCATTCATGGATCTTATTGTGATCATCTACACAAAATCGTATTAAAATTTATAAAATGAAAGTTATTAATTGACTATTGGTTTTCTTTTGTAAGTTAATGAGAAAAAGCAGGATGCTGCTAATTTATTGATATTACTGAAATGTTTTGAGTTTTTTGCATCTTCGTGAACGACGCGTAATTGACATCACTCAGAGGAAATTTAAAAATGAAAGTTAAAGCGCGGAAGAGACTTCCGACATGTCATATAAAAAGGGTACGTTGTGGCAAAACCATCTACCAGCCTGCTGAAGAGGCGTCTGGACATTGCCGAAATCGTTCGTAAGAACGGTGAAATCAAAGTGGACGACCTGGCAGAAATGTTAGCTGTTTCAGGAGTGACAATCCGTAATGATCTCAATTACCTGGAGCAGCAGGGTTACCTGAAAAGATCTTTTGGCGGGGCGATTTATACCGCACAGCCGGTTAGAGCATCTGTCACTCAGGATATGAGTCTGGTGCAGGAGTGGGACCGTAGCGCAGAGCTTGAGTTGGCGAAGCAGGTGGCTCGCCTGGTTGCTGATGAAGATTCGCTTTTTCTCGGAGCCGGAGTCGTTCCACGTAAAGCGCTCCCTTTTCTTGGCGAATCTCGTGAGCTGCGTCTGGCGTTCAACGATCTCGGCCATGTGGCTACTGCGCGTGATTATATTGACGGCGAGATTGTGTTGCTGGGGGGGACTCTGGACCGTAGCGGACAGAGACTGGAAGGCGAAATTGCTATGCAATCGATCCAGCGTTTTCAGCCAACCTGTAGCGTAGTGATGATTGAGCACGTCAGCGAAGATGGCACTCTGAGTGTAGCCAGCGAAAGCGCCGCGGGAATACTGGCGGAATCACTCAGGCTCAGCCAGCGATGCGTGGCGGTCATTGCGCAGCGTCCAGATTATGGTGAAGCAAGATATCCTGTAGGTAAGTTGAGCGCACTTAGTGCGGTGGTGACTCCGCAGATTGTTGCTGCCGAGTACCACTCGCGATTTATCGCCGTTGGGTTGACCAACAGCTATACCAACAATGAATGTCTGACCTGGATAAATCCCGCCCTGCTTCCGGCAAGGTGAAGGACAACGCATGAAAATGACTATTGCGACACTTGGTGAATTACTCGTCGAATTTTTGGCGAAAAAAGAGAATCAGGGTTTTTCGTCTCCTGGCGAATTTTGGGGACCGTATCCCAGCGGGGCGCCAGCTATCTTTGCCGATCAGGTCGCTAAGCTGGGCTTTCAGTCTTTGCTATTTAGTTGCGTTGGCAATGATGCCTTTGGGGAGATGAATATCGCCCGGCTGAGACGAGACGGTGTGAACGTTAAGGGCATTTCCGTTCTTCCTCATGCCACCACAGGCAGTGCGTTCGTTAGCTATCGTTCACAGGCACAGCGTGATTTTATCTTCAATTTACCTAACAGCGCCTGTGGGTTGCTGAGCGCTGAACATCTTGATGGAAAATTGCTTGGGCAATGTAACCACTTCCACATAATGGGATCTTCATTATTTTCTTTTCGACTGATTGATGCCGTGCGTAAAGCCATCAGCATTGTTAAAGAGAACGGAGGAACCATTTCGTTCGATCCGAACATTCGCAAAGAGATGCTGAATATTCGCGAGATGTCACAGGCTTTTGAATACATCCTGGATTACGCCGATTTCTTCCTGCCAAGTGATGGTGAACTGGACTACTTTGGTTTGAGCAAATCACGCGATGAGTTGCAGATTGTCGAAAACCTGCTTGCTCGGGGAATTAAACATATTGTGATTAAACGCGGTCCTCGCGGTGCCAGCTATTATTCTACGCAGGAGCAGCATCACGTCACCGGCTATCCGGTTGACGTTGTCGATCCCACTGGTGCTGGTGATTGCTTTGGCGCAACATTTGTCAGCCTGTTTCTTGCAGGATACTCGATTCCGGATGCGCTGGCTCATGCTAATGCGGCAGGCTCGTTGGCGATATCGACGCGTGGGCCAATGGAAGGTACGTCAACGTTAGCGCAGATCAAGGCGCTGATGGGGTGAAATACCAGATGACGCTGACATCGTCTGGTATTTCACTGATTGGAATAATCAGGTCACTGGCGCCGGGTTAAACACCGCCAGTTGGTTATGCAGTCCCCACTGATCTGAGAAGGTTTTCTTACGTCCGCTGGCGACGTCGAGAATAAACTCGAACAGTTTCAGACCCACGTCTTCAATGGTTTCTTCTCCGGTAGCGATGGTACCGGCGTTGATGTCCATCAGGTCAAACCAACGATTGGCCAACTCCGTGCGTGTCGCCATTTTAATCACCGGCACGGCCATCAGGCCATACGGCGTACCGCGACCGGTGGTAAAGACTTGTACTGTGATTCCGGAAGCAACCTGTTGCGTACCGCAGACAAAATCGCTGGCGGGGGTGGCAGCGTAAATCAGGCCACGTTTGGTTGGACGCTGTCCCGGCGACAAGACTTCGACAATCGCGCTCTTGCCCGACTTCGCAATAGAACCCAGTGCTTTTTCCACCACGTTTGCCAGACCGCCTTTCTTGTTGCCCGGTGATGGGTTGGCGCTGCGGTCAGTCTTGCCCATATCCAGGTAGTTGTCGTACCAGGCCATCTCCTCGAGCAGGCGTTTACCCACCTCTTCGTTAATCGCGCGCGGGGTCAGAAGGTGGATGGCATCGCGTACTTCGGTGACTTCGGAGAACATCACTGTCGCGCCGCAGCGTACTAACAGGTCGGAGGCATAACCTACCGCTGGATTGGCCGTCACGCCGGAAAACGCATCGCTGCCGCCGCACTGCATGCCGACCACCAGTTCTGATGCCGGGCAGGTTTCACGCTGGCGCTGATTGAGCTTTGCCAGATGGTGTTCGGCCACCTGCAAAATATCGGCAACCATCGATTGAAAGCCGACGTGTTTTTCATCCTGCAGGCTGACGATGCTGGCGCTGTCGACCGGAATGCTTTTTACATCGTGCGTACCTTCCAGCAGGCGCTCTGGCTGCAGTTTTTCACAGCCGAGGCCAATGACCATTACCTCACCGCCAAAGTTAGGGTTCAGCGCAATATTATGAATAGTTCGAATGGGCACGATGGCGGCTGGAGCGTTAATCGCCACGCCGCAACCGTACAGATGATTGAGCCCCACCACACCGTCAACATTCGGGTATTTGGGCAGCAGATCGCGTTCAATGATTTTCACCACATAGTCCACCACGCCCGCCACGCAGTGCACGCTGGTGGAGATGCCGAGCAGATTCTTGGTGCCAACGCTACCGTCAGCATTGCGGTAACCTTCGAAGGTATAACCCTCGAGAGGCGGCAGCGGCTCAGGCACTTTAGTTGCCAGCGGCAGCGTCTCCAGCGGCGGAGCCTTGGGCAGCTCAACCATTGATTCATCAATCCAGCTGCCGCGTGGGATATCGCGAACGGCATAGCCTATCACTTCGCCATAACGCACGATTTCGCCATGAACAGGAATATCCACGAGCGCCACTTTATGACCCTGGGGAATATGTTCAACAAGTTCCAGTCCGTCCGGAAAACGCGTTCCGGCTTTCAGACCATTGTCATTGACAATTATCGCCACATTATCTGTTTCGTGAACTTTAATATAAAACGCCGTTGGCGATTCTTGTCTAATTTCGATGTCGGCCATTGTCCAGTACTCTCCAACAAGTGGTGATAATAGTGTGGATATTTATATTTTGAATCTCATTGTCAGTAATAAAGATTCGGTATCGTGAAATAAGAATGTCAGGAGTTTATCGTGAAGAATGTGACAATGATCACTTAAACTCAGCAAGACCGCGCCAGCAGGGGGAGCAATACGTAAATGTGTGGATTAGCGCCCATGCATGTGTGCATATGCCCAAAACATTAATTTAATAACGCATATTTAATGAGCGCTTGCACAATGATTAACGTTGCGCTGCTGATTATACTAAATCACGGTTTCATTGCGTCTGATAAATTATTATACGTTTTTATTATCGGTAATTTATCACCAGGGATATCTGCCAAATAATAATAAAAACTTTTATGTACCCGAGGTAATTAGAATGATACTGGATACAGTTGTCGAGAAAAAGAAAGGTACGCACACCCGTTACTTAATATTGCTAATAATATTTATTGTTACCGCTGTTAACTACGCGGACCGTGCCACGCTATCTATTGCCGGCACGGAAGTGGCGAAAGAGTTGCAGCTCAGTGCCATCTCAATGGGTTACATTTTCTCCGCCTTCGGTTGGGCTTACCTGTTGATGCAAATCCCTGGCGGCTGGCTGCTGGATAAGTTCGGTTCGAAGAAAGTCTACACTTACAGTCTGTTCTTCTGGTCGCTGTTCACCTTTCTGCAGGGTTTTGTCGATATGTTCCCGCTGGCCTGGGCGGGTATTTCAATGTTCATCATGCGCTTTATGCTGGGCTTCTCGGAAGCGCCGTCCTTCCCGGCGAACGCCCGTATTGTGGCCGCCTGGTTCCCGACGAAAGAGCGCGGTACGGCATCTGCGATTTTTAACTCTGCACAATATTTCTCCCTGGCGCTGTTTTCGCCGCTGCTGGGCTGGCTGACCTTTGCCTGGGGCTGGGAGCACGTCTTTACCGTGATGGGCGTGATCGGTTTTGTGCTCACCGGCCTGTGGGTAAAGTTTATTCATAACCCAACCGATCACCCGCGTATGTCGCAGGAAGAGCTGAAGTTTATCTCTGAAAACGGCGCGGTCGTGGATATGGACCATAAAAAGCCCGGCGATGTGAAATCAGGTGGTCCTAAACTGCATTATATCAAGCAGTTGCTGACAAACCGCATGATGCTTGGCGTGTTCTTCGGACAGTATTTTATCAACACTATCACCTGGTTTTTCCTTACCTGGTTCCCGATTTACCTGGTACAGGAAAAAGGCATGTCGATCCTGAAAGTCGGTCTGGTGGCGTCGATTCCTGCGCTGTGCGGATTTGCCGGTGGCGTGCTCGGCGGTGTGTTCTCTGATTATCTGATTAAACGTGGCTTCAGCATCACCCTGGCACGTAAGCTGCCGATTGTGCTCGGAATGTTGCTCGCGTCGACCATTATTCTGTGTAACTACACCGATAACACCACTCTGGTGGTTGCGCTGATGGCGCTGGCGTTCTTCGGCAAAGGCTTCGGCGCGCTGGGTTGGCCGGTGATCTCCGATACTGCACCGAAAGAAATCGTCGGTCTGTGCGGTGGGGTATTTAACGTATTTGGCAACGTAGCCTCTATCGTCACCCCGCTGGTGATTGGTTATCTGGTGAGCGAGCTGCACTCATTTAATGCTGCGCTGATGTTTGTAGGGTGTTCGGCGCTAATGGCAATGGTTTGCTACCTGTTTATTGTCGGTGACATTAAACGTATGGAATTGCAGAAATAAACAAAGGTATAGGCGATGAATAACACGATTTTCCCGAATAAGTTTAAAGCGGCCCTCGCGGCGCAACAGATTCAGATTGGCTGCTGGTCTGCATTGGCCAGCCCAATCAGTACCGAAGTTTTAGGCCTGGCGGGTTTTGACTGGCTGGTACTGGACGGCGAACACGCGCCGAACGATATCTCGACGTTTATCCCGCAATTGATGGCGCTGAAAGGCAGCGCCAGCGCGCCGGTCGTACGCGTACCGACCAACGAGCCGGTGATTATCAAGCGCCTGCTGGATATTGGGTTTTACAACTTCCTGATCCCGTTCGTTGAGACACAAGAAGAGGCGGTAAACGCCGTGGCGTCGACCCGCTATCCGCCCGAAGGTATTCGCGGCGTGTCCGTCTCCCATCGCGCCAATATGTTTGGCACCGTACCGGACTACTTTGCGCAATCGAATAAGAACATCACCATCATCGTGCAGATCGAAAGTCAGCAGGGCGTTGATAACGTTGACGCCATCGCGGCGACCGAAGGTGTAGACGGTGTCTTCGTCGGCCCAAGCGATCTGGCTGCGGCGCTAGGCCATCTCGGCAATGCGTCACATCCTGATGTGCAGAAAGCTATCCAGCACATTTTTGCCCGCGCGAAAGCACATGGCAAACCAAGCGGAATTCTGGCGCCGGTAGAGGCGGATGCGCGTCGTTATCTGGAATGGGGCGCGACCTTTGTTGCTGTTGGCAGCGACCTTGGCTTGTTCCGTTCAGCCACGCAGAAACTGGCTGATTCTTTTAAGAAATAACCACCATCGACAGTAGAGAGAGATAAAGACATGACAATGAAAGTTGGTTTTATTGGCCTCGGTATTATGGGTAAACCAATGAGTAAAAACCTCCTCAAGGCAGGTTACTCGTTGGTGGTTGCTGACCGTAACCCGGAATCCATTGCGGAAGTCATTGCCGCTGGTGCAGAAACCGCCGCCACGGCGAAAGATATTGCTGAGCAGTGCGACGTGATCATCACCATGTTGCCGAACTCGCCGCATGTTAAGGAAGTGGCGCTGGGTGAAGGCGGTATTATTGAAGGGGCGAAACCGGGCACAGTGCTTATCGACATGAGCTCCATTGCACCGTTGGCCAGCCGTGAAATTAGCGACGCGCTGAAAGCGAAAGGCGTGGATATGCTGGATGCGCCGGTCAGCGGCGGCGAGCCAAAAGCGATTGATGGTACGTTGTCGGTAATGGTCGGCGGCGATAAAGCGATTTTCGACAAGTATTACGATCTGCTGAAAGCGATGGCTGGCTCAGTGGTACATACCGGCGACATTGGCGCGGGTAACGTCACTAAGCTGGCGAACCAGGTGATTGTAGCGCTGAACATTGCGGCGATGTCTGAAGCGCTGACGCTGGCGACCAAGGCGGGTGTGAACCCGGATCTGGTGTATCAGGCGATCCGTGGCGGACTGGCCGGAAGCACCGTGCTGGACGCGAAAGCGCCGATGGTCATGGACCGCAACTTTAAGCCAGGTTTCCGTATTGACCTGCATATCAAAGATTTGGCGAATGCGCTGGACACTTCTCATGGGGTCGGCGCGCAGTTGCCGCTGACTGCTGCAGTCATGGAGATGATGCAGGCACTTCGCGCAGATGGGCTGGGCACCGCCGATCACAGCGCGCTCGCATGCTACTACGAAAAACTGGCGAAAGTGGAAGTCACACGCTAACAAGAAGGGCGCGGATGTGCGCCCTGTATTTCTTGCCTTGCGCGGCACAGTCAGGCTACATAACTATGAAAATCGTAATTGCCCCAGACTCTTATAAAGAAAGTCTATCTGCCACTGAGGTCGCTCAGGCAATAGAAAAAGGATTTCGGGAAATATTTCCCGATGCGCAATATGTTTCAGTTCCGGTGGCCGACGGCGGCGAAGGAACGGTCGAAGCCATGATTGCCGCCACGCAAGGGAGTGAATATTCCGCGTGGGTAACGGGGCCGCTGGGCGAAAAAGTGAATGCCTGCTGGGGCATGTCCGGAGATGGTAAAACTGCGTTTATCGAAATGGCGGCAGCCAGTGGTCTGGCGTTAGTCCCTCCTGATAAGCGTAACCCGTTAGTCACCACGTCACGTGGTACCGGGGAATTGATTTTGCAGGCGCTGGATAGCGGGGCGCAGAGCATTATTATCGGCATTGGCGGTAGTGCAACCAACGACGGCGGCGCGGGTATGGTGCAGGCTCTGGGCGCGAAACTTTGCGACGCTAACGGGACTGAGATTGGCTACGGGGGCGGTAGTCTGATGAGCCTCAACAGCATCGACATTTCCGGTTTGGATCCGCGATTAAAAACCTGCTCCATTCGCGTGGCCTGCGATGTGACCAATCCGCTCACAGGTGATACTGGCGCTTCACGCATCTTCGGCCCACAGAAAGGGGCGACGGAAGAACGCATTATCGAACTGGACCGAAATTTGTCTCACTATGCCGACATCATTAAAAAATCGTTACGGGTAGACGTGAAGGATGTTCCCGGGGCGGGGGCTGCCGGTGGTATGGGCGCTGCGTTAATGGCTTTTTTAGGCGCGGACTTGCGCAGTGGTATTGAGATTGTGACCCAGGCGCTCAACCTGGAAGAGCATATTCACGACTGTACGCTGGTGGTGACCGGGGAAGGACGCATCGACAGCCAGAGCATTCACGGCAAAGTGCCGGTGGGCGTGGCGATCGTCGCGAAGAAATACCACAAACCGGTAATTGGTATTGGCGGCAGCCTGACGCGCGATGTGGAGGTGGTGCATCAATATGGTATCGATGCGGTGTTTAGCGTATTGACCAGCATCAGTACGCTGGAAGAGGCCTTCCGTGGGGCATTTGACAATATTTATCGCGCCTCAAGAAACATCGCCGCCACGTTAGCGATAGGAATGCGCAGTGCGGGGTGACATTACCCTGCAAACCCTCTATACTGCGCGCCGAAGCTGACCAGACAGTCGCCGCTTCGTCGTC
>ERZ773225.1283-NODE-1283-length-31384-cov-5.979604_pt1 | contig 31384 bp, 34 predicted proteins | sample MGYA00580993_ERZ773225 | MGnify/ENA primary metagenome ERZ773225 (study PRJEB29015, sample SAMEA2737748) | human gut metagenome | biome: human gut; feature: human-associated habitat; material: faeces | place: China | collected 2012 ...
TCGGTTTGAACGTATCGTATGCTATATTCTGGTGATAGTCTTTCTTGAAGCTCCATCGCAGGAACCATTTGAGGAATCCCATTTGTTTACCGATGGTACTGTTTCTCATGTCTTTTTTGTCACGCAGGAAATTGATATACTCGTTCAATCCGAACTCATCGAAATATTCAAAGGTCACATCTTCCTTGAACTCCTTGAGGTGATTTTTAACGGCTGCAAACTTTTCGTATGTGGATTCAGTCCAGTTATTCTGATTGCCGCATTCTTTTACAAATTCATCGAACACCTCCCAAAAACTTATCTGTGCTTCTTCCTGCTGTTCTTCGTTGGCATTCTTCATCCGCAGGTTGAATGCATCCTTTAGTTGTTGGGTAGTTGGCATGGTTTCCTGTACCTCAAACTCCTTGAACACATTTTGAATTTCGGCATAGTATTTCAGCAGATCGGCATTGATTTCAGATGCACTTTGCTTTAATTTGTTGGTACACCCGTTCTTTACTCGCTGCTTGTCGGAATCCCATTTGGCTACATCGATGCGGTAACCCGTTGTAAACTCAATGCGCTGGCTTGCGTATATGACGCGCATACGGATGGGGACATTCTCCACAATTGGCACACCGTTCTTTTTCCGGCTTTCCAATGCAAAAATGATGTTTCGTTTGATATTCATAATTGGGTGCGTTTGAAATTCTACACCCCAATATACACCCAATATTTGGAATAGCAAAAGATATTCAGAAAGATTTGGATTTACTATGCACTTCAAACAATATTTGATTATCAATAATTTGCATTTTTATGATATTTCTTGAATGTATAGGTTCGAGAGCCTATCTCTCCGCCAAGCAATTCGCAAAGAATCACAAACACCCGTATAATCAATTGATTACGCGGGTGTTTTCTTTTTTGCATTCTCAAAGAATCCCGGTTATTCTCCGTTTTCCCGTTGAATATTCATGTACACCTGTCCGCAGAAAAATTCAGTGTACATGAAATTCCTGTAATTTTCACGGGCATAATCAGTTATTTCCTCTTTAATCCCTTTCTTTTGGCATATATTTAATATACTGGTTTGCAGGTATTTATGTGATTTCATATCTTTGTATCACCAAATATGCTAAAAATAGGTGATATATGATGCAATTAAACTACTTACAAACAGATATTTATATGCATTATTGCATCGGATAGAATATTCATAATTCATTTGTCACCGATTTATACTATAATTAGGAGATGATAGAATATTTATTTTTGTTATAATCAAATAATTGCAACTATAAATGATGCGTAAATAAATAATAATTGGAAGGATTGATTTGACCCATTAAACTTGCCGGAAATTTACAACTACTTATATCATGGATACCATCACACGTAATAACAGGGAAACATTCTCTGTGAGTTTTTTCGCCCGGAAGACGCAACATTCCTCCGTGGCGACTATTTATGTGCGGATCACCATTAACCGAGCCTCAAAAGATTTATCCACCCATCAAAAAATTCCTTTGGATAAATGGGATGCCAAACGCTATTGTTATAAAGGGAACAGTGAAACGGCCCGTGTAATCAATCATCATCTGGATATTATCAGGTCTCGATTGTTTCAGATTCAAACCGATTTGATCGCTCAGGGCAAACCCGTCACGTTACCCGCCGTCGTGGATGAGTACCTCGGATTGGGTAAACGACGGTATACGGTAATCGGCACGATAGATTTCCATAACAAACAAAAAATCCCGACCGTCAGTAAAGCGACACTCGAACGTTACCGCACTACGAAAATGCACGTACAGAATTTTATGTGACTACATTACGGGAAGGAAGATATGTACCTGTACGACCTGAACATGGAGTTTATCCGTAGTTTCGAGGGATATTTGCGATCCGTCAGGGGATGTAATCATAACAGTACGATGAAATACATTAAGAATTTCCGCACGATAATCCTGATGGCTATCGAAAATGAATGGCTGCGAAAAGACCCGTTCTCCGCTTATAAAGTCACCCTGCAAAAAGTAGAGGTCACTCCGCTTACCCTTGAAGAATTGGAAAGAATGGAAAAAAAGGAATTCGACAGCGACCGGTTATCGCGGGTGCGCGATGTATTCGTATTCTGTTGCTACACGGGGTATTCATATAGCGATGTAGCGAAACTGGCGCCGGAAAACGTGGTTCCCGACGAACAGGGCGACCTATGGATTCGTTCGAGTCGAACCAAAACGAAAATTAAAGAAGATGTTCCGTTATTGCCGCAGGCGGGACGACTGATTGCCAAATACAAGAATGATCCCGAATGCCTGTATAGAAGTCGGCTGTTACCCGTTCTGAGCAATCAGAAATATAATGAGTATCTGAAAGAAATCGCCGTATTATGTGGAATCTCAACCAAGCTGACTACGCACGTTGCACGGCACACCTATGCGACGCGATGCCTGACACTGGGTGTCCCTATCGAAACGGTCAGCAAAACGATGGGACACACTAATACGCGGATGACCAGCCATTATGCAAAAATTACGGAGGCAAAAATTCTCAATGAAATGTATCCCTTGATGCGATAGAAGGAAGACATACGCAAGGGAAAGCAGAGTATGATTAAGTATTCTGCTTTTTCTTTTTTACCCGTATGATCGGAAATATTTTCAGCTCCAGAGGTTCACAGGAGACCCGGAATGCTTTTGCCCCATCCCGACGCGGAAGTGTTTCGTCCCTTGTCTTCATTAATGAACGAAAACATTCGGGATTATGCGTATATCGGTCTATCGTTTCCGTGATTTTACCTCTTGAAACATTTAAGCGTTTCATAATTTTACCATCCGTCCAGCCCAATAATTTCAATAACAATATTTGTCGGGCCATTAACTTTTCCGTCGGGATTGCCTCTGCTGGCACAAACGATTTTCCACAAGTTTGACATTTGTATTTTTGCCGACGCGCAGGATCATCCGTGTGACCGTTCCGTACTACTTTCCCTTTCTTCTTTTTCCGTTTACAGACAGGACAAGTGGGCATTTCGGCCTTTTCTTCATCTTTTTTTAGATTATCCGTCTTTTTTTCTTCCATTATAGCTTCGGTTTTTAAGACAAAATATCATTGATTAACAATGTGTTACATTGCATATAATCACCTTAAAATATCAACATGGGTGATGATTGTTTTGTATGTAACTGTAAATCAGCATTAAAATCATCTCAAATTTCAATTATTTATCATTTCTTCCCGCATTTTTATCAAATCACCGATATATAATATAGTTGGGGATAATCCTTAAATATCAGCACTGATTATCTGTTAGTTACAATATGTAAAAGTTTGTATTTCTCACCTTTTGGATGGATTGTGTTTTTCTCTCAGTTTTGCCCTGTCCAAATTAATAAAAAACTTTTTAAAGACAGGTACAATATGAATACAAACGAATTAGTAACTAAACATGACATCGAGCAGTTAGCCGAAATTGTATTACGCCTAGAGCGTAAATTAGAAAGTATGGGTCATCCGAAACCTTTTTTAACCGGACGGGAGGTCAAAGAGTTGTTGAATATCTCCGAAGGGAAATTACAATCCCTGCGAATCAGCGGAGAACTCAAAGCCTCAAAAGTACAGGGCACCTACTTATATACCCTTGCCGATATTATGGATATGATTAACCGTAACCGAAAATAGTCATAATGGATCGTATACACTGCATTATAGAAGGATTTTCATACGATGATTTTTCCGACAAATTTGATAAGTATTTATCTGAATACGGAATTAGTCACTTGGGGGATTCCAAACTAAAATTGAAAATAGGGGCATTTACCATTACTATTCCGACACCAGGTATTATGCATATCCGGGGATCGGTACAAAAATTTGCGAAAGGTAACAATTATAGCGATTTTACATATAGAGAAGCCCTCCTATACCTGCAAGGTTTATCAGAATTTATTGGCATTCCATTGGAGAAATTCCGGATTACCAGTCTCGAATTAGGGATCAATCTTACAGTACGGTACGACCCGCGAAATTATTGGGATTTATTTAACCGCTACGGGAAGAATCGCTACATTCTGCTGGCCCCTTTGAAAAACACTTATCAGCCTCACGGTCGGAAATGTTATTACTGCGACTATGATATCAAAGTATATGATAAAACTTTTGAAAGTAGCCATAGCAGTCACGAACCGAGGAAGGTAGCTAAAGCCGTTCCCAAAAACTTAGTGCGCTTCGAAGTGCGTTTTAAGAGTAAAGCGTTAAAACGGCTTGGGTGGGGAACGGTAACGGGCGTAACATTATTGGATGAAGGATTCAAAGCAAAATTGCTGTCCCTGATGGAAGATATGTTCGCATCCACCGTTTTCAATAAATTGCCCGGAGATTGTTCTAAATTAACTGTGGAGCAAGTGCAAAAAGTCACTTTTGCCCTTTCAGAGGACTACGACCGATACTTGGCCGTAGTTAAAGAAACATATCCTTCGCGCTATGCCAAAGAGTTGGCCAATAGACGCATGACGTTGAAAAATTACCTGCCTTTGATAAATAACAAATAAGAACGAGAGTTACGACGTAAATTCCGGGCAAAATTTCTGAAGATTTCTGCCTGATAATAAAAACGATAGCTGTGTAAAAACACTTATTTCCACACTTCAATAAAGGAGATTCCTAAGATGAAAGAACATAATACAACAGAACAATGGAAAGACATACACGGATATGAAGACTTATATCAGGTATCGAACATGGGAAAGATAAGGAGCCTTCGTAACGGAGTACGTATTATCAATCCGAATAACAGGCTTCATGTATGCCTGTACGATAAAACGGGTAGAGCCTCCTGCAAAAGCGTACCCCGTATCGTAGCCGAAACTTTCCTGCCGAAAAAGAGGAAATGCAACTACGTCTATCATATCAATCAAATCCCGTATGATAACCGCGCGGAGAATTTGCGCTGGGCAACGATGAAAGAGTGCCACCGTACAGACCGGGAACGACACCGCAGAAGCGTACGCCTGTTGAAGAACAAATCTGTCCTTTCCGAATGGTTGGTTGCCGTTCCCGTCCGCCGGGGTATCCGTACACGGGTGCAGTGCCAGTATGCGAAACTGTTTCGCAACATGAAAATCGCGGCCTCGGAAATGGATATTCCCGAAAGCAGTATCTATTTATGCTGTATCGGCAAGAAACGAAACGCCGGAGGATACAGATGGCATACCTTAGGAAAGATTCCGAGCGAGGTTCGGTGTTATTTACCCGATGATATCCGGGATACGCTCCTTGAGATTCGATTTTCCCGTTGGAAGAAATAAATCGGATTGACTGCATGTAACCGTCGATCCTTGCATAAAATTAAGGGGGTCTTGTAATATACAAATGTATTTTACCATTCTTTCAACACCGAAAAATCGCCTCAAAACAAGTTTCTGACACCTATCCCCGGAAGCCTTACTAATTGTTGAAAGATCGCGTGATTCTCCGAGGGATTTATCCGTGTAATCCGGAGAAAACGGGGTAAAAACGGACGTATGTAAATACGCGCTCCCGATACACGCACGGAATCGCGGAAATACTCTCCCGCATGGAAAAATTTTCGCGGCTCGAATCTTTACCCATTCCTGTATTGTAACATAGTATATATATATCACATCGTTCGGTTTCGGATCGTTCCGATCCTTATTCCATGCAATCCTTTTCCCGGGTAAGGGAGAAAATCGGCAGTATTCGGAAAGCGAAAGGATTGCGGCAAGAAAAAAGCCGCCGGGAAAAATTTGCTAATGCAAATTTAACGATTTACGGGTAAAAGTGCAAATCCAACAACGTTTGGCGCGTTTCTGCAACAAGGTGATATTACCTGCCGAGGGGGTACCCTTAAATGAGACCTGCCGAACGGATTTCCGCGGATAGTCGCCGCTTATCAGATCCCGGCCCGGATTTCCGGACATACAAATCGCTGATATTGCGGCACCCATCATTAGGTCGAAAAGTTTTTATATCTTTACTTCGTAATCAAAACACGACCGGATGAAATAAACTGAAGATAAGTACCATACATATTTAAAAGCGTTAGCTTTTATTCTTTGCTTATTGAAATCTGGAAAATTTTAAAAGCGAACAAAGAGTAAAGTTAGTGCTCACGTTTCACGACGTGGGCTTTACTTATTTGTTCGCAAAGGTTATTCCAGAACCTCAATAAGCAAATACAGTTTAGCCCGCGTTTTTTATGCCTACACACGAAACATTCAGCCGGTGGATCGACGATACGATCCAGCTGCAAGAACAACGCAAACGAACCGAACAGGCCGAGCGTTACCGACGGCTCCGGACGTTCAGCGCCTTTATCGACGATCTGGTTCCGTTCTATGGAACCCTCTGGGACGAGTTCTACAAAACCCGCATCGCCGGGTTTATCGAAAAATACCCGTACCTGAATAACGCCGGGATACTGGACGTGATCGAGAAAGCCCGTCACGAAACCTATCACTCCAAGTTACTGAAACACGCATGGAAATGCACGCCCGACGGCCGTAAACGATTGGCCCGTTTTATCGGATCGTTGCCGGACATTCCCAACCGCGAGAAACTCCTATCCGGCATTGCCCGCGACCGCTACGAGGTCGAAACGGAGCATGTCTGCCAGAGATGGAATAAAGACGCTTTCCATGATAAGCGGATCGACCTGCTGATTCGCGGGAACGGCTGGCAGATCGTGATCGAAAACAAAATCTATTCGGAGGTCACAACGATCAAGCGGCATACCCAGTTAGACAATTACCGCCGGTATGTCGAAAAGACGATGCCTGACGATTACGACCGGACGCTCTTTATCCTGTTAAGCCACTGCGACAACAGCGCCTACTGCGGCGATTGCTGGCGCTATACCGACTATTCGCACGTATTCAATTCCCTGATCGCCTCGCCGACCGATCCGATAATCGAGAATTATTTGGCGACGCTTTTCCGGCTCCTGTCTCCCGACTGGGAAACTCCCGATTCGCAGCAGGGCCGGATGTTTTCCTCCCTGAAACGATTTTACCGCAAAAACATTTTAAAACTACAATACTATGAATAAGATCACACCACTCGAAACCAAATGTCTGGCCAATATGCCCGTTGTGCTGGACGCCATCGCAACGACCATCGACACGCTGTCGGAAATTCTGAATCCGCAGTACGACCGTATCGAAGAATGCCTGACGGAGTTTTTCGACAAACATAAGAAACTGCGCTGCCAGTTAGACGAAAATTGGAAACGCGGAACGGTTTACGCTTTCACTGATCACGTGACGCAGTATAAAAAACGGTATTTGCAGGAGTTGATGCCCGCATTGGAACTGTATTACTGTATTCCGTTCAGCAAGACGACTAAAAACGGCGTATCGTTTTGTATGCAATTCGGCTATACCGCCGATGAAACCCAGAATGTGGTCTATTTCGGATTGGGCGAAACGGATTCCGCGCAATACCTGACCGACGAATGGATCGAAAAGATTAAAACCGAATCCGCTGGAGATTGGAATATTTATGCGAATGACGGGTATATCGAATTTCAGATTACGCCCGACGATCAACTGACGGATGAAACGATTGCCCGGTGTGGGGAAGATTTTAGAAACCGCATTCTGAAACCTGTATTGGAACAACTACAATAAACCTTATTTTTTAATTAAACTCACAAATATGAAAAAACTATTTTTAGCCATGCTTATCGGTGCCGTAGCACTGGTAAGTTGCAGTAAGGACGACGGCGGGAACGACAACGGCGATCCGTTGGTAACGAATGTAACGCTTCCTGCCGCGGGCACATCATTCGCTTCGGGCGAAACCGTCACGATCACGGGTAACGGATTCACCGCGTCCGATGCAATCCTGTTCCGGGTGCCGACTAAAGCGACCGCACCGATGACAGATATCCGCGCTACGATTGTCGAGGTCACGACAACTAAATTGACGTTTGAAGTTCCCGAAGGACTGCCCGCCGGAGAAAATTCGGTGATCCTCAAGCGTAACGATTCCGAAATGGTATTGGGTAAAATATCTGTCGAAGCCGAAGACCCGAATCCGGGGCCCGAACCGGAGCCTGCGGATAGCAAGCTCTACGGTACCGGATCCGATGAAACGGGACTTGTCATCTATGAAATCGACCGGACCAACGGTAAGCTGACCTCAATTGCCACGCTTAAAGAGGAAGAAGATATCAGCGATATGGTAACGATTAAAGGGACGAACACTATTTACGGAATTAACTGGCCTAAAATAGGCACTCCGAGCGTATGCAGTTTCGATATAGCATCCAAAGCTTACACGAGTATAGTCACGCTCGATGATCTTGCATGTATCGGTGTAATCGACAACCGGCTCTATGCACTTCGTTTCGACAATGACTCAAAGCTGTCGCTGACAAATATTGATCCGCAAACAGGGAATCTGACCGAAGCCGTATCGTTCGGCACGTTCGAGCCGGATAATGCACAGGATATCTTTTTTCAGGAAACTCCGTTCGTGTATGATCCCCAGAGCGGCAATCTGCTGGTTTCGCTGTATATTTATGACGGCACCGACGAATTACTATACCAAATGGCGCTGAATAAAAATACTAAAACTATCAAATTGAGCGAAGGTGTCGCTTCTCCCGGATGCTATCTGTTCCGCATGGGGGATCGGATTTGCGCAGGGGATATCCGGACTATCAACTACGATCAGCCCGACGAAAGCAGTGTGACGGATATTTACACGATCGACCCCGCGACGTTGAAGCGTGGCGACAAACTGGCCGAAATCCCGGGATACTGGTACGAATGGACATATATCGCTAAAACGAATACGATATACAGCGTTACAGAAAGCGGAGAAAAAGATTACCTGAATCTCGGAGCATACGACTTCAATAAAAATGCCTTCACTGAGTTAGCAAAACGGGTTGCTGTCTACGAAGTGATCGCTGTGGAATAATCGGATGATTATAATTTGTAAAACGGAGGCCGAAAGCCTCCGTTTTTGTTTGAAAATTCAATGTTCTGTAATTACAGTTATCGAACATTGAGTTCCCTATTCACAATTCTTTATATTATCCATGTAGATAATTTAGTACCTTTAACATTATATTGAATACTAGAATTGATGGATAATCGAACAATAGAAAAATTTGCAGCTAACGCTGTTGAAGAAAGTATACTCAGCACGGATATACTTCATCCTGAGATATCAGAGAATGATAAAACTCTTTCATGGGACGGTTTTATCGAAGTGTACAAAAATGAGGATAAAATGAAAGCCAATTTTGACGGCAAAGTTGCCGTTCAAGTAAAAGGCACAATGAACAACAATCATCCCCAAACAATTTCTTTCCCTGCCGAAACTGCCGATCTAAGAAACTATCTCAATAATGGTGGTGTAATTTATTTTGTGGTGCGTATACACAAAGAGCGTACATCCGAAAGAAAGGTTTACTACGAATCACTAACCCCAGTAAAACTTAAAAGGTACCTGCATGGAATTAAAAAGCAGAAAACAAAAACTATTAAACTGAAAGAATTTCCTTTTGATCCATGTGAAAGGGTATCCATAATTATCAATTTTCTCGAAAATAGCAGAAAACAAACGAGCTATGTTAACTCTGGGTTTATACCATTAGAGGAGATACATAAGAAAGGGTATAATTACACAATACCTATTTTAGGTTATGGAAAAAAAGATGCAAATCCTTTGTTTTCTGTGATATTGGGAAAAGAAACATATGCATATATTACAACAAAAGGCAGTAACGCATTAATCCCCGTTGATACACCTTTAACTATTAGCGAACTAAGTCATAAGGTTGTGGAAAAGATTTGTATTGGAGATAAATGTTATTACGATAATTATCAACGTATTATTTCAACGGAAGGAACGTCAATTCGAATTGGAGATAGTATTACTTTAAATTTTGGGAACTTTGAAACTACCACAATAAAAACTAACATAAATTTTTCGCCATTTTTAAGGAAGGCTACCCCAGATATGAGGTTTATTATAGATGCTTTAAAAGCCGGTAGTTTTAGCATAAATTCTATTCAACTTGGATTAGACTCTTTTGATGTTGGGGTTTCAGATTTTATTTCTGTTACCCAAAAACGTTTAGAACTGTTTGAAAATATCATAAATTTACTTGACGTTCTTAATGTAACCGAAGATTTGAATATTGACAACCTAACTGAAGACGAGCAAAAGCATATAGAAATTTTGATTAAAGCCTTTGTTAATAAAGAGCATATTACAACTATCACGACAGATACACCGACCTCTGTATTAGATTTAAAAATCTCGAATATTACACTAAAATTAATAATCATAAAGAACGAAGACAACACATATACAATACAAGATTTTTTTAATTCAGAAGTAGCGGTTTCCTACAAAGATGAAGGTGACAACCATCAAGTAACCTCTCCTTACTCCGCGTTATCTAAAGATGATTACCTTATTATATCCAATATTAATTATGCCGACATATTGAAATCGTATAAAAAAACAATGATTCAGAATCCTAATATATATGATCGGGTTATTGTAGATTTGTTGCAAATGTTGCTTGCATACGACAAAAAAAACGATAGCAAATTATTGAGTGTTGCAAGAGATGTCGCATATTGGATGTTGATAGAACAAAGGCAAATTAATAAGAATATTAATACTCTTAATTATTTGCAAACAATTAAAAGAGAGAGATTATTAAGTAAAGATGAAATAAGACAACTTTGTGATATTACCGAAGATGCAAATGCAAGTGAACAAGAAAAGATAGGTGCTTATTTATTACTTGACAATAAAATATCAGCTGAGATCCATTTTGAAAAGTTAACAGCCCAAGAGCAAGAGAACTTTAAACAGTTTCCTATATCCGCATTCTGGAATTGATTATCTTATAGAGGCAAACCATTTCCCACGCCGTAGACTCGATAAAATCCACCTGCTTCCGATAGCCCGAAACAAGGTCTGCTTTCGTGCGATGAAGGAAATCGTCGATATTCGCGCGTTTCGTTCGCATGGTGCTGCAACTCCCGAAATGAACGATCCGACCGCCTAAATGCCCTTCCAAAACGTCCGCAATCTCCGATAACGTCACGAAGTCGCGCCCGATCTGTATGCCGTTCGGTCGGCCATGAAACGCGATATACAGAATCCGGTAGTTTTTGTACCGCTTGAAAGTGAATTGCCGGAGGTATTCGAAGAACTCGTCTTTCGTGTTGCACTTGCGGTAGACGTATCTGATCCCGGCAGAGTAGTAGAGAATATCGAGGATCGGACGGATACTTTGTTTGCTTTGTGGATTGGTGTTCCAGTTCCCCTCCAGGCAGTATATGTATCGCGGCTTCCTCAAATCCGAATATCTTTAAACACGCTGTAATACCTCGGTAAATCTTCCTGACGGATCACTTCGTCATTATACACTTCGAGCATCTGAATACTCCGGTGGCGGCTGTATTTCGATACGGTCAATAACTCGCCCTTGTAGGACTTTATCAGCTTCGTGATAAAATAGTGACGGAAGCCGTGTGCGCTTCCGTCGATTTGTAAGGTATGGAACGTTCGTTTGATAATCTCCCGGACGGATTTCGTCGTGAGCCGTCCGCCCCGGCAATGGTTGCTGTCGCTCCGGAACAATGGGCCCTCGCGGAAACGGTACAACCGGAGATATTCCCGTAAGACCTTCACCGTCGAGGGATGCAAATACACGGGTTTTTTATCGTCCCGGCCTTTGCCGCGAACAAAGGCGACTTTATCCCGAAGATTAATATCCGTGACATCCAACCGGACGACTTCGATTTGCCGGAGGCCCTGAAATAAAAAGAGAGCGATAATCGCTCTCAGTCTTAGATTAGCTTTTGTCGGTTCCTGTGCGGAACAGTACGACTGCAATTTGCCTATATCATCATCGGTCAGACCATCTTTCTTGTGTAGTCTGTTTTGGGAAAATCCTTTTACGCCGTCGGTGATCTTTTGCGGGATCAGTCGTACCCGGTACAACCCGTCTAAGAACACCTTTGCCGAAATCAGGTACTTGTTTTTGGTCGATACGCTGAACGTCTCGCAACCCTGCAAATAACGCTTGTATTCCAAATAACTGTTACGATTCAGTCCGTGAACGTCGGTAAACCGTAAAAAGTGCCGTATCCGTACCGCATATTCCCGGCGGGTGGTTTCCGACACGTCCAACGTGTCAAACACCTGCAGTACAATCAAATCCCGCCGATTCGACGGCAATAATTCTGCGTGATTCATAACTCCGTTGCTGAAAATCGTATTTCGAAGTTACGAAATTAATTCTATGTCTACAAATGTATTCTATTGATATACAGCGTAATAATATATTGTCTGCGAGCATTTTCATAAGTATCTTCTTATATCGCAATAAGATGTACTATGGTTTAATCTTATCTATTTTTCCATTTAAACTAATAAACTGATCTGCAGCTTTTTTTAATTCGGTAGATGCATGACTCCAAAAGCAAACACATACTTTTATGTTTTGCTGCTTTGCAATTTCAATAGCAGGTGCAAAATCACTGTCACCAGCAACTAAATATATTATATCCTTATTTGTCATTTTTGTGTAGATATCTTTTAACATATTTGTTAATATAGTCGTATCGACCTTTTTTTCATGATTATTTAGGTTCCGTGAGTATTTTATTACTTCATAGCCTCGTTGTTTGATTTGTTCCCATAAAGAATCTTGTGGAGGAGGAACTGAACCAACTAACAAAGCTCGACTAACATCATTTTGTGTACCAGCTATAAGATTCGTTAATTTTCCATAATCTATACGGAATGAGTTATCACAAATATTTTTAGTCAGCGCTTCTCTAATCGAAGAAGCTTTACCTTTTTTGACTGCAGAAATGTGTTTACCTTCAATCCAAAGATTCGAATTGTCGACATAAATAAATTTTGCCATAAAAAATAATTTAGTTAGGTATGTGATATATTAAACTATATAAAAATAGCATATTTTTATGAATTATTGAATATTTATGTACTATTTAAAGTGAAATAAAAGTAATATACTATTAATTAAGGCATTAAGATCATAGTTCTGTTCCCTATCTCTCCGCCACGTTGAAAGCCAAGAGGCGACAACGATAGGTCAAATCCTGCAGGATCAAATCCTTGCAGGATTTTTTCTTTTTTGGGGTATCGTCAAAACCAGCGCGGAAAAGGCTCTGAAACAGGTAGCAGAGTATCCAAATCGTTACCTGAAGACCTTACACCCGATCAGGTAACGATTTGTCCGGAATTGTCTTACTTGCAGTCGAATATGGCTGAGAGAATCTGTCGAGACGAAAAACGGGGTCAGTAATTTTGTAAACATTATAATTCCCTTTTTGTATGGACAAATAAACCGGTCTTCTTTCCATTAGATAGAACGATCCGGAATAGGGTATCGAACGTATGTTGGAATATTATCATCGTAAGGGCTATTCCGACAGTTGGATCAATCAACGACTGCAATCTATCGAGATTCGCAAGGAACTGACCGACGAATGGGAACGGCGCGTCGTTAAAAAGGCCGGAAATATGCCGTTTTAACCGGTATCATCACGCTGACGGCACCGTTCGTCATGGCGTATGGGGGTGTATCGGGATTGAAACATCTTCGGTCTAAAAAGTAACGATACACAAAATATAAATCCTTTCTCTCGGGAGGAGATATAAATCAGGGGATAGAGTTGCAAACTCTATCCCCTGATTTATGTTACAGGCCGAATCCGCGTTTTACTTTCGGTCCGGGTTTATGATTTTCTCCAGTAACGTTCGGCTTTAGCGAATCCGATCTACTTTCTTTTATCGTAATACGCCGGTAGCCCGATTTTTGTTTTGCCGGAGCAACGAGATTGATTTTTTGCAGACCGAGGGTTTGTAGCGGCTGCCCGTTCTTGCTGGTACGACCCGGACCGGGAAATGTGGAAGGATCCGGTCTTTCTCGCCTCCTACCGGGTCCGCATCCATTTCCATACGGACGGCACGGCCGAAGAGTACGAGGTTGAGTTCACGACGATTCGCGGCTGTTATCGTTTCGATTCTCGGCGCGGGATGATGACATGGGAAAATGGCGAGCACTGTGTCGTTTCGCTGATGCCCTCGTATATGACGGAGGTCATTTATGAGCCGGTAGCGTGGAAACACGCCTGCGAGGAGACGTATAAGTTCGTATACGCACGTTTGTCCGTTATGAATTGAGCCGACCTCGGATAAAAACGGATCGAAACCGGGTTACGCAGACTTCGTTTATAAAAGCGGTTCTCGTGCAGTCTGTGCTTTTCCCCTTTCATACGTTAAGGCTTTCGTTGTCCGGGGGCGCGGGGACCGGCCGTTCGGTTTTGGCTTCGACTCGGAATAGACTGAAAATTTCCGGTTTGTCGGAGTGGTAAGTTTCTTATTAATAAATTATTATGTCTTGCGCCTTTTTGTGCCGCATCATCTTTTGGCATCAGTTCCGAGGCGGTTTTCCGGTCGATTTTTCCGGTTTTTTTACAGAGCCAGCAGTTCGGCTTCTTTCGTCCGTGTACTGCCGGCAATCTGTTCCTCCAAAGAAGGCTTGGGGCCGTTTGGTACGTTTGGGCGTAACGGTCGGCTTAAAATATGCAATGCGCTACGATATGAAAGTTCCGTAAAATGGCCGATCGGAAGATTGGCTTTCTTTTTATATGTGTAGTATATTATTCAGTAGATTCGATATACGAATCCTTATAACGCTCACCCGTAAGTCTAACCATAAATCCCAATCTTATGAAAAACACCCAAACTTTTTCCAACAAAATGGTCGACCTGACCGGTATGCAGGATTACGAACGAATTACGGCTGAGTTCAACCGCTTGACAAAAGACTATTATGCGAAGGAAAAGAATCCCGTTCAGAGGTTCCGCACTTTGCGCCAAATACGGATCAGACTTGCGTCGGCTAAAAAGGTCTACGAGGTGGCCGGTAAAGAGAGCGAGTATATTATCCGCTTGTTGAAAAACGAAGAGGAGATTGTTTTGATGTTCGCATCCCAGGCGAAAGGTTCGGATCTTTCGCCGACCGAAAACAGAGCCTTACGTCTGAACTGGTCGGGCAAACAGATCGATTTGGTCGAGATCGTCTACGGTCTTTATGTCGGCCGGTGTATCAACGGAGGACGATGCGGCATTCAGGAGATTGCAGCCGTTTTCGAGCGATTGTTCGGTGTCAGATTGCCGCATATCTACAACCGACTGTTGGCTATCCGGAACCGTAAAAACGGACGGACCCCGTTTTTGAAATGGCTCAGCGAGCAGATCGAGCGGGATGCCGACCAGAAAGACGAATAAGTAAGTGACCCGTAATCGCCAAACAGAGGACAGGAGGCCCGAAAAGGGCCTCCTTTAAAAAATGGGATGAGAGTAATATGGTGTAAATAACACTACTACTGCGATTTATCGCTATTTATTAGAAAGTAGTCAAGTGTTAAAACCGCACGAAAAGGCATAGTTCGGAAGGAGTTGCGTTACCAAATCGTTACCGCAATCTCTTTCCGGATTTTGCTTTTAATGTATTGGTTTTCCGTTTCTTGCATCGGACTTCATAACCTCGGATAACTCTAAGTCATGTATCATTGCAAAAAGTTTGAAGAGTTATGGCAAGAAGCACTTTCAAGATCCTGTTCTACCTGAAACGACAAGCCTTGCCGTTTTTCTCGCTCCGCCTTTACAGATAGAAAAGAACTTTGAAAATGCTGCGCTTCATAACTCTAAATTTTCTTGTTAAACAATACGTAAATTAGAGTTATTTGTTGCGGCGAAAACCGATGTAATATACTGAAATACATATAGATAAAATACAAAATTCTTGAAGGCCTAAGGTAACGATCTAGTAATCCAAACCCTTCCTGACCCTGCTTTTTCATGCTGTTTTCCTGCATTTCAGATAAACAGGAAATAGGAATAAATAATTGATTGATAAATATTTATGTTCCATTGTCCCTTTCCCGTTTTTATAGCGTTAAATCACCATTGAATAGGATATTTTTTACCGCCGATCTGCACTTCGGCCACCGGAACATACTCCGGTATCAAACGGACAGGCCTTTTGCCGACCATGATGATACGGCGGCTCACGACGCCTGGCTCCTCGACCTTTGGCGGTCAACCGTGGACAAGAAGGATATGGTTTACCTCCTCGGCGATTTGACATTCTTCAAAAGCGAAGACGTCCGGCATCTGCAGGAAAAACTTCCCGGACGCAAATATCTCATATCCGGCAACCATGACGGCGCTCGGTCAAAGCCTATTCGAACTATTTCCAGACCACGGCACAGATACTCGACCTGACGGTTCGTCCAAGTATGTGTTCCCGGCTGACAGACAACATGGTGCTGAATCTGTGCCATTATCCGCTACTGACCTGGAACCGCAAGCCTCACGGCTCATGCAGCATGACCGAGCATTGCCACGGCAAGCTGGACGAGTACAACCGTCAGTCGCCCGACCTGAGGTTCGACGTGGGAATAGACGGTGAGCTGTTCCGTCGATGCGGAGGATTTATCAGTGTCGAGGCCATGTATGAAGCGGCGATGGAGAAAACGAAAGGCGAACCTTTCGCCCAACATGCCCGGCAGGATTATTTGCCCGAATACAGATAGAAATTAAGGGTTAATTAACATAAAGCAATCCCTGACCTACTTATCGTAGGCCGGGGATTTGATGTTATACTTACTCTGTTGTATCGGGCTAACCGGGAACCTCGGTTTGAACTATTCGGAATTTCCGGACAGTTGCCATAGAAGAACGACTCCTTTCGTCGATCTTCTGCGTCAGCCACACCTTTTTGCATTAGAACGGTTCCTCAATGTGCCGCATATTGTCGAGAAGTGTTTCCCGGATGCCGGATTCGGGATAGATGATGTTTCGTCCGCCGATAACGGTGAAAGGTATCTGCTGTGTGTCCCGTAGGTTCTGCAACGTGCGGGGCGATATATGCAGGTAGGCGCACACTTCTTCTCCCGTGAGATACCGTTCTTTCATGACCGAGGGACGGTAGTTGTCGATGGCTTTCCGCAAAGCCTTCTCCGTTTCACTGATCCGCGAAAAGGCTTTCTTTACCTCTTCGTTTTCGCTGTTCAGATAATCCCAAGACATGACCTACTTATTTTAACCTGACGGAGACAGAAACGGTGAAGGAAGCGACACCTATCGATGCGGCCGTTTCCTTCAGCGCTCTTGCCAGCCGTTTCTTCTCCTCCGGCGTATATCCCGGCAAGGTGGTAATGGCGATGTGCATGGCGTAACCTTGTTTGCCTACCATCCGGCCAACGCTATTTTCCGCGTCGGTGCGGGAAACGCCTTGTCGATGTCGCGCAGGTCTTCTTCCGTCAGGATTATAGCGAGGCTGCGGGCGTTCTCCTCCACATGGGCGATGCTGCTTGCCTTGGGGATGGCGATGACGTTCTGTGTGCGCATCTCCCATGCCAACATGATCTGTGTGGGCGTGGCATCGTGCCTGCGGGCTATCTCCACCAGCGTCTTGTGGTTGCGCAACCGTCCTTCACCGAGCGGCGTATAGGCCATCACGGGTATGCCGTGCCGTCCGCACCACGGGATAAGGTCGTACTCGATGCCCCGGTCGCGCAGGTTGTAGAGTACCTGATCGGCGGCACACTCCTTGCCGTGCGGCAGGGAAAGGATATGCTCCATGTCCGCCACGTCGAGGTTGCTCATACCCCATTGCCGGATTTTCCCTTCCTGCTGCAACTCCGCCAAAGCACGGACGGTCTCGGAGAACGGGTAGTGTCCGATCCAGTGCAGCAGGTAAAGGTCGATGTAATCCGTGCCGAGCCGTTGCAGACTCCGTTCGCAGGCCCGTTTCGTGCCTTCGTAGCTGGCATTGCCCGGAAGAACTTTGCTGACTATGAAAGCCTTGTCACGGCACTCCCTTACGGCTTCGCCTACGAGATCTTCCGTACCGTACATCTCGGCGGTGTCTATCAGCGTCAGTCCGAGGTCGATGCCCCGACGCAGGGCTTGTATCTCCTCGCTGCGCCGGCGCCCCATCTGGTAGGTCCCCTGTCCGAGCGGGCAGACCTGCCGCCCGTCGGGGAAAGTTATCATTCGTTGTCTCATCATGTTCCTTATCATTTTAGCAGGTTCAGTCCCAGCCTGTAAGCGGCATCGCAGTCCTTCGGAAAGAACTCCGTGCGGTATGCCATCTTCTCCTCGCCGGAAAATGCCCCGCAGACATACTTGGAGTAGTCGTCGAACTGGCAGGTGTTGAAGGCGTACAGCAGGCCGGGCTTGGAAAAATACAGTTCCAGATACCTCTCGAATGAGCGCAGGTTGTCCCGATAGCCGCGCTCCAGCATATCCCGTTCTGTCACGTTCATCGTGTAAACGCAGGCGGTTTTCATCCTGTTCGTCACCAGTGTCGGGAAACCTTTCTTATAGGTCAGGTATGGGAAGAACAGCCGTTCGTAGAAAGCGTGGAGCAGGCTCGTTATGGTATTGTAATAGATGGGGGAACCGAACACGACGGCATCGGCAGTCCGTATTTTTTCCAGCACGGGGCGTATGTCGTCCCGAAGGGCGCACGTCCCATAACTCGGCCCGTTTTTCAGCTTGCAGGCGAAACAGCTCTTGCAGCCGGTATAGTGCAGGTCTCCGAGATTGATGCGCTCCGTTTCCACCATGCCCGGGAAAGCGTCCCGGCATCCTTCCAATACCTTGTCAAGGAGCGTGGCCGTGTTCCTGTTCTGGCGCGGACTGCCGTTAATGGCATATACCTTTTTCATCGTCCGGTCCCTTTCATGTATTCCTTTATGGTACGGCCATCCCACCGTACTCCGGTCTTGACGACCTTGGCGGGGCTTCCGACTAACAACTGGTTGCTGCCTTCGAAGCTCTTGGTCACGATGCTGCCCCAGCCGATGATGTTGTCGCTGCCGATACGCACGTTCTTGCCGATCTTGACGTCCTTGCCAACCCACACGTGCTCGCCGATCTCGATGAAGTGCGGATGGTTGGTCGGGTTGCCCTCCATATCCATGATGGTATGCGCGTCCGTGCACCAGATGTCCACACCCCACCCGATCATCGAATCGCGTCCTATGGTGATGTGCGAGCCGTCCTCCTGCAGGTAGATGACCGCCCCACAGGTGATAACATGCTCGCCGATGTCCATGCGGCAGTTGTTCGCCGTGCGCGGAGTGCCCGTCCACGGGTCGAACGCCGTGCCGATGGCAAGGTGCATCCCGAACATACCCCGACCGCCATTGTAGCAGACGGTCAGCGACTTGCCCACGTTCATCTCGTTGCCGTCCCCGATAATCAGGATATTGAAGGCGATATTGCGCAATAGCCTTACCGCTTCCTCTTCCGAGCCGAAATGCAGGTTCACCCGGTTGCCGTTTCCTGCTATATGTATGTGGGAGTTATCCACTATCTCTCTCCATGCCGGGGCGCTTCCTCCGAGGCATTCGACGTCTCCCGTCGGGAAATGCAGCACAAGGCTGTTGTCCGTTCCTGAAATCTTTTCCATCTTCTTTATCATCTTATCCGTTACGGTGCAAAGGTACGGCAAAGACCGTCCGGCATGATTGTCCTGCGGCTCAAATAACATTGCAGAAAAGGTCAATTTGAGGGATGATTCCCGACCTTTTACATGGGCAATAAAATCCCCGGCGCAATGGTCGGGGATTCCGTCATACCAAATTTATTTCAGGTTCTCGCGGTAGAACGCCTCGATCTTGTCGAACGGAATCTTGTCGAAGTTGTCGTAAAGGTCGGTATGGCTGGCACCGGGCACAATCAGCAACTCTTTGTTGTCGCCTTTCAGTTTCTTGAATGCGTCCTCGCCCATATAGCGCGAGTGGGCTTTCTCGCCGTGAACCACCAGCACGGCCGAACGGATCTCATCGCTGTATGCCAGGATGGGCGCATTGAGAAAAGCCAGATTCGAGGTCTTGTTCCAGCCGCCGTTGGAGTTGAGCGAACGCTTGTGGTAGCCGCGCTCCGTCTTGTAATAGGCGTGATAATCTTTCACGAACTGCGGCGCGTCGGCAGGCAACGGATCGACCACGCCTCCGGCAAGGGCATACGTCCCGTTTCTGTAATCTTCCGTGCGCTGTGCATTGAGCGTCTGGCGCATCCCGTAACGGGCGTCCGCATTGTCCGCCGCATCGAAGTATCCGTTGGCGGTGCAACGGCTGATGTCGTACATCGTAGCGGCTACTGTCGCCTTGATACGGGTGTCGATGGCCGCCGCATTGATTGCCAAACCGCCCCAGCCGCAGATGCCGAGGATGCCGATCTGTTCCGGGTTCACGTCGTCACGGGTGGAAAGGTAATCCACCGCCGCCGAGAAGTCCTCGGTATTGATGTCGGGTGAAGCTACATAGCGGGGCTGGCCACCGCTCTCGCCGGTAAACGAGGGGTCGAAGGCGATGGTGAGGAAACCGCGCTTTGCCAATTCCTGCGCATACAGTCCCGATGCCTGTTCCTTGACAGCCCCGAACGGTCCGCTCACGGCAATAGCGGGCAGCTTGCCCGTGGCATTCTTGGGTATATAGAGGTCGGCGGCAAGCGTGATGCCGTAGCGGTTATGGAACGTGATTTTGCTGTGGTTCACTTCGTCGCTCTGGGGGAACGTCTTGTCCCACTCCTGCGTAAGATTCAGTTTTTCTTCCATGATGCTGTTTGTATTAAGTCGATTTTCCTGTGCCGTGAGGCCGCCCATGCCGCAAAGGCAGGCGAACAAGGCCACGGCCGATGTCTTGAATGAATGTCTCATACTGTTTCCCGTGTTGGAAGTTACCGGATAAAGTTCGTCATGATGCCCGGTTCCCTTTCGGGTATCGGCTGTCCGCCGTTTTTCAGGCTTTTCAGTACCCATGCCATGTTATCGCCCAAGGTGCGCATCGTCTGCAATCCCTCGGCGTCCTGCGAGGCTTCGCCCGGCAGACGACCATGCACGCTGTTCCAGTACTGGGAGCTTACGACGGGCATGTCGTTTATCGTGAAATACTTGTTCAACCGGTCGAACGTGGCGCTTGCTCCTCCGCGCCGACAGACGGCTACGGCAGCCGCCGGTTTGTAGCGCAGCAGCGACGACGCGGAATAAAACAGCCTGTCGAGCAGGGCGCAGAGCGAACCGTTGGGGCCCGCATAATAGACGGGCGAACCGATGACGATGCCGTCCGCCGTTTCCAGTTTCTCACGGATCGTGGTGTACAGCGCATCGCCGAACACGCATCTGCCCGATTCCGCACAACGGTTGCAGGCGATGCACCCCTGTACCGCTTTGGTGCCGATGGAGACGATTTCCGTTTCTATGCTATTCGCTTCAAGGGCTTTCGCCACTTCCGACAAGGCAATGTAAGTGTTTCCTTTGCCCTTCGGACTTCCATTAATCAGTAATACTTTCATCGTTATCCTTTTTAATACCAGTCATGTTTCTCGTCCCGGTCGAGCGCATCGATACGTGCCATTTCTTCCGGGGACAGCTCGAAGTCGAACACGGAGATGTTCTCTTTCTGATGGGCAGGATTGCTTGAACCGGGGATGACCGTCACGCCGTGCTGCAAGTCCCAGCGCAGGATGATCTGTGCGGGGGATTTGCCGTGCGCCTCGGCTATCTCCTTGACAGTCCCGTTACTGAACATCGCTTTCGTATAACCGCGTCCGCCGAATGGATACCATCCTTCGATGACGATGCCGTTGCGGTGCATATATCCCCGTACCTCTTTCTCCTGATAATAAGGATGTATCTCGTTCTGCGTCATCACGGGCTTGATGCTTACTTTCGGGAGGAACTCCCTCATCTCCTCGATATAATAGTTGGACACGCCGAGCGAACGTATTTTGCCCTCGGCCACGGCGCGTTCCATCGCCTTGTAGGCTTCCACGTCGTTGTCGCCGGGATGGTGCAGCAACATCAGGTCCACATAGCCGATGTCGAGCCTTGCGAGGGATGCTTCGATGGCTTCCTTCGCGTGGCCGAACTCGTTAGGATAGAGTTTGGTGCAGATGAAAAACTTCTCGCGGGGCAGGCCCGAGCGGCGGATAGCTTCGCCTACCTCTTTCTCGTTGCCGTAGAAAGTAGCGGTGTCGAACTTGCGGTAGCCTAACTTAATGGCGGAGAGAATGGCGTCGATGCACTCGTCGCCGTGCAGACTGTACGTCCCCAGTCCGAGGACGGGCATGGCGTATCCGCTGCTGAGCGTGATGACGGGCGGCTTGCCGTTCTCGCCCTCGGTCAGATCGAACGGGCCGTCATCGTCTGTGTCGGTATCGCTTGCATCGCCGGTGGAGGTTTCCTGCCCTGTACCATTATCGGTTACAGGACCGTCCGTACCGCAGGCGTTCGCCGAAAATGCCAGACAGAGCAGCATCGTAATGAATACCCGTTTTATTCTCATAATTTCCTGTTTTTTAATCTCTTATTGTAGTGCGAAGATACGGAGAAAAAGCTATCGCATAATTGCTGTAAGGCTCAAACACTGTTGTTGAAAAGGTCAATTTGCAAAAAGCGGACTACGGCGAAAGCATAAAAATCCCGCAACGCAGAAAATAGCGTTGCGGAATTTATCAACTCTCTTTACGGGCGGCATTATCTCGTTACAACATCAACAGGCAGATTGAAAATTTTTGCCACTTTCGATATCGTATCAATATGTCTTCCGGTTGCGGCGGCAAAATGATGGGTCGGACCGCATTCGCTCCATCGGTTTACGAACTCCCTTGCTCCGCAAGCAAAGCGCGTCCGCATGTTCGTGTCGCCGAACGACAGGATTTTTCCCTCTTCGTTCACGCCTTCCGCCGCTACGAATTTGAAGTGTCCATCGCCGTCTTGCGTAATGGCAAGATATGTGACCGGTCCCGTATAAGGATAAAACTGCGTCAAATATCCACCGCCGGTCTTTCCATGAAACACTTTCACGATTTTCATGGTAGGTTTCTTGCATGAGATGTCGGCATCTCCCGAACCGCTGTGGCCTATGATTGCGATGTCGTCATTGAAATCGATGGAATACATTTCCGCAAGCTGCCCGGTTCCGGAGATGGTTTTCATGATGCTCATGGCCATTGCCACCTTGATGTCGCCTTCAACGGCACACGCCGTACCTTGCTTGATAAGCATGGAGAACGCCGGTATCAGCATACCGTCGAGAATTCCGGCCTTGCCTTGGGCGAACCCGTCGTAATGGGAAGCGATGAGGCCGAGTTTTTCGTCCTTGACCCATTGTTCGAACGCCACGACATATCTTGCCATTTCCCATACTTCCTCGATGCTCCCTCCGCCTTCGATGTCAAAGGTGTCGAGGATGTCTTGCGCTTTAGTCCGTATGATCTCTTTGTCGGTCACGTTGTCTGCTATGGCCCACATCTTTTCCCAGTCAAACTGTTTGGTATAAAGATGCATACGGCGATACAGATTCGATTCGTCGATATACAGGTCCATCATGCCGGGATAGGGACGCCCTATTTGGGCGATGTTGGTATCGCGGAAACGACGGCGTACTTGTGCCGCGCGACACCAATCTTCGATCTGCGATTGCACTTCCGGATCGCCCCCTTCGACGACACCCGTAATTACGGCGTGGCGCTTGCCGTAACGTTCCAAATCGGCCACCATCTCGCCCACGGCTCCGCAGGCATACCCTTCGCCCAGCCATGTCGCGATATCCGTATGGTCGTAATCCAGCGCTTTCAGCTTCTGGATATTCACCAGCACGACAGGAACATCCAGATCCTTCACCGCGGGAAGCATATTGTAGGAGGTGGCGTACGTGAGGAGCTGCATCATCACAATGTCCACATCGGCTGCACGGAATTTATCGCCGGCCGCCTGCGACAGCTCCTTGGTCGTGACCAAACCGCCGTCCACGATCTCCACCGTGTCGGGCAACGTCTTCTTAAACGCTTCATACTGAGTCTCGAATTCCGACACCAACGAGGGGAACTGGGGTAAATATGCCTCCAAGGCGATGGAAAATACGCCTACTTTTGCTTTTGTGTTTACTAACATGTTCTTGATTTTAAAGAGTAAAGAATTGATAATTATCTGTACGACTTCTCGAAAATATCCGCACAATCCTCGTGCGTCATCTCGCAGGGGTTGGCGGCGAAAAGTCCGCCCATCGTCTCGCGGGCATTGCGGGCCAATGTGTCGCATTCTTCCTTCGTGATGCCGTAGTCGCTCATTCGCAGGTTATCCACGCCGCAGGCTTTCTGCAACTCGGCCAGCGCGGTCAGGAAATCTTCCGGCTTGTTGGCATCCTTCATCCCCATGGCACGCGCCATCTTGACGAACTGTCCGTCGCAGACGTGGCGTTCCACGAAAAAGCGGTAGAACTCGTTGGAAATCATAATCAGCCCCGCGCCGTGCGGCAAGTCGTGGTGGTAAGCGCTCATGGCGTGCTCCATCGAATGTTCGGCGGTAGTGCTGGTGAGCTGCATCGTCAGTCCGGCAATGGTGCTGCCGTAGGCCACGCCTTCGCGGGCTTCGATGTCGCCTCCGTCTTTTACCGCACGGGGCAAGTATTCGGCGATGTACCCGATGGCCGACAACGCTATCGGCTCGCTCAGTACGTTCACGAAACGGCTAATCATTACTTCCGTATTGTGAAACAGGGCGTCGAATCCTTGATAAGCGGTGTACTCGGCAGGGACGGTGCGCATCAGTTCCGGGTCCACAATGGCGAGTACGGGATTCAGCGAAGGGTCTCCGAACCCGATCTTCTCGTTGGTCTCGTGGTTGGAGATAACACCCCAACAGTTGATTTCCGAACCTGTTCCGGAGGTAGTGGCGATAGTCACGATGGGAAGTCCCGGATGCAGTAAGGGCTGCGCCTTGCCTGTGCCACCGCACACGTAATCCCACAGGTCGCCGGGATTGGTGGCCATAGCCGCCACAGCTACGGCCGAGTCGAGCACGGCACCGCCTCCCAACGCGAGGATGAAGTCGCACCCGTTTCCTTTGGCGCAGGCGGCAGCCTCCATCACGACCTCTTTCGAAGGGTTTTCGTGAATGTTGTTACAGATGACGTAAGCTGCGCCGGCTTTATCCAGTTGGGCCGTCACACGGTCGAGCGTGCCGCTTGTCTTTACGGACTGACCGCTTGAAATGAGCAGCAGAGCCTTTCTGCCCGGAAGCTTCTGATTGCCGAGCTCGTTCAGTTTACCTCGCCCGAAAAGCAGTTTCGTCGGCGTGAAAAGATTGAAATCCATGTTCATAGTTTTACTTGTCTTATGTGTTAGATATTTCGATTCTACGGATATTTGCAAACACAAAAGTAAAGCGAAAGCCTCACAACGGGATTGCTGTGAGGCTCAAAGATCATTGCTGAGAAGTTCACTTTTTATTCTTTCTCTTTTGACAAACCTATTTTTGTCTGTTAACGGGATTGAATTGCTTGTCGTAGTCCAGCAGGTATTTTGCCAATGCGGGGTCGTTGAAGTCGGTTTTCAACTTGCCTGTATCCATTCGCCGGATCGTTTCCATGTCCTCTGCAGAAAGCTCGAAATCGTCGATGGCGAAATTGCTGGCCATGCGCTCTTTATGTGTAGTTTTGGGGATGGCGACGATCCCTTCGCTCGTCAGGAACTTCAACGCCACTTGTGCATTGGTCTTGTCGTACCGTGCGCCGACGGTTTTCAACCGTTCGTCGGTAAAGATTCCGTCGGTGCCTTGAGCCAGCGGCCCCCATGCCATCAGGCGGGTGTCATAATCCTTGATAAGTCCGCGCATTCTGTACTGCTGGGAGAATACATGTGTCTCCAATTGCAATACGGCAGGCTTTACGTCCATGTTTTCCGCCAAATCCACAAAACGTGCGTCGTAAAAGTTACTTAGACCGATGGCCCGCACCTTGCCATTCCGGTAGGCCTTCTCCATTGCACGGTAAGTCCCGTAGTAATCGCCGAAAGGCTGGTGGACGAGCAACAGGTCGATATAATCCGTTCCCAACTTGCGGAGAGATTCGTCGATGCTGCGTGCAGCCTTTTCCTCTCCGGCATTGGAAATCCAAACCTTGGTGGTAAGGAACAGTTCGCTGCGCGGCACGCCGCATTTGCTCACAGCGGCCCCTACGCCTTCTTCATTGTAATAAGCCTGCGCCGTGTCTATCAGACGATAACCTGTGCCGATAGCCTCCAGCACGCAGCGTTCGCACTCTTCGGGGCTGACGAGATATACGCCGTAGCCCAGAACCGGCATTTCCACGCCGTTATTCAATAAGATCGTTTTCATGGTCATTCTTTCTTTTTGCCAATTGAACCATATGCTATTCGTTTGTCTGTCAACAATCTAATCCTTCCGTTCATGTATTTCCACGCACCGCAAACGGCTGGCCGGAATGCCCCGAGCATTTCCGTGTAACGCGAGCGGGGTGTCGCCCGGATTCATCGTTTCCTGTCGGCCGAATGCGTCCAACAGTCCGGCCACGACAGACTCGGCTCCGGCATTTCGGAGAGCCTCTGTCGAACGGATACCCTTCGCACAGTTAAACACGTGCTCGCCGAAATGTGCGGTATCCGCGAACCTACCGCCAAAACCCGTGTGCCGTGCTACGAAGCCCAAACTTCGGCTGAAAGATTGTTCGTCGGCGCCCCCTGTATCACCTCGTGTCCCTGTTCAATCAATTTAGCTGGCGACATCACCCGTGCCTAAAATCCCGAATTTCATCTTTCGTTTCGTCGAATCCGTTCTACTTCGCTTCTATTTTTTTGATGAATTTGGCAGGATTTCCTCCCACTACGGTCATGGGCGGCACATCGCGGGTGACGACGCTGTTCGCGCCGACGATGGAGCCGTAACCGATCCGTACGCCGGGCAGCACAGTGGAACCTATGCCGATCCAAACCTTATCTTCAATGACAATGGGTTTACCGTACGTCGCGCTGCGGTTGTCCGGATTCGGGTCATGATTGATGGTGATCAGGTTCACTTTCGGCGCGATGAACACACCGTCGCCGATGGTGATGCCGCCACGGTCGAAAAACGTGCATCCTTGCTGAATCCAGCAGCCTTTACCGATGCGGATGTTCTTGCCGAAATCCACGTAAAACGGAGGTAACAACGTGGTACTGGGATCGATTTCCCGACCCGTGATACGGAGAAGATAATCGTGTACCTCTTCGGAAGAGAGCCATCCTTTGGCGTTCATTTCCGCAGCCGTCTTCATCGTATCGAAAATGGTGCCGATCAGCTCCTCGTAACCGGGTTCTTCAGGCGAGACCATCGCGCCCGATAGGTCTTTCTCGAAAATATCCATGTAGTTATTCATTTTTATGATTGTATAATTTATATGTTTCGGCAAATGTAAAGACCCGTTTCATACTGTTTATAAACAATATTACGGATAGTTATACCTTGATTACTGGTTCGTGACAGAGGATTCTGCAACCTATTGCTTTGCCGGAATTTGCACCTCATTCGTGTATCCGGTGTGTTCCGATAAATCGTGTCGTGGCCAAATCCATGTCGTCGTAAATGGGACTCTTTCCCGTGTCGAGTCCGGCGATAGCCCGCATTTCCTGTCCGGTCAGCGTGAAATCGAAAATATTCAGGTTTTCCGCCATGCGTTCCTTGCGAACGCTTTTCGGAATGACCACTATGCCCCGCTGGTTCAACCAGCGGAGGATAACGGCCGCCACCGTCTTGCCGTGTTTTCCCGCAATGGTTTTCAGTACCGGGTTGTTGAAGATGTCGTTTTGCCCCTCGGCGAACGGCGCCCATGCCTCGTGCTGGATGCCCTCTTTTGCGAGGAAAGCGTTGGATGCCGCCTGTTGGTAGAACGGGTTGGTCTCGATTTGGTTGACGGCAGGCTTCACCTCGTTGTGCAGGAACAGGTCTTGTAGACGTTCATCGGAAAAACTCGTCACCCCGATAGCGCGGATACGCCCTTCTTCGTATAATTTCTCGACGGCCCTCCATGCGGCGTAGTAGTTGCCGTATGGCTTGTGCAGAAGAAAAAGGTCGAGGTAGTCCAGCCCAAGCGCCTTCATCGACCGATCGAATGCACGCAGTGCATCGTCGTACTCATAATCCTGTACCCACAGTTTTGTGGTAACGAACAGTTCTTCGCGTTTCAATCCGCTGCTGCGAATGGCATTGCCTACCTGCTCCTCGTTAAAATAAGACGCTGCCGTATCGATCATCCGATAGCCGACTTCGAGTGCGTCACCCACGGCCCGCTCCGTAGCTTCCGGAGCGATCTGATATACCCCGAAACCGACAGCCGGCATCATCACTCCGTTGTTCAGTCTTATTGTCTTCATTTCGTATCTGTTTGAATTTGTTGCGAAATTACCGTCTCGGCATGACAGGTCCGATACATAATTCGTGGAGATGTATTCACTTTTCGTGGTATTTGGTTAAATTCGCAGAGTGAGATCGATAAATCGGGAACGGGATGGAACGGAACAAACTGTATTTCATTGACTCGATTGACAATTACGGCATTACCGAAGGTGCGGACCATGTAATCCACATACTTTGCACGGCAGGTTGCATGAGCTTCTCCTTTCAGGAAACGCATTACAATATCGCTGTCGGCGATTATGTCATCCTGACCGACCTCTCGCTCGCTTCGGACTTCTCCCGATCGGAAGATTTTACGGGTATTGTCCTATGCCTTTCCGAATCGTTCGTCTCTTCTATGGCATTACGCAGCAACTACGGCATCATCGGGCATATGTCGCTGCTTCAGAACCCGGTGATGAAACTTTCCGAACAGGATTTCCGGAAATGCCGTACCGACATGCTGCGCCTTCGTGAACGCATGAAGGATAGCGGACATCTTTTTCACGAGGAGATGATCGGACATCTGCTCATGGCGCACATCCTCGACCTGTACGACATTCATGCACGTCAAAATATTTTCAGGCAAGTGCCCGAAAGAATATCTTTTCTTTTGCGGCGGTTCATCGACCTGCTCTATCAGGGCGAATACATCCGAAACAGGGATTTGTCTTACTATGCTTCGAGGCTCTGCATTACGCCTCACTACCTGTCCGAAATATGCAAAAAGGCGAGCGGAAAGCCGGCGACATACTGGATAACTCGTTTCACCCAACAGGAAATCGGCCGGCTGCTTTGCCGCAAAGAACTTACGCTGGCAGAGATCGCAAGCCGCATGAATTTTTCGTCCGTTTCCTATTTAAGTCGTTACGTGCGAAAATGGGCCGGGGTTTATCCGACCGAATACAGAAACAACGTACAGCGTAAATAATCCGAAAGCAATGAGACGAGTACGGCCGCAAGTCCTCCCGTCGTCAACTTAAAACGGCTGTCGGCGGTACTCCATATTGTTTTTTGAAGGCCGAGGAAAAATGAGACTGGTTCTTGAACCCTACGCTCGTATAAATATCCGCGATTTTCTTTCCGCCTTCCTGCATCATGACGTAGGCCGCTTCGAGCCGTTTGCGGATAAGCCATTTTTCGGGCGTCAGATCGCTGATTTTCTTGAAATCCCGTTTAAAAGTGGCGAGGCTTCTTCCTGTATAGTGCGCCAGTTCTTCCATCGTGAACTCATACATGTAGTTCTTATTCATAAAGTCCATAATATCGATTTTCCACGGTTCGTTGAAATCGAACAACGTGGATGCGAACCGTTCGTCGATATGGAGCAGAGCCAGCAAGCCCTCCTGCAATTTCAGATGCATGAAATCGGACCGATTTAATGCATTAAAAACAGGAAAGGGGCAATAAGCTGCAAATAGTTCTTAATAAGCTGTTTATATTTATTTTCTGTTCGCCATAAATGCAGGAAAACCGCAAGAAAAAGCGGGGTTAGGCAGTATTTGAGTTACCAAATCATTACCTGCCCTTCCTTTGAATTTAGCTTTTATTGTATTGTTTTTCAGAATTTTGCATTAATTTTCACCGCAACAAATAACTCTAATTAACGTACTATTAACAGGTAAAATTTAGAGTTATGAAGCGTAGCACTTTCAAAGTCCTTTTCTATCTGAAAAGGCAGAGCGAGAAAAACGGCAAGGCCCCTGTTATGGGCCGTATCACGATCAACGGCACGGTGTCGCAGTTCAGTTGCAAACTATCCGTATCTCCGAAATTATGGGACACCGAGGGCAACCGTGCGGCAGGCAAGAGTGTGGAGGCCCGACAGATTAACGAGAAACTCGACAACATTCGTACCAACATCGGCAAACAGTACCAGCGTATCAGCGATCGGGACAGCTTTGTCACTGCCGAGAAGGTTAAAAATGCGTGGTTAGGCTTCGGGGACGAACACCGTCTTTTGCTCCAGACCTTCGACGAGTATTTACAGGAGTTCGCGGGGAAGCGCGTAGGCAAGGATCGCAGTGCGGGGACCCTTCGGGAATACCGTACCCGCCGCGACCGTCTGGCCTCGTTCCTTCAATACGAGTACGGGTTAAGCGATATTCCGTTTCGGGAACTGACGCACGATTTCGCCGAGAAGTTTATCGTTTATTTGTCCACCGTTCGAGGGCTCCGCTCCGCAACAGTTTCCCAGACGCTGAAAAAATTACATTTGCTGGTTCATACGGCAGTCCGCAAAGGTTGGATAAGCGTTCACCCTTTCCCGGACGTATGGGTTGTACCGCAGTACCGCGAACGCCGCTTCCTGAACGAGGACGAAATACGGAAGATCATGGACGTGCGCCTGCCTAATTACAAAACGGCTATCGTCCGGGATATTTTTGTGTTTTGTTGCTTCACGGGTCTTGCCTATGCCGACGTAAAGAAGCTGACCCACGACGATCTGCATACAGACCCCAACGGGGATATGTGGATTATCGACGGACGGCAGAAAACGGGCACGCAGTTCCGGGTGCAGTTGTTGCCCGTCGCGCGAGAGTTGGTAGAGAGATACCGCCGCCTCTCGTTGCCGGGCGGGACTGTTTTTCCTGTCAAAAGTTGTTGTTCGACGATTCGGTCTTTGAGAACGATAGCCCGTCAGGCAGGGATTGCAATCGATTTGACCACGCACGTTGCACGTCACTCATTCGCTACGTCGGTCTGCCTGTCGCAGGGCGTTCCGATCGAAACGGTCAGCAAAATGCTGGGACACAAAAATATCACGACCACACAGATATACGCGAAAATCACCAACGACAAGATCAAGCGGGATATGGATCATTTACAGGAACGGATCGGCGATAAATTCCGTTTAGCGCAGTAAAGGAGCGCCCGCCAAAGGGACAGGGATTATGAACGATTCCGGTCCCTGCCGTGTCCCTTTGGTTTATCCGTCGATTAATTTCCGCAGTTTTCATTCCTCCGGTATAGTAATGACAGGTCCGATTCTGCTATTGCGATACGCCGAACGGACCGAATGATGCGGAAAAACGGGAAAACATTATGCCAGGAGTATTGCAAATATCAATAACTTCACTATATTTGAGGTAACGTTTCGCCGGAAACGGCGGG
>ERZ773225.1319-NODE-1319-length-30842-cov-20.016825_pt1 | contig 30842 bp, 32 predicted proteins | sample MGYA00580993_ERZ773225 | MGnify/ENA primary metagenome ERZ773225 (study PRJEB29015, sample SAMEA2737748) | human gut metagenome | biome: human gut; feature: human-associated habitat; material: faeces | place: China | collected 2012 ...
GCCCGTTGCTCGGTGACGAACAGTCCATATTCAGGGTGCAATGCACCCGATTTTTAAAATTGTGTTTTGCCTATAAAGCAATCAACGCCTGCGATAGGCTAAATCAACCGTTGCTACGTTGCCGCACTTGAGACACTTTATGCGGATAGTGCCTGAACAGCTCTCATCTTTTTGGTAGAGCTTGTGTCCGCAAACGGGGCAAAACCTCCAGCCGATGCTGAATTGTGCCTGCTGTATATTGCTCAGTGGTTTATTTTTAAAAGGACGATTATTTGATTGAATCATGTTTATTCTCCAAATCGGATGATGTCCAATGGATGGCAGTGAATGGGTTTGCCTTTTATGACCTGCATCTGCTGTAGTCTGATCCTGATAGCAGACCACGATACTCCCATCCGCGCAGCCATCTCCAGAATTTTTTTATAGTTCGGGTCAGATGCGGATTTGTATAGGATTCCATTCGGCAGGCACAGCCTTGCCAGTTCTATTTCGGCGTTGACCAGAAATGTTGGCATCAGCAACTCTGCCGCAAGGGTATTTGCCTGCCATTCCTCCCATGAGGGTTGTCCGTTTCGTTCCCGATAGGCAATGTGCCCACGGCACTTGACTGCTTTTCCATAGTCGTTCGGGAACAGATCAGCTAAAATCTGGTGTGCCGCCTCATGCGCTATCGTGAAATTCCGGCATCCGGTGCAGCCGTCTGCCGCAAGGGCAGAATCGATCACAACGTCCTTCGGCATGAATATCTCTACAAGCTTTGTACCATCCCCTAAAGTTACGGTAAAACCGCATCTTTGAAAAACGGTCAGTCCGAGGACGCTGCCATCGCTACATAGCGGCAGCATTTTCACATTCAGCCCAAGAACAGCGCTTGCAAGCCGTTCAGGGTCAATGGGTTCCGGGGCATCTTTGCTAATCCCGAAGCGGGTATAGTACTGGTCAATATACTTACCCGCTATGCGCGAAAGGTCTGCACGGGATAAGTACCTTGCCATCACGAAGCACGGCTTTCCGGCACGGAGCAGTAGGCTTCCACGAACCACTTGCCCTGTTCAAGCCAAAGATTCCGCTTCTGCCCGCAGATCATGCAGGTGAAGCACTGCCCCTTCCCGCCAAGGCGCGATGTGCCACGCCTGACAGCCAAAACACGGTCGATTCCATAGATATGGCTTTTGTCGTAGTTGATGGCAAGAGGGCGGATCTTGCCATCAGGTGTAAAGCGAACGTCCACTTCAACGTATCTCTTTTCACGGTAGAGCTTGTTGTCATCACGCATCGAGGGGCCTCCTTCTCATTTTTTAGGTTGTTTTGCAATGGTTTAATTTGGACTTTTTAACACCAAATTGGTGTTTTCGGCTTGATTATACCGCGATTGGTTTTAGTTGTCAACTACAAATTTACGAAAATATTTTCGAAGTCCTGTTGATTTTACTTAAATCGTGCGTCATAACGCAAGTCACAACCGTTAGTGTTCCTTCCCTCCCATCTTCTCCTTAGCCTTGTCTGGCACGTCGATCAGGCCAAAGCGGTATAACAGCCCATAGATGTACGACACACCCCGGATATCTCCCAGCGCCTTGGGTCTGTCCACTACCTCTCCGATTTTACCGATATTGTGATACGCCAGCGTCACGGAACTCCAAGCAAGGCTCTTGCTTTCCTGTAATCTGCCCTTAGCTTCAATGAGCCGTTATTCAAAAGAAAAGAGCCATCTCAGCTCGCTGCATTTCTGCACGACACCTGAAATGGCTCTATAATCACTGTGCTATATACAAATCTTTTAGTTCGTCCAAAATCTGAGTAGAAAAGACGCTTCAATTCTTATTTTTTGTTTCGGAACTTGTTGGGCGATTGTCCAAGCTGTTCTTCAAAGATACGATAAAAGGCAGTCATATTATTAAAACCGCAGCTGTGTGCGATTTCCTGGATTGAATTATCAGTCTGTAAAAGCTGGCAACAGACAAGTTTCAACCGTTCACGGGTCTGTAGCTGCTTATAGCTCATGCCAGTCACTTCCTTCAGACGGGCAGAAATATATTTAGGATGATAGCCGAACTGTGTTGCAAGGTCCAGCAGAGTACAATCAACAGCGTGGCCCTCGATATAATAAAGGATATTCAGCACGTTTTGGGAATGAGTCGTGGCGATTTGCACCAACTGATTGTTGGAGTCCTCCTGATGCAAACGCAGAAGCTGCAAAAAGATCAGATCAAAATAGCCCTGGATCATTTGCTTCCGGTAAGGTGCATCTCCGTAATATTCGATCAGCAGTTGTTCGAACAGCCGGGCAATCTCAGGATTGTTGCCTGCCCGGAAGATGAGGTAATGGTCGTGGGTCGTGGTGCTTCCGGTGGAAAGCACATGGACCATGAAATCCGAGAACAGGTTCTGACGGCCCGCCTTGTGAAAAAAGCTGTCCCCGAAAAATTCATTGGTCATGTTCAGATTTATTACGATGTCACTTGGACCAAGGGTCAGTTTACGGCGCACCACATCCAGGTCAAAGATGCAGACATCGCCTTTGTATAAAGTAATGGGCTTATCGTCGATGAGGTAATCGCAATGCCCGTCATAAATGTAATTGATATTGATGTTGGAGTGCATATAGTAAGGCACATCCGTAAAACGGGAGTCCTTGCGCAGATGGATCTCATCGTTTGGCAGTTCCTGCAAATGAAAGTATAGCACATCCCGTCCGCGCACCGTGCGGTGCTCCATCGTTTTGAAACGCGGGCTCGGGGCACCGGGGTTGTCCAGATAAAACTGTTCCCGTGGTGTGATCTGCCGCAGAAAAGCATCCAGTTCGGCTCTATCCATGTCTTCCTTTTTGACACTCCTTTCGTGCGAAAGCAACATTGAATTTGCACACATAGTCAAATATAATAAAAACAGTCAAGGACGTCCTGCAAATCTAGCTAATATTATACCACATTCCGAGGAAAATGTCTGCGTGTCTTTCTTGGAAATTGAACAAAACAAATTGGACAAAATCTGCCAAAATGACAGCTTACGCAGGTTGGGCATTTTGCAGGAACAGGAAAGGAAACTATCATGGATTACAAACAGCTGGCATCTCAGATCCTGGCTGCGGTCGGCGGCAAGGAGAACATCCAAAGTCTGGTGCACTGCGCTACCCGACTGCGCTTTCAACTGGCAGACAGTGCCAAGTTTGATACCGATACTCTCAAAAAGACCAAAGGCGTCATGGGCGCCATGTACACGGGCGGACAGTATCAGGTCATCATTGGACCGGACGTCAACCACGTGTATGATGAACTGATCGTGCTGACCGGTCTGTCCGGCGGCACGGTGGATACGGTGGAGACTGCCGATCTGAAAGGCGCGAAGCCCAAGCTGATGGAACACATCATGGACACCATCTCCAGCCTGTTCACCCCGGCGATTGCGGCCATTACCGGCGCAGCTATGGTCAAGGTAGTGCTAGTGCTGCTGACCATGGCGGGCCTGATGGACTCTTCCGGCACGACCTATAAACTGTTCAGCATTGCAGGCGACGCGCCCTTCTACTTCCTACCGCTGATGCTGGCCTACACCTCGTCCAAGCGGTTCGGCGTGGACCCGATGCTGGGCATGACCTTGGGCTTTATGATGGTCCATCCCAACTACACCGCACTGGTGGCGGCAAAGGAGCCGGTGTCCATGTTCGGCTTCCTGCCGGTCACTCTGGCAACCTACACTTCTACCGTCATCCCGGTAATCATGGTCATCTATGTGGCTTCCTGGGTGCAGAAGTTTGCGGATAAGGTCTCCCCCAAGGTCATCAAGTTCTTCTTCCGCCCCATGCTCACCCTGCTCATCATGACTCCGCTGGTCTACTGCGTGGTGGGTCCGCTGGGCAATCTGGTCGGTATGGGTCTGGAATCCGTGCTGGCGGTCATCCAGAACAATGCTCCCTGGCTGCTGCCCATCTTCTTTGGCGCGTTCGGCCCCATCGTTATCATGCTGGGTATGCACTACGCGGTCACCATCCCGCTGGCACTGGCCGCAATCGAAGCCTTTGGCTACGATATGCTGGGTCCCGGCTTCCTGGTGGCAAACATCGCACAGGGTGCCGCTGCTTTTGCTGTGGCTGCACAGGCCAAGGATAAGGGCTTCAAGTCTCTGGCGATCTCCACCGGCTGCAGCGCCCTTCTGGGCACGACCGAGCCGGCCCTGTACGGCGTGAACCTGCGCCTGAAGAAACCCTTAATCGCATCCATTATCGGCGGCTGCGCAGGCGGTATCGTCTGCGGCCTGGCTGGTGTCAAGCGCATCGTGTTCGGCCCCACCGGTCTGACTTCTATTGCCATTTTCATCGACCCCAACAATTCCATGAACTTTGTCTTTGCACTGGTGGGCATTGCCGTAACCTTTGTGGTCACCTTTGCACTGACCTATGTGATGATCAAGAAGGATGCAGCTGTCCAGAAAGAAATCGGAGCGTAACGAACGATGAGCCATTTTCCACAGAACTTTTTATGGGGCGGAGCTATTGCCGCCTCGCAGGCAGAAGGTGCCTGGAATGAAGGCGGCAAAGGGCTGGATACCCAGGATCTGCGAGTGTTTGATGCCGACTGGGATGCAGCGCAGCGCCGCAAAAACCGCGATATCAACATGACGACCGAGCGTTTTGAAACGGCGCTGACAGCACAGGATATCGAGCACTATCCGTTCCGCTGGGGTATCGATTTCTACCATACGTACAAGCAGGATCTGGCCCTGATGCAGGAACTGGGGCTTAAAATTTTCCGTACCTCCATCAGCTGGGCACGCATCTACCCCAACGGCGACGATGCCCAGCCCAACGAAGAAGGCATCCGCTATTACGTCGATCTGTTTACCGAGTGCCACAAGCGTGGCATGAAGGTGTTTGCCACCATTCTGCACTATGCAACGCCGGTGAACCTCATCACGAAGTACGGCGGCTGGAAGAACCGCCAGATGATCGACTTCTATCTGCGCTACTGCAAGACCCTGTATGAGCGGTTGGGCAGTCTGGTGGATTACTGGCTCCCGTTCAACGAGATCAACTGCTCCCGGTTCAACCCTTGGAACGGCTGTTGTCTGATCAAGGATCAGGAAGAAAACTACGATCAGGCTATCTTCCAGTGTACCCACCATCAGCTGGTGGCCAATGCGCTGGCGGTGAAGCTCTGCCACGAGATGATTCCCGGTTCCATGGTGGGCGGCATGATTGCCCGCTTTACCAGCTACCCTGCCACCTGTGACCCGGACGATGTGATGAGCGGCATTCTGGACGAAAACTACAAGAACTATTTCTATACGGACGTGATGGCCCGTGGTTACTATCCGGCCTACAGCAGACGGATGTTCCGGGAGCTGGGCGTTACCGTCCAGATGGAGCCGGGCGACGAAGAGATCCTGCGGGAGAATACGGTGGATTTCCTGAGCTTTAGCTATTATATGTCCATGATCTCCACCAACAACAAGGATTACGAGGTCACCAGCGGCAACCTGCTTTCTGGCAAGAAAAACCCGTATCTGCAAACCAGCGAATGGGGCTGGCAGATCGACCCCAAGGGCCTGCGCATCTCGCTGAACGAGATGTATGACCGCTATCAGCTGCCCCTCTTTATTGCAGAAAACGGCATCGGTGCAAATGACCAACCGGATGCGGATGGTGCTATCCATGACTCGTACCGAATTGATTATCTACGGGCGCATATTGAACAGATGGGCGAAGCCATTGAAGATGGCGTAAACCTGCTGGGCTATACCATGTGGGGCATCATTGATATCATTTCTTGTGGAACTATCGAGATGAACAAACGCTATGGTGTCATCTATGTGGATCGTAATGAAGCAGGCCACGGCAGCAACCAGAGGCTGAAAAAGGACAGCTTTGCCTGGTATCAGCACTGCATCACTACCAACGGCGCAGAAATATAGTTTTTTATGTAAGCGGTCAATTGACCTTTTACGAAACACTCAACCTTTAATCCTCACATTCCTACGAAATGAAATGCCCGCCCAGCCGAGAAGATTTACGAATCCTCTCACCTAGACGGGCATTACTTTTGTCATTCAGATTTATTCCATAGAGAAAACCAGAGTACATCCATTATACTTCTGCTTAATTGTCTTATTTTCTCCTCTGAAACGACTTTTTCTATATCACCATGTCCCAGTAGATTTCTATTATAGGTCAAATCATCTTCTTTATACTTTCGTCCTAGTTTTCTCGTTGGTTGAAAACCTATCTGTCTATCTTTATTTGCCGGATTATATACTTTTTCAATGTACTCAACGACCTCCTTCTGTGTGTGTTTCTTCGTTACTTGCCCTAAAAGGATTTCATATTGCATCAAATATCGAACAAAAATATCACCAATGCGCATCGTGCTAAAAAGCAGAGGGTAAACTTCGTCTGCCTTATCCTCTGGCACTTGTTTCTCATACATTTTCTTAAAATAATCAGCATTGCACTGTATTGCACACGAACATTCGGTAGAAATCACCAGTGTACTGCTAAACTCATATTGGGTTTCCTTGCTATTTGGATTGAAAATCCGCAATATTCCCATAGAAAATTCAGACACATAGACATTCGGATTTCCATATAAGTTCACTAAAAAAACGTTCAATTTTCCGTCTGATTGTCTGCTTTACTTGTTCGTCGATTATGCTATCTTCTTTTAATTGTACTTTCAGTCCAGTAATTTCCAGTCCTTCTTGCTTTAATTCGATTTGCATTATTAAATCGTCTTTTACGCAGAAAATTTTTTCTTCCTTTGCAATGATTCCACTTAATCCTTGAATTTTATATTCAATATAAGGGCATTTTTCAACATCAACCATTTTATAACTCCTATGAGCACAAACGAAAGCCATGGAGGAAGGTGCATAGCAACGCATAGTGCAACCACGTTTTTCTCAGAAAAACTTTCAACCTTTCCATTTCTGTAACGACCGATTGTTGACTCAGACACCTTTGATTCAAAGGCCAGAGCCTCTTGCGTAAATCCGAAGCGTGTCATCACATATCGTAGTGCTGCCGGGAAGCAAGCAGGCATATTCGCTAACACCTTGCGTTCTTCTTCAGCCTTCTCATTCTCAGACAGCCTTTCCTCCGGGTCTATAATACGATAGTAGTTTTTGATCTCTGTTTGATTTTTTTCAGCATGCGAGGGCATCCAAATCCCTCCCCACGTCCGAAACTACTCAAGGTAGCCTCAAACGTGGAAGGAATGGGCATAGCGATGCTCATTGGATCAGTAGTCAAACCCGCAGTCGCGCGACTGGCCTTTTGGGCTCTATTAACCCATAGCATATGCAACTGCGCATAAATCTGTGCACACTTAGTCCTTCTAATGCGTCTGATCAGTTCTCGCATCCATTCCAATTCGAGAATTCTTTCATAAACGCACTGGTACTCCATAGAATCCGGTGTCATATCACCGGCAATATGAAGCAATGACTGAATCCGCTTATTGATTCTGTTCTTTTCTTGCTTCAATCCCAACAGGCTTACTGCCTCAGCAACTGCCTTGATACCTGCTGAAAGGGTTGAATTTTGACAAATGATGTATATTTGCACATTCACCTGCCCTTTTCATGTAGTACGGTAAACCGCCAGTTTTATTATATCACATTCCATCTTAAAACAAAATATGTCTCGTTTTCTTATTGCTCCGCCATCTTCTCTTTAGCCTTGTCTGGCACGTCGATCAGACCAAAGCGGTAGAACAACCCATAGATATACGACACACCCCGGATATCTCCCAGCGCCTTGGGTCTGTCCACTACCTCTCCGATTTTACCGATATTGTGATACGCCAGCATCACAGAACTCCAAGCAAGACTCTTGCTGCCCTCTCTGCGGTCGATCCACAGCTCCTTGGTGAACTCATCTCCCCTGCCCTTCTTCACAGCGTATATGTAAAGGGCAAGCCGGACATCGTCTTGAATTTGTATCCCTGAAAAGCCACCACGCACTTCCAGAGATTTACTTCGCAGGGATCCTTCTTCAGCGCATCCACAGCTCGATAGTGACGCTGCCGCTCTGCACCGATGCTGATATTGGCAGCGTCAGCTTCCTCCGGGAAGTACACGCCTTTCTCATACGGCAAATAAGAGGTCACAGAGGGGCGGGACAACTGCAAAGCCGACATGGTGGAGGTGACAGCAGCAGAATAGCTTTGTGTGCTTCTAAAAGAACAGAATGTCTGCTGGACGAGCTTTGCCGTGTCCGACTCGTAGACCCCGGCTGTAATGAGCAGCTTCCGAACCTTGATGGGGTTGAGGGACAGTGCTTCTGCGATGGCTTGTAGACTCATTTTGTCCGTATAAAGCACAGCAGCCGCTTCCATCTGCTATGCTAGGTTCTTAGCTGCACTATACTCTGGTTTTGATGACTTCCGCCCACCGCCGGGCTTGCGTGTTTCTCCCATAGAACTCCCCCTTTCTTATTTACGTCATAAACTATATGGCGCCCCTCAAAATATAGTAAGCGGTCAATAAGCCCTCGTCAGGCCTAAAAAATGAGCACCTCGAAACCGAGATGCTCCAAAAATCAAGTAAGATGGCAATATGCAGGAATCGCATCCGACCACGGGAAGAGACGTTCAAGCTGCTCTTCTGTCGAAGTCTCACCCAGTTTCGGCAGCTCCTGCAAGAGAAACAGCAGATATCCAAATGGATCAAGCCCATTACGCTTGGCTGTCTCAATCATACTGAAACACAATGCACTGGCATCAGCACCCTTGGCAGTGTCGCAGAACAGGAAATTCTTCCGGGACATAACAAAGGGTTTTACAGTGCGTTCTGCAATATTGTTTGTCAGAGTCAGGCGTCCATCCATGAGAACGCTTTCTTATGCCTGCCGTTGGTTCAAAGAGTACGTTCTCGCTTTTCCGAAGTTGGAGTCTTTGTCCTCTTCAAAGCTGTTTATATCCCTTTTCGCAGATCACATTGACTACTTCATCCACATACTTCTGGCAGGTGTCGTGGTCGGGGGCTTCCACCATCACGCGCACAAGCGGCTCGGTGCCGGACTCACGGACGAGAATACGGCCGGTATCACCCAGAGCTTCTGCCACAGCCTTGACTGCCTCCTGCACCGCCGGGTCGTTCTGTGCGGCCTTTTTATCAGTCACGCGGACATTCTCCAGCACCTGCGGATAAATCTTCAGCGGCTCAGCCAGCTTGCTCATAGGCATCTTCTTGGCCAGCATAACCTCCATCATCTTCAGGCTGGTCAGAATGCCATCGCCAGTGCTTGCGTACTTGGAGAAGATGATATGGCCGCTCTGCTCGCCGCCGATACGGCAGCCGTTCTTAGCCATGTACTCGTAGACATACTTGTCGCCCACAGCGGTCTTGGCGTAGCCAATGCCCTGCTCATCAAAAGCCTTGTACAAGCCAAAGTTGGACATAACAGTCGTGACCACGGTGTTGTTCATCAGCTCGCCGTGCTCCTTCATGTAGCAGCCGTAGATGTACAGAATGTGGTCGCCGGTGATGACATTGCCTTTCTCGTCCACGCACAGACAGCGGTCAGCATCGCCGTCGAAGGCAAAGCCGACATCCAGACCGTTCTCCACCACGAACTTCTGCAGACCCTCAATATGGGTAGAGCCAGCATTGTTGTTGATGTTCAGACCGTTGGGCTTGTTGTTGATGACGTAGGTATCCGCACCCAGAGCATCGAAAACGCTCTTAGCAATATTCCAGCTTGCACCGTTGGCGCAGTCCAGACCGACCTTGACACCCTTGAAGGAATAGATGCCCAGCGAGATCAGGTAGCCCATGTAACGGTTGCGGCCTGCCACATAGTCCACCGTGCAGCCGATGTGCTCGCGATGGGCAAAGGGCAGCTCCGGCCAGTCCTTATCAAACACATGGAGTTTGCCGTCGATGTAGTCCTCCACCAGCAGCAGAGTCTCTTCGGGCATTTTCTCGCCGTAGCAGTCGATCAGCTTGATACCGTTATCGTAGTAGGGGTTGTGGCTGGCAGAGATCATGATGCCGCAATCGAAATCATCCACGCGGGCAATGTAAGCCACAGACGGCGTAGTAGTGACGTGCAGCAGGTAGGCGTCTGCGCCGGAAGCGGTCAGGCCAGCGACAAGACTATATTCAAACATATAGGAGCTGCGGCGGGTGTCCTTGCCGATAACAATACGGGCAGGCTCGCTATTGCCGTTGCGCTTGCGGAGCATATTATAATACCAGCCAAGGAAGCGACCAACCTTATAGGCATGATCCGCTGTTAATGTAATTCCGGCTTCACCACGGAAGCCGTCCGTCCCAAAGTATTTTGACATGTTTATTAATCCCCTATTATGTTTCTTTGCGCTGTCTTGAATGGACAAACTTTTAAACACTGATAACACCGAACACATTTGCTCTCATCAATCTGTGGATATTCAAAGCCTTCTTCGTCCTCTACCATAGAGATGGCTTCTTTGGGGCATATTGCATAACAAGCAGTACACCCACAGCATTCTTCTTTTCTCTTATATAGTATTGGAAGTTCTTTCATACACTCTGCTCCTGACAATCAAATACGAAACACAAAGAGTAGTCCATATTCTTCGTTGTGCTTATACTCTCTGTCCCCCCCCCGATTGCTCTGAGGGCTGATTTAATTGTATTCTTGATTTTTCTTTTCACTCTACTTTTAAATGTTACTTTTATTGGAGAAGCATACTTCTTTTCAAGTTCTTCAAATTCCATGATTGACATATCTTCAAAAAAAGTATCTCTCTGCGGTGGTCTATGGCAAGATTTATATTCTGCTGGATTACCTCTTACACCATCTTCATAAGCTACTTCTTTCAACTTTAGTTTACTATTGATAGTTTCAAAAGCCTTCATTCCCTTATCTGTGCGAATTAAGACAAGTGATGTTCCATTTCCATCGTTCATTTCGGGAGCCACTTCATTTATTCCCCAAAAATCTGCAATAGTCAAATCTTCCATTTTCACCTTCTTTGCAACACAGTCGTAGCACGAAGGTCGAAGGCAATAATCTCTCAGAAACATTTGCATATAAGAGTCTTCATCTTTTGAAATATACAACTGTTTTGCTTTGCTCTGTGGAATTTCTGTCAAAACTTCTTTCATACCAAAGTCCGTCCAGCTATCATCTTTACAGCGGAAATTGATACCTTTCAGCTTACCACAATTCTTCTTTTCCTGATATTCGGCGTATTTTTTCCATAGAGCTGGCGATGGTGCACCATGACAAATCACAGCCACACAAAGTAGATTATCATAGTCTTTTCCTAAGAAGTTCTTCAAGCCATTCACTTGACAGCCCGTTCCACTAAAAAGAACTTGCTTGCCTGCAAGTAAATCATCTTTAACCCACTTATATGTATTTCCCACCTTCGCCTGCAAGTATTTTGATCCACGAAGTTTTGTTAGTCCATTTCGATCTGTAACCGCAATAAATTCTGCCGAATAGCAATCCTCAGACATTGCAACACCGTAAACAATGCCATTCTTACCAAACACATATTCCGCCAAAGAAGAGAATATCGCTCCAGAAGAACTGCTCAATCTTAAATCTTTATCTCTGTTATAACAAGCATACACTTTTTCTGGTTTCACCGGTATATCCTCCTCTTCCAGTATCTTTTATACAAATCCAATATATCGTAACAATTTTTTATGCTTCTTCAATACTATCTGCCCAATATAAACCATAATGTAACTAATAGCTGCAGTCAGTACAAATCTCAATATCCAATAAGCATACCAGTTTTCACATTTTATAAACCTACTAACAATCATCAATACTGCCATATGAATATAGAAAATCCCATATGAGCAATCTCCTATCTTTGTTAGTAGATTGTAACCTCCGTGATTATTTTCGCTTTTCTTCAAAAGCCAACCAATCATGGCAACTGAATATAGGAACGAACCCACTGTTATCTGACTTATATAGAATCCAATATCAAATCCTGCCGCTCGTAATCCAATCGCTTCAATGCAGCTTAACAAGAGTGTACCTGCAACCACATATCCGTTACTTTTCACCTTTTTTTCACAATGCACTTGAATTCCTAAATAGTAAAATCCAAACCAGGCCGGAAACAGGGTCTCATATAAACGTGGTGATGTTCCAACTATATAATTCCAGATGTACAAACACACTAGATAAAACGGCGTCACTAACCATAAAATTCTACTGATAATTCCATTCCGTTTTACAATTTTGACTAGCCAAGGTGTAATCACCGTAAGCTGCACCAAAACAACAATATAGTAAAATGGAGTTGCTGACTTTCCAACAATAAATCGGCAAACAAATCCACGCCAATGAATCTCACCGCCACTGTGTACAGTCTTCAATAACTCAAGTCCGCTATACAATAGCGACCAAATTATAAATGGGATACACAGTCGCCCCCCCGACAAATTATCCAGTGTTTGTAGCTAAACTCTTTATCAGACATGGCATCAGTATTCACAAAATAACCGGCCATAAAAAAAAATGTAGCAACAGCAAAGTTTATAATTTGGCGAAGAATTACAAATTCCATATTATAACCAGTAGAATAATCAAATCCGCCTAAGGAATGAATCAACACTACTGCCAATATGCAGGTTCCCCGAACACCCTGCCAATATTTTCTCTTTTCTTTCATCTCTTTATTTCCTTAAGATTCTTTTAATTGGCTCCATGACAAGCTGCTTCTCTTCTCCATTCATTCCTAAGAAATACATCGAAAGTCCATATACAATCGTATAGATAATTACAAACACGCCCAATTTAACAAGACCTATAATATTTGCAAATTTCATAATGATAATGCCAACCACACAAGGCGCAATCAATGCCGGAATAAATTTAGCAATTTCTTTCCAGAAGTAAAACATATTCATTCCAATACGAGCATGATAATACCAATTCATAAAAATGATATTACCTGCTATAAGAGAAATTGCCGTACCAAGTGCTGCGCCTGCTGGTCCCATAAATTTAATCAACGGGATACTGATAAGAACATTTGCAATTGCAATCACAAGGTAAACAATTGCTCTGGCTTTATGCATATTTTTTGCGCGCTGAATTTCAATTCCGAGATTTTGAATTAATGGAACTGTAACTGGAACAATCAACAGTAACGCAACAGCATATGAAGCTCCATAACCTTCACCTGCCCACATTTTTACAAATGGATATCCAAAGAAAATAAAACCAGTTAAAACAAGACCTAACACCATGAATTGAATCCGACCAACTTTTGTAAATAACTTCGTAAGCTGCTTATTATCATTAGACCCAGCAACGATTCTGTTCACTTTCGGAACAAACACACTTGATATAGAGGTAGAAAATTGTAAATACATAGTATTTATCTGTCCTCCTACACCATAAATTGCTACTGCTGTTGTTCCCGCAAGTCTACCAAGTAGAAATTTATCAACGCTCCAATTCACTTGGTCGATAATTTGATTCAAAAAAATAAAAAAAGTAAACACCCACATCTCTTTTAAGAGCGAGAATTGAAATCCTCTGAATATAAAATGAATGTGTAGCTTGCTTAAACAGAACCAAATATTAACTAATAACTTAACAATTGTAAGTACAGTAGTAACCGAAACCATACCTATCGATCCATATCCCATTAACAACAATGGCAAAGCCAAAAAAGGGTTTAAAATATTTTGTGCACAGACCAGTATTTTCTGAAAAACAAACCGTTCATACGCCGATGTAAAAGCATCAAAAACACTATTAGGGAAAGTAAGTGCCAGATTAAAAACCATTAATGCCATAAGAACTTTAGCTGTATTATATTCCGCATCTGTAAGGCCAGTGCCAAAAATTGCTCTTACATTGCTTACCATGACAACTCCACAAACAATGCAAATACCGGAAATGACCAAAAAAATCACCATAAACATTCCATTCAGGCGACTTACTTCATCTTCCTTTTTTTTTGCTTCAGCTCTTGAATAAAATCTCATATATGACGCTGTAAAACCAAAGCTCAAAAGGCTCAAATAAGAAACAACCGAATAAACAAGCTGATACAATCCATACTCGCTCTGTCCAAGTAGCCTAAGCATAATTGGAGTGTAAATTAATCCAGAAAATATCTGTATTGCTTGTGAGGTATAGGAAAGAATAACACCTACTTTTTTTTGATTAACTTTCATTTGCTTCCTCATTATATAAATATTTTCGTACGATACAGAATCCCTATTTTAAGTTACTAACATCCGTCACTATATTCTTTAAATATCGCAATGATTTTTCTTTCTCTGTTTGCAAATTTTTATGGATAATTCCATCGTAATCCAAGCAACTATCATTCATCAAGGCTTCAATATTTGTATCCTCAAATGGAATACCCAAACACTGAAATAATGTATTAAATCTTGATTTCATACTACATATTGAATCTTTTCTCTGAACAAGAGCAAATTTCTTTTTAAACAAAAGTGAAAATATAGTTCCATGGTAGGAATCCGTAACAATATAACTTGCATTATGTATTAAATAGATGAATTCGGATGGACCAGATATGTAGCATTCAGACTTCTTATCCATAACATCGATTACAATCAGATTTTTATCCTTTGCAATTCTAAGCAGTTGCTCTTCCTCTTCATTGCCCAGAAAATATTTTAAGATGTAATTTTGCCCCTTATACCATTTTGGCTTACATTCGTATTGTATCCAATCTCCTGGCGAAAGCAATAATGTCGGATCAAGCACTGTACATACTTCAGCATTACTAAGTTCTCGAATTTTGTCCTCAAGATTATTTTCACGAAGACTAATGCTACGGTATCCACATAACCTTTCTCTAAATTTGTCTTCTTTTTCTTTAGGTATGCTATCCACTGCTAAACTTGCAGCATACGAAAACTTCTGTTCATCGTTCGCAAAGGTCAAAAAATTGATATCGTCAACATCGTCAGAGTTTGGGTTCCAAACTTGATCGCTTCCCGCAATAAATGCATCAAATTCTTTTATTAATTTTGGAGGAATATAGTTCAAAGAAATATTGGTTCCGTAATACTGAATAAATTGTTTATCAAAATTTTCAAAACAATCATGTCGTAAAATAGATGCTCTTGTCTCTTTGTCAAGCAATGACTTTATCTGCTTTTTTATCCAGTATCTATTTGACAATCTAAAATCATGCTTCCTGATTGTGAATACATTACACTTAAACGAAGAAAGCACCTGTTGCAAAGCCAAATTCTGAAGTCTTTGTCCGAAATTATCGCCTGTAGTAAAAGTAACAATACCGATCGTTTTCATCATTATACATCCTTATTCTTCTCAGTATACAGTTTATTTGCTGATAGTACAAACACAGAAATAACTAGAGTAAAAAGAATCATAAGATTAATTTCTGATAACACTTGGCAATATTGAACAACTAACATAAACAGTATAATCATCCCAATTCGAATTGTCAGTTTTGTCCGTTCCGCATGATCACTTATAGAACTTGTTAGCATTAGTGTATGTAAAGCCGCATAAAGAAACAACGGTACTATGCCCATAAAATATGTAAAGGTCATCAACGAATTCATTCCCCAATGAGAGCTAATTCTCGTGTCAGAGTATATTTTGATGCTTCCAATTCCGCTTCCAAGAAAATAGCCCTTTCCATGAACAAGCGCATAGGTCATAAGTTCCGTTCGTTCATCCCATACATTTTTATTTCTGAAAATATATACCTGAATAATGTCTCCAAACCGATTACCAATCGCTTTTAATAAATCACCGTTAGTCGATACAACCACTGCAAGAGCAATAATACCGCCTAAAACACAAAGGCATAATCTCCCAATTCTTTTGTAATCAATAGTATATAAAATTGAATACAAAAACAATGCAAACAATGGATACAGTATAAAAAATGTATTATTATCATTTTGAGTAGATAACGCAAAAAGCAAAAGTGAAATCAATAATACAAACAGTGGAATTCTTTTATAATATTTCACCTTTTTAAATTTGTAGACATACATATTTAGACATATAAACAAAATGCAAAACAGAGTCAATCGATGTGTGCCATTAATTCCAAAAAAACCAGCAATATAATCCGGATAATATACGACAGACGGAATTCTACTCTTATCAATCAAAAAATAGCTCTCATTCAATTGAAGGAACATAACAATTATATTTATACACATATAAACGTTCACAACTCTTGATATACAAACCAAAAATTTCTCTAGCCATTTTTCTTCACTTTTAAGTAGAATCGTAACATATACAACAACAGCCCAGCACCCGATTATATAACTCATATTATCCCAAAATAAGCTATTATCATTATGTGCCAGATAATTAAAGCAGAAGAGAACTACAAGCGCCACGATATAAAGCACTGTTTGACTATATAATTTTCTTGCCTTAATGTAGTAGAATAAAGATCTTACAATACACAGGCAAATAATAACACTCTGAATTTGATTAATTCCCACTCCTGACCATATTCCAAATAGAACATAATAGAGCATCAAACAAAGTATAAAAGTATCTAGCCAATTATGTGTTATTCTTATTTTCAATTCATGCATTGTGTTCTTATTTCCTCAGCTTTCTCAATTTCATGTGAAAAATCTCAAGATACAGAAGTGGATTGCTCCTTATCTTTAAATGATTAATCACTTTTTCTCCAATTGCGTTACTAAGATTGCATGAATTGCAGCATTCTAATATTCTATCATTTGTCAAAAGCAATTGTGGTCCAGTTTTCTTTTCTGTTTTAAATCTGTATACATTATTAGTAATATCATTATCAAATAAGTTTAATAATTCTGTAGCCGAGCCTACCACTTTTCCGTTTCCATTTTTTAAAACTTGAAAAGCAATATTACCACTATTTTCATCTGTAACGACAAACACATTTGCGGCATAACATTCAAAATATGTGTATGAGTATGTTTCTTTGCATAATGACCAGAGAATAGCAACATCCACATTGTTTTGTCTTAATGCGTTTAGCATTGCCATTGGGTCCTGTCGATTATCAACATAAACACATTTAATATTTGAGACCCCTACATCATCAACTCCGAAATAAAACCATTTAAAGGTTGGCTTATCCTTTTCTTTGTTGTACAATTCAAGGAACACTTTCCATCCTTTATAATCTTCTCTCGAACCAATAAAAGCAACATTTAATACACTAGACTTATTATTCAAATTACCTTTATACTTACCTATACATTTTTGGTGAGGGATAACGCAACATAAATTCTCATACTCTGGATAAGCTGATGCCCATACTTTCAGTGCAACATCAGACGGAAATACAAACATCAGCCTGTTTTTCAATTTATTCCAAATTTTCTTGTACTCATTTTGATTTTTTAAAGATCCAGTATAATACTGGCATCCGGCACATTTTTCTTCAGAAATCTTCCCATACCCACAGAACTCGCCATGCCTTAGCATCGTAAAATTGCTACAAACCGTTGAATAGTCGTGAACAAACATATAAATACTGCTATCAAACTTGTCAGTAATACGCTGAAAAGCTTCTAGGTTTGTATTTTTCCAGTGGTGTATATGTATTGATAAAAGATGAGCTCCATCTGCATTAACTGCATTCAGTGCCAAAATCAAATCTTTTGTATTCAAAACACCTGCATAGATTCCATCGACAATTAAACTCCAATAATCTTGAAATCTCGCATACTTCTTACCATGTAGTAAAAAAGGAGCAACACATACATAAGAAATGTGATGTTCATTAAAGAGTTTTTGATGGTTGGACACTACAAGATTTGTTCCCCCACCATAGAGTAAATAATTACTCATAGAAAAGCTTAAAATATAGTTATTATTTATCTTTACTCGGTTTTGAACCATCATATTCAAACTCTCCGTTATTCTCCAATGCTTTTTTTATCGCTTCCAGATATCCATACTTATACTTCTCATCAGGCTCAAGATATCCACATTCTGCCCACTCATTCCAAGCAGTTACAAAAAGCATATCGGAGTGATATACATCACGCGCTCTTCTAATTTGTTTTGTCATGTATTTTTCAAATTTTTCTGGTGTTGCGCCATCATATATCTTAGCCTCATTTCCTCTACGCGGCGAATTGTCAAATCCAACAAATGCGCCAGGAATATTCTTTTCACTAGCAGGTTTTCTTTTTAATATTGCTTCCCATGCTTTATCATAACTAATAGGTTTATTCTTGTTGAAGAAATTTTCTCCGTAATGAAGAAGATCGATTCCGAAATGTCGGCCAACCCAGTTTGAAACATTTCGACGAATTGCTTTTAAATACTTATGCTGATTTGCGAACATATCTCTATACGCATACAATGGCTCAAACTCAATATTATAATCAAATCTACTATCATCCTTGCCTTTAATCATATCAAAATCAATGTTTTGATATGCGAAACAAAGTCCATGCTTAAACCCACTTTCTATTGCAAGTTTATTCCAATAATCGAGCATTTCATTTAGGCAACCTACAATTTCCGGTCTGTATAAGACAAAGAGGGGTTTATCTCCCACAGTAATATAACGAGAATCTTTTAAAAAGGGTAACAAATAGTCAAAATGTTCCTTCCATTCTTTCTCTCTTCCATAGTTTTGAGGAATCAAAACTTTTTTTGCATCTCCGACCCAAGCTTTTGTCCAAGGTTCATTTGCCCAGCAAATACAAAAAGGCAAATCTATCTCCTTATTATTCAGCATTTGCTCCATAGGCTTTTCAAGAAGCATATGACCACTAAACCAATAGTGATAATAGCAGAAACCATATACTCCATATTTTTTAGCAAGATTCACTTGCCATTTTTTCACATCATCATCTAAAAGATTATAATAATTGTTGTTTAACGGAACACGCGGCTGATAATGCCCCTCATATAGTGGCTTAGATTTTTTCACATTTACCCATTCCGTGAAACCATCTCCCCACCATTCGTCATTTTCGGGAATGTTATGGAATTGCGGCAAATAAAAAGCAATAATTTTCATTGTTGACCTCCAGATTTCATTTCCATCGATTAATCTTTTTATATACAATAGGCATGACTGGCCTTGCATACAAATACAATAGTAGTGCCAGTCTCAACTTTTTTCTTATATTAGTGTCCTTAATGACTGTCTTACTATTCTTGTTTAAAATTTGTGTACATTCGTATATTTCCTGTTCAAATTCTCCATTTCTTGGTGCATTTAAATATATCCTAAAAGCAGCTGCGGTATAATACGATTTCGCTGCCGCCTGAAGATTTGCACTCTTTTCAGACATATCTTCTTCGATATGTTGACATATTTTTATAATATCGCAGTCTTTTTTAGAGAATTTACTTGTAGTTATACTTCCCTCTCTATGCATATAGCCATAGAGTTTCGCATCTCCATAGACAATCTTACTCGCTTTATTGAAAATTTTATACATTATAGCACTATCTTCAAACAGCATTCCATATGGAAACAAGATGTCATCAAAAAATTCTCTCCGGAACAGCTTTCCCCACGCAGAAACAAGAAAAGATTTTTGATATAACATTTCTACTATTGCATCGTCCGCGTTTAAAACTTTAATCTTTCTTTCATCCTGAAAGCTAATTTCATCAGTTGAATAGCAGTGAACCGGATCACATATTGATATATCGGCCGAATATTTCTCACATATACTATGCAAATAATTAACGATATTTAAACTTATTATATCGTCACTATCGACAAACATAATATAGGTTCCTTTTGCTAGTGCAATTCCCTTATTTCTCGCGTCAGAGAGTCCACCATTTTTTTTATGAATTGCTACTACTCTATCATCAATTCTCGCATAATAATCACACTTCTGTTCACTTCCATCCGTTGAACCATCATCTACCAGAATAACTTCAATTCTTTGATATGTCTGATTCAAAATACTTTTCATGCATACATCAAGATATTGAATCACATTATATACTGGTACGACTATGCTTACTAAATCCTCCACAATCTCACTCCTCTATATAATCTTTTTAAGTCCCGGTAGATGCTTCATAACCGACACAACAATATAAGAAACTCCTAAATTTATAAGTACTAATCCTACACCAGCCAAAAGCGAAAATCTTTGAAATGGGTCAAATTTGACAAGTTTAAATGCAACATTGACAAAGAACATATGTATCAAATAAATACCAAACGATTTATCTCCAATTTCCAATAAAACACGGCTTACTTTCCCTCCAATTTTTATGGAATTAAATATTGAAAACAACGCAACGGATTGCACAACCACTAATGGTGAATCGTAGCCAAACAAGCAACCTATAGGCAAGCTCAAGGTAATCCAAAGAAAAGAAGAAATAGCCAGGAGAGCTGAAGATACAATCAACAGTAGCAGGTTTAATCTAAGTTCTGCCTTAAACATTCCTCTATTCCACGCGGCTCCCATTAAAAACCAAAATGGATAGATTGTATTAATATGACAATAAAATCCAAGATTAATACCAAAAATTTTTGTTATAACAAATACAGATTCAAATACAAATAAGATTAAAAGTATGTATTGAATTTGTTCATCAGATGCTTTTTCAGCAATAATTTTATACATAGGAAGAAGCACATAAATTCCTATGAGGCAATAAATATACCACATATGCGCCCATGTGTCTCCCGTCAAAACTCTTAGCAATGCTTTTGGAATCTGAAACAACCGAAACGATTCTTGATCAAAAATAATTTCCAACCACGCAAAAGCAAATCCAAATGTAAGCAACACGGTCACCATTCTGCAAATGTATTTGCCGTACAGCTTTTTTAATGAAATATATTTTCTTGTGTCTAATAGCAACGATCCACTCATCATTAAAAAAGAAGGTACTGCCCACCACATCATATTCATTATGATTTTATAGAGAACTTGATCTGGGATAGACGCCATGCTCCCATATTTTAATAATGCGGAGTAGAATGTATGAATAGCAATGACTGCAATTATTGAAAAAGCCCTTATGTATTCAAATTGCAAGTTTTTTTTAGTATTCACATCATGCATATTTAGTTATATCTCCCAAAAGTAATCTTTTAATCATTGTTAAATCTCCTAAGTCTTATAGAACTATACTTACATATGTCATTTAACAAATACTTTCTCGTACTGCTCGCAAATCTTATTCCATGTGTACTCTTCTGCCACACGCTTCTTGGCTCTCCGGCCCATCTCGGCAATTTCATCAGCATTCATCTCATCAGCTTTATCAATGAGCTTTGCAAGGCTTCCCGGCTTGCGGCTCCAATATAGAGCGCAATCTTCTGCGACCTCTTTGTTGAAACCAACATCAACCAGAAGGTTCAGATCCGTGCTGCCAAGAGCCTCGATCAGCGACGGGTTTGTGCCACCTACTGTATGGCCGTGGAAATAAGCATAGGCGTTTTCTCGAATCTTTTTCAGCAACTCCTGATCATAAACAGTGCCGACGAATTTGATTCTCTTATCGCTCTTGAAATGAAGTTTTTCCTCAAGCTCATTCAGGAATTTGTCATTTACATTTGTGATAATGGCAAAGTCTTTTTTGCTCTTACTCTTCATGAACTCTCGGATCATAACTTCAAAAGAGTTCTCCGGTACAAAGCGACCGACGACAAGGTAATATCCCTTCTTCGTCAGTCCTTTTTCTTTATACCAGTTCACTAGCTTTTCATCGTCATCAGCCAGCTTGCTGAGGGTCAGATCTGCACCATAAGCGATAAATGTCGTCTTTGGATTGTTGCCTTTGATTCCCTTCCCGTCATAGCACTCATGGATATACTTTTCGATATTCACAGAGTCACAGATGGCAAGGTCGCAGTATTTGACCATCATCTGCTCAGAGACCTTCCAGTATTTCCGAATCGGAGCAGACCACTTTGCTCTCATCCACTCGTGTCCATCCGGATTCAAGTACACAGTACCGCCCAGTTTATGAATTTCTTTATAGAAATGAGCAGCAAAGGGTCCAATCCGGCAGGCCATAATGTAAACAATCGGATTTTTGATTTTATGTTCTTTTATGTACTTGCAGCAAGCATTCAATGCTGCAACATCATAATAAATGGCCTGCGCCGCGCCAATTTGAGGGATATCAATTTTGAAACAATGTGCATTGTGGAACTCGAACTCGTGATCATTGATTCTTGTTACACCTTCCACTTTTGTTTCATCCATGCAGCCGTCACCGTTAGCCTTACACGCCACATGATATTTAATATTTTTCTTATTCTGATGGTACTCCGTGAGCTTGTAAACAAAGGTTTCATATCCACCGTATGCGCCTAAGCTCTTGGCTCCTACCAGAAATACGTGCTGTACTTCGTTTTCCCGCTGCATTCTTCCTACCCCTATGTTCTTAAAATTTAAAAGTATCCTTCAGTCCCAGCCATTTCTGGTCCTTATCACTCAGATTCAGTGCCGTACCATCTTCCAGCGTGTACCCCTCTGCACTTGCGCTGCCCTTATACTCACCCTTCAGTTCCGGCCATTCAATGCCGATCTCCGGGTCGTTCCAAGCCATGCCGCCCTCGTCATTCGAATGCCAGAAATCATTGACCTTGTAGCAGAACTCTGCCTCGTCGCTCAGAACAAGGAAGCCGTGCGCAAAGCCCTCCGGGATGAGAAACTGCTTCTTGTTCTCGGCCGACAGGGTCACGCCATACCACTTGCCATAGGTTTCCGAGTTAGCTCGCAGGTCAACGGCAACATCAAACACAGTGCCACGCACGGCTCGTACCAGCTTGCACTGCGGATACTGCTTCTGGAAGTGCAGACCACGCAGCACACCTTTCGTGGACATAGACTGATTGTCCTGCACGAAGTGGATGTCAATGCCAGCTTCTTTCATGTCTTTTTCGTTGTAGGTTTCCATGAAATAGCCACGGGCATCACCGTGAACAGCAGGCTCAATAACACAAAGGCCTTCAATGCCGCCTACATTTTTCTCAACTTTAATCTGTCCCATTTCTTCTATCTCCTCTTACTGCTCGATCTCTTTCAGATAACAGCTCAGCACGTCCTGCCAAGTCGGAAGCGGAGTAAAGCCTGCTTCCACCAGCTTGCTCTTATCCAGACGGCTGTTAAGCCAGAACCAGCAGGTCAGTGGCAGCCTTGGAGCTGCTGTAGTTATCTTGAAAGACCGCGTTCAATCTTTTACTCCCCATGCCCCAGCAGGCACACCTTAAAGGTCTTAAAAATAATTTTCCAATCCACCCAGAAGCTGCGCTCCTTGACATATTTCACATCCAGATCCATCCACTCTTCAAAAGAGAGGTCATTGCGGTGCGGGGCAATCTGCCAATAGCAACTCAGGCCGGGAGTCACATACAGACGCTGTTTTTCGTAGTCGCCGTACTGCTCGACCTCGCGGGGAAGTGCCGGGCGGGGGCCAACGATGCTCATATCGCCCTTCAGGATGTTCCACAGCTGCGGCAGCTCATCGATGCTGGTCTTGCGGATAAACTTGCCCACACGGGTAATGCGGGGGTCGTCCTTGATTTTGAACACGGGACCATCCATTTCGTTCTGGTCTAGCAGGTCGTCCAGTTTTGCCTCTGCATTGGGGCACATGGATCGAAACTTATAGAACTTGAAGGGCTTTCCGTTGCGGCCGATACGTTCCTGACTGAAAACAGGGCCAGCAGACGGATCATCCACCACAATTGCAATGGCCGTAGCCAGCATGACAGGCGACAGTACCACCAATGCCAAAGATGACAGGATCACATCCTGCGTCCGACGCCCGATCCAGTACAGGCGATGGTCACGCAGATTTTCCTTGCGGTTAACTTCAACTTCCTTATCGATTCCGACAGTATTCGTAGCCATTTTTTCTCCTCACATAAATTCGCGTTTGTTTATAGATTCCTTGCTTCAACCTGCTTTTGCCGTAACTCTTTCGGCTTGTGCTGCCTGCTTAGACGGGTGCTTAGGGTTACTTTTCCCCCACCGCATCCCGATTTCATCCAGCTTTGCAATCCGCTCCTCTGTCAAAACAGCGCCGCTTTTTTCAGGATTCTGGCGGGTATACCGCTGCCGTTTGACCCAATTTCCGAGGTTGTAACCGCCCGGTGACACATATTCTGCTGGGACGTTCAGGTCTCCGTGGGCATCAAAATAGCGCTTTGCCTCCTGATACCCCTCGTTCCACTTGCGGTCATTGCGATTGCCCCAGTACATCCCGATCCGGCTGAGCCGCTCGACCTGTTCCTCCGTCAGTTTTCCTTTCGGGTACGCCCATTGCTGGCTTTCGACCCATTGCCCCAGCCGTTCGCCAGCCGCTGTCACATAGGAACGTGGGATATTCAGGTTGCCGTTTTCCTCATAATAAGCCGCAGCCAGCGCATAAGCCTTTTCCCACTTGGCATCGAAAATGTTCCACACCATGCCGATCTCATCAAGCTGTGCGATGCGTTCTTCCTTCAGTCGGCCGTTCAGCTTTTGCTGCCGGGTCTTGATGATCCACTGTCCTAAGGGATAGCCGTCCGGGTCTACATATTTTCCGGGCACCATCAGGTTTCCGTAGGTGTCGTGGTATTTCTTTGCGACCTCAAATCCGTGCTGCCACGCAATTTCCTTCCGGTTGCCCCAGACCATGCCGATGCTGTCCAGCCGTTGAATCTGTTGTTCGGTCAGGATGCCTTGAATTTGTCCCTCGCGCACACGACGCTGAGTGACCAGCCACACGCCAAGGCTCAGACCGCCGGGCGTGGTATACAGTTTCGGGACATTCAGGTTGCCGTGTTCCGCATAGTAGATGCTTGCCTCGGAGAAGTAGTGCTCCCAACCGGACGAAAGGCTCGCCTGCAGCTGCTCGAACAGCACCCGGCAGTCATGCACCTGCTCGATGACCTCGAATCGCTCGGTGACGATCCTATCGCCCTCACCGTTGGCATAGAGCCGGTGGACCGCCTCCTGCATCTCGCCTTGCAAACCGGAAATACTGGTCAAGCCCTCGAAATTGTTGACAACATCTAGGATAAGCGGCGTTGTATTATCCCCAGCGGTCAGGGCACGTCCTATCTGCTGCTTGTAGATAATGGGCGAAATCGTTGGACGGAACAAAATGACACCGGAAATGCCCTCCACATGGACGCCCTCGTTGAGCATGTCGATGCAGAACAGCAGCTTCAGACGGTCGCTTGTGTCCGTTTTGAAGTCCGCAAACGCCTTATCCGTATTCGGGTCATCCGAGTAGGCTTCGTACACCACCACATCTGGGTTGACCCCGGCGAACCACTCCGGCACATGGGATACCATCTCGTCCATGTGCTCCTTGTTGGCGCAGAACACAATGTACTTGCCAGATTTGTTTGTGATATGATGGGCAAAGACCCTGTCCAGACCGTCCGCCTGCTCCAGTGCCCGGCGCAGCGCATCCAGATATTTTTGGTTGGCGTCCTGAATGCCCGGTGTCCGCAGGTTATCTACCCGCGCCTGATACTTTGCAAGGGCTTTCTGGTACTGGTAGACCGTAGTTACATATTTCGGGGCAGGCAAAATGCCCCTGACGACTGCTTCGCCAAGGGTCATGTCGCTCGCCGTATGCCCATCAAAGAGCTCTTCGGCCATGTCACGGTTATTATCCAGATACCGGATGTTTGTTGCCGTCAGCCCCAGAAGCTTTGCCTCCGGGCACAACTTTAATAAAGCCACCGTGCTTTCGCCCCAGCATTCCGCACCGGCACGGTGGAATTCATCGAGTATAATATAGGCAGGCTTCTGCGCTGCAATTTTCTCCAGCTGCGCCTGTGTACAGCACATCAGTTTGGCATAGGTATAAAAGAGAACGTTTGCCAGCGGAAAATCCGGGTCGTTCCTTTTCAGGCTCTCCAGCTGGGTCTTAAAGATATATTCACTTGGAGAAAGCCAGATTACGACCTTCTCTGGGTTGTCCTCGATCAGCTTGAACGCAATATAGCTCTTTCCGGTGCCGGTCGGATGAACAATGGCAGCCTTGCCGTACTGCTCCATCATCCGGACTGCCGCATGATATGCTTTCTCGTTGTGCTCAAACAGACATAATGCCACCCTGTTCACCCCTTTCCGCAATAAAGGGGTATCCTCCACAGTGATAATGGAGGAACGACGGAGAAATCTATCGCCATTACGTCACATTTGGCGTTTTCCTGCCCCTCATGGACACCTGATGGGAGAAAATTCGGTTCATCTCCCTGCGCTTTCGGGTCAGGTCAGAATGCACATAACGCTGCAAAGTGATGTTGGCGTTAGCGTGTCCTAACAATTCACTGAGGGTCTTTACGTCGCACCCCGCCTGCAGGCAAGTGGTAGCAAAAGTATGACGCAGCGCGTGCGGACGTACTTGCCGGACAGTTGCCTGTTTCAGATATGCCTTGATACTTTTCCGATAGCAGCGGGGTTCGGTGGGCTTGGACTCGTTGCCGGACAGAAACCATGTGGTATTGCTGACACATCCGCGCAGTTTTTTCAGCATAATAAGCAGCTGTTTGGGGATTGGAATTTCCCGGCGGGAGGTGCGGGTTTTAGGCGTTTGGATGACCACCTTTGTATGCCCATTTTCACAGGAAATTCGGCAGACCGTCCGGTTGATTTTCAGCGTTCCGAGTTTCAGGTCGAAATCGCCCCACTGTAAGCCGCAGATCTCGCCAATACGCAGTCCCAATTCCAGCCCTAGTAATAAACCAATTTTGCGGGGCGTAGGGTTCTCCTGTACATACTGATAAAGCCGCTGTTGCTCCGCCGGAGAGAGGGGCGCAGAAATTTTGTCGATAGCTTTTGGCAGCGCTACTTCCAGTTCCATCGGACGGATCAGGCGCAAGTGCGCGGCATATTTGCAGATGCGCCGCAGCATCGAGAGACATTCCCGGGCAGAGGAGTTCCCCAGCGGCTTGTGTGCGGCATCTATGGGCGCGATGATTTGCTGCATAGCTTGTTCCAGAAAGCTCTCATCAAGGGATGCAACTGGCACTTTGCTCAAAACAGGGAGAAGATATTTGTGCAGCGTGTACGAGTAATGCGCATAGGTGGATTCTTTTACGGCATTCCGCTGGGAGTGCAGCCATACCTCAGCCAATGCTTCAAAAGTCAGGTCGGTTCTTTTCAGATTGTAGAAACCAGCTTCCGCTTTTTTCTGAATCAGCACCCGCTTGACCTCGGCATAGACTGTGCTGTAGACATAACCCCACTGAATTTTTCCTTCCGGCGTGCGTGCCTTGATGTACCGGCCTTCCCACCGACCATCTTTGCGTTTGCGTATATTTTCTCCCCGTCGTGCCATTTCTGTTTCCTCCTGCGACTTGGACCCCCATTTGACCACTTATTTTGTCCACCTTCGTTTTTAGCTGGATTTTTCATGCAGAACTGGGCAATGTGCAAAAAAGTTTTAGCTTCTGCGAGGTTTTTTCTAAGGTCAGGTGGGATACATTTGTAAGGATTTCTATTGATTCCCAGATATAACCATGATAAAATAATAGGAGAATTCAAACAACGATGTCGAAAGATTGGTATCCTCCATTATCACTGTGGAGGATACTTTTTTGTTAAATATATTCTTTGCATCATGAGATACTTTTGCGTACACAATACTGCACAAACTTCAGCACCTCATATTGAGTTGAACTTTATCCATAACTGTAAAAGATGCCGTTGCCAAACGCTTTGAACCGCTTTACGACCAGCGGGAGATATGTCCCAACGAGTTAATGACCCGCGCCTTTGTATATTCCAAAATCGATTTATTGTCTAACTCATAGATATATTTTTATTCTACAAACTGCACCTCTTGCGAACATAAAAAACGAGTGTTATACTGAAGCCATCAAAAAATATTGGAGGTGTCACCTATGCCCCGTCCCAAAGGAAGCAAGAACAAGACCAAGACCGTAAAAGCAACCGTTGACTTTGCTGCACAGATCGCCGAAAAGCAGTCTGCAAAGGAGGCCGCTGCCGCCGAAATTGCATCGATCACTGCGAACATTGATGCACTGAAAGCTGACCTGAAAAACAAGAAAGCCGAGCTGAAATCTATCGATAAGGAAATCGCCAGAATCGAAGCCAAAAAAGTCAAGGCTGAAACCAAAGCAGCGGAATCCGCAAAGAAAGCCGAAGCAGAGGACGTGCTGAAAAAGCTGCTGGCAAGCGGCGTGAGCGCAGACGATATCCTTGCAAAGTTGAAGTGATTTAAAATTTTCCGAAGCAGAAGTTTACGGGAATTTCTACGTCGCAAGCAGTGCAACTTGGTACCAACTTGCGATTTTTGAATCGGATTTTTCAAAATCCAAATTCAAAATGCTTGTTGGGCTGTGCCCAATCCCCTTTCGTTCTGCATCGTGCGATGCAGGCTGCGCGTCTGTTCCAAACACTTCTATAACAAAAAAGATAGCCTAGGGCTCTTCCATAAGGGAAGAATCCTAGGCTATCTTCGTTTATCGGGACTTCATTTTTTCAGCGCCACTCTTTTCCTCTGCAAAGAACAGTTCTACATTTTTCTTTGCTCGAAGAAGCTCCTGCATTTCTTCTTTCGCCTTGCGATAGTCTGGGTAGCGCGCTTTCTTTTCTGTCAGCAGCTTGGAATATTCCGCGTCCAACGCCTTGACCTTGGGGAGTTTTTTCAAGTCGGCTTCATCAAACGCCGCCTTTGCAGCTTTGTGCAGCGTGATTTCTGTGCGGTGCGTTTCCAGAAAGCGCTTGCTGTATCCGGTCTTGCGGTAGGTATCATAGACCGGTCGCGTCTTGGCGTAGTTGATGATGTGCGCTTTCAGCACCGCGATTTCTGCCAGCCGCTTCTCTGATGCTTTAATGGAATCGCCCAGTTCATGATAACGTGCAGTTGCAGTATCCACACGCTCCTGCATTTCCTCGATGCTGCCGATTTTATTTTCCTGTAAGAAGATCAGCGTCCGGGATATCTCTTTTAAGTTGTGCTGCTTTGCCCAGCGGGCAAAGCCCGCGCCTTTTCCCTCAGCCAGTTTTGCCTGAATGTCCACCAGCATCTGAAATTTTTGTTCCGGTGCCGAGCACTTTTGCCGTGGCCGATGCTCCGCTTCTCCGGCAAGGACAGCTTTCAACTCTTCCTCGCTATACCCTGCCCCCAGAGTGCGGAACCGAATAAATCGTTTCTGCCGTGCGCCCTTGACGGAGGTGTACTTTCCGCGCTTGACTTCATAGCCCTGCTGCTCCAGCTTTTGCAGAAAATCCTCGTAGTCCTTGGGCTTTTCAGCCAGAATACTATCGATCACACTGCATAGCCGGTCACGATTGCTCTCCCTTGGCGGGTAAAGTGTACGCTTCTGCCGCTCCCGGTAAGGCTTTATCTCAATGACGGAGAGCTGATGCTCTAAGCAGATCAGGTCACTCAACCGCTGCACCGCCAACGCTGAAAAGAAAAAGTCCCGGAATTTTCGTGTTCCATCCAACGCAGTAGAGTTATAAATAATGTGGTTGTGGATGTGTTCCCTGTCCGTGTGAGTGGCAACGATAAACGCATATTTGCCCTTGGTGAAGCGCATTGCCAGCTCATAGCCCACCTTGTTGGCCTCCTCTGCGGTGATTTCACCGGGGCGGAAAGATTGCCGGATCTGATAGGCGATCACATCATTTTTCTGTCTGCGCCCTGTGGCAAGTTCGTATTGCCGCTTGGACAGCATAAATTCTTCGTCTGCGGTCAAGGGGCTGCACTCATAGCTGCTGACCAGCTCTCCCCTGTTCGTCTTGTCAGGATTCTTTGCGTAGTCCGTGCGGCTTTTCAGGCAGGCCGCAACCGACTTGCCCTTGTTTTTGTGCAATGCAATCAGCCGTGTTGCGGCCATTCTGAATCACCCCCGTGTGACAGCCAATACTTGAGCCACTTGTAGCGTTCGCAGCCACAAACAAAAAAGCCGCCCGAAGGCGGCAAAGATAAAAACACTTACAGTTCTGCAAGCCATTCGCTGAACCGTCCGATGCCCTCTGTGATGGCAGTTGCGCCGAAAAAGAGAACGAAGCAGATAAACTCTGCCACCAGCAGAATGAAAAACTGATCCCAAGTCTGGCGGTAGGCGGTGTAGATGCCGCAACCGAAGATGTAGAGCATCAGCGGCGCGACCACATAGCTGGACAGAGTCAGCAGCCACTTTGCCATCAGAGCCAGAAACGCCACAAAGAGAGAAATCGGGAAAAGAGCAATTTTCTTCAGCGTAAACATCATATCGAACACCAACCTTTCTTTTCGGCTCTATTATAAAGGTATCAGCTATTGCGTTGCAAGGATGTCAACTGTTATGTACCCCGCAGTCCTCCAACTGCGGGGAAAGTTTTAAAGTTCTGCCAACCGGGAAAGAATCTGCTTGCCGATGCTGATTAGTTCATCCAGCCGCTGCTGCAGGTCCTCCAGATCGGCGGCGTAAACCCGACCATTTTCATTGGCGGCTTTGGCGTACTGGTTCAGATTGTTACTGCACATCTGCAAAAGATACGCCATGCGGCGCAGTTGCGGCAGATCCAAATGCAGACAATATCCGTCCAGCGCCATTTTTCGCAGATAGGAGCCGATGCTCAGAATGCCGCTGGATTCCATTTTGTTCCGAATCCGCTCCAACTCCGGTTTGCTGACCCGGAAATGGAGTTGCTGGTCGCGGCGGTCGCTCACCGGGCATCACCATCCTTATCATAATAGCTGCGGAACGGTTTGACAGGCTCCGACTGATTGGTCTTTTCCCCCAGTGCAGCCAGCACAGACGGACGAGTTGCAGGTGTTTCGGTTTCCTCGGTTTCTTCGGGAGCATCCTGCGAGGAACTGCGGTCACGGTCGATGTTCAGCAAGGCGTTCAATTCAGCAAGGCGGGCAGACTTTTCGGCCAGTTCTTCCTCCTGTGCAAAGGGCTTTGCCACTTCGACCTCTGCGGCCTGCTTCTGCTGTT
>ERZ773225.1322-NODE-1322-length-30812-cov-7.173066_pt1 | contig 30812 bp, 25 predicted proteins | sample MGYA00580993_ERZ773225 | MGnify/ENA primary metagenome ERZ773225 (study PRJEB29015, sample SAMEA2737748) | human gut metagenome | biome: human gut; feature: human-associated habitat; material: faeces | place: China | collected 2012 ...
CATAGTCAGCCAGCAGTGCGCGGCTGAACTGCTGGAACCGCGGGCTTGGCAGCTCGATGACCTTATCCCTTTGCGCCGGCACACCATCTTTGCACCATTCGTAGGTAATGACGCCGATTCCCAGATCCCAGTCAGCTTCCACCACAGAGGCTCTTGATGCACCATAAAACTCTGCTGCACCTTTTAGGAGCCCACTGATGATGCTTTCTGAATCCTCTGTGTTCCGCAGGCTGGCCTCCAACACGCTCATCCCCCGATGGAATGCGCTGCATTCAACAAGCGGGGTGGTTTCCTGAATGACTTCGTTGCTCATGAATACGCCTCCTTTGATTTGTAAAAAAGCGCAGAGGCTGTCCAATGTACCTCGGACAGCCTCTGCTGTGAACCGCACAGAAGGGCTGAGCGGTTATGTACTATACCATTGTCTTGATGAATGCAGCAAGCGCTTCGCGCTGATCCTCCTTGAGCGCCGCAACACTGTTGTCAAACTCACTCCGGGTATTCAGAGTGTTTGCTGGATCGTCCTCCGCAAAGAACTGGGCCAGCGTGATTCCGCAAGCGTCACAAATCGCATTTACCGTCGGAATAGACGGCTGATTGTTCCGCTTGAAGATATTACTGATCGTTGTCTGTGACAGCTTGGACTCCTGCGCTAACCGATAAATTGTCCATCCACGCTCATCCATTAACTGTCGAATCCGCTGTTGTGCATTGAACATTGGTACCACCTACTATGCTATTAGTATACACCTCATTTGATTGCCTTTATAGAAATCATCGGTATGGTATATGGTAATCAAATGATATGTACCCGTTATGCTGCCATAGATAGGGGCGCGGAGAAAGTTATTGGAATTTTATGAATGGAATCTCACTGATGCTTCTCAAAAAAACAAGCAAGGAATCCAAACAATCAGGACTTCCTTGCTTGCGAAGATAAATGGATCAGAAAAAAACGGCTATGCGATAGCAAATCAATTGTTGCGTAGAGAGCCGAAAATCCCTCGTACACATTTTATGATTATGAATTTGGTCTTCTTGTGGGTCTTCTCCAGCAATGATGACTCTGTATCTTTCTCACAATTTTAGCAGACCATACGGCCTTCTGGAACTGGGCAGCCGCAACATACGCAAGTGTCTACTTGCCGTATATAGCGTACTTTGATTTTCGTAATGCATCATCTCCGGTTTTCGATCTTTCCTGCGCTAATACATAATCCTTTTTGGCTATATAAATCCATCGGGATTTTTCTGCTGCCAGTTCCATGCGTCACGGCACATGTCACTCAAAGTTCTTGTGGCTTGCCAGCCAAGCAACACTTTTGCCTTTTCTGCCGAGGCGAAGCAGACCGGGATATCTCCCGCCCGGCGGCCAACGATTTGAAAGGGGATATGAACCCCAGTGGCACTTTCAAATACGGAGATCAACTCAAGGACGCTATGTCCCCTGCCTGTTCCCAGATTTATTACCTCCACTCCCTTGTGCGAAGTGCAGAACGGAAGTGCCGCTGTGTGGCCAACGGCAATGTCCATGATGTGAATATAAGCTTCTACCACCTTAGTCAGAAACTTCTTAAGTAAGTATTGCTCAAATCAATTGCTCTTTTGCGTTTTTATTGATAACGGCTTTTGTAATACTTCTTATAGTAACTACCATCCTTTTTCTTGATGTTGTTGCGGACTACTCCGAGAATTTTGCTTCCGCTTTTCCTCAGTTGCTCTATGACCTCGATGGCCTGCCGGTAGCGGACTTGATTGTCCGAAATGACAAGGATTGTTCCATCGCATTTGGCTGCTACGACGGCAGCGTCAATGACGCTGCCAAGCGGGGGGACATCGATTAGCACATAGTCGTAAGACTCTTTCGCCGCCTTCAAAAGTTCTTCAAAGTATTGCCCGCTCAGCAGCTCTACTGGGTTGGGGGGATACTTGCCTGCAAACATGATCGACAAATTATCGTACTGCGTCTGATAAAGACATTCTTTGACAGAAGTCAGCCCTGTCAGCACCTCGCTCAGTCCCGCAGGGTTTTCCGCTGTGGTGTTACGCCCTGCCATAACCGATTTTCGCATATCCGCATCAATGACCAGTACACGCTTGTCCAATTCTGCAAGGCTCTTTGCAAGCTGCAGGGTAATAGTTGTCTTGCCTTCATTCTCATTGCAGCTTGTGATCACGACGGTGCAGATATCCTGACCGCAGAACTGCAAATTGGTTCGCAATGTCTTAAATGCCTCCTGTGTAAAGAAGTCTTTCTTCCCAGGAAGTTTTAGGGTTGTCTTCACAGATGATCTGTTTTCCAAAACTGTTTTCTCCATTTTATTTATCTTCTACCTCCTGCTTGGCTGAGGTCTTATACGCCGCATATGTCTTGTAATAGCCGTATTTCCCCGGCTTTTTGCCATCCGCATTCGGGATGTTGCCAAGAACGCTAAGGCCAAGGTATCGTTCCAGATTTTCGTCATCGGTTTTAATACGGTCATCCAGAAGGAAGATGATCAGGAAGATCACATATGTTACAACGGCAGCAACAACGCCAGCAAAAGCGAACGTGAGCATCCTCGTACTGTTGCAGGGATCAGGATCCGTCGTTCCAAGCTCATAGAGGTTCACCTGCTGAAACCCCATAGCGTCTTCAATGCGCTTTGAGCCGATAGTGCAGATTTTATCCACAATACGCTTTGCCAGTTCAGGGGAATCCGCTTTCACAGTCACCTCGAGAATACGAGTGTCCTCCGGATTGGACGTGGAAATACAGTCATATAGATCCTCGTACTTCATATCCAGATTCAAGCTGCTGATAACTTCATCCAAAACGGTATGGCTTTTTAAGAGGTAGGTGCAGTCATTGACGACCTTTAAGGCCAAGGAGAAATCCGAACTTGCATCGCTGGCGGTTGCGCCATCTGCTTGACGCAGAATGTAGAGGGTCGCAGTAGAGGCATATTGTGGGACAAATGTCATACGGTTGAACACCAAAAGGCCGCCGCAGCAAATGCAGGCTGCGAGTATGATGGCCCATAGCCGTTGGACGAATACTCCCCACAGGTCTTTCAGCGTAACTGTTTTAAAATTTGCTTTCTGATTCATGCTTAAGAAAAGTCCTTTCTTACGGCCTCACCATGCAATAAACGAATCGCATTATTGCAGCATAAAGTTGCCGCATAGTCGGCACCGTACTTTTTGCTGATATAGTTAAAGCACGTCAACAATTCAGGTGGGCGAGACGTACAGTTATGTGCATCTGAGGAAAAAAGATCGATAAATCCCAGGGACAGAAGCTTTCGGCACTGACGCTGGACAAGCAAGCCAAACCCACGAAACAGGGACTGTGTATCCGCTTGGAGTATCACGCCATTGCGCCAGAACGATTGGATTACAGGAATTTTCCCGTGAAGGGATCGATAGCGCTCGACATGTGCGAGAATGGGAATATAACCTGCGTTTAGCAAGGCACGAAGACCGTTTCCAATTACTTTTTCAGGCGCTGTTTCCGAGAAGTCTACCAGCACATATCTTGTACCGTTGACTGTTCTGCAAACACCCTGTCGTAGCCAAGACACACATTCCGGTTCATACCGGAGTTCGTTCCCAAAATACAGCGACATATCCGGATATGTTTTCCGCACATAGTCCGACAGGCGCTCGAATGCCGCGTTTGCCTTGTCATAGTTGTCTCCAAAATAGCCGGGGTGGAAATGAGGTGTACAGCAAAGCACCCGTGTGCCAGCTTGATAAGCCGAATCTAACATGGCATGCATCTCATCTTCGTCTTTTGCACCGTCATCCACTCCAAACAAAAGATGTATGTGAATATCTGCAAGCGCCATTTATCCGTCTTTCCTCCAAACCATTTTATTCACAATGCCCGTGTAGCTCTGAATGATTCTGGCGACCTTCATGGACACATTTTCAGCGGTATAATCCGCCACCGGCGTACCGAAGCATTCCGTCCGCTGCATCCCGACAGCCATCTCCACCGCCTGCAGGAGGGAGTCTGCGTCGATTCCGGCGAGTACAAAGCAGCCCGCGTCCAGCGCCTCGGGGCGCTCAGTGGAGGTGCGGATGCTGACTGCCGGGAATGGCTTACCGACAGACAGGAAGAAACTGCTCTCCTCCGGCAGCGTTCCGCTGTCGGAGACCACCGCAAAGGCGTTCATCTGCAGGCAGTTGTAATCGTGGAAGCCCAGCGGTTCGTGGGCGATCACACGGCTGTCCAGATGGAAGCCCGTCGCCTTCAGCCGCTTTCTGCTTCTCGGGTGGCAGGAGTAAAGGATTGGCATGTCGTACTTTTCCGCCATGGCATTGACCGCTGTGAACAGTTGGACAAAATTGCGGTCCGTATCGATGTTTTCCTCCCGGTGCGCCGAGAGCAGAATGTACTGTCCCTTGGTCAGACCCAGACGCCGGTGGATATCACTGCCTTCGATCTTGTCCAGATTGGCGTGCAGCACCTCTGCCATGGGACTGCCGGTCATGAAGGTGCGCTCCTTTGGCAGTCCACACTCCATCAGATACCGGCGTGCGTGCTCTGAATAGCAGAGATTGACATCGCTGATGATATCCACAATGCGTCGGTTCGTCTCCTCCGGCAGGCACTCATCCTTGCAGCGGTTCCCGGCTTCCATATGGAAAATCGGAATGTGCAACCGCTTGGCGCCAATCACGGAAAGGCAGGAGTTTGTATCGCCCAGGACCAGCACGGCGTCCGGCTTTTCCCGCACCATCAGCTTGTAGGAGCGTTCCACGATATTTCCGATGGTAGCTCCCAGGTCATCGCCTGCGGCATCCAGATAATAGTCCGGCGCCCGGAGACCGAGATCGTCAAAAAACACCTGATTGAGGGTGTAGTCGTAGTTCTGACCTGTGTGAACCAGAATCTGTTCAAAGTACCGGTCGCAGCACTTTATGGTGGCGGACAGCCGGATGATCTCCGGCCGCGTGCCGATGATCGTCATCAGCTTCAGCTTTCCCATTGCTACACCTCCTCAAAGTAGGTATCCGGGTGGCCGGGGTCAAACGGCTCGTTGGCCCACATGACCGTCACCAGATTTTCCGTTTCACTGAGATTGATGATGTTGTGGGTATAGCCCGGCAGCATGTGGACGGCTTCGATTTTTTCTCCGGACACCTCGAACTCCACCAGCTCACCGGTATTCAGATTCCGCTCCCGAATCAGCCCGTGTCCGGCCACCACCATGAAAAATTCCCACTTGCTGTTGTGCCAGTGCTGTCCCTTGGTAATGCCGGGCTTTGAGATGTTCACGGAGACCTGGCCGCAGTTCTCCGTTTTCAACAGTTCCGTGAAGCTGCCCCGCAGGTCCACATTCATCTTCAGCGGGAACGCGGTCTTTTCCGGCGGCAGATAGGAAAGATAAGTGCTGTAGAGCTTTTTGGCGAAACTGCCCGCCGGGATTTCCGGCAGCAGCAGGGTCTGCGGCTGGTGGTGGAAGGTCCGGAGCAGGCGGACGATCTCGCCGAGGGTTTCGTGGTGACTGACCGGGACGCTGCAATACGCCCCCTCTGTCCGGTGGGGATGGCCCTCCATGGCGTTCAGAATTTCTTCCACCAGGTCGTCCACATAAACCAGCTCCAATTCCACTGCCGGGTCGGAAACGGTGATAGGCAGGTCACGGGCGATGTTGTGGCAGAAGGTGGCCACGGCGGAATTGTAGTTGGGGCGGCACCACTTGCCGAACAGATTCGGCAGACGGTAGACCAGAGCCTGTGCGCCGGTTTCCCGTGCGTGGGCAAAGAGCAGCTCCTCCGCCGCCTTTTTGGACTGACCGTAGAGGCTTCCGGCAAAACGTCCGGTCAGACTGGCCTGAATGGACGAGGACAGCAGCACCGGGCAGCGGTTATCGCTTTTCCGCAGCATCTCCAGCAGGGTGCAGGTGAAGTCCCTATTCCCGGCCGCAAATTCTTCCGGGTCCTTGGGCCGGTTCACGCCTGCCAGATGGACCACGAAATCCGCTTTTTGGCAGTAGTCCGCCAAGGCTTCTTCCGAAGTATCCCGCGTACATAAAAGAATCTCCTCAATTTGCAGTGCGGGCCGGGTCCTGTCTCCGCGGTCCTTGATGGTGGAAAGGCGCTGCGTCAGATTTTTCCCAACAAATCCGTTTGCGCCGGTGATTAGTACGTTCATCAGCAGGTCCCTCCGAACAGCCTCAGCTTCCGCAGAAGCCGTTTCATCCCCTCCACATCCAGACGCTGGGTGTTGTGGGAGGTGTACTGCTCGATCCTGCCAAATTCTGGATTTCCCTTGCTGAAATAGTTGTCGTAGTTCAGATCCCGGTTATCTGCCGGAACACGGAAAAAGCCCGGCAGGTCCTCCGCCCGCAGCATCTCCTCTGCGGTGACCAGCACCTCATAGAGCTTCTCGCCGTGGCGGGTGCCGATGGTGGTCACGCCGGAATCCGCGTCTTTCAGCTCCAGCACCGCCTGGGCCAGTGTCTCAATGGTGGCGGCCGGAGCCTTCTGCACGAACAGGTCCCCCTGTTCGCCATGCTCGAAGGCATACAGGACCAGGTCCACTGCGTCCTCCAGGGTCATCATGAACCGGGTCATGTCGGGGTTGGTGACAGTCAAGGGCTTGCCCTCGTCAATCTGCTGGCAGAACAGCGGAATGACGGACCCGCGGGAGGCCATGACGTTGCCGTACCGGGTCAGGCACAGCACCGGATCCCCAGGCAGCATCTGCCTGGAGCGGGCAATCACATTCTTCTCCATGACAGCCTTCGTCATGCCCATAGCGTTGATGGGATAAGCTGCCTTGTCCGTGGACAGGAAGATGGCCTTCTTCACATGGTTTGCCAAACAGGCGGAAATCACATTGTCGGAACCGGCCACATTGGTTTTGACTGCCTCCATGGGATAAAACTCGCAGGACGGTACCTGCTTCAAAGCTGCGGCATGAAATACATAGTCCACACCGCGGAACACATTCAGAATGGAATTGTAATCCCTCACATCGCCTATGTAGAATTTGATCTTTTCCGCATACTGCGGATACAGCTCCTGATAGGTGTGCCGCATATCATCCTGCTTCTTCTCATCCCGTGAGAGAATACGGATTTCTGCAATGTCGGTGGTCAGGAAGCGGCGCAGCACAGCGTTGCCAAAGGAGCCTGTCCCACCGGTAATAAGCAGTATTTTATCTTTGAACGATATCATCTGGTCTTACTCCTTTGTATGATTTCTCTGTTTTTCAGGCAGTACGCCGCGGAAAAGCACGGCATCCAGCATCAACTTTGCGTTCGGACGCAACGGGCGAATCAGCGCAGGAAGCAGCGTGGTGGTGGCCACCTGCGTGATCAGCGATGCGGCGGCTGCGCCGGACGCCCCCCATATCGGGATCAGCAGCAGATTCAGCGCAACATTGCACGCCGCCGCGCCGACATACAGGTACTTCAGGTATCTCTGCTGGTTTTCGCACACGATCCAGGCATTTCGCGCAACGCCAAGATAGGAAAAAGCCGTGTACCAGGTCACGATGCGCAGCGGCTGAACCGCCGGCAGATAGGCCTCCCCATAGATCAGCAGAATGAACGGCCTTGCCGCCAGGCAGATGCACACCGACACAGCCAGGGCCGTATAAAGAACGAGGGCGTACAGCTGGCGGTTTTTCCGCTGATACAGCAGGCGATCCTCCCGATGGCACCGCACGATCTCCGGGTAAAGGGAGTCGATCATGGCGGCGAGAACAAACGCCCACGAGCCGCTGATGGTAACGGCCAGCGAGTAATGGCCCACCGCCTCGGCTCCCAGCATCTGCTTGAGCATCAGCCTGTCCGTGCAGGCATAGATGGAGATCATCATACCGGCCAGAATGAAGCTGCCGCTGCTGGCAAGAAGCTCCCTGGCCTTGGACAGGGACCAGCTGAACCTGGCGCCGCCGTTTCTGAAATAGGCCGCCAGAAGAAACACCGCCAGCACAATATGGTCCAGGGAGGCGGCCACGGCAAACCACAGCACGCTTTTCCCCAGCATCAGCAGGATGATCTTATAGACGGACACGGCAACATAGGCCGCCAGGGCCGCAATGGACGCGTATTTCGACTGAAGCCGCGCCTGGAACCAGTAATTCAGCGTGTCAAACACCTGAAAAACAAGGCTGATGCTGTAAAGCGCCGTCACCGCCACCGTCAGCTCCTCGCCCTTGTCGACAACGCTGACGATCCCGATGATGGCCAGCGCCGACAGAAAGCTGGACGCGGCCCGCAGCAGCAGGGTGGTCCCGATGGTCTCGCCCTCCTGCTCCGGATGGTCCGCAAAGTTCTTCACGATCACGCTGTTGATGCCCAGAGTGCAGAGCGAGGCGAAGAACGAGGCGTATGCGGCGGCGTAATTGATCAGGCCGTAGCGATTGGGGCCCAGATAGCGCGCCGCGAAAATGCCCACCACAAAGGCCAGGACCATGTTGGCGAGCTTTCCGAAAATAAGCCACCCCGCGTTTTTAACGACCCGGTTTTTGATCAGTTTCTGCAGCACAGTCTCCGAACTCCTTCATAACCCTGGCCGGCACACCGGCCACCAATGTATCCGCCGGCACGTCGCCGATCCAGACGCCGCTGCCCACCGTGATGGAAATGGTTTTCAGCTTCATGTGCCATGTCACTCCTTCCGGATGCGCTCACGGGCGCTCCTGGGTCACATCCGGCATCTCCGGGATCACCGCGTCATCGACGCCCTCGCTTTCCGTGGTGAACAGCGGCTCCTCCGCCAGTCTGTCCAGCAGATACTGCACGTCCTCCTGCATTGCGAAGGCGTTTTTCTGCTGCTCCTTCGTCCATGAGAAGTGATCCGACGGAGTCGGCATCTCCAGATTCACGCTTGTCGCTATGCCGTTGCTGACGATGGCGCCCACCCGGGTCGAATATGTACTGCGGAAGCCGAACAGAACGGCGAAAAGCTCCGTGGTGTCGTCTCCGCAGGGCACAAAGAAGATAACCTCATATCCGTAGCCCAGGTCCACGCCCCGCGTGCTGATCTGATCGCGCCATTTCCCGGGGAAATACAGCGTGCAGAAGGGCGTTTCCACCTGGATATCCCCGTCCGCCGACAGAGACTCGTCTGCCGACAGGGACTCGTCCGGCTCCCGGGGATCCTCCGTCTCCGCGGCTGATGGCCCGGCAGAGGGCTGTTCCCCCTGCTCCGGCGCTTTCCGCACCAGTATCGCGGTGCAGACGACTGCGGCGATGATCACCACGGCCAGGAGGATCAGCCATCCTGCCGCCGGCCGGCGGGACCGGTTCTCCGCTTCTCTTTTATGCTTCATCGTTCATCCTCCTGTTTTTTTGCGGAAACCGCTTTTGTCAGATAAGTCTGCCCCCAGCGGCCGCCGATCTCCCCGGCAAGGGAATCGGCGTCCCACTGGTCGGTGCGCAGAAGAAAACGGTCGTTGTCCTTCTGCGTGGCCGCAATGGCCCGGTTCAGCGCCCGCAGGCGCAGAAGCAGCGCCGCGATCTGAAGTCCGTTGAGATACGGCCGGAGCTGCTTTTTCAGCCGTGCCGGGCGGATATGCGCCATGGCCTCCGCCATATCCCGGTCCATGTGCGGACGGCGTATCCGGCCATGGGCATCCACCAGCGGCGCACAGCCGGACAGGCCCGCGCCAACGCCGGGAGACGGGAAAAAAGCGCGGTCCTCGTCGTTGTCAAAGGCGCAGACGGAGTACCTGCCGCCGTCGCACAGGACGTTATAGTTGTTGGGCCCGTGGTCCCTCTGCCCGCAGACGGCGTCCAGCATATTCAGGCACGTCAGCTCCCTTTGCAGGGACGCGTCGGGCGTCGGGTCCGCATCCAGCATCCGCACGCCGGGGGCGCAGGGACTTGCCAGCCCCAGCAGACAGCGGTCCTGATCTATGTGCAGGCGGCACCAGGTGTACGGTGTGATCATATGCCCAAGCCCCAGCTCCCGGGCGACGATCCGGGAGGAAATGGACCGGACCGCGGAAAAAAACGAGTGGTTCCCGCTGCGGACGATCCGGCTCAGCCGCAGATTCCGGGCCGCCGTGCGTATATTCCAGAGGAAGTATACGGCAACGTCCCGGCATTCCTCCGGCAGATCAGGCATTCCAAAGGCGCTGAAAAATCCGGCGTCCCAGGTCGTCCGGGTCCAGATGGAAAAGCCCAGCCGCCGGGCGGTCCGGTCCGCGCTCCGCAGAACGGCGGAATATCCCCCGCAGGCCCGCCTGCGGGCAAGATAAGCCCGGAAGGCCGCGATCTCCTCCTGCGTAAACCGGATGCGGATGGGGATCTCCTGGGCAAATCGCTCCCGGTCAATGTGCAGGCGGTCCAAGGAGTCGACGAAGGCCTCCACGGCCTCGTTCCAATAGGCCTCCCCGGTCAGAAGCCGGGGGCATTCCCTGAAAAACCACAGCGTCCCATCGCGGCGGAAGGAGAGGATCGAATGGGTGGACAGGGAGAAAAACGACAGCTCCTCCCGTTTTATCCATATATCACGCACGGGAAGCCGATCCTCCCGAATCCGTTTGCGGGTAAGCTGATAGAGCAGCTCCCGGCCCGGCAGAAACAATGGTCATGTCCCCTTTCTTATCCCGGCGGCATATGCCGGGCCCGCTGCAGCCCGCTCATCCCCTGAACCAGTCATTGCGCACAAGCGGCGCCCGGCTGCAGGGGCCGTCCTCATACAGGTCGCAGCTTCCGTGTTCCCGTATCCGCTCCGCGGCCGCTATAAGGCGGCGTGCGGCATTTTCGGCATTCCATGACCGGACGATGGTCTGATAGGCGGCCGTACCCAGCGTCCTCTGCCGCTCCGGCCGCTCCAGCAGGTCCCGGACGCAGGCGTAAAGCCCGTCCGTGTCGCCGCTGCGGCAGATCAGTCCGTTTTCCCCGTGCTGGATCAGAAAGGGGACCGAACCCGCCGCGTGGCTGGCCACCACGGCGCAGCCGCTGTTCATGGCCTCGTTGACCACGGCGCCCCAGCCCTCGTGCCGGTCGCTGGTAAACACGAAGATGCCGGACGCCTCCATATGGGCGCGGACCTCTCCGGCGCTCATGGTTCCCAGGAAGCGCACGCAGTCCGTCAGGCCCCAGGTCTGCGTCAGCTGCCGCAGGCGCTCCTCCTCCGGGCCGGTTCCGATCAGGTCAAGGGCAAACGGGATCCCGTTCTCCCTCAGCCGTCTGGCGGTTATCAGCGCGGCCTCCGGGTGCTTCCAGTCCAGAAAGCGCCCGCACCACAGAAGCCGGTTGGTCTCTTTTTCCCCGGCCAGCCGGGAAATATCGTGGGTCCGCGTCTGCGGAAAGTAGCCCCATTGATAGGCCCTTCCCCAGAACGCCCCATGCATGGCATAGTCCCCATAGGCAAAGGCGCTGGCCGCCAGCAGGTGCAGGGACCGGTATTTTCCATACCGCTGCCGGAAGCGGTAAAGCCTCGGCAGCCATTTCAGCGGCTGATACCGGTCCTTATAGATCCGCTCCGCATACAGGAATACGAGCTTGCGGGCCTGCAGCCGCCGGGTCACAAGGGAAAGCGGCGCGCTGCCCAGGATCACCACATCCGCGGAGAGCAGCGCCTCCGCGGCATCCTCCCGGCTCCACTGTCCGCACCCGCGGACAAACGGCACGCCGGTCTGGGCCTGCCAGCCCATGCTCTGGCGCTCCCGGGAAAAGGCCTCGGTTTCCAGAAACAGGAACTGTCCGTCGGTCAGTTCGTACAGCGCCCGGCACAGGGGGGGCCTGGTGATGGGTGTAATAATTGGAAATAAAAATGATCTTCATGGCGATCCGTTCATCCTTCCGGCGGACGCGTCCCGATAAAGCCGCAGGTATTCCCGCAGGCAGCGCGTTTTCTCAAACTGCTGAGCACGCGCTCTGCACGATGCTCCGCTGTACGGCCGCTGCCGGCAGACGCGGAGGATCTCCCGCTCCATGGCGTCGATGTCCCCCGCCGGAACCACCGCGCCACAGTCCGGGGCAACGCACTCGGGGCTTCCCCCCGAATCGAAGGTGATCACAGGAGTCGAACAGGCCAGCGCTTCGATGTTCACGAGGCCCAGGACCTCCTCCCTCGTCGGGTTGACAAACACGTCGGCAGCCGAATATATCTCCGCCAGCTGCCGCCGGTCCGCCGTTTTGTGTATCGAGAGAATGCGCGGGGGCAGGGTGCGGTCCACCCGGTCATCGGTTCCCACCAGAACGATCCGGTAATCCTCCGGAAGCCGCCGGGCAAGGGCCTGAAAAACATCCAGCCCCTTGGCGTCGGTCCACGCGAAGGCCACGCCCAGCACCAGCTTCTTCCCCTCCAGGGCATACCTGGCCCGAAAATCCGACTCCGTCCCGGTGAAAATATCCAGATCTACGCCGTTGGGTATGGTTTCCCGCGGATATGCGCCCAAAAAGGACTCCCCTGCAAGACGCCCGAGCCACCGGGACGGCGTGACGACGGTCAGCTGCGGGACCCCCGTAAACCAGGCTTTTTTCGCCCTCCACACGGGGCCGCTGAGATCCACGGGCGCCGACGAAAACCGCTTTTTCTGCGGACAATCCCGGCAGCCGCTTTTCCATTTTTCGCAGCCGATCATTGCAAAATGCGGGCAGATGGCGGTGAATGCCCAGCAGTCGTGCAGCGTCCATACCACGGGAATGCCGCGCTTTTTTATGTACTCGAACAGCAGCGGAAGATTGATATAGCTTCCGTGCAGGTTGTGCAGATGGATCACATCCGGCGCATAGCCGTCCACCCATCGCAGGAACCGGGCCGTTTTCAGCAGGGAGCCGGTACCCTTGAACATGGTGAACCGGGACCACTGACCGTGAATCCTGCCGTCCCACACGGAGCTTACGGCGACGGTGTCCTCCGGGGCCGTCCGGCCCTTTGCCGGGCCGCGATAAGCCGACACGCAGGCGATCCCCCGGTCGGCGCACAGATCATGGAGGTCCCTGACGATTCCTCCGGTGCTGCCCTCTCCGTATACGGTGTTAATCTGCAATATCTTCATTCCGAACCGCTCCGCCGCCCCGGGCCGCCGCATCAGTCATGCCGGCCAGGCATCCATTGATCAGACAATAACAGGAAAACAGCCACGGCATCCCCTCGATGATGGGCTCAACCGCAAACTCCAGCAGAATCGCGCAGTAAACCAGAAGGAACGCCGCCTTGACGGGCCGGGCGTAATCGGTCCTGCGCAGAAGGACATACAGCTGCCAGATCCCCGCGGCCAGCACCGCCAGCATCAGCAGAAACACGAATATGCCGTATCCGTCATAGGCGTCCAGCAGCAGATCGTGGGCATAGCCGTACCTCTTTTTCATATGAAAGCCGCCCAGGGGATATTGCGGCATACTGCGGATAAATGCCAGCTTGGCATAGGCCCGGGTCTCGTTGCCAAGCATCGCCGAGGATGGGTTCACGATCCGGGAAACCAGCGCCGAGCTCCAGATCCGGTCCCGCAGGCCGAATGGGTTCAGGGCCAGCACAATGGCGGAGGCCCCGCCCAGCAGCGCGGTATAAATCGTGTTCCTGGCCAGCTGCGTGCCGTATCCGGTGTCCTGCCGGGGGTACAGCATCCCCAGCAGCAGGAGTATGCCGAGCATCACCAGCATGGTCCGGCAGGCCAGCGTCATGTTGTACAGCAGCATGACGGCTATGCCGGCGGCGGCCGGCCATCGGTGCCATTCTTTCATGGGGAAAAACAGCATGGCGCAGGAAAGGCCCAGCATCAGGCAGGCCAGCGCATTCTGCCCGGTGGCCGCCATGGCCTGCCCGCTCCAGATATCGTTGGTATTGCGGCCCACGGCCGCGCCGCGGTTATAGAGATAGTTCAGCAGATAGTGGGAAAAGGAGCCCAGGGAGACCACCGCAAGAAGCCGATAGGCCTTCCGCTGGATCACATCCCGGCGGGGCGCATCCGCCGCGGAGTCTGTGTCGTTTGCGATGAGGTTGACCCCCACCAGATAAAAGCAGAAGGGTGCGAACCGCCTGATAACGGCCAACAATCCGCTTCCGTAGCTGCCGACGGCCATCAGGGCGCACAGCAGCAGATAAACGATGGTGGTCTTGTCCACCTTCAGGCAGCGCTTTGACAGGAACACCAGGAAAAAGGCCAGGAATACATAGTAGAAGAACTTGCCGCCCAGGTTCATGGCCGCCATAAACAGCAGCGCCATGGTCAGAAATCCGCCGATTTTATCCGTTCGTATGCGCATGGTCATTGCATCACGCTCTCTTCCAGAAATGCAAGAAGTCCGGCCGTCTGCGCCGCCGCGTTCTTCTCCCGGCGGATAAAGCGCTGCGCCCCTTCTCCCAGCCTCATCCGATCCGCCTGCGGGCGGGTCAGGGCATACCGCATCGCCCGGGCCAGGTCCTCCGGACGCCCGGAGTCCGCCGTGAAAACATAGTCAAAGTACGCATCCGGGATCCCCTTCAGCCGGGTGGTAAGCAGCGGAGTCCCCGAGAGCATATACTCGATGGTTTTGGAGGGAAAGCTGTATTCCGTATAGGTCTCCTGCGTCGGGCGGAGATTCACCAGAAGGGACGCGCGCCGCTCATACGCAAGGATCTGTGAATGGGGAACAACGCCGAAATACCGGATGCGCGGGTTCCCGGCCGCCCGGGCCTTTACCTGTTCGGCGGCTGTCCCGTCGCCGAACAGCCACAGCTCCGCCGACTCCGCATCAAGGGCCTCAAACGCATCCAGCAGGGACAGGATGCCGTATTTTTCATGGAGCATTCCCGCGTACATCACAGCCGGAGGGTCAGCCTTCTCCCGGGTGCAGGGGGGCGCGGCCGCGGATGCATCGGCGATCCCCTCCATCACCGTATAGGGCTTATCCGGCGCAACAACGGCGTGCATGGCATCTGTCAGATATATATAACCGTCATACCGGTCCTGCAGCCTCAGCGCCGGACGCAGATAGACGTTTTTAAGCATGGTTACAGGGGAGCGGGGGTTTTCGTTCATGTACATGTCCCGCAGAAGGTCCGGGACAATGGCTGCGGTTTTCAGATCATACGTTTCTGCGCAGCGCAGAATATCCTTTATCAGGAAGGGAGGAATGGAATAGGTCAGGATCAACCCGTTTCCGCGATTTTCTTCGCCCCAGCGGCGGAGGATCTTTCTGGCATCCCGGCTTCTGGAATACTGCTTGAGCACCGGGATATTGACGGTATTCAGCCACCTGCACCGGTATCCGCTGGGAAGCATCTGGCTGTTTCCGCCAAAGTGCAGCAGGGGGCTCCGGGGAAAGGGCGGGATCATGGGATAGCTGCAGATCTCCATCTGCGTTCCGTGAGCGGCAAAGCCGCTGAGCAGTGCGTTTTCAAACACCAGCGTGGACACGGAGGGCTTGCTCCGGCATCCCTCCAGCAGGCGGCTGTAATGCTCCGGCTCGCACACCGTGCCGAAATATAAAATGTTCATAGTCATATGTCGAGTCTGTCACAAAACCGAAGATCATCCGGAATATAAATCCGAGAAGCGCCGCGTCAGGGGTGGAGACGGCCGTTGAAGGCCGTCCCCACCCCTATGTCTTTACGGTGCCGCCTGTCCGTCAGTACAGGCGGCGGTTTCCGGTCCGATTACCGGGTGGTGTAAGCGATGCCGTGCTGCTTGGCAAAGGCCTCGCCATAGGAGCCCTCGGCCACGTTCAGAACCACCTTGGCGGAATTGGTAAAGGCGGTCTTATAGATACCGGAGGTATTCTGGGGGATATAGACGCTCTCCAGCGCGAAGCAGTCGCCCAGCGCATAGGCGGAGATGTACGTCACGGTCTCCGGCAGGTTCACCTGAGTGACCTTGGGGTTGTTGAAGAACGCCAGCACGCCGATGGTGGCCGCCTTGCTGCCCTCCTCGAACTCCACGGCCGTGGTGTTCTGGCAGTATGCAAAGGCGTAGTTGCCCACGCTGGTGATGTCCTTGCCGATGACGATCTTCTTGATGGTGTGGCGGACGCTGCCCCAGGGCTGCTGGGCGTGGGAGGTGTAGTTGGTCATGGCTCCGCTGCCGCTGATCCGCAGCTCGCCGGTGGAGTACAGGGTCCACACCGCGTTCTCGCCGCAGCTGCCGCTGGCCACCTCAACAGGCGTGCCGGCCCGCAGCTCATACTTCAGGCCGTAATTCAGGGCGTAAGAATGACCCACGGAGTTCTCGGCCACCTTCAGCACCATGTCCGGGTTCGCCTTGATAAAGACGTCGCCGCCCATTTTGGTGACGGATTCGGGGATAAACACGCTCTCCAGGGCCATGCCATGCTGGAATGCGCAGAAGTCGATGGTGGTCAGCTTGCTGCCCGCCTCGAAGTCCACATACTTCATGGCACCGCACTCATAGAATGCGTAGGGATCCAGCGTTCTGACGCTGGCGGGAATGGTAACGCCCGTCAGGCGCCAGCAATGGCCGAAAGCGCCCCAGCCGATGGTCTCCAGGGAGGAATTTTCCGCAAACCGGATGTTCTTCAGATAGCCGTTGCGGAAGAAGGCAAAGCGGCCGATCTTCGTGATCCCGCTTCCGATCTCCAGCGCCGTGATCTGGTTCATGTCGTTCTTGATGATCCAGGCGGGATAGATACCGTTGGCGGTATAATCCTTGATCGCGCCCGTTCCGTCCACCTTCAGGGTGCCGTCGGAAAGCAGGACATACTGGATGTTCGTTCCCGAGAAGCCGGCGTCCACAACGTTCTTGTCGTCGGAGGAAACAAACGCGCCCTTCTCATCGAAATGGCACACATAGCCCAGTAGGTTCACCTGGCCGGAAATCGCGCAGCCATTTTCGTCATAGAAGTACACATTCGGATAAATGTCCACCTCGCCGATGGCCATCACGCCTGCGGTAAAGTATCTGTAGGCCTGAACGGAGCTGTCGTAGTAGAAGCCGTTCAGCTTGGCCCGGCCGGGGCACACGCCGTTCTCGCCGAAGTCGTAGTAGTAACCGTCGATCTTCTGCAGGCCGGTCAGGGCCACGCCGTCCACATAGTAGGACTCGCCGTCCCAGCCCTGCAGCAGGATGCCGTCGGCATAGCGCTTGCCGTCCAGCTGGCCGGTGAGCAGCTCGCCGCAGACGGAGCACTTCATCACGCCGTCCGTCAGCTCATAGCTGTGGCCGGTGGCGGGAACGGCGGTGCCCCACTCCACCACGGAGCTGCACACCTGGCAGTAGGTGCGGCCGGTGTAGCCGTCCTCGGTGCAGGTGGCCGCCTTGTCGGGCAGGGGCTGGGCGGTATGGGTGTGGCCGCCGTTCCAGGAGGCCTTGTAATCCTTACCCTCCTGCGTCTCGACCATGAACTTCTGAATGGCCCATGCCTCGGTATCGCAGAAAACATTCTCGCCGGTAAACGTTTCGGTCCGGCCGTCTGCAAGGGTCACAAGCCCCTGCTGCACGCGGACCTCCACGGCCACCCACCAGTATTCGTTATTGTTCTTGAACCAGCTGTAGGTATACTTGTTGCCCTCTTCAAGGACCTTATCGGTGCCGCCGATCCGGCTGCCGACGTTGTCCAGCTCCCAGACGCGGACGGGGATGGAGACCAGAGCCTGCTGGCCCTGGAGGTCGGTCTCGCCGGTCCTGGTAATGGTCAGGGTCAGGATCTTATCCGCCTGCTGATAGTCATAGGTCACCTCAAAGCCCTTGGCCACCACCATGTGATCAAGCTCCCACTTGTTCATGCTGTCCAGATTCAGCGTGGTGGTCACGGACTGAACATTGGCAACATCGTCCGCCACCACATCCACATAGTAGAGAGAACCGAAGAGAATGCGGTCCAGGGACGCATCGTGGGCGATCACCCGGATCTGGGACGCCTCGCCGCCGGTGATCGTGGTGTTCCGGATCAGGGAGGCGTAGTTGCCCTGCTTGTCGCAGACGGAGAACTTGACGGTGTGCTGACCCGCAGTCAGGGTCACGCTGTTGTCGATGGTGATCGTTCCGTTGCTGAAGGTGCAGGGAACCGGGTTGCCGTCGATATAGGCGCAGGCGGTAGAGCCGTCGATACCGGTGGCATTGGTCTTCCGGGTATCGTCCGCCACTGCGGCGGCAAAGTCCACCGTGTTATCGGCAATGGACGCACCATCGTTCAGGACGGACGCATCGGACATGGTGGGAGTCGCATAGGTCGCACCGGAGAATACCGGAGCCTCGCGATCGTCCACCGCCGTGGAGTAATCCAGGGTGATATCATCCAGATAGACCGTGAAGTTGCCGTTGATATTGGGGTGTTCCTTTGCATAGTAGTTGTAGCTGGCGCCGTCGCGGTCGGAGATATAGAACTGCATGGCATAGTAGCCGTCGTACCAGGCCAGGCCCTTATACTTGCTCAGGTCGCAGGAGATATAGTGCCAGCCGGACTCGCTGAAGGAGTACACCACGCCCGTTCCGCCGGCTCCTCCGTCCATCGCGTTGCTGGTGATGGATTTTTCGGCCACGGTGTATGTGCCGTCCTCGTTGATCTCAGTGATGGGGAACAGGACCCATCTTATCCAGAGGCCCACATACTCGTCCGGGATATAGACCCATGCGCCGATGGACTGGACGCCGGGATAATAGGTCACGTTACTGTCTCCGGACGGGCTACGGTACAGAGCCGTCATCTGATAGCCGGACTCCTGGCTGTTGGAGTAGTCAATGTTGATCCCCAGGGAATAGCTGCCGCTGTGGACCTTGCCGTTTTCCGGCGTTGCCACAAAGGTGCCGCCCTTGGGCAGATAATAGTTATACTCGGCATAGCCGGTGTCGAATCCGTCGGTGGTGCCGTTCTCGAAGTCGAAGATCACCTGGGACCCCTTGCCCAGCTTGATCTGGGCGGCGGCGGTCACGTCCGTTCCGATGACCGCTGCCGTGATGGCGCTTTCGGTGACGCTGCCGTCACCGGCGGTGAAGTCAAAGCCGTCGATGGTGCCCACGCCGGGGTTGCCCAGGGTAAAGCTCACGTCCTGGGCCTTGATCTTCACCTCGTTGAGGCCGTAGGTGGCCGTCAGGTTCAGCGTCACCGTTTTCCCGAAGGGCACGGTCATGCTGGCGTTGACGAAGGCCAGCTTCTCGGGCATCACCCCATGGACGGTGACGGAGCCCACGTCCCGGCCCTCGTACTGGGCCGTCAGGACGGTGTCGCCCACGGCCATCGGGGTCAGGATGCCGTTTTCATAGGTACCGTTGGAGACGGCGTAGGTGACGCCCTCGGGGATCTCCGCCGACGTACCGGCAGGAGACACGCCGGACACGGTGATCTCCGTGCCGGTGCCGGGGGTGACGTACTCGTCCGCCGCCGTCATGCTCACGCGGTCGAACACGTTGGAGGGGGCCGCCGTGGAGGCGATGATCAGGCCCGCGGAAATGGACCGCTCGGAGCCGTCGGAGGGCCGGTTGATGACGCTGACGGCGTCGGCGCCCTCAGGCCGGGCGGCATAGGTGGCGGAGCCGCCGCCGTCCAGGTTGACAGCCGCCACGCAGCCGGCCTCCAGCATGATCTGGGCCAGTTCGTGCATGGTGCCGCCGCAGGAGAAGGGCTCCTGGCGGCCGTCCAGCACCATGGTCACCACCTTGCCGTCGGCGGTGATGCCCACGCAGGTGCGGGAGTGGCGGTCCGTGTTGTAAGAACCGCTTGCGTTGGCGGTAACGTCCTTGCCGTCGCGGACCAGCCACACGGAACCGGCCACCGCCTGCCAGATGGTGCTCTGGCCGTTCTCGTCCACATACTTGCTGAGGTTGCTGGCATAGTCGATGACCGCCGTCTTGCCGTCCTTCAGGATGGCGAAGAAGTTGTCATAGCTGTTGGTGCCGAAGGACACACCGTCGATATAGGTGATGCCCATGGGCTGACCGGTGGTCATGTTGTAGAAGGAGGCGTTGACGCCTGCCACTACGTTGTAATACTCGCTGATGAACTGGGCATCATCGGGGTTGCTGTACTTCCCGTTGGCATAGGCCATCTGGTTGGTGAGCTTCTCCATGCCCATGATGCCGTTTTCGTGCTGTTTGAGATAGGACGTCTGCACCACCACGTCGTCCCGGGTGATGTCCGCAGTGGCCACATAGTAGACCATCTGCTTGCCGTCCTTGGCGTAGGCGTAGTTGATGTACTGCTCCACGCCGGGGGCCAGGGTAGACTCCGTGTGCTTGAACACATCGTGGGTCTCGGATGCATAGTCCGTTCCGGCCGCAAATGCCGCCGTCGGCACCGCGCCGACAAGCATCAGCAGGCTCAGAACAAGGGCCGCCGTTTTCTTGAGCGAAAACTTTTTCATGCTTTCTTTCCTTTCATCATTGATCGTGCGCGGATCGCTGGAATCTGTATACTCTCTGATTGACCACCACCTGTCCTTGTAAATACTCTGTGCCATTGCCAGAGTACAACTCCCTGCAGGTTTACCGGCAAACGCCGCTCTTCCGGATCATTTTCGGGTCCGGCCGTCGTGCGCCTCAGGGCGGCGAAACGACCCCGGATGCCCGGAATGCCGGTCGACTCGCAGAAAATATGATTTCCAATTCCCGTGTTCCCGGGAACAATGGTCCCAAAAATGCTTACGGTAGCACCGCCGCCGGTTCCGTCAGCCGACGGATCTCCTCTGCCAGCCCGTCAATGTCGCCTTCCGCCGCAATGTGCTCTCCGCCTGCGCTCTCGGGGCTGCCGCCCACGTCATAGGTAACGACCGGCGTCCCACAGGCCCTGGCCTCCAGGTTCACCGTCGGATATGTATCCTGGTGCGTGGGGTTGACGAACACGTCTGCCGCGCTGTAGATCCCGGCCAGTTCTTCGGCGTCTGCGGTGCGGGGCAGGGCCAGAATGCCCGCGGGCAGTCCGCTTTTCTGCTTTTCCGTCACTCCCACCAGAACAATGGCATACCGGCTGTCCAGCTTCTCCCGCAGCCGGCAGAAATCGGGCAGTCCCTTCTCCCGGGTCCAGACGCTGGCCGCGCCCAGAACCACCGTTTTCCCGGCCAGTCCGTACCTGGCCCGGAAATCGCTGGGAGTCGGCCTGAAAATATTCCGGTCGATCTGATTGCGCCGCACCTCAACGGGATACCCGCTCAGAAAGCTCTGCTTCACCGTCCGGGCCAGCCACTCCGACGGAACGATGAGCGTCAGGTCTGCGACGCCGGTGAAGCACGCGCGTTTATAGCGGTAATACGCCTGTGTGCGGTCCGGTCCATAGGTTTTGGGATACGCCCTCAGCTGCGGGCAGACTCCGCAGCCGGATCTCCAGCGATCGCAGCCGACGGCGCTGAAATGTGCGCAGTGCCCGGTAAACGCCCAGCAGTCGTGTAGCGTCCAGAGGACCCGGATCTGCGGATGCTCCTTCAGCCATCCGAAAAGCAGGCCGATGTTCAGATAATATCCGTGCAGATTGTGCAGCCAGACCACGTCCGGCCGAAAACACTCCATTTGCCGAAGCAGCCGCCGGGTCGCCGCCCCGGAGCCGTATCCATTCAGATCCAATAACCGCACGATTCCGGCATGAACCAGATAATCCGCCTTTGTGCCGATCCGGATCAGCTGCGCCGCGCCGTTATCCGCGCACGCTCTGCCGTATGCGGCGGCGCATTCATGCCCCTCACTTCTGAGCTGCCGGCATTTTTCCGCAACGATCCTGCCTGTGCTTCCGACGCCGTAAACGGAGTTGATGAATAAATATCTCATGAAAGGTGATCCCTCAGTCCGCCGTGCGCAATACGCCCCTGAACAGGTCTGCATACTTGTTCAGGCTGATGTCCTCGGCGTACCGGTCTGCGTAAAGTCTCGCCGCATTGCCCGACATTTTCCTGCACAGCTCCGGGTCCTGACACAGCGTCAGAATATTCTGCGCAAGCTGGCGGCCATCTCCCGCGTCTGATGAAAGACCGGCCCTTTCCTCACGTAGCTCAGCCGCAATATAGGAATCCTTCTCCACCACGGCCAGGACCGGAAGCCGGGCCTGCAGATAGCTGTAGTACTTGCTGGGAGCGCACATGCCCATCAGGCCGCGTTCCAGGCTGACAATACCGCAGGAGCTGGCAGCCACAGCCCGGTCAAAGTCCTCGCCTGTAAGGAAGCCGCAGAGCTTCACGTTGGGCAGATGCTCCGCCGCCTGCCGGACGTCGGGCAGCTTGCTCCCGTGCCCGGTGATCAAAAAATGGATGTGCGGCTGATCCTTCAGAAGCTCCATGGCCTGAAGCAGCGCCGTCGCGTCCTGGCACACGCCCAGATTGCCGAAATAGGACACAACAAAGTCATCCTCTGCATATCCCAGCTCACGGCGGGCGTTGCCCGCCCCCTCCGACGGGGCCTCGTGGGCCCAGTTGGCGATTGTCACCACCCTGTCCTCCGACAGCTCCGGACGGTTCCACAGCAGGAACCCCCGCATCTCGTCGGTCAGGGCAACAACGGCATCGGCACGCTTGAACAGCGACCGGTTGATACCCTGCATCACCCGGGTAATCACCCCGCCGGGGGACAGGTTACCGGAAGCATAGGCAATCTCAGGGTAGACATCGTGGGATATAAATGCGATCCTGCAGCCGAACAGAATTGCGGCCAGCACGGCGGCAACGGGAAGCACCGGCGGATTGGAATACACCATCACCGTCTCGCAATGCCTGAAAACGCCGATGTGCCGTATCACTGCGGCGGTAAACGAAAAATAGTTGATGAGCCTTCCCAGGCGGCTGCTTCGCTTCAATTGCAGGTAACGCAGTCTTCTTATGTGAACGCCGTCCAGCGTCTCCTGCAGAGGAACGCCCCCTGCGGTATGGTATTCCCGGGGATAGCCGCATATGGCCTTCACCTTCATTCCGCTGTCGGCAAGATACTTGGCAGTATCCCAGCTCAGCCGAGCAGAGGTAACATATTCCGGAGCGAAAAACTGGCAGAGGATAGCAACATCCGCTGCCTGTCCGGCGGGCCACCGGTTCTCCAATAGCCCTCCGGATTCCTGCTTTGCCTCCGGATCCTTCCCCAGCAGGGAGGCTGCCGCCATTTTCATGTTGATCTTCTCCATTCTGTCCCACTCAATCGTATGTGGCCGTTTTCTTCTGCTGCAGCACAGGTTTAGCTATCTGAATGATTACATCTGCAGAGCGTTCCTCTGCCAAACAGCTTGTTGCTGTTGACGCCATATATCCCACATCCCTACACTCTTAAAGTAGCTGCACCGTCAGGCCGGTGTTGAGCCAGATGAGATCAAAAGCTCTTCACGAACGTTAGGTACAACAAAGCTGTATATCTGTTCAAATGCCCACTGTGTGGTCGCATCATCATCCGGCATTTCACCGCCAAGCACTCTTGCGGCAAAAGACAGCATCGTGTCAAAAACCTGATGAAGTAGCATGTTGACATTGGCTTCCGGTTTGAAAGTCTGCTCCACCGCTGCAAATAGCTCCTGAAAACATTGGAGATGCTCCTCGTATGCATAAGTGCGGCAATTCGCAGAGTAGTAGTATCGAAGGTAAAAGAGGCAGTCGTCCCTCCTTCCAAGAATGAACCTCCAGCTTGCTGACCACAGTTGAAACGCTCTGTCCTTCCATGGAGTATTCTGTATATGCATGCCCACGAGGTTTTTCTTGAGAAAATATGCGAAAGCGACATCTTCCATGTGGAAGGCAGCACACAGCAGCGCCTCTTTGCTCTCAAAACAGCGATAGATATATGCCTCGCTCAGGCCAGCTTCTGTTGCGATTGCTTTCGTTGTCGTTTTGTCTAATCCATCTCTGGCCACAACACGAATTGTCCCCTCAATAAAAGCTTGCTTTGCATTCCGTTCCCTCTTCATTCGATTACCTCATTTATGGTACATGATGTTATTACTGAGTGAGTGCCCACTATGTTGTGTCCAAGAAAAAAGCAAATCATTTTTATTACTGCGAATGATTTGCTGATCCACAATCGGAAATTTCATGGAGTTTGCCACTCTGCTACAAAAGCAAAGAAAAAGCCCCGCACAGCAAGGCTTTTTCTGATTCGATATCATCTGATAACACTGATTCTTGACTGCGCAGAGATTACATCCCTGCAGCATTCAGCTTTTGCATATTGTCCCTTTTCAATTCCAGCGAAGAATGCACGTATCGGTCCAGCGTGATTGTGACAGAGGCATGGCCCAGGATTTCGGACAGCGATTTGATCTCAAAGCCGACCTCAACGGCACGTGTCGCAAATGTGTGGCGAAGTGTATGAAAATGCACCCCCTCCAGGCCACATGCCTGCGTGTACTTTTCCAATCGATACTGCAATACCCGTGGCTCCATGAATGCGTCCGTTCCGGTCAAAACATATGCGGCTGAACTTTGCGGCTTCATGTGCCTGCAAAGCCCAGCCGCGTATTCCGTCATAGGGATCGTTCGCACGGAGGTATCGCTTTTGGGTGGACCGATTACGATTCTCGTTCGAGCATTCTGTGATGCGCTGGTGTCACGCAGCCGTTGCAGCGTCTCTACAATTTTGATTGCTTTATCTCTTGTAGAAACGTATTCCCAACGCAACGCACAGAGTTCACCGATTCGGATGCCTGTACACAACGCCAGCAAGATACCAAATCTGCATGGATCCAAATCCTTTTGCAGGTAGGAAATGAAGCGCGCCTGTTCCTCTCTGGACAAAACGCGCATTTCCTTTTTTCCTATCTTCGGATAGTTGATCTCCACGGTAGGAAAGACTCCCTTGCACTTTGAAGCAGTGAACTTTAATATCCCGTGCAGCACGACCAGAATATCATGTACGGTCTTTGGTGCCAGCTCATCTTCAAACTGCAATTCTCTGATGAAATCGTCCATCAGTTCCGTAGTAAATCCCAAAGGGCAGCAATCACCAAGCTTGGGAATGATGTGCTTTTCAACTACTGTGCTATACTTGATATATGTTGATTCTTTCACCTTGCTTTTCTTTGCGTGAAGCCACCCCATACAATAGGCGGAAAACAGATTTGGAGTCCTGGATGTTGGCAAGGGATTTCCGCTTGCTAACGCCGCTTTGCACTTTTCTGCTTTCTCTTTGGCCTCACGGTATGTTTTTCCATAGCAGTATCCGTACTTGATTTTTCCAAATAGCTCGCGCCCTTTGCTATAGCGAGCTTCCCAGCGACCATCCCGTCGTCTGAAGATATTCTCACCCTTTGCCATTTCGTAATTCCTCCTTGTGCAGTGATCATATTGGGTGTGGATCTTATTTTAAATCCATCCAGACTGCCGGTTTGACTGCGCTAAACTTTAAAATCAAGGTATTTCTTCGACAAATATTGCCGTGCGCTGATAAAATCACACTTTTTCTTCCATTTCGCTGCTGAGACAATTGCATTTCAATGTGCAATATGCTATAATACGGAAAAAATAGGGTTTAGCCTTCCCGTGGAGTGGCAAACTCCACGAAAATAACACGGTAATTTGTTGTGACTTAGGAGATTTTCGCATCGCGGAAATCTCCTTTTGTTTTTCCAGTGCGGTGATTCAATAACGCCTTCAATCGCTATCTCGTCTCGCTTTATAAATCGCTGTTTTGCTCTTTTTAATTATACAATGCTCTATAAATAAGTCAATAGCTCTTTTTATAGAGCGGATAAAAAATGCCGGGCAAGCTATAATTTTATCCAGAAAGGGGCGGCATTTTTATGAGCAAGGAAGGCGTTAGCTTTAAGAACAGAGACCGTTTTATCCAGCTTGGTATTGCAATTTCAACTCTGCGCAAATTACGTGGTATGTCTCAGGATCAACTGGCAGAGAAGGCTAATATGAGCCGCTCTCATCTAAGCGCCATTGAAGCGCCTAACATGATCAGAAGCTTTTCCTTGGAGACACTATTCAACCTTGCAGACGCATTAATGATCACACCATCCGATCTTCTCAACACATCACTTTTTTCTGAGCAAATCAACGATCTTACGGATTCTGAGAAGTAACTCTACTACTGTTCTTTCTCTGTATTAAATCTCCGATAGAGTGAGTCCTTCTGGGAGGTCCATCATGAACCTCCCCTGGGTCCAGCAAATGGGCGCAGTCCTCCCTTGGCGGAGGACTGCGCTTTTCTGCGGCCTTACTGCACGGAATACAGGTTGGATGTGCTGCTCCCATTGTCACGGTAGCGTGGGATCTTTTGCAGGTATCCATGTTGCTCCAGATCCGTCAATGCCCGTTTGACCGTGGAGCGGGACAAGCGCATGTCGGACGCAATCGTCTTGATTCCTGGCCAGCATTTTTCCTCGCTGTCTGCACGGTCACGCAGATACATATAAACTGCCCTCGCTCTGGAGGGCAGTTCGGTGTCGGCGTAAATTGTTCCGAAGTAACTCATAGATCCTCCTCGCCATAGGTTTTCATTTGCTTTCCGCCCCTGCGCCGAGGCTTATCTACAGCAGGCTCATGGGCAATGCCGCCGCGTCCAGAAACGGCATAGGCTCCACGCATATCCGCATTCTCCGCCTTGCTTGACTGCGGAAGATTTCGCTCCAGATCCTCACGGTTTGCATAAGCTACCGCACGATCTACCCGCTCCGGAACAATATAAGGCTCCTCGAAGGTGATACCCCATTCCAGAAAAAGCCGCAGGCGGGTACGCATGGGATGCTGTCCCGTCTTTTGGACAATAAAATTCCCCTTGGGAATAGACTTCAGCTCATCTGGCGTCAGCAGCGGACGTTCCATCATCTGCAGACTTTGGCTGGGATCGTTTTTCCCACGGCTCACCGATCCGGATAGGACAGTGCGGTTTCCGAGCGCCTTGGACAGCACCTCCGCCGTCTGGCTGTTGGGTGCGAAGCCGCCGAAGATGGTGTCCTGGCAGTTGTCCTGAATAATTTCGCTTCCTTCTTTTCCGTAGTTTTTTTCAAGCTGCGCTAAGGACTGAATGATCGGCACCAGCGCCAGGCGGCGGGAACGGCCGGCTGAGAACAGCGGAAGGACATCGAAGGGAGGCATAGTGCCGAACTCATCACAATACAGTACCACACGGTTTTGCAGCTTCCCTCCGTTTTCATCCGCCACAGCAAACAGTTCACGGCTCAGATTTTGAATCATCAAGCCCGCCATGAAGTTTTTGGTGGTGTCCTCCTCCGGAAGAATAAGAAAGATGGCAGACTTTTCAGAAGCAAACTTCTCTGCATCGATGGCGCTGTCGAAGCAAAGCACCTGCTCCAGTTCCGAGTCCAGAAATGCATTGAGACGAGAAAGTACCGTGGACATGACAGAGGCCATGGCCTGCTCCGCGCTGTTGAGTGCAGCACCCGCAAACCATCTGGCCTTGTGGTCAGGCGGCAGCTTGCCCATCAGGAGCTGGAAGTGACTCTTGCCCTTTACCTTGCTGGGCTCCAGCAGATCCTGCACCAGCTTGAAGACAGAGACGATGTGCCGGCGCTCCTGTGGGTGCTCCTCATCCGGCGGCAGAAACTCCGCCAGCATCAGGATGACCGAAGTGAGCAATCCCTCCGCCGCATCATAGAAAAAGGCATTCTGTCCGCGGTTGCTGTCATCGCCATCGGGGTTGACAATGGTTTTGGCGAGAATCTTAGCGTACTTCTCCGCCTTAGCTCGAGCCGCCAAGTTTTTGGGATCTTTCCTTGCGATGTCCATGTAGCGGTTGACCAATGTCAGCAGGTTGTTGCCGTCTGAACGAGTGGGATTGCGCAGGTCGATAACAGATACATTGTAGCCGTAACAGTTTTTGGCAATCGCACCGTAATTGCGGGCCAGATCACCCTTGCTGTCCAGCGCCAGCCAGCTCATACCGGAGGCACAGGCATATTCCAAATTGGGGTACAGGAAAAATGCGGTCTTGCCAATACCGCTGGCGCCGATCATAAGGCAGTGGATGTCATCGCTGTCCACCAGTGCGGTGAGCTCCTGCGGTTGCCCCTTGCAACCGAGGATCAATCCCTGCTCCGTGGGGAGATTCTGTCCTTTGCGCCACTCTCTGACCTTGAAGGGCACATGGGCATAGGTCTGCCTGATTTCCTTGTCGGTGGCCCATCGGGCTGTGCCGTGCTGCCCATCGCCCACAGTGCGGGATTTGATATTGCCAAGGGTATAGTGATGAGACATCATGGACAGCCCACCGATGACAAGGAACATTGCTGCTCCCGCTGCGATCAGGATCCAAATACTTGCGTTCAACATTTCACCTCATTTCATTCATAGCAAAGCCCTGAGCATTTTCCCCGCTCAGGGGCAGAACGTCATTCCAGTCTTTGTTTTCCGGGATAAGGCGCTCCACGGAATAACGTGCATCCAACTGCTCCCGCATCCGGCGGCTGGCCTGATGACCAGCTTCATCGTTATCAAGACAGAGCAGAATGGTATCGAGCTGCGGCACTTGCTCCAACATCTGCAATACCGGCTGAATGGATGTGCCGCAACAGGCTACATAGCTGTGCCGCTGCCAGTTCTCCGGATAAAGGGTGATGAAGGACAGCATATCGATGGGCGCTTCAAACACATACAGGCTTCTGCCTGTGCCGACATAATGGAAGCTGTATCGTGGATTACTGCCCTCGACGTTCAAGCGGAAGGCTTTTCCGTAGCTGTTGGCGCTGCGCTTATGGGCGTGGTGGGGGACACCATCTGTATCCGTGCCAACAAACACGGCGTTGTGATACTCGGCATCTTCATCATCTTCATACAGAAGTCCGGCCTTGGCAAAGTGCGCCACCACATCTCTTGCGATGCCGCGATGCTTGATGAGATACGCAAACACTCTGCGCATCTCTTTGTTGGCGGGCGGCAGTGCAAATGGTTTCACCGGTTCCTCGGTGCGCTCCCCGGCAGAGGGATACGCTGTTCCCAGCTCACCACCCAACAGTAGTGTCACTGCGTCCGGGTAGCTGAGACCATAGAAGCGCTGCACAAAGCTGACGGCATGTCCGCCTCGCTCCTCCGCATGGTCATACCATTCGTTGCCTCGGACAGTCACGCTGTGGTCACTGGCAAGGCGTTTTTCTCTGCCGGAGGAAAGCAGCTTTTCACCGCGGCAGCGCAGAAACTCCTCCAGATCCACTGCGGCGGCGCGCTGTTTCTGTTCTTCGGTGAAATGAATATAGCTTGACATGGAGACCTCCTTTTTTACATACTCTGCTGATACTGCGTCTGCTCCTCACGGTCATCCGCCTTGTGGCCCATGGCCATACGTTTCTCCATAAGCCGTCTGCGGCGTTTGGAATCGATGCGGATTCCCGCCGGGTTACTTGGTGGAACGGAATTGCTTTGGAATATCCTGCTCATGTGATGGAGTAGTTTGGTTGCTGCCAGCATGACAGACGGATCCCGGAACTGGTCAAAGCGGTCGAGAAAAAATCGTGCATACTCATTGCCTTGTGCCGCGGCTCGGATCAGCCACTCTCTGGCCTGCTCACGATCCGAAGGAGCATCCCTCCCAAAGAGATACAGCTTGCCCAAGGCGTACTGTGCAAATTGATTTCCCTGATCAGCGGAGGCTGTCAGGTACGCAAGAGCCTTTTCCACATCCTTCGGTACAAACTCACCGGTGAGAGAAATCTTTCCGAGACGATACTGTGCAAATTGACTGCCATGGTCTGCGGCCTTGTCAAGCCATTCCATCGCTTCATCCCATCGTTTTTGCGTGAGGAGCAGCTTCCCGAGGGCGTACTCCGAGAAATCATTACCGGCTTCTGCCGAGCGCCGAAACCACTGCTCTGCCTTTGCATAGTCACGCAAGGTGGAGAGATCATCTCGATAGAACTTACCAAGCTGATGTGCCGCAACGGTATATCCCTCCTCCCAGAGCTGCTCCAGCGCTTTGACCGCTTCTGCGTGTTCCGCATCCAGTGCATAGATGTCCTGCAGGACAGCCTTTGCGGCGCGGTAACGCTGCGCCTGCTCGTACACGCTGTAGGACTGATGCTCCTCCTTCTGAGTTTCCAGCTCCGGGTCATCCTGCATTCCTTCATCCTCAAAGGTCGGGAGGCCGAGACGAATGTCATCCACCGCCTTGCGGACAGCGGGATCGTCGGTCAGCACCTCGTAACGGAAGCCTGTGGTGGGGCGATACGGAAGTTCCTCGCGCACACACTTGAGAAAGGCTTCGGCATCGGTAAACTCCTGTGTATCGCCATTGGCAAAGGACACGTGGCCCACCAGAGGCTTGTCCCGCGCCATGTTCTGCCGCTGGACATTGAGGTTAAAGCAGGTCAGATAACCGTTATAGTCACCAGGGGACGGATTGCAGCGCAGGCAGTAGCGGTAATGCTCAGTTTCCACGATGTAGCCATAGTTTTGTACATAGCCGCCGCTGATTTTCCCGCCGTGTTCATAGCAAAAACGCTCCATAGCGAAGCGGTTTTTCAGCACACTCTCCCGTAGCGTGTCCACGACCTCCTGCAGCTCCAGCTTGAATGCGGGGCTGTTCAGCTCCTCCGGGCCACGGGGCCACCATGTATGCCAGAACTCGTTGCCGCTGCGCCCGAAGTCCATGCGGACATGGCCAACGGTACCCAGCCGCTTATCTTCTTCGGGGTGCGGGGTATAAAATAAGCCCGCCTCCTCCGGGCGGGCAGGTCGGATATGAAGTTGTGTTGCATCTTTCAAGGTTAAGACTCCTTTCGGTGTGGAATTTGGCTTTACACATTACTGGGGGATATGCTATGATGTGGCTGACAAATCGGAAGTTGGAGGTGTTATGCAATGAAAAAATATGAATATGTTTCTGTGCATATAGGAAAATTAGTTGGAGCTAAATCGGAAGAGCACAGGCAGATTATTGATGAATATGCAAAGAAAGGGTATCGTTATGTAGGATATATTCCAACAGTTATATCTGATTATGGAAAAATCAAAGACATGGATTTGATTTTTGAAATAGACATATAAATTCAATTTTGTCGAACTGAATATAGCGTACATAGCCGCTTGGTTTTCAAAAGAAATCAGGCGGCTATTTCTATTTTGAAGGA
>ERZ773225.1336-NODE-1336-length-30499-cov-4.193371_pt1 | contig 30499 bp, 29 predicted proteins | sample MGYA00580993_ERZ773225 | MGnify/ENA primary metagenome ERZ773225 (study PRJEB29015, sample SAMEA2737748) | human gut metagenome | biome: human gut; feature: human-associated habitat; material: faeces | place: China | collected 2012 ...
CCCGAGGCCTCTTGGTCCCGAACCAAGCGCGATACCAAACTTCGCCACACCCCGTTAGCTCGATTATTATAGTGAACAAAACCGGTTTTGTCAAGAGGCAAACGCATGATTTTCTAAAAGCCGCATAAAAATGAACCGGAGGCGATGCAGATGGAGAAGACGAAGCGGGAAGAAGGGCAAAAAACGGGGCGCTGGGCGCGCTGGATCTCGCGGGCATATTTGTCACTTGCGCTGGCCGCTGTGGTGCTGACCGTCCGGACATGCTGCCCCGGCGCGGTAGAGACGGTGCGAGACGTGCTGGGACTTGGAGAAGGAGGCCGGACGCGCGCGGCCTTTGCAGAGCTCCGGGATGCGCTGTCAGATGGCGAGAGCGTTGTGGCGGCGTTCGCAGAGTCGTATCAGGCGCTTGCCGGTGAAACGCCTTGATCTCGCGCCCGGCTTTGCTGCCGCACTGTGCCTGCTGCGGCTGCTGGCTGAGCCGCGTGTTTTCTACGCGTTTCTTGCGGCCGCGGCGGCGCACGAGGCGGGGCATGTAATGGCCATCCATCTGGTTGGGGGAAGGGTAACGGGGATTCGGCTCGGCATGTGCGACGCGAAAATCGAGACCCGAGGGCTTGGCTACCGGCAGGAGATTTTTTGCGCGTTGGCAGGTCCCGGGATGAGCGTTCTTGCATGCCTCGCGCTGCGAAGTGATTTCCCGACCTGCGCGGCCATTAGCCTTCTTTTGGGCCTTTTTAACGCGCTGCCGGTCTATCCGCTCGACGGCGGGCGGGCGCTGCGGGCGGGGCTTTGCTTGTTTCTGCCGCTCGGACGGGCAGAGGCGGTCTCCAACTTAGTAAGCCTCGCAGTTTGCGCGGCGGGACTGGCGGGGGCAATTTCCTGCGCGAAGGCGTATGGGCTTGGGGCGGCACCGCTCGCGGTCTGGCTTGTCGTTTTGCTGCGCGTGATGTTTTATGGACGCGAAGAAGGGCTTGTTTCTCGGGCTCCGGTAAGGTATAATAAATAGAACTTTGACTTTTTGGGGTAGAGCTATGACAGATACCTTACACAGAATTCTGCCGCAGGTGCAGAAGCCCGCGCGCTATGTAGGCGGCGAGTATAACCAGATCGTAAAGGATAAGAAGAATGTGGACGTGCGTGTGGCGTTCTGCTTCCCGGATACCTATGAGATCGGCATGTCCAACATCGGCATGCGCATTTTATATGGACTCATGAATGAGATGCCGGGCGTGTGGTGCGAGCGGGTGTTCGCGCCGTGGGGCGACATGGAAGCAGAGATGCGAAAGCACGCTATTCCCCTTTACGCACTCGAGAGCCATGACCCTGTGAAGGCGTTCGATCTGATCGCGTTCACGATCGGCTACGAGATGAGCTACACGAACATTTTGAATATGTTGGAGCTTTCCTGTGTGCCGCTTTTGGCGCGCGAGCGGGAAGGTCTCGAGAACATCGTCTTTGCCGGCGGCGTGTGCGCGGTGAATCCCGAGCCGCTGGCAGACTTCATCGACTTTTTTTCGCTCGGCGAGGGCGAGGAGATCACAAAGGAAATCATCGACTGCTACCGGCAGGCGAAAAAGGACGGCTGCACGAAGCAGGAATTTCTCCTGCGTGTGAGCAAAATTGACGGCGTGTATGTGCCATCTTTCTATGAGCACACCTATAACGAAGATGGAACGCTTGCCGCCATTCGGCCAAAAAACGGCGCGCCCGCGCGTGTCAGAAAGCGCATCATGCAGGACATGGACAAGTCGTATTTTCCGACGAAGACGATCGTTCCCTCGACAGAAATTGTCCATGACCGGACGAATCTTGAAATTTTCCGCGGCTGCATCCGCGGCTGCCGCTTCTGTCAGGCAGGCTTCTGCTACCGGCCGGTGCGCGCAAAAAGCGTGGACACGCTCTGCGAGCAGGCGATCGAATCGCTCGAAGACTCCGGCAACAGCGAAATGACGCTCGCGAGCCTGTCAACGTCCGACTACCGAAAGCTCCCGGAGCTTGCGGACAAGCTGCTGGATTACTGCGAGCCGCGGAAGATCAACCTTTCGCTTCCGAGCCTGCGCGCGGATAATTTTTCTCGCGACCTGATGCTTCGCGTGCAGAAGGTACGAAAAAGCGGCCTGACGTTCGCGCCCGAGGCGGGCTCCCAGCGGCTTCGCGACGCGATCAACAAAAATGTCACGGAGCACGAAATCCTCGAGACCTGCGCCACGGCGTTTTCCGGCGGCTGGAACAGCGTGAAGCTCTATTTCATGCTGGGGCTTCCGACAGAGACGGACGAAGATGTGGCGGCGATTGCCGAGCTTGTCAACAAGATCGTTTACTGCTGGCGGCAGAGTGCGACAAACAAAAAACGGCGGCTATCCATCAACCTTGCGACGGCCTTCTTTGTGCCGAAGCCCTTCACGCCGTTTCAGTGGGAAAGACAAACAAGTCCCGAGGAGTATCTGCGGCGCGTGCATCTGCTGCAAAGCTGCCTGACGGCGCGGGGTGTTGATTACCGGTACCATGAGAGCGACCTCAGCAGACTCGAGGCGGTTCTTGCCAGAGGCGACCGGCGGCTATCAAAAGTCCTGCTGCGCGCGCATGAGCTTGGCTGCAAATTAGACGGCTGGGACGAGTACTTCCGATATGATCTTTGGATGCAGGCCTTTTCCGACTGCGGGGTCGACCCGGAATTTTACACGACGCGCGGCTTTGGAGAAGACGAAATTCTTCCGTGGCAGACGATCGATATTGGCGTGAGCAAGGTTTTTTTCCTGCGCGAGCGGGCGCTGGCGTATCAGTCTGTTACGACGCCGGACTGCCGCACAAAATGCGCCGGATGCGGCGCGCGGAGTTTGAGCGAAAGAGGGGTGTGCGATGAATAGGCTGCTGTTTGAAAAGCGGGGCGACGCGGTATACCTCTCGCACCTCGATCTCATGCGCGTGTTTCAGCGGGCGTTCAAGCGCGCGGGCATTCTCATCTGGCATTCGCAGGGCTTCAGCCCCCGGGCGTATGTGTCGATCGCGCTGCCGCTTCCGGTCGGTATGGAGAGCCGGTGCGAGATTCTGGATTTTGAAATTGAAGACGGTTCGGTCGAGCTTTCCGGTCTTCCCGCGCGGCTCAATGCCGTTTTGCCGGCAGGTATCCGGGTACTGGAGGCATACGAGAGCGCGCGGAAAATCAAGGAGCTGACGAGATTACGAGCCGAGGTGACGCTCGAGTATGACGGCGGCGTTCCCGAAGATGCGCAGAAGGCGCTTGCCACGTTTTTTGCGCGCGAGAGCATCGTTATCACCAAGCGCAGCAAAAAAGGAGACAAGGAGCTCGACATCAAGCCGCTCATTTTCGCGCTTTCCATTGCGGCAGTAAGCGAAACCGAGCTTCGGCTGGAGTGCATTCTTTCCGCGCAGAACCCGGGGCTGAACCCGCAGCTGCTGGCGGCGGCGATTGAGACGCATCTGCCGGACTATAAACCGGACTTTGCGCGCGCAGGGCGCATGGAAGCGCTCGATGAACAAGAAAATCCCTTCCGATAAGACAGGAGTACCTATGCAAGGACATGTTACCATTTTAGGTTTTACGCCAAATATCGAGGCCATGATCGCCTCCGGCGGCAGAATTTCCACCATGGACGGCACGGCAGATGAAATTTTCGAAACGTCGCTTGCCGCAGGACGCGAGAAAAACGAAAAGCTCATTGGGAAGGTACTTTCCTCGGGGCACACGTCAGTGCTGGAGCACGGGTTTGTGAATCTCGCGTTTGAAAACGTCTCGGTGCTGGCCGAGCAGTTTCTCATTGAGTTCCGGCTCGCGTCCTTTACGGTCAAGTCCCGGCGCTACGTCGATTTTTCAAAGGCGGGCTACGTTTCGCCGGAGCTGGAAAGCGATGCGCAGCGCAAGATATTTGACGAGACAGTGCGCACGCTTTTTGCCATCTACGACGAGCTCGAGGCGGCGGGCGTCCCGAAAGAGGACGCGCGGTTCGTGCTGCCGTACTGCTTTTGCAGCAACTTCGTCTGCTCGATGAACGCGCGCGAGCTTCTGCACGTGATGAACGAACTGCGCTATGGGCGCGGGAGCGAAATTCCGGAGCTTTGGGCGCTGGGCGAGAGCCTGTTTTTGCAGTGCGAGGAGAAGCTGCCGTTTTTGGCGGTTCGAAAGGAGGCGGCATATGCCCATAGAGTGCTGCCGCTGCCAGACGGTATGCCGGTTTTGCCTGAGGCGCAGGTCACGCTGCTGGACGGAACGAGAGAGCCGGAAAAGCTCATCTGCCGCGCGGCGTATCTCACAAACGGCATGCAGGCGCCGGGGCTGACGCGAGACGAGCAGGCGCAGATTTTGAGAACGCTTCTTCAAAATAACCGCAAGCGCGAGCTGGAGCAGGCGAGCTTTACGCTTTTATACTCCGGTATGTCTCTTGCCGCGCTTACGCACCTGACGCGCCACCGGATGCAGGCGCTCTGCGCGCCGGATCTGTTGGAAAACGCCGATTATAGCCGGTTCGTTCTGCCGGAAAGCGTCAGAAAAGCCGGGATGGAGTCGCGCTACCGGGAGGCCTTTTCCATTGCGGAGGCTGCGGCAAGGAAGCTTTCTTCCATGAGCGCGGGAAAAGATGCGCTTTCATATCTTCTTGTGAGCGGGCTCAAGGTCCCGGTCGTCTCGACGATGAACGCAGGCGAGCTCTATACGTTTTTCCGCCTTCGCACGTGCGAGCGGGCGCAGTGGGAAATCCGGGAGCTGGCCACCGAGGCATTAAAAGTCCTGCGCGCGGCGCATCCGGGGCTCTTTTCCCTCTATGGCCCGACCTGCTTCATGAAGGGCGCGTGTCCCGAGGGCAGAATGTGCTGCGGGAAGACGGCGCAGGTGCGCGAGAAATTTTCCGGAACCCTGTAAATAGGACGCTCTGCGGTCTTTTTCCGCAGGGCGTTTTTCGTTCCAATGCCGCGCAATTCTTAGAAATTCTTAAATTTCCCGGAAATATCCGGAAGGTATGGTATACTGGGTTCAAAGGAGGAAGGGGAAATGCGGAAAGAATGGGTCGCGTGGCTGCTTCTTGCATCGCTGCTGCTCTCCGGGTGCGGGAAGACGGCGCAGGTACCGGACGAGGCGCAGGCTGCTGAGGAAGCTGTGATACAGATGGAAACGCCAGCGGAAGAACCGGCGCAGGCGAGCGGGATTTCTCCGATCGAGCCCGGGCAGTGGGCAAAGTACGCGGAAATATACGACGCGTATTTTCTCGGAGAAGACCGGCGGCTGCCGCTGGATTTCATGTTCGCAAGGCCGATTTTGCAGATGGCAGACCTTGACCAGAATGGTGTGCCGGAGCTCATTGTGTACCACGGGGTAGCGACGGCGATGATGATCTTCGCGATTTTTACGATCGAAGACGATACGGTCAAGAGCCTGACGGAGCTTCTCAGCTGGAACTGGGCAATACCGACGGATGCGGGCGACTGCGTCATTCCGACGACTGGGACGGTCATCCCCGACGAGCATCAGGAAATCCTCTGCGACAGCGCGTATGTTGCGCTGGATGTGCGCGTGCTGCCGTTTGACCTGTATTATGGCGCGATCTGCGCGCGGCGGGACGCGGAAACTGGAGAGGCTTTCTGGATGTTCAGCTGTTATAACAACAAAACCGTCGACATCGACGGCGTTTCGTGCAACAGCGGCGGAGAATACTGGCGCTTTGCAAACGAAGATGGGAAAATCGTCCCCGTTCTAGTGCGGCGGTTCGGTATAGACTATGACGAGGAGACTCCGTTCGCGGGATACAGTCAGGGGTTTCCGGACGAGGAGCCGGAGTGGATCGAGGAAACGGGAAGCCAAGCGCCGATGGTAGACGGCAGAATGTCGGCGGAGCTGACCGAGCGGTTTGTGTCTGAGCGGGATACGGCCTATCCGGCGCTCGATTCCGCGCCCGAGGAATGCAAATTTTATGTAGCGAAGGGCGATTCAAACGAGGAGCTTCTGCAAGACGCGCACGCGTTTTTTGCGCAATTTTCCGCGCCTGGGAACTGAAGCGGCTTCCGGTGCGTCTAAAAACCAGAGATATCAATGAAAGTCTGAAAGGAGACTGCATATGAAAAGAAGATGGATTGCGCTGCTTCTGGCGCTGACGATGGCCGCATCGCTTTTGGCCGGCTGCACGAAAAAAAGCGAAACGCCGGCCCAGCCCGAGCAGGGGCAGACCGAGCAGGAGGAAAACCAGACCAAGCCGGAAGAGAACCCCACGAAGGAGGAACAACCGGACGTGACCCCGGAAAGCCCGGACGATACGCCCAAGAATCCGGACGATGTGGAAAAGCCCGCTGACGAGCAGAAGCCCGATGAGGAAGAAAAGCCCGAGGAAGAGCCGGAGCTTACCGAGGAGCAGAAGCGCAGGCTCCGCATCGAACAGGCTGTCGAGGAAAGCACAATCTGGGCGGCAGACGAGGAATACAACAACTTCTTTACTGAGGCGCTTCTCAAAAGCCGCTTGGAGGACTTTTTGTTCCAGAACTGGGACAATGCTGCCCTCGGCATTTCAGACTACTTTGACGCGGATGATTTCAGACTGAACCTCTACCAGAATTCGCTCGACGAATATTTCTGCGTCCTTTCGCACACCGACCGCTATCAGGAGCTTTCCATCCGCCTGAACGCGGACGGCGCGAGCGTCTATACGCCCGGCACGAATGCGGGGAGCGCAAGTGTTTCCGCGGAAATTGCAAGTCTGGTCGAAGGGGCGAAATTTGACAAGCGCTACGACGGGTACTATTTTGACGATAACATGGACGCGCAGGCGAACAAGACCTTTAAGAGCTACTGCGCACTGGCGCTGAACGGCTTTCAAAAGACGCTGGAGGAAAACAAGCAAGCTTGGAAGGCTATGCTGGACGACGCGTACCGGGTGACGGTTTCGTTTGACGAGAACGACCAGTTTGTGCTGGAACTGCAAGGTGAGACGAGCTACTGGCTCGAGCTTCGCTATCGCCCGGAGTGCGGCGTGTGGGCAGATGTAAGCTTGGTTCCGACGTTTGAAAGCGACTTGTCAGACTGGAGGCCGGAGGAACTTAAGCTGACAGATTCGTATCTAATTTCCCTTGTCCATACACTCGAGCTCGGCATGACCGCCGCGCCCTTCACATTTGAGCGGCCAAAAGATCTGACGCAGCAGCAGCTCTGGCTCATGTTCCTGCTGCTCACGCCGAAGCAGGAGCTGGAGGCGACGTATCAGAAGCAGGACGGCATGTATCACATCACGAAGGAAAGGATGGAAGACACGCTCAGTTCGTATTTGCCGTATTACCGGTTCGATCTCACGAAGAACCCCGGCTACGACGAAGCATCGGGCGAGATCATCGTGCCGATGGTGTCCGGCTTCGGCGGCGACAGCCTCGCAAAGCTTCGCGAGAAGAACGTGGACGGCAACACCGTGACCTTCACGGTCGACTATTACAGCCCCGACGATGTGAATTTCGCGAATGTGCAGAAGGCCAAGACGTATACCGTCACGTTCCTCTATGGCCGGTACCGCTATGAATCCGCCGTGGAGGCTGCCGCGCTGCCTCTGGGCAACGGATGATCGAGGCGGCTGAAAAAGGAGGAATCTGCGATGAAGCATACAAGGCTCTGGATCTGGCTTTTTGCGGCCTCGGCGGCGCTCAATGTGCTGCTGTACGCGCAGATGATCATTAACAATCAGAAACCGCCGGAAGCGCCGATCGTCAAGGGGACGTATGCGCGGCAGGAGGGAGGTACGCTTTACCGGCTTGCAATGCGGGACGACGGATATTACTGCCTGTATCTGGCGGGAGAGATTCTGGAGCTTGGGCGCTACGTGCGGGTCGATGAGAACCGGCTTACGCTCACAGCGGAGAGCCCAGAGGAGCTTCACGGATGTTCGGCTTTCCTGATCGGCGAGACGCTGTATGAGATTTTAAGCGACGGCTCGGTTCAGACTTACGAAAAGACGGTCGATATTCCCTATTACGATAACGTGAAGCCTGTGTGGAACGATGAGGCAAACGAAAAATGAGCGAGAAAAACGCATCCGCCGGCTTGGCGGATGCGTTTTTTCGTTATTCGGAAGGCTCCTGCTCGTGCAAGGGCTTGCCTTTTTTCAGGGCTTCGTGCTCTTTTAAAAGCTCATCATGGAGCTCTAATGAGTTCCAGCCCTGATTCGTCTCGGTCAGTATGGCCTTGAGGGAGATGGCAGGTAGGCGCGTCGCTTTTAGAAGCGTCAGAAATGCGTTTACCATCGGCTGTGAAAAGCCGCAGAGGACGAGCATCAGCTCCGGGAAATTTTCTCCGTCATAGACGCTTTCAAACGTGCCAAGCGCGCCCGTGAACGAGCCGAGGCTTTGCAGGTACTCCCGCTTTTCAACCGGCCGGACTTTTACCCCCAGCTTCATCGCCGCCATGCGGAGCTTCGATAAGTGCTTGGCGGGGAAATTATAGGCCAGAATCAGCTGCGTCATGTCTGCGCCTCCTTTTTCTCATCTCGCAGGAAGCCAAAATAGACGATCATCGCGGCGATGGCCCAGAAATAGACCATCATATACGGTTCTTCGAAAATATTTTCAAAGAAGCAGTGTATCAGAACGCCGAGCAGGCCGCAGAACATGCCGCACACGAGCGGATAATTCCGGTTTTGCTTGGCTTTCCACTGCTTGCCGGTTCTGCAGATGCTCCGGCAGGAGGCCGCGATCATGCCGAGCAGCATGATGATGAAGCCCGCTAACCCGAGATAGCCGGTTTCCACGAGGGTTTTGAGATAGTAGTTATCGAGATAGAAATACTGCACGTAATCGAGCACCTGGTTCTGCATCGCGACCGCGCCGCCGAACATCCCGTGTCCGACGCCTGTCCACACGCCGGACGCCTCGAGCAGCTCCAGACCCAAAGACCATCTGCCGCCGCGGCCGCCGTTGGTGTTCGCGTCAATGAAGTCCTGCGTAAAGAGAAAGCCGATGCGTGTGCGCACAAACGGAATGAGCACCAGAAGTGCCAGCCCCGCCGCCAGCAGCAAAAAGAGCCTCCGGTCAACAAGCAGAATGAAGAGAATGATCGCGACGGCCATCGCGACCCACGCACCGCGCGACATCGTAAACAGGCACGCAAAGCACATGCAGAACGTCGTGAGCCACGCGAAGAGCTTCTGCGAGGGCTTCTCCGCGTAATAGGCGAGCGCCGCCGTCATCGGGACGAAGAGTACCATAAAATCGCCCATGATGTTGGGACTGCCGAAAATGGAGTAGACCCGCGTCCGGACGGCGGTTTCCGCCTGCGCCACCCAGTTAGACGGCATCGGCGCTTTTGTAATATACTGATAAATACCGTGGAGCGAGAGAACAAAGGAAAGCGATACCAGTGTCAGATACAACGTCATGCAGTCGCGATCGTTCCGGATAAGCCTTGTCACGAGATAGAACCAGAGAAGGTACTGGCATGTCGCGCGAAAACCCGCGATCTGGATGGACGTGTACGGGCAGACGACGCACAGCAGCACGAAGCAGACCGTGAGAAATATGGCAACAGGGAGATCGAGCGGATTAAGCTTCGGCACGACGGGAGAATCCGCTTTTTTGCGCTCCCAGACGATCCAGAGAACGCAGAAAAGAAGCAGTGCTTCGTCCCACACAGAGGACACCACCGGGATGGACAGAATGTCGCGCAGCACGTAGTCGATGAGAACGTAAAGCCCGATGGCAACGAGCAAGATCGCCGTCATGCCGCCGGAGAAGAGCCAGCCGAACGTGCGGCTATTGCGCCCGCAGGTGAAAACCGCGCGGTAGACCTGATAGAGCACGGAGCTTTCGACCCAGCTTGTCCCTTTTTGGGATAGGCGCTCGTTGCAGCGGGTAAGAAGCTTGTTCGTTCCGCTCTCGTCGAGCGCGCTTGTACCGGACGAAAGGCGGCGCGAGAACCACGCGGCGATCTTACTGGAACGCCAGCAGGCGGCAATCCCCCGCCGCACCTGGCTTCCTTCTGCCACGTGCGCGCACCAGGATAAAATCGCCAGCGTCCAGCGGTACAGCATACAGCTTCGCAGAAGCTCAGCCATTGTCTGCCTCCATGCCGGAGATGATGCCGGTCAGCTCAAACTCGCTCGTCTTGAGAATATACTCATAGCCCACGCGAACCTCCTGACTGCCGACCTGCCAGACATTGCCGGAGAATGTGGCCGTGGCCTTCACGGTGACGTAGAGCCAATAGCCCGATTCAGACGCGTCGAAAGACGACGAGATCTCGGTAACTTCCGCCGGGATGAGCTTGGCGTTGTTGACCAGCTGCTTTCCAATCTGGGTTTCGGCAAACTCGGCGACTTCGATGGGCTGGTCTTTAAACAGAACTGTGAACGTCAGCTCGTGCTGATTATCCGATACCGCCGCCGCGGCCTTCTTGCCAACGACCTTCCAGCCCACAGCCAGCACAACAGCCACGACCAGAAGGAGCACCAGCAGGTCGATCAGGTTGATTTTGCCGAACAGGCGGCCTTTTTCATCAATAATTTTCATGTGTGCCTCCAGTACCTTTGGATTTGGTTGATTCTGCGGAGAAAATAGACTATAATATTTATCGATTCCGCGCATCATGCGTATTTTATCCTAAAACACAGGAATAAACAAGAGCAAGTTTCTGCTCTGGGAGTTTTTATGAAAATCATCCATTTAATTTCCGGCGGCGATGTCGGAGGCGCCAAGACGCACGTTTTGTCTTTGCTGGAAGGTCTGGGCAGGACGCAGCAGGTGCGGCTGGTCTGCTTTACAGCTGGCGCGTTCGCGGACGATGCGGCGGCCATGGGCATTGATACGCTCGTTTTGGATTCCGGCGTGCGCAGCAGCATCTGCGCCTTGACCGCCATGATCCAACAGGAGCATTTTGACATCGTCCATTGCCACGGCTCTCGCGCAAATATGATTGGCGCCATTTTAAAGCGGACGATCAAAGTCCCCATCGTTACGACCGTCCACTCGGACTACCGGCTTGATTATCTCGGCCGGCCCTTCCACAGGCTCACCTACGGCACGATCAACACCGTCGCGCTGCGCGTGTTCGACTATCATATTGGCGTGTCGGATGCGATGGTGCAGCTGCTCATTTCGCGCGGCTTTGATCCGCAGAAGCTGTTTTCCATCTACAACGGCGTAGACTTCCCCCCGAAGCCTGCAAATCTTTCGCGGGAGGAATATCTCGGAAGCCTCGGCGTGACATTTGATGCGGACACGGTCGTCTTCGGCATTGCCGCGCGCTTAAACCCCGTGAAGGATATCGCGACGCTCATCCGGGGGTTTGCGGGCGCGTGCAAAACCTGCCCCAATATCCGGTTAATTATCGCAGGCGACGGCGAGGAACGGCAGATGCTGGAGGAGCTCGCAAGGGAAACGTGCCCCGAGGGCTCGGTCATCTTTGCGGGCTGGGTCAAGGATACGGACAGCTTTTACAACGCCATCGACGTCAATATGCTGACCTCTCTTTCTGAGGGCTCGCCGTATGCTTTGGTGGAGGGCGCGAGAATGCGCTGCGCGACGATTGCAACATCGGTCGGCGGCATCCCCTATATGATGGAGTCCGGCGTGACGGGGCTTCTCTTTACGCCGCGGGATGTCGATACCTTGACTGCCTATATGGTGCGGCTCGTCCAGAATCCGGCGTTCCGCAAGCAGCTCGGGCAGAATTTCTATGAAAAAGCGGAGCGGGTGTACTCCGCCGAGGCGACCGTCAACCACCAGCTCGACATTTATCGGGCGATCCTGCGCCAAGCTGCGCAGCCAAAGGAAAAGCGGCGCGGCGTGACGATCTGCGGGGCGTATGGCAAGGGCAATGCGGGCGATGAGGCGATTTTGAAGGCCATTTTGCGCCAGCTCCAGCACATCGACCCCGATATGCCCGTCTGCGTGCTTTCGCACAATCCAAAATCGACAAGGCTCACGCACCATGTGGGCGCGGCGTATGTTTTCAATCCCTTCTCGTTCCTTCCCGTCATGCGCCGCTCGAAGCTCTATATCTCCGGCGGCGGCAGCCTCATTCAGAACCAGACGAGCACGAGAAGTCTCAACTATTATCTTTTAAGCATCCGGCTCGCGAAATTAACCGGTAACCGCGTTTTGATGTATGGCTGCGGCATTGGCCCCGTAAATGGAGAAACCAGCCGAAAGCGCGCCGCGCGCGTCATCGACCGGAACGTCGATGCGATCACATTGCGAGAGGACCTTTCTGCCGAGGAGCTTCGTGCCATGGGCGTGACGAAGCCGAAGATCTATGTGACGGCGGACCCGGCGCTGCTTCTGGAGCCGGGACTGGAGGGCGCAGTCGACGGATTTTTGCTCGGCAACAACATGGACCCCGCGGGGCACTATGCGCTCTTCGTCCTGCGCGACTGGCCAGGCTTTGCGGAAAAGAAGCGGGCGTTCGTGGAAAGTGCGAAATACGTAAAAGAGGCCTATGGCCTCACGCCGGTTTTCTTCGCGCTTGAGCCGGGGCGGGATTTGCCGCCCAGTCGGGAGGTTGCGGCGGAACTGCCGTTTGCCTGCCCGATGCTGTCTGCGCCGAGCGATGAAAAGCTCATCATCGGTATGATGAAGAAGATGCAGGTCGTCGTGTCCATGCGCCTGCACGCGCTGATTTTTGCGTCCAGTGTCGCTGCGCCGCTTGTCGCTGTGTCCTATGACCCGAAGGTCACGGGCTTCATGCACTACATCGGCCAGAAGCACTGCGTCTACTTTGAGGACGTGACGGCGGAAAACCTCTGCGCGCTGATTGACGGGGCGCTCGGAGACACCGGCTCGTACAGTGTGGACCGGCTCCGGACGCTCGCGGCGCAGAATGAAGAGATTGCGAAAAAGCTTTTGGAGGAAGACAGATGAAGCAGATTGTGTGTCTTGCCACGTCCCCGTGGTACCCGATTCCTACCCGCAAGCAGCAGGTCATGAGCCGGATCCCGGACGCGGAAATTTTATATTTTGACCCTTCGGCGACGATCATTGCCCCTCTGCGGGACAAAACGGCAAAGCCTCTTATGACCGCGTGGAAGCAGCCGGGGGAGAAGGTGAAAGACAATATCACCGTATACCGGCTCCCACCCGTTCTGCCGTTTTTCAACAAATGCCGGGCAATCAACCGGGTCAATCAGAAGAACATCGCGAAATTTGTGCGCGAAAAGATGAAGGAGCACGGCTTCGAGAAGCCCCTTCTCTGGGTCTATTCGCCCGTGACGGTCGACTGCGTCGATCTGATTCCGCATTCCGGCCTCGTCTACGACTGCGTCGACCGGCACTCGGCCTATGGCGGGCTCATGAACCCCGCGCTCGTCGACGAGATGGAGCTCGAGCTCGCGGCGAAGACCGATATGACGTTTGCAACGGCCAAGTCCCTTGCCGAGCGTCTGCAAAAGGCGCAGCCGGAGGCAAAATTCATCCCGAACGGGGCAAACTTCGAGCGCTTTTTTGAGGCCACGAAGCCGCAGCCGGTACCGGAGGATATGAAGGACATCCCGCACCCCATCTTTGGCTTCGTCGGTGCGCTGCAAACTTGCATTGAGTATGGCTATGTCGAGCAGGCGGCGAAAGCGCGGCCGGAGTGGCAGTTTGTCTGGATCGGAAATGAGAAGCCGGGGGTCGATCTGAGCGCCCTGCGGGCGATGCCGAACGTGCAGTTTCTCGGCGTGAAGCCGAACGCGGAGCTTCCAAAGTATCTTGCGCAGTTTGATGTGTGCCTGAACCTCTTTGACGCAGGGCCTCTGAGCAAAGACGTGAGCCCACTCAAATTCTACGAGTATCTGGCCACGGGAAAGCCGATTGTCTCCACGCGCCAGCCGGATCAGGTGTTGCAGTTTGCCGGGATCATCCACATCGCGGACGACGCGAAGAGCTTTGAGCAGGCCTGCGCCGCGGCTTTGGAAGATACCCAGCCGGAGCGCACAAACGCGCGCATCGAGGCAGGACGTAATAGCTCCTGGGACGCGCGCGTGAGCGAGATCTGCGCGGTGCTGCGGGAAAAGGGAATCCTGTAGCAATTTTTCGGGCAGGGACGATTGCATAACATCGACGTTCATTTTTCTTCGGAGGGGGCGATTGCGCACATCAACGCTCCTTCCTCTTCGTAGGGGGCGATGCCAACATCGACCCGGCGGTATAGACCGTTTTTTCGAAAATCCAATGCGAATTCGATGATTCCCAATGGGGCGATGTGGGCATCGCCCCCTACGCGTTGAAACGATTTTTCAAGGGCATAAAGGAAAAGGGGAGTGCCGGAAGCGGCACTCCCTTCTCTTATTTGCTGGCTGTCCGGCTGCATGCGGTGCAGCTCTCGGACGGCGGGATGCAGGTATCATTCTTTCCGGGGAAAAATGCGTCCATCGGGAAATCGATCTGGCTGAAGACCTCGCAGGGATTTTCGTCCGCCGCGCCGGAGACGTTCGGGCAGCTTTTGCTCGGGATGCAGTAATCGAAGCTCGGGATGAGCAGCTGTGTGCTGCGCTCGAGCCGCGCGATGGAGAACTGGCCGACGGTTACAAGCAGGCGCTTGCACTCGCCGCCGAGCACGAGCTCTTCTTCGAAGCAGTCGAGAATCCCCTGCGGAATCTGGGGGGTGTCGCTCGTGCAGCAGTTGCAGGCGCAGACCTCCTGTACGCGAGAGCCAAGAATCATCGGGTCGACGACCTCGACGATGGCCTCGGGGACGCTCGCTTCCTGTAAGCTCTTTTTGCACAGGCAGCTTTTGTAGCTGCGGCTGGAGTAGATTCTGGCGGTCGTCTCGCCGCCGAAGAGCACGAGGCGCTTGGAGAAGACGGCAAGGCCAGTGATGGTGCAGGGCCTTCCCGCCTGCATGACAGCGTCTGCGATGACGCGGTAGTAGTACGTGATATCGACGGTGTAGTACCCGGCAGAATAGGGGACGGGGTCCGTCTGGATGGCAACGTGCATGAGCTCGACAAAGCGCGCCTTCGCGCTCACGGCCTTGTCAAGCGTACACTGCGACTCGACGGTTAAGTACACGTGCAGATCTTCGATGCAGTCCTTGGCCAGACAGCTGTCGGTAATCTTATCGGTATGCACGCAGACCGCCTCACGGATGCCGCTTAAGTCGCAGGCCGGCGTGTTCCGGGTCGTATCAGACATACGGATAACCTCCTTATAAAAAGCTTTCACAACAGTTTATGCCGCGCAGGCAAAATGTGAAACAAGAAAGACGACTTTTCACGCGCTGTGATGGACAAACGCAAGAAGATATGGTAAAATAACTTCAATTTGACTGTAGGGAGTGCCGGGATGAAGACGGACATCATGGGAATCGCGTTTGACAATGTGACGATGCAGGAGGCCTTAGACAAGGCCTCGGCAATTTTGCGGGGAGATAAGACCTGTTACGCCGTCACGCCGAACGCAGAAATTGCGTATGAGGCGATGAAGGACGAGAGCCTGCGCGCGCTCATCAATGGGGCCGACCTCGTTCTGCCGGACGGCGCGGGCGTGGTGCTGGCGTCGAAACTCCTGAAAACGCCTTTAAAGCAGAAGGTCGCAGGCGTGGATTTCGCAGACGGACTCCTTGGGCTTCTCGCCGAAAGCGGCAGAAGCGTCTACCTTCTCGGAAGCAAGCCCGGCGTTGCCGAGCTCGCGGCGGAAAAAATGCGCGAAAAGCACCCGGGACTCATCATCTGTGGCATGCACGACGGCTATTTTAAAGATGAAGCGCCGGTTATCGAGGCGGTGAACGCGGCAAAGCCGGATGTTCTTTTCGTCTGCCTCGGCGCGCCGAAGCAGGAGCTTTTCATGAAGCGGCACCAGCAGGAACTTGCCTGTAAGCTCATGATCGGCCTTGGCGGTTCCCTCGATTCGTTCGCAGGAACGGTCAAACGTGCGCCAAAGTGGATGATCGCGGCCAATCTCGAGTGGCTGTACCGGCTCATCAAGGAGCCAAAGCGCTTCGGCCGGATGCTGCGGCTTCCCAAGTATCTGTGGGCGGTCGTTTGCAAAAGAATAAGAGGATAGGGAACATGGGAAAACTCATTGTATTTGAAGGAACCGACGGCACCGGAAAATCAACCCAGTACGCAAGAGCATGCGAGCGGCTGGAAGCGCAGAACGTGAGGTTTGAGAAAATCAAATTCCCGCAGTATGACGAGCCGTCCTCCGCGCTCATCAAGATGTATCTTGCGGGCGAGTTCGGAAGCGATCCGGAGAAAATTAACCCCTACGCCGCTTCGACATTTTACGCGGTCGACCGGTACGCCGGCTTTGCGCGCGGCTGGAAGGATTTTTATGACAAGGGCGGGCTCATCGTCTGCGACCGGTACACAACGTCCAACGCCGTCCATCAGGGCAGCAAGCTTCAAGGCGAAAAGCAGGCGGAATTTTTTACCTGGCTCTATGATCTGGAGTACGACAAGATGGGGCTTCCGAGGCCCGATTTGGTCCTCTGCCTCGATATGCCGACCGAGCTTGCGCATCTGCTGCGGGAAAAGCGCGATACGCAGGGCGTTGGCGACGCGGACATTCACGAGCACGCCGAGCAGTATCTGGCCCGGTGTCGCGAGACGGCGCGTCAGGCGGCGAAGCACTACGGCTGGACGCTCATTTCCTGCGTCAAGGACGGTCGTCTCCGCTCGATTGAGGACATTCACGAAGAAATTTACCGGCACATTGCGGCCTGTCTGGAGGAATAAAAATGGTTGTTATGATTTTGGGTTCCGGCTTTGAGCCGGTCGAAGCCATCGCGCCGTGCGACATTCTGCGCCGGGGCGGTGTGGAGGTTCAGCTTGCGGGCATCGGCGGCACGATGATCGAAGCGGGGCACGGTATTACCGTCAAGGCCGACTGCACCGTGGAGGAAGCCGACTTTGAACATGCCGAGATGGTCGTGCTTCCCGGAGGGCTCGGCGGCGTGCGGTCGATTCTCGGCTGTAAGGCGGCCATGGACGCTGTGCAAAAGGCGTATGACGATGGAAAACATGTCGCTGCCATCTGCGCGGGGCCGACCATTCTGGCCGCGCTCCATATTACGGATGGCAAGACCGCCACGTGCTATCCCGGCTGCGAGGTGCAGATGGGAAGCGCAAAGTGTGTGCCGCAGGATGTGGCGCGCGACGGGAAGGTCATTACCGGCAGAGCTGCGGGCGCTGCGCTCGATTTCGGTCTGGCACTTTTAAGCGCGCTCCGGGGCGAAGAGGCGGCAAAGAAAATCGCGGATGCAATCGTTTACAGCAGATAACAAAGGGAGGAACGTATGTCCGACCACGAAGAAAAAAACGTCAATCAGCCGGAGGACGAACAGTTTGACTTTTCGTCGATGTCCATCGATGAGCTGATTGCATCTACCAAGGAAGAAATTGCCCGCATCGACGAGATGATGGGTACGTCGCGTCTGCCTGACGCGGAGGAAGCGGCGGAAGAGCTGCCGCAGGAGGACGCGCCGGAGGCGGGCGAGGTGTCGCTGGACGATGGTGCGCAGAACCCGGAAGAGCCGAAGCAGCAAGAGCCCTTCGAGCCGAAGCTTCCGGAGGAGTATGCCGATCTGAGCTTAGATGCGGACGAAGAGCCGGTCGGGGACGACGAGGCGCAAAGGCCGCGTCTGGCGCCCGGGATCAAGGTACTTTTATACGTGTGCTGCGTGCTGGCTGCGTCCGTCTTGCTGGCGGTTGTCGGCTGGCGGCTGGCAGACGATGTGCTGGCGCTCACAAAGCCTGACGAAGAGATCACCATCACGGTTCCTGAAAACGCGACGGTTGCGGACGTGAGCCGGGAGCTTAAGGAGAAGGGCCTCATCGAGTACGAGTGGTTGTTCCGGTTCTACTGCCTGTATTCCCACGCCGAGCGGAAAATCCAGCCCGGCACGTATGAGCTCAACCATCTCTATGACTATCACGCGCTTGTCAACGGCATGACCCCGAGCACGGGCCTTCGCGCGACGACCGAGGTTACGATTCCCGAGGGCTACGAGTGCGAGGACATCTTTGCGCTTCTGGAGGAGGCCGGCGTGTCCACTGTGTCTGAGCTCGAGCAGGCAGCGGCAAGCTATGAGTTTGACTACAGCTTCCTGCAGGACCTTCCCTACGGCGATAAGAACCGCCTCGAGGGCTATCTTTTCCCGGATACGTATCAGTTCTATCTGAACGACAAACCGGAAAACGTCCTCGGCAAGTTCCTGCGGAACTTTGAAAGCAAGATCACGGACGAGATGTACGCCGCTGTGGACGAGTTGAACGACAGACTGGCCGCGCAGATGCGGGCGAATAATTTCACCAAGCAGGAGATCGAAAGCGCGAAGCTCTCGTTCCACGATGTGATCATCGTCGCGTCGCTGGTTGAAAAGGAGACGGCAAAAACGTCCGAGAGCGCGTCGATTGCCTCCGTCATCTACAACCGTCTTTGCAGCAAGCTCTATCCGTGCCTGCAGATCGACGCGACGATTCAGTACGCGCTGGACGAGCGCAAGGAAGTGCTCTCGAACGCCGACAAGGCGATCATCAGCCCGTACAACACCTACACGAACGCTGGCCTTCCCGCAGGACCCATTGCGAACCCCGGCATCAACTCTATCCGTGCGGCGCTGTATCCGGCGGAGACGGACTACTATTTCTACGCGCTTGGAAATGACGGCGTGCACAAGTTCTCGAAGACCTACTATGAGCACCAGGACTTCCTGGCAAGCCTGGAGGGTGATACCACAGACGAGGCGGCTCCCGATGAACAGGCGGACGCGGAAACCGGCGATGCCAGCGCGGACGCGGATGCAAATGGGGAAGCTTCCACGGACGGAGGGGACGCAAATGGCACGTAAAGTGGAGCTTCTCTGCCCGGCGGGCGATATGGAAAAGCTGCAAATGGCCGTTTTATACGGCGCGGACGCGGTGTATCTGGCGGGAACGAGCTTTGGTATGCGCTCGTTTACGGGAAACTTTACGCCCGAAGAGCTGCCGAAGGCTATCCAGTTTGCCCACGAACATGGCGTGCGCGTGCATGTCACGGTGAATACCATGCCGAGAAACGACGAGGCGGCCGCGCTTCCGGCGTGGCTCGAGCAGCTGGATGCGGCGGGCGCGGACGCGCTGATTCTCGCGGACCTCGGCGCGTTTGCGATGGCCGGGAAGTACGCCCCGCACTGCGAGCGGCACATTTCGACGCAGCAGTCGATTGCAAACTATGTCTGCGCGCAGAGTTGGTTCGACCTTGGCGCGCAGAGAGTCGTTCTGGCGCGGGAGCTGAGCCTGCCGGAGATTATCACGATCCGCGAAAAGGTTTCTCCCGAGCTGGAGCTCGAGACATTCTGCCACGGCGCGATGTGCGTGTCATATTCCGGCCGCTGCCTTCTTTCAAACTACATGACCGGCCGGGACTCCAACCGCGGCCAGTGCGCCCAGCCGTGCCGCTATCAGTATGCGCTGATGGAGGAAAAGCGCCCGGGGGAGTATTTCCCCGTCTTTGAAGACGAGAAGGGCACGTACATCATGAACTCGCGCGATATGTGCATGATCGACCATATGAAAGAGCTGGTAGACGCGGGCGTGGACTGCTTCAAGATTGAAGGCCGGGCGAAATCGGCGTACTATGCCGCGATTGTCACCGGCGCGTACCGCCATGTGCTGGATGATGTGCTGGCCGGGCGCAAAATTGATAAGATTTGGCACGACGAGGTCGAGCACGTCTCGCACCGGCACTACTCGACCGGCTTCTTCTTCGGTCAGCCCGGGCAGTACACCGAAAACTCGCGCTATATCCGCGATTGGCAGATCTGCGCGGTCGTGGAAAGCTGCGACGAGGACGGAAACGCGATCTTGAGCCTGCGCAATAAATTTTCGCAGGGCGACGAGGTCGAGCTCGTCGGCCCCGACTGCAAGCCGTTTTCGTGGACGGCGGGCGAGATGCGGGATATGGACGGCCTGCCGCTTGCGGAGCCCCGGACGCCGCAGATGCGTTTTCAGGCGAAGCTTCCGAAAAAGGTTCCCGCGATGAGCTTCGTGCGGCACGCGGTGGAGCTGTCCGGGAGATAGAATTTTCTGGATTTTTTCAAAAACGCTATTGACTTTACAGAGAATTGTGGTAGAATAACCGCAATATTGGTTTTTGCGATGACGAACCGAGCAGACAAAAGCGGCCAGAAGAGAGAAGGGGACGGTGGGAGCCCTTCGGCACGCAAGTCTTGCAGCCAGTTCCGAGCATCCGGAGGACGACTCCGGCGGGCGCTCCCGATACTGAGCAGCTAAGATGCGAAAGCTTTCGCAATTAGGGTGGTACCGCGATCAACCTCGCCCCTATCTTCAGGGGCGGGGTTTTGTTTTGTCCAACCTCCTGCCTTGGGGGATGCACCTTCCGCCCACGAAAAATGTTCTTTTCGCGTCGTAGGGGCCGATGCCCACACCGGCCCGCCCGGAAACAGAACTTTCGGGAAAGAATACCTTTGTTAAAAATTTAGTGAGAATAGAAGGAGTGTTTATCATGGCACACAAAGCTTACGGTCTCAACGAGCTTCGGGAGATGTATCTGAAGTTCTTTGAGTCGAAGGGTCATCTGCGTCTGCCGAGCTTCTCGCTCGTTCCGCAGAACGACAAATCCATTTTGCTCATCAACGCCGGCATGACGCCGATGAAGCCGTGGTTCACGGGCGAGGAAGAGCCCCCGCGCCACCGCGTGACGACCTGCCAGAAGTGCATCCGCACGGGCGATATTGAAAACGTCGGCCACACCGCGCGCCACGGCACGTATTTTGAAATGCTGGGCAACTTCTCGTTCGGCGACTATTTTAAGAAGGAAGCCATTCCCTGGGCGTGGGAATTCCTCACGAGCCCCGAGTGGGTCGGTCTCGAGCCCGACCGGCTCTATCCGTCCGTCTTTGCCGGAAATGAGACAACGCCTGCCGACGATGAGGCCTTTGCCATCTGGCGCGACGATATCGGCATTCCCGAAAACCGCATCTTCCGCTTCGGAAAAGAAGATAACTTCTGGGAGCATGGTTCCGGCCCGTGCGGCCCGTGCTCGGAAATTTACTACGACCGCGGCGAGCAGTACGGCTGCGGCAAGCCCGGCTGTACGGTCGGCTGCGACTGCGACCGCTATGTTGAGGTCTGGAACATCGTCTTCTCGCAGTTCAATAACGACGGCCACGGCCACTATGAAGAGCTCAAGCAGAAGAACATCGATACCGGCATGGGCCTCGAGCGCCTTGCCTGCGTGTGCCAGAATGTCGCGTCGCTGTTTGACGTCGATACGGTCATGAATATCACGAACAAGGTCTCCGAGCTCACGGGCGCACATTACGAAGAGTCCCAGAAAATGGACGTCTCGCTCCGCGTCATCACCGACCATATCCGCTCGTCAACGTTCATGATCTGCGACGGTATCCTGCCGTCCAACGAAGGACGCGGCTATGTCCTGCGCCGTCTTCTCAGAAGAGCTGCCCGGCACGGCAAGCTCCTCGGCGTGAACGAGCCGTTCCTCTATCAGATCGTCGACACCGTTGTCCATGAAAACGAGTGCCAGTACCCCGAGCTCCGGGAGAAGCAGGCCTATATCACGCGCGTGATTCGCACCGAGGAAGAGAACTTCGCCAAGACGATCGACGGCGGCATGAAGATCTTCTCCGAGATGCTGGAAAGCCACAAGCAGAAGCAGGAGACGATTTTCTCCGGCGCGGACGCGTTCAAGCTCTATGATACCTACGGCTTCCCGATCGACCTGACAAGCGAGATGGTCAAAGAAGTCGGATTGAGCGTTGACGAGGCGGCCTTCCAGCAGCTCATGCAGGAGCAGAAGGTGCGCGCAAGAGAGGCCAGAAAAGCGCTCGGCGACCTTGGCTGGGCCGGCGTGGAATTCGGCAAGGAAATTCCGGCCACCGAGTTTATCGGCTACACGAACATGGAAGCGGACGGCAAGATCGTCGCCATCGTCGCCGAAGACGAGCTGCGCGACGCGATCACCGCCGGTCAGGACGCGATTCTCGTTCTCGACCAGACCCCGTTCTATGCGGAGATGGGCGGCCAGATCGCCGATCAGGGCGTGATTTTCGCGGGCGACGCGAAGTTTGCCGTGTCGGATGTTCAGAAGAACAAGGGCGGCAAGTTCATGCACTACGGCAAGCTCGTCTCCGGCTCTCTTGCGGTCGGTGACGCAGTCACCGCGTCCATTGATACCGACCGCCGCAAGGCCATCATGCGCGCGCACTCGGCGACGCACCTTCTTGACTATGCGCTGCGCGTCGTGCTGGGCGACCACGCCCATCAGGCGGGCTCTCTCGTTGAGCCGGACCGCCTGCGCTACGACTTTACGCACTTCTCGGCCGTGACGGCGGAGGAGCTGGTGAAAATCAGCCGCCTTGTCAGTGAGCTGATTCTCGACGGCATGGACGTTGAAACGAAGGAAATGCCAATTAACGAGGCCAAGAAGCTCGGCGCGATCGCGCTCTTCGGCGAAAAGTACGGCGACGTTGTCCGCGTTGTCAACATGGGCGGCAAGTCCATCGAGCTCTGCGGCGGCACGCATGTCGATAACACCGCGAAGGTTGGCCCCTTCCGCATTGTGAGCGAATCGTCCGTTGCCTCCGGCGTGCGCCGCATTGAGGCCGTGACGGGTCTTGCGTTTATCAGCATGGTCGATGAAATGAACATGCGCATCATGAAGGCCGCGGAAGCGCTTAAGACGACGCCGGGCGAGCTCATTGCCAAGGCGCAGAGCAGCATGCAGGAGATGCGGAACCTGCAGCAGACGATCGAAAAGATGAAGGACAAGGTCTTCGCGGGCGATGTGGACAACCTGATGTTCTCGGCCAAGAAGGTGGGAGAGCTCAAGGTCGTCACGGCGGTACGGCAGGGCACGGACGCGAACGATCTTCGCAAGCTCGGCGACTTCCTGCGCGACAAGGACGCGTCCATCGTTGCGGTCCTCGGCACGGTCAACGGCGAAAAGGTGACGCTGCTTGCAGTCTGCGGCAAGAACGCAGTTGCCTCCGGCATCAAGGCCGGCGATATCATCAAGGCGATTGCTCCGATTGTCGGCGGCAAGGGCGGCGGCAAGCCGGATTCTGCGATGGGCGGCGGCACGGATGCGCTCAAGCTGGACGACGCGCTGGCAGCGGTTGACGATTTTGTTGCGGAACATCTGAAATAAGGAGGAAGTCATATGTCTGATTGCCTGTTTTGTAAGATCATCGCGGGAGAAATCCCGACCACGAAGGTCTATGAGGACGATAAGTGCCTCGCGTTTCTGGACATCGCGCCGCTGGCACCCAAGCATTTTCTCGTAATTCCGAAGCAGCATTTTGCCTCGGCTGCGGAGGTGACGGAAGAAAATGAGGCGCTGATTGGCCACATCTACACCGTCATCGCGAAGCTTGCGAAGGAGCAGGGCTTCGCAGATGGCTACCGCGTGGTCACGAACGTCGGCGAGCTCGCCGGACAGACCGTGCACCACATCCATTTCCACGTGCTCTCCGGCAAGCAGCTCGGAAGCTTCAATTGATTCTCCGGCAAAAGCTTCATAAGGATACAAAGGGCGGCGCATCAAACCTGGTGCGCCGCCTACCTTTTTGTTGGATTTTCAATGGAACATCACGCCAGAATCGGGTAGACTATGCCTAGAATGAACAGGAGGGAGTTCCATGAACGCAATCAAGAACATCGAAAAGGCGCAGGTCCTGACGCTCAAAGAGGAGGTTTCCTATCAGCCGGGGCAGGTCGTGAGCAAGACGCTTGCGCAGAATAACGCCCTGAGCGTGACGCTCTTTGCGTTTGACAAGGGCGAGGAAATCAGCACGCACGAATCGGGCGGCGACGCATTTGTCACATGCTTAGACGGCGTGGGCAGGATCACGATCGACGGAAAAGATTATGAGCTGCACGAGGGCGAGTCGATCGTCATGCCCGCGTGTCATCCGCATGCGGTATTTGGTCAGGAGCAGTTCAAAATGCTGCTGGTCGTCGTATTCTAAAACGTGCAAACGCAAAAAAGAGGCTGCAATCCGAGCTTGGGTTGCAGCCTCTTGCTTTGTCTATTTGGAAAGGCGGGACGCGGCAGTCTCGCGCGCCTGGCAGAGCGTCCAGCATTCAAAAAGGAGTTCCGCTGCCTCTCGCCGGGTGAGATTTTCAGCCGACGTTGTGACGGGGATGATAATCCCGGCCTCATTAAGAGCTGAGACGGAAGCCTGCGCCCAGACGGGGACGGCGCTGTCTTCTGCAAAGACGGCGGCCTCCTGCGGCTGCGGGAGCTGCAGAATATTCTGGAGCATCACGGCGGCCTCCGCGCGCGTGAGGTTCGACTCCGGCCGGAAGACCATGCCGCCGGGAGACGTCACGCCCGAGATCATCCCGCTTTTGAACGCCGAGACGATATAGGGCCGCATCCACGCGGGGGTCTGGTTTTCGTCGGCAAACCCGGAGGTCAGGCGCGCGCTTTCCGGCTCTGCGCCGAGAAGCTTCATGGCCATGACTAAGAATTCGCCGCGCGTGAGCGTACTCTCCGGCTCAAAGCAGAGATTTCCCGCAATGCGCTTTCCGGTGTAGACGCCTTTATCTTTGAGCCACATCGCCGTATACGCAAGCGAATCCCCGGAAAGGTCCTGATACATCGCGCGGTCGGTCGGCTTGACGATCTTGACGGTGACGGTTGCCGCGTTCGACACGTTTCCGGCGGAGTCCGTCGCAGTGTAGGTAAAAACGTCCTTGCCGACCTTGTTCTGCGCAGGCGTGTAGGTGAAGCTGCCGTCCGGCGAAAGCTCCACGGTGCCGCGCTTCGGCTCCTTCACGAGCTGATAGGTGAGCGTGTCGCCCTCGGGGTCGCGCGCGTCGAGCGCGCCGGTATTTGCGATATTTTTGTACGTCTCGAGCTTCACGTCCCAGCAGACGGGCGCTTCATTTTTGCCCGTGAGAATCGAAAGCGACAGCGCGCGAGAGGGAAGAACCTCGCCGTTTTCGATTGGAAAATAGACGAGCTCGCAGCCGGAATCCCGGTTTGCCGCGGGTTTCACGCGAAGCTGGCTGAGCATCGTCCGGTCAAGTACGTCTCCTGCACGAAGTGTCCGGCCGCCGAGCGTTAATTCTGCGTCAAGGCTCGACGGGACACTCGCGACATAAACGCCCTCAAGCGCCTCGCTCTCGGAAAAGACCTCCGCGCCCAGCGCCAGTCCATCCGGCGAGTCGACGCGAAGCTCCGCTGCAAAAGCAGTTGACGCAAACATGAAAAGAACCAGCATCAGGGCGACGAGTTTTCGCCCAAGGTGATAACGGTGTTTCAAAATGATAACCTCCTGCTTGTTTGATGACGCTGGTAGTGTTTGTTATTCTTTGCAAAATATGCAGAGGTTTTATTTTGCCGCCACGGACGGCAAAAACAAAAAGTACCCTTGGCAGGTACTGCCGGAAAAGCAAAAAAAGAGCCGGGCAGCTCTCACTGCCCAGCCTATGCTAATTGAGTTTTGGCCTGATATACATGGCGCTGATATCGGGCGCCGGCCGCATGTGGATACCGGAGACAATGCCCATGGCAAGAAACATCGTGACGATCGAGCTGCCGCCGTAGCTGAAAAACGGGAGCGTCAGACCGACAACGGGGAAAATGCCGAGGCACACGCCGACATTGATGATCGTCTGCGAGGCGAGCATACCCGCGATACCGACGCAGATGAGCCGGTTCATGTTGTTGCCGGAGCGGATGCCGACGTGGATGATACGGATAATAATGGCCGTCAGCAAAATCAGCACCGCGAGACAGCCCAAGAGTCCGAGCTCTTCGCCGATGGACGAGAAAATGAGGTCGTTGTGCTGCTCAGGCAGGGAGTTGCTCTGAATCATGCTGCCGTGATAGAGCCCTTGACCGGTAATACCGCCGTTCTGGAGCGCGCGGATGCTTCGGTTCATCTGGTAGCGCACGCCCTGCGCCTTGGGGTCGATGGTCTGGTCGAAAATGACGAGGATTCGGTTGCGCTGGTCGTCTCGCATGCGGCTCCAGAGGAACGGGGATGCGACCGCGACCGCGCCGAGACCGGCGAGGAACCACATGAAGTTCACGCCGCCGACATAGGCCATGATGATGAAAATGAAGACATAGCACAGCGCAACGCCGAGGTCGTCGGAGACAAGGATAATTTCGCCTGCCAGCAGCATCGTAATACCCGCGAGCTTCATGACGGTCAGAGGCGATGAAATTTTGTTTTCCTCGACGCTGATGACCTTGGCCAGAATCAGAATATAGAAGATCTTGCAGATCTCGGCGGGCTGGATGTTAAAGGGCAGGAACGGAAAATCAAGCCAGCTCTTGTTGCCGCCGCGCTCGGAGCCCCAGATCTTCAGCATGCCGATAAACAGCACGCTGAAAATCAGCAGCAGCTCTCGCCGCTCGGCGATGATATCGACGTCAATGAGCGTCAGGATGACGTAGACGATGATACCGAGAATGAGCGCGAGCGTCTGTGTGCGGATATACCGGGCGTTTCCGATATAATTTGTGGCGCTGGAGATGACCACGATGCCGAAGACCGTCGCTGTGACGCACAGCGCGAGAAGAACCATATCCGCTTTTCTGACAAACTCCCGGATGGCCCGGAAAATTTCACGCAATCGCGTCACCTCCCTGCAAAAAGCTACAAAATCGTTACAAGTCATTATAGCAAATTCTGCGCCGTCTGTAAACCGAAAGTTTTGGAGGGCGGAAAACAGCTTTTTCTTTGCAATTTTCAGGCGGGTATGGTAAGATAGGGTGCGAAAAACTGACAGATGAAATGAGATGCAGTTATGACCGTTATAACGAAGTCTCCCGAGCAGACGGAACTGCTTGGGAAAAAGCTTGCAGAGCTTCTGCGCCCCGGCGATGTGATCGCGTATTATGGCGATTTGGGTGCGGGGAAGACCGCCTTTACGCGCGGACTTGCGGCGGGGCTTGGCATTCGGGAAGCCGTGACGAGCCCGACGTACACGATTGTAAATGAATATCTTTCCGGCCGTATGCCGCTGTTCCATTTTGATATGTATAGGCTTTCCTCCAGCGAGGAGCTCTTTGACATCGGCTGGGAGGACTATCTCGCGCGCGGCGGCGTGTGCGCGGTGGAGTGGAGCGAGAATGTTGCCGACGCGCTCACGGACGCGATTTCCATCACGATCGAAAAGGACCTCGCGCAGCTCGATTGGCGCAAAATTACGATAGAAGGGGGCGCACGCTTTGAAGCTCTTGGCCTTTGAATCCTCGGCGAAAGCCGCGGGCGTAGCGGTACTGGACGACGGGCGGCTGCTTGCAGAATATTTTCAGAACTCCGGGCAGACGCACAGCCGGACGCTGATGCAGATGGCGGAGAACCTGCTCAAAACCTGCGACTTAGAGCCGCAGAACATTGACGCGTGCGCGGTGGCAGACGGCCCCGGCAGCTTTACGGGCGTGCGCATCGGTGTGGCGGCCGCGAAGGGCTTTAGCTGGGGGCGCGAGATTGCGTGCTACGGCGTGTCGACGTTAGAAGCGATGGCGCGCGGCGCGGCAATCACAGACGGCGTCTTCTGCTGCTGCATGGACGCAAGGCGGGCGCAGGTCTATAACGCGGTGTTTGAAAAAACCGGAAGCGAGCTTGTACGCTTGCGTGAAGATCGGGCGATTTCGCTGGATGATTTATGTGAAGATCTACAAAATATCGAAAAACCGATTTTTCTGGTTGGCGACGGCGCGGAGCTGTGCTATACTACTCTTTTGGAAAGACTACCTCAGCTGACGCTGCTGCCCGAGCACCTGCGCCAGCAGCGCGCATCCGGCGTGGCGCTTGCCGCGTGGGAGAAAATCGAACGGGGAGAGAACGGCGATGCCGCAAGCCTTGTGCCAAACTACCTCCGGCTGTCGCAGGCCGAACGCGCGCGATTGGAGAAAACAAAAACAGAATAACGGACGGAAAAGGAGAGTAACAGGATGAAGGAACACAATTTTGGCCCGCATGTCCACATTATGGATCATCCGCTGGTGGCGCACAAGCTCACCATCATGCGCGACAAGGACACCAGCGTCAAGGATTTCCGCGAGCTGGTCAGCGAGATCGGCATGCTCATCACCTACGAGGCAACCCGCGACCTGCCCATGACCACCAAGCACATCGAAACGCCGATCTGCGAGATGGACGCGCCGACGCTGGCGGGCAAGAAGTTTGCCGTCGTTCCCATCCTGCGCGCGGGCCTCGGCCTTGTCGACGGCGTTCTGCGCATGGTTCCCTCCGCGCGTGTCGGCCACATCGGCATGTTCCGCGACGAGGAGACCCTCATCCCGCACGTCTATTTCTGCAAAATGCCCAAGGATGTTGCTGAGCGCGACATCCTGATCGTCGACCCGATGCTCGCTACCGGCGGCTCGGCTGCCGCAGCCATCGACGAGATGAAAAAGCGCGGCTGCAAGCACATCAAGCTCATGGTTCTCGTCGCCGCTCCCGAAGGCATTGAATACCTCATCAAGAACCATCCGGACGTTGAGATCTACGCCGGCGCGCTCGACGATCACCTCAACGAGCACGGCTATATCGTACCGGGTCTGGGCGACGCAGGCGATCGGATCTTCGGAACGAAGTAACGCCGCCGGATCTTTTCGCCCAGGGCCGCGTTGGTTGGGCTCGACGTACACACGGTACGCCTTCGCCCACCCGCCTTGCCCTGAACGAAAATCTCTCGCCGGTTCACCGCCGGATCTTTTCCGGCAATGCCGCGTTAGAAAAGGTTCGACGTACAGCACGTACGCCTTCACCTTTTCACCTTGCCTTGCCGAAAAATCTCACGCCGGTGACGAAATTTGATACATGGAAAACCGGGTTGTGTCTGACAGCCCGGTTTTTTGAAAATCTCGATATTTCTTCGCAAAGACGGCGGTCACACCATAAGAACGTAAGATGGAGGAAACGTATGGACATTACGATCAGAAAAGCTCGAGAGACGGACATTCCGGCGATTGCGGGGATTTATGACCGGATTTTAGCGAAAGAAGAGGCCGGGCAGGCGACGATCGGCTGGGTGCGCGGCGTATATCCGACGGAAAGCTTTGCGCGAAAGGCGCTGGCGGCGGGGGATCTTTTCGTGCTGGAAGACGGGGGTAAAATCTGCGCGACGGCGCGCATCAATCAGGAGCAGGTGCCGGAGTATGCGGACGGCGACTGGCTCTATTCGGATGCGTCGGACGATGAGATCATGGTGCTGCACACGCTGGTGGTTGACCCGCAGATTGCAGGACACGGCTATGGGCGGGCGTTTGTCGCGTTTTACGAGCAGTACGCGAAGGAACATGGCTGCCCGTATCTTCGCATGGACACGAACGCCATCAACACCGCCGCGCGCAGGTTCTATGCCAAGCTCGGCTTCCGGGAATCGGGAATCGTGGACTGCACGTTCAACGGCATTCCGGGCGTCCGGCTGGTGTGCCTTGAAAAGAAGCTGGATTTTTGACATTTTCACCGAAAGAGCGAAGGAAAACACAGGTTGATTTTCCTGTGGATTTCTTGACTTTCCTGTGAAATTTGGATATAATTCAAATGTAAGATCGGCGACTGCGGGATTCTGCGGCTGCCTTGAGAAATACTGTCTGAAAGGAAGACTCTTATGATTTATACGGCTGAAGTACAGCATATGTGTCCGGTTGCCAAGGGCGCATATCATGGCCCCGCGCCCATTCCCGAGGAGGGCAAATGGGTTCAGGCAAAGGAAATCAAGGACATTTCCGGTTTCACCCACGGTGTGGGCTGGTGCGCGCCGCAGCAGGGCGCCTGCAAGCTGTCGCTCAACATCAAAGACGGCGTCATCGAGGAAGCTCTGGTCGAGACCATCGGCTGCTCCGGCATGACCCATTCCGCCGCGATGGCTTCCGAGATTCTCATCGGCAAGACCATCCTTGAGGCGCTCAACACCGACCTCGTCTGCGACGCGATCAACACCGCGATGCGCGAGCTCTTCCTGCAGATCGTCTATGGCCGCAGCCAGTCTGCGTTCTCCGAGGGCGGCCTCGCCGTCGGCGCTTCGATGGAAGACCTCGGCAAGGGCCTGAGAAGCCAGGTCGGCACGATGTTCGCCACCAAGTCCAAGGGTCCGCGCTATCTCGAGATGGCAGAGGGCTACTGCACGAAGCTCGCGCTCAACAAGGACGACGAGATCATCGGCTACGAATTCATCAACTTCGGCAAGATGATGGACTTTATCAAGGCCGGCATCGAGCCCGCTGAGGCGATGAAGAAGGCGCAGGGTCACTATGGCCAGTGGGATAACGCTGCCAAGTATATTGACCCCCGCAAGGACTAAGAGAGGGAGGACACGAAAATGGCATTGTTTGAGAGCTACGAAAGAAGAATCGACAAGATCAACGGCGTCCTCGCACAGTATGGCATCGGTTCGGTGGAAGAGTGCCGCGAGATGTGCAAGGCCAAGGGCTTTGATCCGTACGAGATCGTCAAGGGCATTCAGCCCATCTGCTTTGAAAACGCATGCTGGGCCTACACCGTAGGCGCGGCCATCGCAATGAAGAAGGGCGTCAAGACTGCGGCTGAGGCTGCTACCGCGATCGGCGAAGGCCTGCAGGCGTTCTGCATCGACGGCTCCGTCGCCGACGA
>ERZ773225.1338-NODE-1338-length-30458-cov-28.061047_pt1 | contig 30458 bp, 50 predicted proteins | sample MGYA00580993_ERZ773225 | MGnify/ENA primary metagenome ERZ773225 (study PRJEB29015, sample SAMEA2737748) | human gut metagenome | biome: human gut; feature: human-associated habitat; material: faeces | place: China | collected 2012 ...
CGCGGCCCTCGCCGCCTCGCTCGCGGCGCGAAGCGTCTCGTCGTCGTAGAGGTCGTTGACCTCACACTCCAACAGCGCGGCGATCGTCGGCAGCTTGTCCGCTGTCGGCATGGCCGCACCGCTCTCCCACCGGCTGACCGCCATCTTGGTCACGCCGAGCCGGCGGGCCAGTCCGTACTGGCTTACTCCGCGCGCCTCGCGCAGCTCCCGGATGCGGAATCTTGTCAAATCTTGTCACGTCCTTTCTCTTGATTTTGCGTGAAATTTGTGATATACAGTAAATTGTAAGTTTACTGCTTTGGGGATGGACCGCTATGGACCTTTTGAGCAAACCGGAGCGCGAGCTCTTAGAATGGCTCGGCAAGCAGGAAAAACCTGTAACCTTGGAACAGCTCGAACACGCTCCGTCGTATTCGGTGCGGCGACGGCAGAAGCTTGTGAAAGACGGCATGATCGATCTGCCGGATTCGGGCTTCCTTGACTCTGCGCCGCGCACCTATGCTATCTCTGACAAGGGGCGCGCTGCGCTGGAGGCCGCGAGGCTGACGCTGGGAAGTGACCGGCGCTCAAAGATCGCGCTCGCGATTTCGGCGCTCGCGCTCCTCGTTTCCTTCGTCGCTCTCGTCTCAGACTTCATCTGAAGAGCCGCCGATACTCTTTCCGGCGGCCGCGCTCGTCCTCGATCGCCAATGCAAGATCGCGCAGACACCGCGCATAGGTGGCGTCTTCCGTGTCTGCCCGCCCGCGAAGCGTCGGGACGGCGTTGTCTCCGTACACGGCGTCCGTAAGATCGATGACAATGCAGCGGATGCCGATCCTCTTCGTGAGCCATGCTTCGGTTTCTTCCCGATGCCCCGACATATCGTCGCCGGTGAAAAATACGAGCGTGTGCGGCTCTTCGGTGATTTCAAGACAATACATCATTCTTTCGCACCTCCTTTCCTTTCGTGTAAACCTTGCGTTTACCTTGTACGCCTATCTTAAATCCGTAATTACGGAATGTCAATAGTAAAAATGCGTAATTCTGTAATTTGTCCGTAATAACCAATTGCCTTTAAGGAGTTTCTCGTGTGGATAAAGAACGCTTTGTGCAAAATGTAAAAAAACTATGTTTAATGAAAAACATTAAGCCGACCAACGCTTGCAAAGAAAGCGGCGTAGGCAGCAGTTTTTTAAGTGACATTCAACGAGGGCAAACTCCGTCCGTCGCAAAGGTGCAGCTGCTCGCGCAGTATCTCGGCGTCACCACCTCCGACCTGCTCGGCGAGGCGCAGAAAAGCAGCCCGCCCTCGGAGGAGGACAGGCTGCTGGCGGGGTATGACGCGCTCAGCGCGCGGAATCGGGAAAAGCTGGAGGAATATCTGGACCTGCTGCTATCGTCTCAAGATAGGCCATGAGACGCCCACGGTTTTCCGGCGTCAGACGCCGGTATTTCTCGATGAGGCGTTGGTGTAATTCGGTCAAGTCCTGCGGCGCGCGGTGCTGATCTGACATGTCTATGTACCTCTCTTTGCTCGTATTTTAGACCGGCCAGATATTCCATTTTAGGGCGGCCCCGCCGCCCCTGCAACTGACGACGGGGCCTGCGCAGGCGAGCTGACACCTCCGGAGCACCTGCGTGTACTTTTACCATAGCACCTTTTTCGGCAAGATGCTGTCGAAAAAGGGAGAGAAATCGTTAAGTATCCGCGAACTTGCGGAAATAAATAAAAAATTGTGCCCGATTCGGGCACGAGGGAGGAAGCGCAAATGAAAAAGAGCAATTTCAGAAGTTTCCTGAGCGGAGTTGTCGTTACCCTTTTGATCGTGTGCCTTTTTGGCACGGCCATGGCAAAGACCGGTTCGCAGTCCGGCACCCTCACATTCCGCGACATTAAGGTCACTCTTGATGGCTCGCGGATTGCGCTGACAGATGCGACCGGCGCTGCAGTCGAGCCGTTTATCATTGACGGCACGACCTATCTTCCTGTCCGTGCGGTTGCGACTGCGCTCGGCCTGACGGTTGGTTGGGACAATGCCACCAACACCGTCGTGCTGACTTCTCCGGGCAAAACGCCCACGCAGCCCACAACGCCGGCACAGACCGGCGAGCCGACAATGGGGCAGAAAAACGCTTTGGCAAAGGCCAAGTCTTACTTAGACTACTCGGCATTTTCTTACAAGGGCTTGATCAAGCAACTCGAATATGAAAAGTTCTCGACTGCGGATGCCACTTATGCCGTGGACAACTGCGGTGCAGACTGGTTTGAGCAAGCTGCGAAGAAAGCCAAGTCCTATCTTAGTTTCACATCGTTCTCCCGCGATGGCTTGATCGAACAGCTCGAGTACGACGGCTTCACGCATGAGCAGGCCGTTTACGGCGTTGAGCAGAATGGATATTAAGTGACGTAAAAGGCCGCCGCCCGGCATGGCGGCGGTCGTTCCATTTTCGCGAAGGGAGGCGGCGCGATGAACTGCAAGGCCTGCGGCAGAGAGATCCCCGAAAACTCGATCTATTGCAACTGGTGCGGCGTCAAGCAGCTGCGCGAGCGCCGCGGCAGGGAAGAGGTCAAGGTGCCGACGCCCAAGCAGCTGCCCTCCGGCAGCTGGACGGTCTACCTCCGCGCGGAGGGCCAGAGCGTCACCGAGCCGACGCGCGAGCTGTGCCTCGCTCGCGCCCGCGCCCTTCGCGCGGGGTTCCTCGAGGCGCGGAAAGCAGCCGAGGCCGCGGGCCTGACGCTGGAGCAGGCGATCGACCATTTTGTTGACGTGAACAAAATCGCGCTCTCGCCCTCCACCATCCGCGGCTATGAAGCGGTCAAGCTCCACCGATTTCCGCACAAAATGCAGCAGCCGATCACCGATCTGACCGGATGGCAGGCGGCGGTCGACGCCGAGGCTCGGACGCTCGCGCCAAAGACCGTGCGCAATGCGTGGGGCCTTGTGGCGGAGGTCATGCGTGAGAACGACATCACGCCGCCGCGCGTCCGCCTGCCTCAGAAAAACGCACACACAGAGCTGCCGTGGCTGACCTACGACCAGATATTAGAGTTTGTCGATGCCGTCAAGGGCTCTCAGTTTGAGACGGGCGCATTGCTCGCGCTGCACAGCCTGCGCCGGTCGGAAATATTCGGCCTGACATGGGACCGCATCGACCTCAAGCAGAAGACGATCACCGTCTCCGGCTCGCGCGTGATGAACAGCTCAAATCAGTACGTTTACAAGAAGACCAATAAAAATGTGAGCTCACAGCGCACGATCCGCATTATGATCCCGGCGCTGTATGACCGGCTGAAAAAGCTGCACGACGAGGGCAAGCCGATTTTGGCCTGCACAGAAAACTCGCTGCGGGGCGGCATCAATACGATCTGCCGGAAAGCCGGACTGCCGGAATGCGGTGTGCATGGTCTGCGCCGCTCGTTCGCCTCGCTCGGGTTTCATGTGGGATTGACTGAGCTGGAGGTGCAGGAGATCGGCGGCTGGAACGATCACAACACAATCCACAAGTTCTACCTGCGCCTTGCGCAGGCGGACCGGCTGCATGCCGAGAATAAGATGAGCGAGTTCTATCGCGCCGGCAAACAGGGCAGGGGAGAGGAAAAATAGGAGTAATTTTACAGACGGATTTACAGATGCATAAAAAATATCCTTATAAATCAAGCGTTTTAACATCTTTGCCGTGGGTTCAAATCCCGCCACTCGGACCAAATAAAGGAAATCCCGCAAACCGTTGAGTTTGCGGGATTTCCTTTATTTTCAAGGGGTTTGCGCGTTTTTGGTCGTGTTCAAATCTGTGCATTATGCGCGTATTTGTGCGCTGCGCGCCAGATTTAAGACGCCATTTTACAGACGGATTTGCAGACACGGTCAGTCCTTGCCCTTAACGATGCCGCAGTAGTAGGCGGACATCTTGGGCTTGGGACCCGGGCCGTCCTCGTCAAGGAGGAAAGCGCGGGCGAGCTCCGCGAAGAACTCCGGCGTGGCGACGCCGAAGTGGGAGGCGACGCCGTAGTAGTCGGAGTACATCATGTTCACGGCGATCCACCAGCACCAGGGCGAGACCTCGTCGCGGCTCACGCCGAGGCTCTCGGCGAGCGAGGCGGTCTGCTCCATGCTCCAGTGCGCGCCGGTGCTGCCGTCCGTGTTGCGCATGTGCTGCGCCCACTGCTCGGCCTGCTCGCGGGTAAACTCGGCGCAGGTGCCCGCCTCCGCCGCCTTGAGCATGGTCAGACACTCCCACATCGCCATGATGCCCTGCGCGGAATTGGGCGAGGGCGGCGTCTGTGTCATGTAGCCTTGGATGCTGCGCTCGAGCTTTGGAATATAAGCCTTGAGCTGCTCATGCAGATTTTCCATCGTCAGCCTCCTCTCCGTCCGCGGACGCCTGCACGGCGTCCTTGACCTTTTTAAGCGCCGCGTCGCCGATCTGATTGCCGATGCTGCGGCCCGTGGGTGTCGAGACCATCGCGCCGAGCAGCATACCGATCAAGAGCTGCATCATAGCGCACCTCTCAGATCCGCTGGACGCGCAGCGCCACATTTTCGACCGACGCGGCGGCGCCGGTGAGCACCAGCGTCAGAGCGGAGCCCGCAGCGCAGCAGACCTGCCGCACGAGAGCCGTGATGTTGAGGTCAAGCGCATCGCTTGCGGCGGCGGCGGTCGCTGAAGCGGTCGCGCCGGGGATGGCCACGCCGTCCTTAAAGAGCGTGACGGTGACGGTACCGACTGCGGCGGGCGCGACGGTAAGCGAGGCGTCGACATCGTAGTAGCCTGCGCCGGTGATGTTGACGGCGTTGCCGTTGAGGCTGACGTCGCAGCCGTAGCGGCGGATGAGGCTGCCGAGCGGGATGACGCCGCCGACCGCGACCGCGGAGGGCGTCTGCATGGCAGCATAGAGAGCGGATTTACAGGACATTTCGGTGTCTCCTTTCACAAAATAAGATAGGCGGGGCATTTGCCCCGCCTGCTTCCCGGCCTGCAGGGCCTACCATATTCCCCGTGCGGGGAGCATGGTCTTAGAGGTTGGTGCTGCCGTTGCAGCCGCAGGACGCGGGGATGATCTGCCCCGCGCCGGTGGCGGCCACGCCGTAGAGGGTCGGCTTCGTCAGCATGCGGCACTCGATCGCGTCGAGGCGGCGGTTAAAGCCGCAGCAGCAATCGGAGATCTTCGCGGCCAGCGCGTCGGTCTGCTCCTTCGTGAAGATGCCGTTCTTGAGGCTCTGGTTCTCCATCTTGAGGTCAAAGATGGTCTCCTGCAGGCGCTGCTCGTAGATGCGGCTCGCCTGCGAGGTGATCGCCTCCGTGCTGGCGTTGATGGCCATGCGGGTGTCGTTGCTCTGCTGCTCAATGAGATACTGCGTGCGCGCCGCGTCGACGATCCCCTGCTTTTCGACCTGGCAGTTGCTCACGCGGTTGCAGCCGCCCTCCTGCGCGGGATAGGGGTTTCCGCTGCGATTCCAGCCCCAGCCGCCGCCGAGGTTGCCGCCGAAAATGGCGACGACCACGATGATGACGAAAAGGACTGCGATCCAGCTCATACCGGTGCTGCGATCTTCCATGTGTTCGTGCTCCTTTCGCAAAATATTTATTCCTACGGCTGCTTGAGCCGGGGGAATTTTGTGGACTGCCCCGTTTTGCCCTTTTGCGGGGCCTGTGAGGCGTTTTGCGCGCCGCCGAGTATTTTATTGGCGTCGGAGCGCAAAGCCTCGGGCGTCGTGCCGAGGAGGCCGCACAGGGCCTTTGCCTGCATCGTGCGCCCGTAGCGCGCATAGAGGCTGTTGGCGATGTTGGGGTCGATGCCGAGCCGGCGCGCCGTGCTCTGCACGCCCTCGAGCGTGTCAGCCGTCCCGCTGATCGCCTGCTCCGCTCTCGCCGCCGCGCCTTGCAGGTCGGCGCTGGGGAACATTCTCGCTGCTGCCGCTAAGAGTTGTTTGAGGTCCATTTTCCTTCAGCTCCTTTACCTGGGCCGAGAGGCCCTTGATAATCTCCGCCATGTCGCTCATGGCCGACTGCATCTCGCCCATTAGCTCCTCCTGCGTCTTGGGCGGAGTGATGACGCCCAGCTCGACAAGCTTGTCGTAGTACTCCTGCGTGGTGGCCTCCAGCTCGGCGTAGGCCGAGGCAGTCTTGCCGATGAGCTGCTGCCGGTTGCCGAAATAGTCCACCTGATAGATCTCGCTGCCGTCGACAGCGACCATCACGCAGCCGCTGCCGGAATAGCCCGCGATCGCAAATTGCTCCATGCGCTGCACCTCCTTTTGTTCTGCCTCTATCGTACCGCGGTTTTCGGCTTGCAAACTGCCCGCAAACTGCCCGCGTTCTGCCCTCATAAATTTTTCAAAAATCTTTGATTTCCCTCTTGACAATACGCTAATATTAGCGTATAATGAGCATGTAAACAAGAGAGGGGACCACCCCAGGAGGGAACGAAAATGATGATGAACGCCGAGATGATCAAGAACATTAAGAAGGTCGCCGAGGAAATGGGCCTGAGCTGGGATTACGAGTTTGTCGGCGTGCGCGTGCAGGAGCAGGATTTTGAGCTTGGCACGATCGAGCACCTCTCTCATGTCTGGGACAACGGCGACGATACCGGCGTCGAGCTTGACGGTATCTGCGTCTGCAGTCTTGACCGCCTGGGCGTCAACAATTATTTTGGCGATCACGTCGCGATCATCTGCGGCAACGAGGCCGAGTACGGCGAGGACGACGGCGAGCTTATCATCCGTGACGCCGAGGTCGTTAAGGTCATCTGCTAAGAGGAGGAGATAAGATGCGGAGGAAGTACAACGACTGCCAGCGTGAGGACGGGGACTGCACCGTCTGCTCGCTGGTCAATTACGGGCGAGACTGCCATAACCGCCCGATCACCAAGCTGGAGTGGTCCCGCCGCATGGCGGACATGACGCAGTCCGAGCTTGCCACGAAGTCCGGCGTCAACATCCGTCAGATCCAGCGCGTGGAGCTGGGCGAGGCAGAGGCGGGCAATCTGACCGCCAAAAACCTGCTTGCCATCGCCGACGCGCTCGGCGTGGATGCGCGGGAGCTGTTATGATCCGCAAATGTGTGATCTGCGGTGCGGAATTTGACACGCCGCCCAGCAACAATAAGCGCACCTGCTCACTGGCTTGCTCTGCCGCATGGCGCAGCAGGCAGCACAAGGGGCGGCACAACAAGTGGAGCGCCGCCGCCAAGCAAAACGCCGCTGCGGCAGCGGAAAGAACAGGCAATCTGGCCCACGGCACGGAGGCCGCACTCGCATTGCAGGAAGGCCAGCGTGGGCCGCAGAACCGCAACGCCAAAATCTGGCACCTGCGCTCGCCGGAAGGGGAGCCTGTCGTCGCGGTCAATCTGTTGGATTGGGCGAGAGAGCACGCCGCCGATGATTTCGGCGTGGAGCCGACCGACGAGAATGCCGCGAGGATCGCCGCCGGCTTCCGCCAGCTCAAGCGGTCGATGGAGGGAAAGCTGCGCCGGAAAAGCGGAGCCCCGTACACCGTATCGACCTATAAAGGCTGGACGCTTGCGGCTGTGGAAGCGAAAAACAAGAGCGCCGACTAATCGTCGGCGCTCTCGTTTTGTCCGTCTGCGATTTTGTGGTAGGCGCGGCGGCGCAGCTTGGCGAGGCCGTCCACGCTGAGGTGGAGCAGCTCCGCCGCCTGCACGCAGGACCGCCCGCGCACATCGCACTCGATGAGGCTTGCGGCCTCGTCGGGCGGCAGATCGAAGGAGCGTATGTAGGCAATGGCCCTGCGCGGAGCCATCGCGGAAAGTTGAGCGCGGATCTCTCTGTGCTGTGTGTCCATAGAGGCACCACGGCTTGCAGGCGCCCACGCGAGGGGAAGTGTTGCAGACTTCCCGCCGGTTTTCCTTTCCGTGCCCGAATCGGGCACAAATCATTTTAGGGCCTTGAGGATGTACGCGGCGAGATACTCGCTCCACGCCCTTTGCGTCGCGGGGCCAAAGGAACCGTCCACGTCCAGCTCGTACCCGCAGGCATTGAGAAATTCTTGCAGCTTCCCGACCGCCGCGCCCTTGTCGCCGCGCGTGAGCACGGTCTTGTCCGAGGGATATTTCGGTATGCCGAAGCCGCGAATGTACCGCCCGTTGACAGGAATAACGCGGTACGCGCACTTGTGCTCCTTGCCCTTGTTGCCCTCGAACACCGTGAAGCTCTGCCCGTCGCAGGCGGTCACGATGCCCGTGTGGTTGGGCGCGCCGGTGCAGTCCGTGAGGGCGTAGTCCTTGCGGTCGTTCCAGCAGTAGAAGACCTGCTCGCCGATTTGGGGAACGTGCGCGTCGCCCTCAATCCATTGGCCGCGCGCCTGATACCAGCGCATTTGCTCGCCGCAGCTGCACTCGATGGGGAGCACCTCTGTCAGGCCGCAGAGGATCGCCGCCGCGGACACCATCGCCGCGCAGTAGTCGTCCGAATAGGTGAGCTTGTAGCCGCGCGGATGGGGCAGGAAGCTGTTGTAGGCGTCCACAATGCGCTTATGCACCGCGTCGCCGCGCACAGCGCCCTCCCACGCGGTCAAGGTCTCAAGAAACCTCTTCATTTTTGCGCTTCTCGGTCTGTGTGCCGAAGTAGAAGGCGATGATGGTCGTGAAGATCGTCAGAAACTCTGTCCCGCTGATGCTGCCGCGCAGGGCGAGCACCGAGAAAACCGCCGTGAGCACGATGGTCACGATGCTCTTGACTGTGAGAAGATTGGCAATTCGATTTTGCATTTTTGCCTCCTTTACAAAAACCGCACGGCGTAGAACTGCCGCGTCTGTGTGTTGATCCTGTTGCACGCGCCGTGGATGGCGGCGACGTGCCCGCCGTCGAGCATAATGGCGCGGGTGAGCTTGAGCTTGTCGCGCACGAAGGCGTTTACCTGCTGCGCCGTCATGTTCTTGCAGTACACGCCGTAGAGCATCCCGCCCTTATAGCCGAGGACGGTGTGGTTGGTCTTGCGCAGCACGTCGCTAAACGCCCCCGTGAAGCCCTCTGCGGCATGGTTATAATTGCCGAGCAATCCCATACCCCCGACCGCCCACACGACGGCACCCAGCTCCGCCGCCGAGGCCACGCGGGCGATGCGCACCACGCCGTCCGTGGTCTTGTAGAGCACGCTCTCGGGGCGGGGATAGTGACAGCTCATACCGCGCACGACCTTGCCGCCGCGCACCAGAATGGAGCAAGGTTGTCCCTGCCAGCTAAAGCTCCCCGAGATGGCGTTCTTCGGCAGCGGCCCGCTCATGTTGACGGGCTCGATGTCCCGCGCGAGGATGCAGGGCTGGCCGTACAGCTCGACGTTAAGGGGCCAGCAGTCCGCGCCGAGCTTCGCCGCGATGTCGCTCAGGGTCTGGTTTCCGATCCAGCCGTTGTCCAGCGCCCCAACGAAGCGCTGGATGGCCTTTATCATGCGGATTTCCTCCGAGGTAGCGCCCTTGACGTCTTTCATGACATCACCTCCCACTCGTCGATCTCCGACTTGATGCGGTCGATAAAGCTGTTTCCGCCGAGGGCCTTGTACCCGCGGTAGAGATAGAGAAAATCCTCCAGCTCGTACTGCCGGATGGTGTGGTCCTCCCTGTGGCGGTAGTAGGTGTGCAGCATATCGTGCCGGAGCTGGCATTTGAGCGCGTCGGTCAGCTTGTCCAGCCCGAGCAGCTTGTTGCGCAGCGGCTTGATGAGCATGGCGACCGCCGCGAGGATGACCATGATCTCCGAGCAGGTCGATGCAACGGTCGATAGGTTCATAGGCATTTTCTCTCTTTCCGGCGGCGCGAAAAAAGCCGCCTTGTCGTGCTTGACAAAGCGGCGGACGCGGTGCTATACTAAGGCCAGTAAGAGCGGCGCACGGGCGAGGTGCTTGTCGCTCCCCCTAATCGATTTAAGGTCGAAAGGAAAGCCGCTGCCTCTCAGGTGGCGGTTATTTCTTTAGGTCGATGCCTAACTTGATCGCCGCAATCACAAGCATAAGTAACGCAATGGTCGCTTCTGTGCTCATGCGGTCACCCCCTTTCGGGGGAACAACCTGTTTCACGCTCTTACCGGCCCGCTCATTCTACCACGCGCGCCGCGCTTTGTCAATTTGCCGCCCACCCGGGCGGCTTTTTTACTTGTTCAGCTCCGCGAGCTTTTCCGCGATGTCCTCGGGGATGGTGCAGGTCGTCATCTTGACGCAGTAGCCGTCCTCGTCGTAGGTGAGCTTGTAGCAGGGGGCGACATAGATCTCCGTGCCAGCGCGGGAAAGGTCGCGCGCCATGACGGGCTGCACGATGCTGTTCTTGACACCCGAGTTTTCGCTCAGGCCCGCGGGGGTATCGGTGACCTCGATGAACTTGCCGTCGGAGGCGATACGAGTAGTAGTCATAGTTTTGTTCTCCTTTTCTTTGTTCAAAATTTATTTATCATCAGCGTATTTCTCGCCGGTGATCTCCTCATAGTCCTGCGCGCTGAGGATGCCCTTTTTCACGGCGTTGCGCACCATGCCGGCGGTCCACAGACCTTGCGCGTACCATCTTGCGATTTTCTCTTTCATGTCAGCCCTCCATCAGCGTGTCGGTCATCATGGCCGTGTAGGTCGCCTGCGCGTCGAGACGGTCGCTTGCCGCCTCCAGCGCGGCGACTCGCTCCTCGGTGGTGGGCTCCGGCTCGACAGGCTTGGGTAGGCTCGCCCTATAAGCGTCCAGCGCCTCTTGGTTGCCGGTCATGGCGGTCACGGTGCTGCCGTCCAGCTCCAGCTTGACAAAACCCATAAAATTGTAAAACACGGAGGTATCAAGAGCATCGGGCACAATCGCATATTCCGCGGGCGGTGCCCCGTGCCAGCTCTGCAGTGGCGGACGACCGCCGTTTTCGTTGGCGTTAATTTGGATGATGTTCATAACGTTCCTCCTTTAGCCAATGGCAAAGTAAAAATACGGTGTTCCACGGCGGTTGAGCTGAAGATAAGCATCCCCGGTGCTGTCGCCATACCACGAAACGGTGCTGCCGTCCCACGCGACGGCGACATTGCCATCAGAACCACCGGTGGGACTAGTGTTACTTTTCGTCATGCCGCGCACGAGGAACAGTCGATAGGATTCTTGGTTCGGAGAAACCACCAAAAACTCAGGAGGGAACGAGAACGTCAGGCTGTTGGGGTTGCTCGACCCATACGTCCCTGTGCCGGTGTACGAGCCCGTGGCGATGCGCACCTTGTCGCCGAGCTGACCTAATGGATTGTAAGTATATCCATCACTCACGGCAGGCGGATAAGCGTCAGGAGATGGACTATTAACATAGCCAAATAAAGTTCTTCGGTACAAAGCATCTACTATTCTATAGGTTAATCTATATGTATCCCCGCTGACGAACGTAACACCATCTGAAAACCTAACGGGTTGTACTTCGGCGTCGGCGTATGAAAAACTACTCAATTGGACATATTTGTTGTCAAGCTGCAAAGAACCTGCGGAATTGTATGTCGGATATATCTGAGTAATGGGTTCGGCGAGAGATATATTCCCGTCGCTATCTAAAATGATATCATCTGAATACCTAACATATGTTCTGTTTGTGTTGCCGCTTTTTACTAATATCTGACTGTAAGTGGAATTAGATTTGACTACTTCCCAATTCCACTGTTCTTTTGCCCATATATACTCGTTCCCCAGCCCTCTTTGGAACCGGGACAAAAGGTGAAGTGCGTCGTCTGGCACGGCGTCGGTGCCCAGCCCAAACGCCGACGCGGTGGTGTCCTGGAGCAAACTCGCCTTGTTCAGCGGCGTGCCCTCCTGCGTGGGCTGGTCGGCGCGCGTGAGGTCGTAGGTGTTGGCTTGCCCCGCGACCGGCTCCAGCTTGACGCGCCCGGGGTACAAAGATACTCTGTCCTGCATATTGTCTCCTTTCAGGCCTCTCCGGCGTACAGCTCGCCGGAGATGTACCATGATTTTGTGATGTTGGTAATGAGCGCGTCGAGGTCGAGCAAAATCTGCTCAATGTTGTTGGCCTTGACGTAGTTCAGCCCCGCCATGCTCGCCGGAGCATTCGGCGTGGACTGCATGACCGCGATCTGCCCGCGCAGCGTGACGATGTTCTGCCGGTACGCCTCCATCTGCGAGGCGGTCGGCGCGTCGGTCGTCAGCCAGTCCTTTTTGACCGTCACGGGGCAGGCATAGCCGAGCGCCGTGAAGCGGCCCGCGATGTACTCCACCGCCGCGCCCACGCGGTTGAGGTCGGAGGCGTTGTAAAAGCCCTTGTCGGTCTGATTCGCCACGTCCGCGCGCGTGCGGTCGGTGATGAGGCTCAGCAGGCCGTAGTAGAGCGTGAGCGTGTAGTTGGTGCTGACGCCTGCCGCGGTGACGGCGGTGAGGGCGACGGCGTAGGTGTCGTCCGCCGCCCGCTCGACCGTAGCCGTCCACGCGCCTTCAATGAGCGTCCAGGTGTAGGCCGTGCCGTTGACCGTGCCGCTCACATAGATGATCTCGCTCGGCAGCGAGACGCTCAGAACCTGCGCGCTCATTCGATCTCCACCGCGATGACCATCGTCGCGCCCGCGTCGACCGGGTTCGGCGTGATGGTCGCCGACTTGATGACCGGCACCGAGGTGTCGAGCGTCACATTGCGCGTGACCGTAGAGACCTTGCCTGCCGCGTCGGTCGCCGTAATGACGATGGTATTCGCGCCCTCCGCCAGCGTGACGGCCTTGCTGAACGCGCCGCCCGCGCCGACCGTGACGCCGCCCTGATCCGCGCCGTTGAGCGTGATCTTGATCTCCACGGGCGAGGAGGTCGCGTCGTTGGTGATACCGGCCACCGTGAGAGCCGCTGTGTTAGTGATAAGATTATCCGTGGGCGCGGTGACGTTGAGCGTCGGGGGCACGGTGTCGACCGTGTAGGTGGTGGATTTCTGCGCCGCCGCGTTGCCGTCGTGGTCCTTGCAGTCGATGGTGACGGTGTGGCTGCCGTCGTCGAGGGCCGAGGCGGGCGTGTAGGTCACCTGATAGCCGTTGGCGATGGACGTGCTCGCGAGGGCCGAGGATGCAACCGCCGCGCCGTCCTGTTTGACCACGAGCGTCGAGAGATCGACGCCGGAGCCGTCCGTCTCGTCCGTGACCGTGAACACGACCGGCTGCTTGCTGTTGCTGACATACGCCCCGGAGGACGGCGAGAGGATGGTGATGACCGGCGCGACCTTCTCCTTGACGTAGAGCTTTAATCCGGCAAGCGTCGAGGCGTCTGCCGACCCGACAGTGCCCGCGTCGTTGGTCGCCTTGATTTGCACGTTGTAGTAGCCGCCGGACTGGTTGTAGGATGTTTTGCCCGGCGCGGTGATGGTGGCCTCGTACTTGCCCGTCGCGCTGTTGAGCGCAAGGGTGTAGCTCTGGCCGTTGATGATCGCTTGGACTGTTTTGATCGCCATAGTTTAGACCTCCCCAGCGAATATCTCGCCGCTGTAGTATTTTGTCGGTTCGAGGTAAACGGTCTCCTCCGTCACGGTGACGGTAAGCCGGGTTTTGGTGTTGATGTCGGCGGGATTTGGAGCAAACGCCGCGGCAAGGATCTTCGGAATCAATATCGGATAAGTCTCGCTCATGCGCTTTCCTCCTTGTCCCAGTACACCACCACACAGCCGCTTGCGCCTGCCGCACCCGGCGCGCCGGGTCCCGGATATACGTCAATAACTGTGTAGCTGCCAATGGGATTCCCGTCAAGGTCGTAATTGGTCTCCCTGTGCTTTTCTCCCTTGTTGCCGCCTCTGCCGCCCTTGCCGCCGTCGCCTGTGCCCGATTTGGGCACGGCCACGCCTGTGCGGGCGAAGCTGTCGCCGCTTTGGATGTCGGTGAAGCCGTTCGGGTAGCGCTGCCCGTTGGCGGAGGAGTAGACGCCGAAGGTGGAAGCCTCGCCGATGGTGATGGCAAAGGTCTGCTGCTCGTTGATCTGAATGGTGTCCGCCCAAACAAGGCCGCCGAGACCGTCCGTGCCGTCCGCGCCAGCCGCATCGAAGTCGCCGTCCGCGCCAGCCGTGCCGTCTCCGCCGTGTCCGACGCAGATGACGCGCAGCCGCGTTTTGCCCGCCGGGGCCGTCCACGATCCGCTCTCGGTAAAGACCGCGCGCTCGGTGTAGAGATACGAGCCGTCCGCCTGCAATAGCTTGCTCTGGCAGCCCTGCAGCACGCCGTCCGAGAATTGAAACGTCTGGTAGATGCGCCGCGCCGTGGTCGCGCTGCTCTCGTCGAGCCACACGGTGTCCACGTCGCCGATCTCACTTGCGGGGTCGCCGCGCCCGGTCAGCTCCAGCTGGTTGCCGCCGTAGCACGAGAGGATCAGCCGCCCCGCCGTGAGCGCCTGCGCCTGCGTGTGCAGAAACGGGTTCTCGATGGTCACGGTCTTTTCGCTGCTCGTGGAGTTGCCCGACACCACATATTCCGTCCCGTCCGAGAGGTGGAAAATGAGCGACGCGAGGGACTGGTTGGCCTTCATGGTCGGGTAGTTGACGAGGTTCTCCAGCGTGATCTTGCTGCCCTGGTTCCACAGCGGTTCCACCGCGAGCTTGCCCGTTTCCGCGTCTGCGCGCGGCCATGTGCCGGTCGCCATGCAGGCCCATCGCAGGATGTCGCCGCACTTCTTCCCACTCACCGCGGCGCGGCTCGAGGCCGTGACCGCGAGGTCGGCATAGTCCGCGTCCACCGTGTAGCGGCTTGCAAAATTGGTGCCGAGCTGAGAAACGAGTGAGGCAATCCAGCCGGAGAGCGTGATGGGCAGCACCGTCGGCGCGAGGTACGCGCGGTCGGCCAGCAGCCCGATGATATCCACAAGGTCCCACTGCATTGTCAGGCCGTTGTCGCCGGTCTTCCATCCGTCGGAGTATTGGTAGAAGACGCCCACGCGCTTATATTCCACGCTGCCGTCCGCAAGCCGCACGCCGATGTAGGTCTCCACGCCCTGCCGCTCCTCGATGCTCTGGAACAGACCGGACTTGCTCCGCGGCTCGAAGCGCCGCGAGAGGTTGTCCATCTTGAGCGTGCAGGTGCCGTAGGGCAGCGACAGGCAGCTCACGTCGCCCTGCTGCTTGCAGTCGAACGCCGCCACGATGTCCTCCGTCCACTCCTCGTACACGCCCGGCAGGATCTCCACCACGCGCATCCGGCGCGAGGGAAGGCTCCATTTGGTGACAGTCACGCGGATGGTGTCGGGCGTCTGCACGGTGAAGCCCTCAAAGGCGACCGCGCTCGCCGTGTTGCCGGTGACGGTCTTGGTAAAAAAGGTCTGCCCGGCGCTCAGGACCTCCACCGTGAAGTCCTCGGCCACACCCTCGAGCTCGTCGGTCGGGAAATAGACCGAGAATGCCTGCAGCACGCTGACGTCGGAAAACGTGATCGCCGCCCAGGCGGGGGCAGCGAAGCTGCCGTCCGCGCCGGAGAGCTGCGCGTCCGCGACGCCCATGTGCTCGCTCACCTGATAGTCGTCCGGGAAGATGTCGAAGGAGCCGTCCAGCAGCCAGCGGTCCTGCTCCAGCGTCGCGTAGCGGGCCGTTGTGAAGCGGTAGTCGTAGAGTTCCGCGGTCTTCGCCCAGGGCGCGAGGCTGTCCGCGCTGCCGCCGGTGAGCTGCATGTCCGGGTCGATGATGTGGATCACGGCCTTGAGCAGCACGCGCCGCGTGTCGCCGGTGATGGCGGCGAGATACGCCGCCGAGGACTCAATCATGCGGCCTCACCTCCCGCAGCGTGAAGCCTACGTTGTGCCAGCGCGGCACGCCGTGAGAGGTAAATGCGAAGGTCGGGTCGGTCAGACTCTCGACGAGCACCTCCGCGCTGACGAGCTCGTCTCCGTTGTCGGGCAGGAAGGCTGCCGTGAACGGCGTGCCGGCGCGGAGGACCGCGAGCGCCGCGCGGCAGGTCGTGTCGTCGATGTAGTCGGCGCTGTAGGTGATGCGCCAGACCTTGCCGCGCTCTTCGCTCACGACGCGGCCGGAGATCATCTCGACCTGCCGGCTGAGCGTCGCCGGATGCGCGCTGTAGCGGTCGCCGGAGACGTAGGGCAGCGCCACGCCGTCCAGGATGAGCTGTGTCGTCCGTACTTTCTTCATGCAGTCTCACCTACCTCCGGCGTCGAGCGGTTCACGGTGCGCAGGTCCTCGATCGTCTCGCGGTAGAACTCCTTTCCGTTGACATTCATGGTGCTCACGACGGTGACCTTCATGTCGCGATTCATCGCCGCCATCGCATTGACCGCCTGCGCGAGCGAGGCGCGGAAGTCCTGAGCGGTCATGGTGCGGCCGGTGCCGCCGTAGCGCTCGAGGGCGTTGTAGGCGTCCGCCTCGCCGCTCGTGAGCACGCGCTCGCCGCGGTGCAGCTCGGCGACGTAACCGTCGTAGGGCACGCGGTAAAGGCCCTCGGCATGGCTGCCGTCGATCTTGTAGCTGTCGAGCAGCGCCTGGTAGTCGCTCGCAGGCGTGCTTTCCGCCGCCGTGAACTCCTTCCATTCCTTGCTGTTGGAAATGCGGTCGTTGAGATCCTTGAGCCAGTTGATGGCCGTCTGGATCTTCTCGATCAGCCACGCGACCGCGTCCGCCGCCGCGTAGACGCCCTCGGCAAAGACGTCCTTCAAGCCCGCTGCGACCGGCGCGAGCGTTTCGCCGAGCTGCCCCATCGCCTCGTCGAGCTTCAACTGGGACTCGTTGTAGGCCACGATGTCCTCGTTGACGTCGCGCCATTCCTTGGCATACGCCGGGAGATTCTGTGATGTAAACTGATCGATAACCAGCTGCTGAATCTCTGCTTGACTTGTTGCAGCAGCAAGCTTTTCGTTAAATTCGTCCTCGCTTACGCCCGCCCAGTTGAGCGCGTCGGCAAAGACGCCCGTGACTTTAGCTGTTTGAATCGTCTCGTTGATTGCCTCAGAGAGGCTATCAATCGGGACAGAATCGCCATAGGTACCCCACGCGCCGATCGCTGCGTCGAGCATGGTGTTGAGGTCGTCCTGCGCCAGCCCGATCGCCTGCAGGTTGGCGATCGTCGTCGCCGTCTGTTGGTGATCTCCCAAGACGCCGTAGAGATACTCGTAGGACTCTGCCGTCTGCTCGGCTGTGTAGCCCGCCGCCTGCGAGCTGGCCTCCAGCGTGCCCATGATCTTGCGGTATTCCTCGGTTTCGTCCACGATGCCGATGATGGCGTCGCTCGCCGCCTTGAGTCCCGCGACGACCGCGCCGCCGACGAGCATTTTCTTGAGGCTGCCGAGCTGCCCGATCAGGTTGCCGATGCCGCCCTTGCCGCCGCCTGCGCCGTTGAAGTCGTCGGTGGCCTTTGCCGCGTCCTTGACCTGCTTGCCGTACTCGTCGATGCTCTTGGCGCACTTGTCGGCGCTCGTGCGGGCCTCGTCGAGGTAGCGCTCGTTGGAGCTCAGCTCGTCGTTGAGGTCAATGAGGTCGGTTTCCGCCTTTTCCAGCTGCCGCTTGAAGCGCATGACGGCCTCGTCGTTTTCGCCATAGGCTTCGCCGCAGTCCTCAATGGCGGTCTGCAGCTTGGCGATCTTGTCGATCTGCTTCTGCTGCGCCTCGCGCAGCAGATCGTTTTTTGTGGTCAGAGCCTCGATGCTGTTCGCCTGCCCGCGGAATTCCGCGTCGGCACGCTTCATCTTGTCGCTCAGAAGCCCGATCTCCTGGTTGACCTTGCCGAGCTCCTTTTTGTATTCCTTCTCGCCCTCCAGCGTCAGCCGCGTGGCGATGGTGCGTGTGGCCACTTACTCCCAGCTCCTTTCCCGGGGGACTCTGCGCGCCTCCAGCGCGAGGAGATCAACGAGCTCTCCCGGCGTCAGGATCATCGTCTCGCGCAGGCTCAGATGCAATCGCTGCGTGCCCGCCTGGCGCAGCAGCAGCGCTAAATTCTCGTTTTTTTTTGAAGCTCCTGCAAAATGAGGTCAACTTCCTCTTCCTCGTCGTCCTCGTCGCGCTCGCGCCGGAAGGCCTGCTCATAGGCCGCGCCGAGCGCGCGCTTCGCGTCCAGCGCGTCGAACGGGGCCATATTCGCGCGGAAATAGCTCTCCGGCACGATGGGCCGCCGATCAAGCCCTTCCCAGCGCCGCACGAGCTCGCCCTGCTCGCTCAGCTTCCACAAAAGCCAGCACAGCGCGTCGAAGCTCGCCTTGTCGCTGCCGAGGTAAAGGTCGGGGATATCCTTTTCCGTGCCGAAGCGGTCATAGATGTCCGTGAGCGCCGCGGCGTTCAGGCACAGCGTGAAGGTGTGCCCCTTGAGTTTCCATTCGGTTTTTCGCATATTTGTCTCCTATGCCGGAAACGGGCGGAGAAAGGTCCCCGCCCGTTTGTTTCAGCTCGCGCTTTCTGTGAATTTGCTGTCGATCCAGGCCTGCGCCGCGGCCTCGGTGTCGAGGGCCTTGGACTCGATCTTGCTCTTGCGGCAGGCAGGCACCGTGCCGTGGAAGCTCAGGTCGTCGCCCGTCAGCTGGATCGATGTGCCCTTGGTGTTGTAGGTCACGCCCTGCCGCACGGCCTGCACCTTGGGATAGAAAATGCCCTTGTAGAACACCTTGCCCTTGTACTTTCGCTTCGAGATCAATCCGAGGCCGCCCTGCGGGGACTCGTCGTCGAAGCTGTAGCTCAGATCGCCGTCCGAGCTCAGATTGGAGCCGAACACCGCGGCTGCAACCGCGTTTTCCAGCTCCGTCACGGAGGTGGAAACGTCGTAATCCGCGACCTCGTCCACACGGTCCTCGACCGCGTTGTCGCCGCTGATCTCCGCCGACTGCACGTTCACCGTGTCCGCCACGGTGATGAGCGAGCCAAGGTGGACCTTCGTGCCGTATTTCGGCAGCTTCGCCGCGTTCGTGTCGGGGTCGGTCTCCGCGAACGGCGCGAAATAGAGATAGGATGCGCCATATTTTGCCATTGTGTGCCCTCCTTACAGGTCTTTTGATTTGAGCCAGTCGTCATAGACGCTGAACTCCGCCGCGGTCACGGCGTCGGCGCACTCGGCGTTCGCCTGCGCCATCCATTGCTTGCCGGGGATGTTGCGCCGCGGCGCGCCGAACTCCTGAATGAAACCGACGTCATTGTTGGTCGAGCGGCGGCGTGCGCCTTTTTTGCGCGGCTTGCGGACGACCGGCTTGCCGCGTGAGCCGCTCGGCAGCACAAGCACTGCCGGCGCGTTATTTTTGCGGCTGTCGACGTAGAGCTTCTGCTTGACCGTGATGCTGCCGGCGAGCTTTCCGGTGTCGACCAGCCCCAGCGCACGGATCTTCCGCCGCTGCGCCTCGGCTGCCACCTCGCCGCCCGCGGTCAGCATCTGCCGCTTGACGTCCTCGGGGATCTCCGCGATCTCCTGCACCGTCAGCGCGAGACCGTCGATGCCATCCGCCTTAAACTGCGCCATCGTCCTCGGCCTCGGTCAGCGCGTCGAACTCGAACACATAGTGCTGCCCGAGCTCGTCCGTCGCCGACGAAATAGTCGGGAGGGAGAACTCGTCCGTTTCCTCGATGGCCGCGGTCAGCGCCCGCCGCTTGGCGACGGTCGACGCCTTGAGCGGCGCAAGGTAGTGCAGCTGCACCCGCGCGAGCCCGACGTCGGTCCCGTCGTCGCCGGCAAGACCGGCGGTCTGCGTGTAGTCAAACGTGCAGTATTCCTCCGGCGGCGTCTCGCCCGCCTCTGTGACCAGCAGATCCGGCACGCACACCGGCACGATCGGCGTCACGACTGCGATGATTCTTTCATTCAGCGTCATACCTTGCCCTCCTGCGTGATGCGCTCGCACCAGAACTCCATGTACTTCCCCTCGTCGCCGTAGGTGTTGACGTAAAGGATGTTGTAGTCGCGCCCGTCGTAGCGGATCAGGAGCCGCCGGTCAAGCAGCTCCGGGTTCGCGCGCGTGAGAAAGCGCACCTTCGCCTCGCCGAACTCGGCGTTTGCCCGGATCAGCTCCGTGCCGCTCGTCTGCGAAAACTGCGCCCAGGTCTCGCGCACGAGCTCCGGCTCGCCGGGTACGTCGTAGCCGTCGGCGTCCTTTGCCGTCGTTTTCCGCAAAAACTGGATGCGCTTCGAGAGCTTTCCTGCGTCGACGTGCATCACGCGCCTCCCTCCGCTCCCTCGCCCGTGCCCGATTCGGGCACGGGCTCGGTCAGCTTGAGCTGGTTGAGCATCCGCCGGAAGGCGGGATTGTCTCCGAGCGTCCCCTCGACCGCCGTGTCACGTCGGTCGTAGAGGTCGAGCGCGAGGTACTTGACGCATTGCAGATACTGCGCATAGCGCGGCGAGCCGTCCTGCGGCTCGCGCACGCCCGCGCCGGCGAGGTAGGCCGCTGCCGCGTTCACAAAGCCGGGGAGCTCCGCGTCGTCCGCGTCGACCTTACAGTAGTTGGCAATGTCCGCCAGCTGCTCCGTCGCCCAGTTCATTGCTTAGCCCCCGCTCTTAGGCAGCGTTGCAACGACGACACCCTTGTCGACCACGAGGTTGCCGCCCACCATCACGTCGCCGAGGATGGTCAGCAGGCGCTCCTGCGCCTTGTAGCTCTCGTCCACGCGCACGGTGAAATCGGAGAAGAGACCGAGCTCATAGTTGAGCGGGTTCCCGTAGATCATGGTCTGGATCGCGGCGCTCGCGCTCGCGGTCGAGCCGGAAAGGCTCGTGAGGTCGGGGCAGATGGTGTAGGGGATCACCACGCCGCCGTCGCGGATCACACCGGTGTTGGGGTTCGCCATGTCCGGCTCGATGGTGAACAGGCGGCGCTTTTCGTTCGTGCCGCGCAGCTGACCGATGGCCTTGAGGTCAGCCTTGGTGAGCAGCAGACGGGCGCTGCCGCCGACCTCGGTGTCCGCGCCGTAGGCAAAATAGAGGGTGTCGAGCAGATTGACGTCCACCGCGGCCACGTCCACGCTTGCGAAGATGCTCGCGCCCGCCTTGTTCTTGGCGTTCTTCATGCCGTAGAACACATGGCTGGTCTCGCCGTCGCCGTTGACGATCAGCTCGGAGCACTTGCGGCGCATCGCGCGCAGCGCCATGCCGTAGATCTTCGCGTAATAGTCCGCGGGGGTCAGGTTGCCGATATTGCGGTCGACGAAGCTCGTCACGCTCATGTCGTAGGGCTTGATCTGCGCCACACCGAAGGTGGGGTCGGTGCTCGCCGTGCGGGCCTTGCCGGCGGTGGACGCCACTGTGCCGACCTTCGCGTCCAGCTCGGTGATGACATAGGGCTCCTGATACTCGCCCATGCCGGAGAGGTTGACGACCTGCACCTGGTCGATGATCGCGCTGAGGGGCGCGTCGCCGCCGCGGATGTCGCGGCCCACGCCGGTTGGCTCGGCGAGCGAGGTGGTCGCGAGCGTGATGGCCTTGCGGACCTCCGCCGCCTCAAACTTCACCTCGCCGCCCTTGCGCAGGATCTCCGCGCGCTCAAGCGCCTTGTCGCGCGCTTCCGCGGGGTTCTCCTGCTTTCCGAGGAACTTGCGGTCCTGCTCCTCGATGAAGGTCTTGACCTCGGTGATCTCGGTGTTGAGGTTCTCGATCTCGGTCATCTTGCTCAGATAGTCCTCGCGCTTGCCCTCCTTGAGCAGGCTCTCAGCCTCGGTGAGCACGCCGGCGCGCTTCGCCAGCAGGTCGTTGTACTTTCTACGCATTGTGTACCTCCTTAAAATCTCATTTTTTCAAGCTCCAAAGCGGCTTCGTCCGCCCAGTGCTCGTTGTTATCCGCGCCCTCCGGCGCATGGGTCTCTTGCATTTCGGCGCCGCCGTAGCGCTTCGCCTTCACCACGCCGGCCTCAGGCTGCGCGGGCACGGCCACGAGGCTCACCTCGTAGGCATCCGCCGCGCCGTCAAGATCAAAGTGGCAGAGCTGCCCGTCGTACTCTCGGCCCGGCCAGTGCTCGCACAGCGTTTTGCGCTGGTCCGCGCCGCAGATCGAGCAGTTGACATGCTCCACCGCGCAGCCCACGCTGCACTCGCGCAGGATGCCGCCCTCGATGGCGGCGATGGTGTCTGCGCTGCTCGCCGTGCGGACCATGTAGCAGCTGAGCACCAGACGCTTGACATCGCCCCGCTTTTCCAGATGCGCATCATAGACGCGCGCGGTCTGCGTTTCCGCACTCCAATTATGGTCGCGCAGCACAGGCTTGCCGATGTACAGTTTACCGAGCTGCTCGAGCGTCGCCTCGGTAAAGCGCTCGCCCTCGCGGTCGACCTGGTTGTCACAGGCCATCAGGCGGAAGGTAAACACTTCATCCTCGGTCAGTTCCCGCAGCGTCTGCTCGTTAATCATTGCAAGCTCCAGTGCGCCGGCGGTTTCTTTTTCCAGCCGTGCGGCTTTGTAGATCATTTCCATGCGGTTTACTCCTCTCCGGCGGCCGCGCCGCCGTTTCTCTGCGCACTCAGCTCCGGCCACAGGTCAAGCGGCACATAGTTCAGGCTCGCGCGCCTGCGGTTGCCGCCCGGCACGTTCGGCAGATCCTCCAGCGCCGCGATGTCGTCGGGACTGAATACGCTCAGCTCGCTCATCGTGCGGTACCAGTTCGCGCGGCTCGCCGTGTCGCCCTTGAGCTCCGCCATCATGTTGATGCGCAGCTCCAGCCCCGCGGCCAGCTCGCTGTCGGTCAGCAGCTTGTAGCTCTGCTCCTCCTCATACTGGGTCACGATAGGGTGCAGCGTGCCGACGACATACTCGATCGCGTTCTGCTCATTGCTGCCGTAGGCCTGCTTGCCCTCGTTGAGCTTGTAGAGCGGCACGCCGAAGTAGCGCGCGATGTCCGTGATCGACAGCTGCTTGTTTTCCACAAACTGCGCGTCGCGGTTTGTCCCCGCGATGCTCGTGTACTTGAGACCGAGGTCGAGGATCGCCGTCCGGTGTGCCTTGCTCGGCCCCATGTGGACGCGCTCCCACTCGGCGCGCAGCCGGTCCTTCTTGGTCACGAGCGAGCCGTCCGCCGCCTTGACCGGATTTCCCTTGGTGTCCAGCACATAGCCGCCGAGGTCGGTGTCGGTCTCCAGCACGCCACCCGGCTGCCCGCCGTTGGCATAGTAGCTCAGCTCATACTCCTGCGCGGCCCGCGCCGCGGCGATCACCTCGCCGGCGCGCGTCACCGTGCCGAGACCGAGCAGGCCGTTTCGCGTCGCATTCTTGTAGTGGCAGATGTCCTCGTTGGGCAGCCGCATCACCTCACCGGAAAACGGATGCGTTACGTCGTACCATACGCGCCCCGCCATGTCGCGCCAGGGCTGCACCAGATACCACGGCACCGGGATCAGCTCCACCGGCTTGCCCGTGCGCTCGTCGCGCACGATCCAGTCGTAGCCGTTGCCGCCCTCCAGGCGGCTCGTCTCCAGCACCTTCTTGCGAATGAACGGGGTCATAGCCTCGTTCGGCCGGATGTTCAGCAGCCGCAGCAGCTCGTGGTCCGTGCGCTCGCGCGTCCTCGTGTCGATCACATAATTCGGCAGCTTCGCGATGCTGTCGCTCAGCAGCTCAATGCAGCGGTCGACCGCGCTGAGCTTGCGCGCCGCGCTCTGCGGGTCCTCGCCGACGGCCAGACCGCCGGAAGCCGTCAGGCTGCCGACCGTTACGGACTTACTCACGGTGGGCGAGCGTGCGGTCGCCGCGCGCAGGCCCTTGATGATGCTCATGCTTGACCATCACTCCCTTCGTCGTTTGCACTATCGTCAAAGCCGTCGACAACGGCCATTGCGATCAAAAGAATGCCGCCCACGATAAAGCCGGCCGGGATATAGATCATCCCCGCGCCTACCGTGATGAGCAGCACGCCGAGCTTCAGCACGGCGTCTCGCAGTTTTTCCACAGCCTTCCTCCTTACAGCGTGAAGTCCGCCCGTGCCACCGCCGCGGCAAGATCGGGCGTCTGATTCCTTGCAACCATCCACACGGCCATCACGATGATGCTCGCGACCGCCGGGTCGATGCGCCCCGTTGATTTATTCTTGAGCGGCTTAATGTTTCCGTTTCCGTCCGCATGGCAGCGGACGTTGCCGAAGGTCCAGCGGAAGCAGGTGTTGTGGACGTGCAGCAGCGTGTGGCGCTGCATCATGTCGTCCGTCTCCTTCATCGCTGGGCTCATGTTCTTGAGGTCCTGCGGGATCTCGATGATCGGCACGATCGGCGCGAGCCGCTGCGTGATGGTCCGGCTCAGATACGGGTCAAAGCCCACCATGCGCAGGTCGTAGCGCTCCCGCGCCTCGCGGATGCGCTCCTCCACCGCGCCGTAGTCGATGACCTCGCCGGGGCAGAGGTCGAGGAAGCCGGCACGCGCCCAGTCCCGGTAGGGGACGTGGTCGCGCTTTTCCGCCTCGTCCACCGTCGCCTCGGGCCGCCAGATGCCATAGGGCAGCAGCACCGCCGCGTCCAGCCCCGGCTGGGGCGGGAAGAGCAGAACAAAGGCCGTCAGGTCGCGGCTCGTGGAAAGGTCCACGCCGCCGTAGCAGAGCTTCCCGTCCAGCTGCCGCAGCCATTCCTCGCGCTCGCGCTTTTTGCTCGGCCCCCACTGCGTCTTGTCATAGAGGTTGAGTGAGATCCAGCCGACCGACTTCGTCGTGATCCATTGGTTGAGCCGCAGCCATCGGAATACGCGCTCCTCAGCTTCGCTGCGCTTTGCGCTCGCCGCCTCCATGCGGATGTTGCGCAGGCTCAGATGCTTGCCAAGCGAGGGGTTGCAGAGATACCACAGGCTCTCGTCCCAGATGTCGAGCTTTTCCAGATCGTCCGGATCATCGCCGAACATCGCGGTCAGGCCGTAAAGGATCGGCAGCCAGTTTTCCTCGTCACGGCCGAGCAGCTCGGCCTCCGCGTCCGCAAGGTCCTCGTCCCCGACATGCCGGAGGGAGAGGACCGAGCGAACGTCGCCGCCATCGCTCCGGATGCGCCGCAGCTGCCGTGCGTCGCGGATGCCCACAGCTTTCTCGTGGATCTCCCAGCCGATGGAGCTGCGGTCGGGGTCGTCGCCCGCGGTCGTCAGCACGATCCATGCCGGCTGCCGTCGGCTCGCGCCCGCTGCGCCGGTCATGACGTCCCACAGCTCACGGTTGGGCTGCGCGTGCAGCTCGTCGAAGATGACGCAGCTCGGCTTATAGCCGTGCTTGCTGTACGCCTCGGCGGAGAGGACCTGCAGAATGCCGACCGTGATCCACTTGTACCCGCCGTTGCCGGTCTTCACGCGCTTGCGGTACTCGATGCGCTTGCGGCTTTCGATGGGCCGCAGCTCGCCCTGGGCGATCATCTTCGCCGTCCACGGCGCGCTCGTCGCCATAAAAATCGCCGCGTTGTAGACGATCGAGGCGTTCTCCTTGTCCGCCGCGCAGACATAGACCTCCGCGTTCAGCTCGCCGTCCGCGAAAAGGTGATAGAGGGCCAGCGCCGCAGCCAGCTCGCTCTTGCCGTTCTTCTTCGGGATCTCGAGGTAGAGGTACCAGTAGCGGCGCAGCCGCTCCGCGCTCTCCTCCGTGCCCGATTCGGGCACGTCCATCGTGCCGTAAAATTCCATCAGCGCCCCGCGCTGCCAGTCGTAAAGGCAGAAGGGCTTGCCCGTGTCGGTCGTCGGCAGGCGCTCGACGAAGTCGCACACAAACTGCCCCGCCTCGCGGTCGAAAACGTATGCCATGCTACAGGCTCCGCGCCAGCGCGTCCGCCTGCCGCTGCCGCAGCCGCTCCGTGAACTCGTCCACCCCGTCGTTTACAGGGATAGCCCCGGAAGCGGATGCTGCGTTGACCACAGCGGTCGGAACCACGATCCGGCAGCGGGAGGTCACGCTCAGGCCCATCACTTCGGCGCACTGCCGGGCCTGCTTAAAATAGCTGGCCTGGATGCTCGTCCATTCGCGGGCGAGCTTTTCGTCGCTCTTTTGGATCGCTGCCGCAACCTTCTTGTCGGCCTTTGCCCAGCGCTCGCGGCAGAGGAAATACTGCCCAAGGACGTCGCGGTCGAGCTCGGCATAAAGGCCCGCGCTGTTAAGCAGCTCGCCGATCTCGCGGTACTCTTTATGCAGAGCCTTCGGCAGCCACCTCGGGGGAGCGACCGCATCGACCGGAGGGACGACGATCTCCCGGTCACGTCTGCTGTCGGCCTCGGCTTTTGTCAAATGCTTCCGGCCATTGGCTTCCACCAATGCCGTCGGTTGTCGCTTTCCGCTCATACTGTCCACTCCTTTCCGCCCGCTGCGTTTTGCAGCGCATGATTCTCCGATGCAGTCCCCGGCCCTCGACGAGCAAGAGCGCGGGGGACAGATCCGTGAAGGCTATGGCCGGCTTCAAGAGCCGGGGACCACACCGGACGATTTAGTATCTGCCCCACCGGGCCTACGTCAATACACCACGCATCAAGCGCAGTCCTTCGGCCCAGGCAGGGCGGCGTTTTGCTTTTCTTTGCTCCTGCGCATTCCCCGCCCCTCGCAATTCGAGGGCCGCGGGGTAGGAGGAAATTCATGACCGCCCTGGTCAAAGAGCGGGGAACACGCAGGAGCTTTCCGAAAATTCCCCGTGGGGAAAAAATCTCGCACGAGGGAGGGCAGGCGGTTTCCAAGGGCAGCGCCCAAACTTTCTGACCCCGGGGAGGGGTCTGCAAGGAAGCCCCGCGCGACGCTCTTGCGACGCGCCCGAGCGCCCAAGCCTACTGCCGCACCGCCGCGCCGCGGCGCTTTGATTTGCTGCGATTCTCGTGCATTTCTCGCGCTGTCTTGCGGCTATGGCAGCTGTGGCAGAGGCTCTCGAGGTTGCTACGGTCGCAGAACTTTGACCAGTCGCCCTTGTGGTCGACGATGTGGTCCACGTCCGTCGCGCGGACCCGCCGCCCGTGCCGGGCGCACTCGCGGCAGAACGGCTCGCGCAGGAGCTGCGCCGGCCGCAGGTCGAGCTTCCACTCGTCGGTCTGGTACATCCAGCGCCAGGACTGCGCTTCCTCACTGCGCCGGTCGCCGCGCGGCCGATGGGCGTCGCAGTATCCATCGCTCACCAGCACGCAGCAGCCGGGATGCCGGCAGGGCCGGAGCGGCTTTAAGGCCATCGGGCTATCACCTCCGGGCAAAACAAAAAGCCTGCACCGACACAAACCGCATACAGCGGATCATGTGGCGCAGGCGCTAAGGCACAGGCACTCGTCGATATTCACGATGGACTCCATCCGGCAGCACTTGCAGTAGACCGGCAAGTCTTTTGCTCTGGTTCCGGGATCGAGCCGAAGGACTTTGCCGCGCCCGCATCTCGGGCACATCAGCCATCCGTCCTTTGTGACCAGTTTACCATCATTCCGTTTTGATTGCAACACTTTTTGCCTCCTTTTTGCCTCTTGTCTACAAATAAAGCATAGCGTACAAGTAGAGACGTTCTATAGAAGTATTATCTTAAATTCATTAGTCTAAAATAAAAGTCCTTGCGTTTTCCGGCGGTTTTGCGATCCAGTCCGCGTACTCGATGCGCCACGCCGCCATGCCGTTCACCTCGCGCGCCAGCGGCCGCGAGCGCTCGTTCCAAAAGGTCTCACGCGGCATCGCAGGCGCACGCGTCTGCACGCGCACCGTGCGCGGAGGGATCAGCTGCCGCATCCCGCGCGCCACGCCCCACGGATGCTTTCCGAGCGGGATCATCTCGTCTGGCTTGCAGAAGTACCGCGCAAGCCGCCGGTAGCCGCCGTCGCGGCTGAGCACGGGATACTCCTTATAGCCAGGATTGACGAAGCCGTAGCCCCACAGGAATTGAACCACCGCAAACGGCAGGTCGTCCTCGCTCGCCACAAAGTGGATGTGCCAGCGCTTATTGCTGTGCCCCGCCTCCACCGCATAGACATAGCGCCGGATGCTCGGGTCGAAGCGCCGCACGCGCTTGCAGAACGCAGCAAAGCACCGCTTGACGTCCTCAAAAGACGCCGGCAGGTGCGCATCGTCGAAGGTCAGAACATAGTGGACGCCCAGGTAGCCGAAGAGGGCGAGGTAGAGCTCCAGCTTCTCCGCGCTGGAGCTCCACATGGAGGGCAGCGCAGGCGAGCCGCGGCACTGCTGCTCGCCCGCCCATGAGACAAGGCGAAAGCGGTCGGTCGTGTAGGTCTTCGTCAGCGGCCCGCTCCGCTGCGTGACCACGCACAGCTCACTCATGCGCGCCCTCCGTTTGCTTCTGGCGTCCGCGCTTTTTCGGCAGCGGCTCGCCGGCCTCGCGCAGGATCTCCTCAATGCGCTCCTTCGAGCAGGCGTTGAGATCCGCAAGCACCGTGATCTGCGCCGCTGGCTTCGCCGCCTGCCGGTAGGACGCCACAATCTCGCTCTCGCTCATCGGCAGAGCATGAGAGCGCGGCGCGGCGCTCCGCACCGGAGGACTTCTCAAAATCGGCGCCGGCTTGGCTGGCGCATCCGGCTGAGGCTTCGGCGTTTCCGAGGGAACCTCCGCCCGCTTTAGCTCCGACTCCGTGCCCGAATCGGGCACCGAGCGGACGACGCGCCCGCCAACGACCTGCCCGCCGCCTCCGCCCGCAGGCGTCGGCCTCGGCCCGCCGATCACGACAGGCACGGCGTCCACCGCGACTACTTCTACCGCGCCGAGCGCGGGAAACTCCTCGACCGCGTAGGTCGTGCCGAGCGGCAGCACCAGCGTGCCCGCGCCGAGCGCGTTGCACACATAGGCGCGGAACGCCTCGAGCTGCTTGACGTCGGCGTGCAGCTCCGGCAGCTTGACGATCAACACCTTGCTCCCCGTCATAGCTCCACCCCTTCCAGCGCCCTGCGCAGGTCGATAAAGCGTCCGCCGAGCCCCTTGTCCACAAGCTCCTGCAGCGCGTCGAGCGTCAGCTCGGCGTCCTTGGCGCGGCACACGTCCTCGCACAGGCTCTCCATGTCGCACAGCTTTTTAGCCGCGCCGTAGAGCCGCGCCGGGCAGGAGAGCAGGCTCACGCTCTCGATGCCCCACGCCCCGTCCGGCGTCTTGTAGGTTAAGCGTCTAAATTCAGGCATTGTCCGCACCTCCGTCCATCTTTGTCCCTCCGCTGCTTTAGTTCCTCCAAAAAGCCGAGTAAATCCTCATGATCTCGTTTGCATTCCAGACACTCGAAATCATGGTTATCTATGAGGCCCTTGAGATGGGAGATTGCTTCTTCAAGATCCATTTATCTCGCCTCCTGTTTCATTTTCGCTCCGCATTGCGTTCCTCGATTGTATAAATTTTACCACGAATCTCAATTGCTTTATATTTTTCATCGAACTCAGAGAAATTGATCGAATCGCCAATAATCACTTCATAGCGCTCACGAGACTTAAGCGTAAGGCTAAAGGTAAAAATACAACCAAAAAGAAAAATTAAAGCAGCCACAGTTGCAATAAAGCTCCAGCCCTTTTTGCCGGTCAATAATGTCCCCATAGACATAGCTACAAAGGCTACAAACATACACAGACAAAATATAAATTCAAGTTTACCCGGAGTATAAGTGTAGGTATAAAGAATTGTAACGCCCTCCATAACGAAAGACCTCCAAAAAGAATTATTTTTGGATTTATGATGTATAAGAACAAAATAATAGGGGCAGGCACAGCAGCCATCTCCTCAAAGGCCATCGTGATCTGCGCCTGCGCGCCGTAGCGGCTGAGCGCCGCGCAGAAGGTTCTGCGTTCCATGTCAGTCATTAGCTGCCTCCTTTGCATCCTCTTCAAGCTGCTTTTGGTAGAGCGGCTTCAGCTCGTCGTCCCGGAATCCCATCTTTTTCAGGCTCATTGCCGCCAGAGCGTTTTCCGCGAAATGAGGGTCGTCTAATCTGAGCTCAATCATCACTCCACCTCCGGCCCTTCGGGCAGCACCACCAGCCGACCATCCTTGTCAGCCTCGGCCAGTACCTTTACGCGGCTAATGCCACCGCACTCTACAACGATAGCGCAAAGGTCGTTCCAATTTTTAACCAGCATGGACACTTCCACCGGTGTCATGCCCGTGTCCTCGTATTGCATGAGCCTGCCACGCAGTTCTGCGTATGACCATGCTGCGGTATAAAGCAGGGCGAGCAGGCCTGTGGGCTCATCAGGGCCGTCCAACAAAAGCTCACCCATCGCATAGTCTACGCCATCATCATCCATTGGGAAGTCCAAGTCCGGCAGCAAAATCTTTGCGGCTTTGCGGATAAAATCGTAGAGCCGGATGTCCGGGTAGTCCGGACCATCACCTCCGCCCCGCACCCACGTCTCGAAGTCTTTGATGTAAAACAAATTCAGGGCGGCATCAAGGTTGTTATCCGGGCAATTAGTTGTCAGTCTTTTCATTTACCTTTCCTCCTTCGGCGGTTCCGGCAGGCGCTCCGTCACGGGGATCCACCGTGTCCGCTCCTGCGCCACGGCGATCTCCTCGGCGTAGCGCGCGCAGCGGTCGGCCAGGCGCTCGATCAAATCCGCGCCGTCCAGTCCGACGCGGTCGACATCACATGAATGCATCGTGTCGGCTCCGTATATGGGCCGTTCTTCTTCCGGGACTTCCTCTTCCTTCCAGTACGGGCAATGCTCGCAGGCATTCTCTCCGCCTGCGGTGGAAATGCACCGCAG
>ERZ773225.1352-NODE-1352-length-30221-cov-14.040841_pt1 | contig 30221 bp, 27 predicted proteins | sample MGYA00580993_ERZ773225 | MGnify/ENA primary metagenome ERZ773225 (study PRJEB29015, sample SAMEA2737748) | human gut metagenome | biome: human gut; feature: human-associated habitat; material: faeces | place: China | collected 2012 ...
TCCTTGAACTCGCCCCGGCGGTCCTGGCACATGGGCATGATGTTGCCCACATACTCGTTGGGGCTGATGATGGACACCTTTACATAGGGCTCCTCGGCGTGCTCGATGACCGTGGGGTCCGGGTAGTTGTGGGGATTGTCCACCTTCACCATGGTGCCGTCGGACTTGTACACGTGATAGATGACGCTGGGCAGGGTGGTCACCAGGTCCAGATTGAATTCCCGCTCCAGCCGCTCCTGGATAATCTCCATATGCAGCATCCCCAGAAAGCCGCAGCGGAAGCCGAAGCCCAGGGCCACGGAGCTTTCCGGCTCGAAGGTCAGGGAGGCGTCGTTGAGCTGGAGCTTCTCCAGGGCGTCCCGCAGGTCGGGATACTTGCTGCCGTCCTCGGTGTAAATGCCGCAGTAGACCATGGACTGGGCGGGCCGGTAGCCGGGCAGAGGCTCGGCGGCGGGGTTTTCGGCGTCGGTGATGGTGTCGCCCACCTGGGTGTCCTTGACGTTTTTGATGGAGGCGGTGAAATAGCCCACCTCACCGGCCTGGAGGGCGTCCGTGGGCTCGTTGCCCAGGGGCTTGAGATATCCGCACTCCAGAATGGTATACTGGGCTCCGGTGGCCATCATGCGCACCGTCTGCCCCCGGCGGATGGTGCCCTGCTTGATGCGGAACAGCACCACCACCCCCACATAGGGGTCGTACTGGCTGTCGAAGATCAGGGCCTGCAGGGGGGCGTTGGGGTCGCCGGTGGGGGCGGGGACATTGTGCACCACGTCCTCCAGCACCGACTCCACGTTCAGGCCCAGCTTGGCGGAGATTTCCGGCGCGTCCATGGCGGGCAGGCCGATGATGTCCTCCACCTCCTGCTTGGCCTTCATGGGGTCGGCGGCGGGCAGGTCGATCTTGTTGAATACCGGCAGAATCTCCAGGTCGTGCTCCATGGCAAGATAGGTGTTGGCCAGGGTCTGGGCCTCCACCCCTTGGGTGGCGTCCACCACCAGCACCGCCCCCTCGCAGGCGGCCAGGGACCGGGACACCTCATAGTTGAAGTCCACATGGCCCGGGGTGTCGATGAGGTTCAGGGCGTAGATCTCGCCGTCCTTGGCCTTGTAGAACAGGTGCACGGCCCGGGACTTGATGGTGATGCCCCGCTCCCGCTCCAGGTCCATGTTGTCCAGAATCTGGTTCTCCATCTCCCGCTCCGGCACGGCGTCGCACAGCTCCAGCAGCCGGTCCGCCAGCGTGGACTTGCCATGGTCAATATGGGCAATGATGGAAAAGTTGCGAATATGGGATTGTTCAAACATTTGTGTTCCTCCTGTAGGTAAGTCCACGCTGACGCGCCAAGTGGCGCGTAACAAGCGTTTTGCGCAGCAAAACCTTGCCGCAGGCGGAATTCATTTCCGCCGAAGGACATTGAATGAAAAGGGCTCCCGGTTTGCCGTCAGGCAAACTGGGAATGGGATTTGCCATGGTCAATATGGGGAATGATGGAAAAGTTGCGAATATGGGATTGTTCAAACATTTGCGTTCCTCCTCAGGGGAATAACAAGTTATATTCCCATCTATTATAACGGATGTTCCGGCAAAATGCAATTCCTGTTGCCGCCGGGAAGAAAAAGTGTTACAATAAAGGCACCCCAATTTTTGAGAGGAAAGGACGAACGCCATGAAGCTGAGTTTTTTCGGCGCTGACCAGTGCGTCACCGGCAGCTGCCATTGTCTGGAGGTAGGCAGCAAGCGCATCCTCATCGACTGCGGATTGCAGCAGGGCCGGGACGAGGTGGACAACCGCTCCCTGCCCTTTGCCCCGGGCAGCATCGACTATGTGCTCATCACCCACGCCCACATCGACCACTCCGGCCGGGTGCCCATGCTCATCAAAAACGGCTTCCAGGGCCGCATTCTCACCACCCGGCTCACGGCTCAGCTCATGAGCATCATGCTCCAGGACTCAGCCCACATCCAGGAGAGCGACGCCGAGTATAAAAACCGCAAGAACCGCCGGGCCGGCCGGCCTGAGGAGGAGCCCCTGTATACCGTGGCCGACGCCCAGCGGGTGCCGGAGTTTATCGACACCTGCGAGTATGGCCAGCCCGTCCACCTGTGCGACGGGGTGGACGCCGTGTTCATCGACGCGGGCCATCTGCTGGGCTCCGCGTCCATCCGCCTGACCCTTACCGAGGGAGACCAGACGAAAACCATCGTGTTCTCCGGCGATATCGGCAACGTGGACCAGCCCATCATCCGGGACCCCCAGTTCTTCACCGGGGCGGACTATGTGGTCATGGAGAGCACCTATGGCGACCGCAACCACACCGAGGTGTGGAGCTATACCGGCCAGCTGGCCCAGATCATCGACGAGACCCTGGGCAAGGGCGGCAACGTGGTGATCCCCTCCTTTGCCGTGGGCCGCACCCAGGAGCTGCTGTATTTCATCCGGGAGATCAAGGATCAGGGCCTGGTGACCTCCGTGCCGAATTTCCCCGTGTATGTGGACAGTCCCCTGGCCAAAAGCGCCACCACCATTTTCTGCGGCGATCTGCGGGGCTATCTGGACCAGGACGCTCTGGAGCTGGTGAAGGACGGCACCCATATGTTCAACTTCCCGGGCCTGCATCTGACGGAGACCGTGGACGAGTCCAAGGCCCTGAACGAGGACCACACCCCCAAGGTCATCATCTCCGCCTCCGGTATGTGCGACGCGGGCCGCATTCGCCATCACCTGAAGTATAACCTGTGGCGGGCGGACAGCGCCGTGGTGTTCGTGGGCTTCCAGTCCCCGGGCACCCTGGGCCGCACCCTGCTGGACGGGACTCCCTCCGTGAAGCTGTTCGGCGAGGACGTGGCCGTCCGGGCCAAGGTGGTGAATTTCCAGGGCCTCAGCTCCCACGCCGACCACGACCATCTGCTGGACTGGATCGGCCATTTCAAGGAGCCCAAGCCCCAGCACGTGTTCGTGGTCCACGGCGACCGGGAGGTGGCGCCGGTGTTTGCCCAGACGGTGAGCCAGCTGGGCTTCACGGCCCACGCTCCCCAGTATACCGAGGAGTATGACCTGCTGACCTGCACCCAGCTGGCGGCGGGCTATCTGCCCCAGCGCAAGACCCGCACCTTCGACGGCGCGCCCCGGGTCACTGCGGCGTATCAGAAGCTGGTGCAGCTGGGCGATTCCCTGGTGGGCCTTATCCGCCGCAGCAAGGGCCGGGACAACAAGACCCTGGCCGCCTTTGCCGAGGCCCTGCGCAAGGTCATGGAGAAGTTCGAGATTTAACCAAGTTTTGGAAACCTTTCAGGGGCGGACAGCTCTGTCCGCCCCTAATTTTCGTATGATTCGCACGAGAGGAGGGCGCTTATGCCCGGATTGGAGAAAAACCGCATTTACCGCGCCCATATCGACGGCTATTCCAGCGAGGGCCTGGGCATCGCCCGCATAGACGGCCAGGTGGTGTTCGTCCACGGGGCCATCCGGGGGGAGGTCTGCGACGTTCTGGTGATGAAGGTGCTGAAAAACGCCGCCTTCGGCAAGATCGCCGCCCTGGTGGAGCCCTCCCCTGCCCGCCGGACGCCGGACTGCCCCTACTACGGCCGCTGCGGCGGCTGCGACTTCCGGCATATGTCCTATGAGGAGGAGCTCTGGGCCAAGCGGGCCCGGGTCCAGGACGCCCTGACCCGTATCGGCGGCGCGGAGGTGACGGTGGAAGAAATTCTGGGCGCGGAACAGCCCCTGCACTACCGCAACAAGAGCATTTACCCCATTTCCCCGGCGGGGGAGGTGGGGTTCTACCGGGCCCGCAGCCACCAGGTGGTGAATGTGGAGCACTGTCTCATCCAGAAGCCGGAGGCCGATGCTCTGGCTCAGGCCCTGCGGGACTATGTCGCCCGGTTCCAGGTGGAGCCGTATAACGAGGCCACCGGCCGGGGCCTGCTGCGGCACCTGTACGTCCGCACCAGCTGCGCCGGGGAGTCTCTGGTGTGCCTGCTGGTAAACGGCCGCAGTCTGCCCCATGAGGAGGAGCTGGTGGCCATGCTCCGGGCCGCCGCGCCAAAAACCTGCGGCGTGGTGCTGGGGGAAAATACCCGCCGGGGAAACGCCATCCTGGGGGACCGGTACCGCACCCTGTGGGGCCGGGACTATCTGACGGATACCCTCTGCGGACTGGAGCTGCGGCTGTCGGTGCTGTCGTTTTATCAGGTGAACCACGACCAGGCCCAGCGCCTGTATGAAAAGGCCCTGGAATACGCGGGGCTGACGGGCCGGGAGCTGGCGGTGGACCTGTACTGCGGCGCCGGGACCATCACCCAGGTGCTGGCCCGCCGGGCCCGGCACGTCATCGGCGGCGAGATCGTCCCGGAGGCCATCCGGGACGCGGAGGACAGCGCCCGCCGCAACGGCGTGGGCAACGTGGAGTTCCTGTGCGGCGACGCCTCCCGGCTGGCGGCGGAGCTGCGGCAGCGGGGCCTGCGGCCCGACGTGATCTGCGTGGACCCGCCCAGGAAGGGGCTGGCCCCCGACGTGGTGGAGGCAGCGGCCTCCATGGAGCCGGAGCGCATCGTCTATGTCTCCTGCGACCCGGCCACCCTGGCCCGGGATGTGGCCCGCTTCGCCCCCCTGGGCTACCGCCCCGTCCGGGCCTGCGCCGTGGACCTGTTCCCCGGCACGGCGAACGTGGAGACGGTGTGTCTATTGACCAAGCGTCCGGACTGAGGCAGAAATGCGGTATCATTGAGCGCGAGAATTACAATAAGCCGAAGCCTGAGGATGCCAGGCAGCCGCAATGCCCACCGGAGAAGGAAAAGGCGATCACGGAGGCACTGCGTCACTTTGGAATGATTTAAGGCGGATGCCTTAATCATTAAAGGAACGGTGAGGGTATGAAGTACAAAATTGCAATCTGCGATGACTCCGGTACGGACAGACAGTTTGTTTTGAATATGGTGCGCGCTTGGGCTTCGTCCGCCGGTCACACGGTGCATATCGACGACTTTCCCTCCGCCGAGAGTTTCCTGTTCCGCTACGCCGAAGAAAGCGACTACGACATTCTCCTGCTGGACATCGAAATGGGCGCGATGGACGGCGTCACGATGGCAAAAGAGCTTCGCAAAAGCAACGACACGGTGCAGATCATTTTCATCACCGGCTATTCCGACTACATTTCAGAGGGCTACGAGGTGGCGGCACTCCACTATCTGATGAAGCCCGTGAAGGAAGAAAAGCTCCGGTCGGTGCTGGACCGCGCCGTGGAAAAGATAACGAAAAACGAACGGGTCTTGCATTTCGAGGCCGGCGGAGAAATGGTGCGTGTGCCGATTTATCAGATTCGATATGCAGATGTGCTGGGCAACTATGTGACCGTTCACGCGCGAACGGATGTGACGGTGAAAATGACATTGGGCGAGCTTGAAAGGCGGCTTGACGAGCGGTTTTACCGCGTGGGGCGCTCTGCGCTCGTGAATCTGACGCAGATTAGCCGCGTCACCAAGACGGAAATCAAACTGAGTGACGGAATCGCCATCCCGCTGCCGCGGGGCGCGTATGAGGGCGTCAACCGTGCCATCATCCACATGAGGTAAGGCGTATGGGCTTGTTTGCAAAGAAAATCGAAAAGCAGATCGCCTCCTATCAGCAGGAACTGATCGAAACGCATTACCGGGAGGTAGACAATATGTACCGCCAGATCCGCGGCTGGCGGCACGACTACCGCAACCATATTCAGACCATGAAGGCTTACGCTGCCGCGGGAGATTGGGACGCCATCCAAAACTACCTCGACCTGCTGGACACCGATCTGCAAACCGTGGACACGGTCATCAAGACCGGCAATCCCATGACCGACGCCATCTTGAACTCCAAAATCTCCCTTGCAAAGGCAAAGGGCATCGAGGTAGTGGCGGATGCCCACATCCCCGTCCAGCTGAAGTCCTCGGAGATCGATCTCTGCTGCATCCTCGGCAATCTCTTCGACAACGCCATTGAGGCCAGCATGAAGCTGCCGGAGGATAAGCGCCTCATCCGGGTCTATATGGATATGAAAAACACCCAGCTCTACATCTCCTTCACCAATTTTACCGCCGGGAAGAAAATGCAGAAGGAGGGAGGGCTGTTCCGCAGCACCAAGGGAGAGGGACACGGCTTTGGCCTTGTTCGCATCGACGCCATCGTGGAGCGGCTGGACGGATACATCAGCCGCAACAGCGAGGACGGTGCATTCACCACTGAAATACTGCTTCCGCAGGAGTGAGAGCTGCAATTCATCCCCCGGAAAAAGCGATTCGTCCCCGGAATCAACCGGGGACGATTTTTTCTGCTATGCTATGTGCGTGAGGTGAAACGACATGAAACACAGAGAAAAACCGAAGTACAGCGTCCGGCAAAATGTCTGCTTTATGGTGCGGACCGCTTGGGAGAAGCGCAGGAGAGTGCTGCTCCTTTGCGTTGTGGTCGCGGCCATCAAAGTGGCGTTGGATTTGGCGCAGCTCTATGTCACACCGGAAATTCTTACGAGGGTGGAGCAGGGCGTTCCCGTGGGGGAGTTGCTGACAACTATCGGATTTTTCACAGCGGCACTTCTTCTCTTACAGGGGGCTGCGGCGTATTGCGATGCCATCCGGATGCCCGGTGAGATCGATGTTCGCTGTGCCATCATCCGCATGATCTCCCGGAAAAGCGGCGAGACCTCCTACCCAAATGTCCACGACTCCAAAATTCTGAAGCTGGAGGAGCAGGCGCAGCGGGCCACCAGCGGCAACGACGATGCGGCGGAGCATATTTGGCGAACGCTGACGGAGCTGCTGGCAAATCTCGGCGGCTTTGCCGTATATCTGCTGCTGTTCTCCCGCTTGAGCCGCTTTTTGATCCTGCTGGTGGTGCTGACCGCCGCAGCAGACTTCTTCGTTTCCCACTACATCAGTGAGTGGGAGTACCGCCACCGGGATGAACGGGAACAGTATGACAAGGAACTGCACTATTTTCTGACGCAGCCTCGGCAGATACAGCTTGCCAAGGACATCCGCGTCTTTGGTTTAGCCCCTTGGCTGCGGGAATTGCGGGAAAAATCCATGAAGGCAATCTCCGCCTTCATCGCCCGCCGGGAAAGGACTTATCTCTGGGCTAATGTGGCTGACATGGCGCTGACGCTTCTTCGCAACGGCATCGCGTATGCGTATCTGATTCGGCAAACTCTGGTACATGGCTGGCCTGCATCGACATTTTTGCTCTACTTTACCGCCGTCAGCGGCGCTGCATCGTGGGTGACCGGCATCCTGACCCAGTGCAGCCAACTGCATAAGGAGAGCATCGACCTGTCCAAAATACAGGAATATTTGAACATTCCGGAGCCGTTTCAGTTTGAGGGCGGAGCGCAGCCGCCCGCAGCCGACGGATATGAACTGCGGTTGGAGAACGTGTCCTTCCGCTATCCGGGCACGGAGAGGGATATTCTCAGGCACATAGACCTGACCATCCATCCCGGCGAAAAGCTGGCGGTGGTGGGCTTGAACGGTGCGGGCAAGACCACCATGGTGATGCTGCTTTGCGGCTTCTACGACCCCACCGAGGGGCGTGTGCTGCTAAACGGGCAGGATATTCGTGAATTTGACCGCGGCGCGTATTACCGCCTGTTTTCCGCCGTGTTTCAGGGTTTTTCCATTTTGGATACCACCATTGCGGAATGTGTTGCCCAGACCACCGAGCATATTGACAGAGTAAAAGTCGATCACTGCCTTGCACAGGCTGGCTTGGCGGAGACCATTGCCAAATTCCCCCAGGGGGTGGATACCCACTTTGGCCGGGAGGTGTATCTGGACGGCGTACAGCTCTCCGGTGGCCAGACCCAGCGGCTGATGCTGGCGAGAGCGCTTTATAAGAACGGGCCCATCCTCATTCTGGACGAGCCTACGGCGGCGCTGGATCCCATTGCGGAAAACGATATTTACCAAAAGTACAGCGATATGACGGCGGGTAAGACCTCCGTGTTCATCTCCCACCGACTGGCGTCCACCCGCTTCTGTGACCGCATCCTCCTTATAGCAGACGGCGGCATCGCCGAGGAGGGTACCCACAAGGAGTTACTGGCAAAGGGCGGTGCTTATGCGGAGCTATTTGCCGTGCAGAGCCGCTATTATCAGGAAGGAGGTGTGCAGGATGAAGAAGAAAGCTGAGGGCATGAGCCTGCGGGAGACCTTTGCCATCCACCGCCGGGCGGCACGAGATATGCGCCGGATCGCACCGGGCTGCTTTATGCCGTTTATCCTCTGTGCTGTTGTGGAGGCAGCATCGCCCTATGCGGTCATCTGGCTCTCCGCCCGGCTTGTCGATGAACTATCCACCCTTCGCAGACCGGAGATTCTGGCCAAATGGGTCCTTTGGATCGTAGCGGTCAGTGCTGCGGCAGAACTACTCAAGGCCGTGCTGGAGAGGTGGAAAAATGTCCGGGGCGAACTGCTTGACAGACAGAAAGAAGTTTTGTATACCGAGAAATTTCTGCGGATGGATTATGCCGACTGTGACAGGCAGGAAACACGTGATCTGTTCTCTCAGATCCGGCAGAATGCCGCCTGGTCCGGTTGGGGCTTTGCCCATCTCAAGCTGTACTATACGCAGGCAGTCCAAGGCATCACTGGCATTTTAGGGGCTGCCGCCTTGACGGTGAGCCTGTTCACCCGGCAAGTCCCGACCTCGGCGGGAAAATTGACCGCTCTCAATCACCCGCTTTTCCTTGTGGGCATCCTTCTGCTGATTGCCGCCGTTACCTGCCTTGGTCCGGCGCTGGTCGGCAGAGCCTATTCTGCCTGGAACACGCTGGCAGAGCAGGTATGCTTCGGCAATCGCGTGTTCAGCCACTTCGTTTTCATGCAGCCGGGGGACAAGGAAAAAGACATGGATCGCAGAATGTACCGCCAGAGCGAACTGGCGGAGCATTATGTCCGCACAGTGAATATCTTCGGCGTCGGCTCTCCCGTGGCAAAGGCGTCCCAAACCACTGTGGGACTGAGCAAGGCGCTGGCCGCCTCTCTATCCGCTGTTCTCTCCGGCGTTGTGTATGTGTTCGTATGCTTGAAGGCGCTGGGCGGTGCCTTCGGCATCGGCAGCGTGACCCAGTATGTCAGCGCCGTGACCACATTTTCCGGCAACGCCGCCCTGCTACTGAGCACCGTCAGTCATATGCGGGCCAATGCTGAGTTCCTCAAGGCCATCTATACGTTTCTCGACATTCCCAATTCCATGTATCAGGGGAGTCTCACCACCGAAAAGAGGTCGGATCGTCAGTATGACGTGGAGTTTCGGGATGTATCCTTCCGTTATCCCGGCTCGGACATCTGGGCGCTGCGCCATGTGAATATGAGGTTCAAGGTCGGAAAAAGGCTTGCCATCGTGGGCGAAAACGGCAGCGGCAAGACCACCTTCATCAAGCTCCTGTGCCGCCTGTACGACCCGCAGGAGGGGCAGATTTTGCTCAACGGCATCGACATCCGCAAGTACCGCTATGACGATTACATGGGCATATTTTCCGTGGTATTTCAGGATTTCCAGCTCATCTGCCAGCCCTTGGGCAACAATGTGGCGGGCAGCATGGAATATGACCGTGACCGGGCAAAGAAGGCTCTGATCGATGCAGGCTTCGCAGACCGTCTTGCAGCGATGGAAAAGGGTCTGGACACCATGCTTTACAAAAATCTCTCCGAGGACGGTGTCGAGGTTTCCGGCGGCGAGGCGCAGAAGATCGCCATTGCCCGCGCGCTCTATAAGGACGCGCCCTTCATCATCCTCGACGAGCCAACGGCGGCGCTGGACCCCATCGCCGAGGCAGAGATCTACAGTAAGTTCGATGAGATCGCAGGCGATAAGACTGCCATCTATATCTCCCACCGCCTGTCCTCCTGCAAATTCTGCGACGAGATCGCTGTGTTCCACGAGGGCGCGGTCATCCAGCAGGGCAGTCACGCCGAATTGCTCGCCGATCGGGGCGGCAAATACTACGCGCTCTGGAACGCACAGGCGCAGTATTATACGGAGTGAAGCTGCTCTGTGCGTCAGAAAGAAACCGCTGTAATCCCCATCCCGCACAGGATGGAGATTACAGCGGTTTTGTGTTTTCAGAGCAGACATTGCAAGCTGCCTTTTGCAGTTTGTATATGCACCTGCGAGGAAAATAAGGGATTGCAAAGGGAGGTCTCGCCTGTCGGCTCGGTCAGCGCTTCAAAGCGTTTCACGCTTTGAGGTCTCCACCGGAGACCCGCGCCCCTTTGCCGCTGGGTTTCCAATAGGGGCGTGAGCATCCCTGTTGGCACACGATTTTCCACAGGAAAGTCTAGTGTGTTATACCTTTGCTTCTATCTGGCGCGGAAAAGGGGTTGGCTTCGCCATCTGCTGTACGGGCAGATAGCGGTTGACAGACACTTTTCGGCGGCAGTATAAGTGACGCTCGAAATCTTTGATTTCGCCAGCGGAACTTATGCAGAGCTGGACAGGCGGATTTTGTGACACCAAGGTGACACAAACGCAGGATTTTTGAGAAGCAAAATCCGACTGGCCGGAAAAGGAAGTGAAGGTATATGATATCACACTTTTTATTTTTGTCTAAAAGCGTGGAAATTGCCGTCTTTCATGCAACTTTTCCCACCTTTCGGATATACAGGGGAGGGCGCGTTTTTTTACTAAAATTTAGATGGTAACCACGCAGCACCTTGAAAACTTCATGACCGTCCGATGGGATATGTTTTCCGGCGAAGTACCGCATTCCGCTATCAAGGAAGCGACAACGCCGGAGTAAAACTCGGGCAGGAACGGCACCGGGCAGAACGGCAGCACTCAAAACATTTGGTAGATGAATGGAGCGGCTTCGCCGCTTTGCTGGCAAATTTGATTGAAAAGTATGCCGTGGTTCTGGATCTTGATGCGCTGCCCGATCTCGTCATAGAGGAAGCCGTGCCTGAAAAAGACGGGGCAGATGAGATGATTCACGAAAACGATATTGAGCCCGCGAAAGTGGCATGATGTAATTATCATGAAATAAGTGTCCAAACCGCCATTGCAGGAGCAAAAGCTCCTGCAATGGCAGAAAACGAGGTGAAGTGACCATGGAACGCTGGGAGAATGAGCAGAACAATTCTGAAATGCTGATTTATACCACAGAGGACGGCTTGACAAAGATCGAAACGACCTTCGATGGCGATACGGTTTGGCTGTCCATTGACCAGATGGCGGAGCTGTTTCAGCGTGACAAATCTACCATTTCCAGACATATCAAGAACATTTTCACTGAGGGCGAATTGAAGCGGGAAGCAGTTGTTGCAAATTTTGCAACAACTGCCGCTGACGGCAAAACCTATCAGGTGGATTACTATAATCTCGATGTCATCATTTCCGTCGGCTACCGTGTGAAATCCCAGCGCGGCGTGCAGTTCCGTATCTGGGCAACGGGGATTTTGAAGGAGTATATGCGAAAAGGCTTTGCGCTGGACGATGAGCGTCTGAAAAATCTGGGCGGCGGTGGCTACTTCAAGGAGCTGCTGGAGCGTATCCGCGACATCCGTGCTTCCGAAAAGGTGTTTTACCGTCAGGTACTTGAAATCTATGCAACCAGCATTGATTATGATCCGAAAGCAGAAATCTCCATTCAGTTTTTCAAAAAAGTCCAGAACAAAATCCGCTATGCCATTCACGGGCAGACGGCGGCGGAGGCCATTTACACACGCGCCGACGCAGAGAAAGAATTTATGGGCTTGACTACTTTTTCGGGCAGCCAGCCCACGCTGAAAGAGGCGGTAGTTGCCAAGAAATACCTGATTTCCGAGGTTGAGTTGTTCCCGCGTGAGGAGCAAAAGACGCAGAAACGCTTTGTAAGGGCGATTGCGTATAAGTTTCCCATTGAGCAAAAGGTGCTCACGCAATTTGACGAATGCGGGGCATCTATCGAGACGGTGGTTCTGCTTTCCAAGGACATGCTCTGAATAAACAAGCCGAGGCTTCTTCGGAAGTCTCGGCTTGTTTATGGTATGGGCAGCTGCCGGGAGGGGCGCTTACTCCTTCTCGCAGATCACGTTGCTCTCATAGGGGCGCTGGCCGGAGAGAATTTCGTCATAGAAATTCTGCTTCCAGTCGATATAGGCCACACTGTCCTCCAGCTCCCGGATGGAGCGGCGCAGCTCCTCCTGCTTCCGGGCCAGCATCTCCTTGCGCTGGGGGATCGTTGACTCTCCCATCAGGCACAGGGACAGATATTCCTTCATCTCCTGAATGCTCATGCCGCACTTTTTCAGGCAGATCAGGCTGCTGATCCAGGCGATGTCCCGGTCATCAAACACCCGGCGGTTGTTTTTGTCCCGCTTGACGTTGGGGACAAGCCCCTGGTTGCAGTAAAATTTCAGGGCCTGATAGGTCATGTTGGTCTCCTTGCAGGCCTGCATCATGGTGTGCAGCATAACAGACTCCCTCGCAATTTACAGAATGTTCAAATATTTTCACATGAAAGCTCTTGACCGGTTGCTGCAATCGGTTATTATAATCGACGGTATCAACCGGAAGGAACAACCGGATCATAGCACAGGACTCCCTCCTGCGCAACCGGAAAAATTCAGAAAGGACGATACCATGAAAAAACTGACCGCTTTACTTCTGAGCCTGGCACTGGTGCTGGGCCTTGCCGCCTGCGGCAGCACCACCCCGGAGGTCCCCAAGGACGATCCCCAGACCCCGGCCGAAACTCCCGTCCAGGACCCCGCCGCGCCGGAGGAGCCCCAGACCGGCAAAACCCTGGTGGTTTACTATTCCGCCAGCGGCCACACCCGGCAGGTGGCCCAGGCCATCGCCCATGCCGCGGAGCTGAACAAGGGAGTCTAAAGATCCGGGCAAAAAAATTTATCGCCGAAACCCCAGTAAAATGGGCAATGGTTACCTCCGGGTACCCTTGGTTACCGAAAAGTCACTGCTACAATTGGATCATCAAGAGGAAACACCCCTTCGAAAAAATCACCCTGGAGGTAAATATCATGAACAAAGTCGTTGCATTTCTGAATGCCAATCCCGTGCAGTATCTGGCCACTGTGGGCCGGGACGGCAAGGCCAAGTGCCGCTCCTTTATGTTCGCCGGCGAGCTGGAGGGCAAGCTCTGGTTCTGCACCAACAACCAGAAGGACGTGTACAAGGACATGCAGGCCGATCCCGAGATCGAGATCTCCGTCTCCAGCCCGGAGTACGCCTGGATCCGGCTCCACGGCAAGGCTGTCTTTGAGAACAACATGGCCGCCAAGGAGATGTGCATCCGGAACCCCATCGTGAAGGGTCAGTACCAGACCGCCGCCAACCCCATCTTTGAGGTGTTCTATCTGGACGCCCCCCACGGCGTCATCGCCGACTTCTCCGGCAATCCCCCCTATCAGTTCTGAAATCTGCCCCCGGCAGGTGATCGAAAGGAGAGGCTGACCATGACCCAAAGCGAAAAGCGGCTGTTTCTTATCCAATCGCTGATGAAGGAGCGGCCGGAGTACCGGCAGGTGGAGACGCCCCGGGACCCGGAGGGCCAGCGGCAGCTACTGCGGGGCCTGATGAACGTCCGGCCGCCTCAGGCGGCGGACCCGGACTTCCTGCGGGTGCAGGACGCGTATCTGCAGGCGGAGCGGTATGAAAGCTTCCTCCGCACCCGTCAGGAGCAGAAGCTCCTATTTCTGGAGCTGGGGGTGGGGTACGACACCCCGGTGATCATCAAGTATCCCTTCTGGCGGATGACCGCCGCCAATCCCCGGGCTACCTATGCCTGCCTGAACCTGGGCCAGGCCGCCCCCCGGGAAATTCAGAAGCAGTCCATCTGCATCGACGGGGACATCGGAGCCGTGCTGGCCGCCCTGAAAGACTGAACGCACGGCAAAAAGCGCCCGGAGCCAAGTGCTCCGAGCGCTTTTCTGCCTTATTTTCCCGTTTCCGGCAGGGGGAACAGGGTCCAGGGCCAGGCCGCCGGGGGCTGGTGGGTGAACACCATATCCCGGCCCGTCTCCGGATGGGTGAAGCCCAGCCGCCAGGCCCACAGGGCCAGGGCCTCGCCGTCTCCGGCCCCGCCGTATTTCCGGTCCCCTACCAGGGGGAAGCCCCGCCCGGCGAACTGCACCCGGATCTGGTGGGTGCGGCCGGTGTGCAGGGTCACCCTCACCAGGGACAGCCCCTCCCGGACGGCCAGCGTCTCATAGGACAGCTCCGCCGGGCGGACGTCTTTCCCCGGCTCCCGGGCGATATATGTCACCCGGCGTACCGGGTCTCTCCCAAGCATGTCCCGCCATATCCCGCCTTGTCCCGGGTCACCCCGGACCACTGCCAGATAGATTTTCCGGAACCGGTGCTCCCGGACCTGGCCGGACAGGATGGAGGCCGCGGCGGCGGACCGGGCAAACACCATGACCCCGCCGGTGGCGGCGTCCAGCCGGTGCACCGTCCGGATGCAGGGGGTGCCCAGCTGGGCCCGCAGCAGCTCCGGCATGCCGCCGGGCTCGTCGGTGCTGAGGACCCCCGGGGGCTTCACCGCCACGGCAATGCGCTTATCTGCGTACAGAAGTTCCATATCACTGGGCGCCTTCACCGGTGCAGACGCTTTCGCCCACGGTTCCGTCCCAGGCGTCCAGGCTTTCGCTGTACTCCACCCGGCCGATGGAGCAGCCCTCGCCGATGCGGACCCGGCGGCCCCGGACCACGTCGGCCTGGGTGTATTCCAGGTCCACGTCGTCGCCCTCGATGTCCCCCACCTGGGCGCAGGAGACGCTGCCGTGGAACAGGCCCAGCAGGGGAACCTGGGTGGGCTTATAGATGCGGATGCTGCTGCCGCCGATGCTGCCGATGCGGATGCCCCGGCTGGCGGAGATCTCCACGGTTTCGGCGTTCAGCAGGCCCTGGATCACGGCGCTGCCGGTGAGATGGACGCTTTCGGCCTCCACGCCGCCGGACACCCTGGCCCCGCCGGAGCAGTGCAGTCGTCCGCAGTGGATCTCTCCCGCCTCCAGGCCGCCGGACACGTCTACCTCGCCGCCCTCCAGGCTGCCGTCCACCTTCAGCGCGCCGGAGCTGTGGACCCGGCCGTTGGCCCGGAGACTGCCCTCGCACCGGGTGGAGCCGGAGCATCCCAGCTCCTGGCAGGCGATGTCGCCGGTGACACGGCTGCTGCCGCTGCACCGGATCTCCCCGGCGCAGTCCACGTCCCCTTGGACCCTGGCGCTGCCGGAGCAGCGCAGGCTCTCGCAGCGCAGGCTGCCCTGGACCTTGCCCGATCCGCTGATGGAAACCAGGCGGTATTCGCCGCCGGGCATGGCGCTGCTGCCGGAAATTTTCATATCCATGATGTCGTTCATAATGTGACCTCCCTTAATAGTTGCAGTATGTCCTCTTGGTGCGTCCCCTCCGCCACTACGGCGCTGCGGACCTCCTCCAGGGGAAATTCCCTGCGGCCATAGGCCGTTTCGATGATGAGCTTTCGCCGGGCCAGCACCGTCTGTCGCTTTTCCGCCAGGCTGGCCGCCAGCTCGTCCAGCGTCTGGTGCTCCTTGTTATCCAGGATCAGCCGGATCCGCTGGCAGATCTGGTCCCGGCGGAAAAATGTCTCCTGTCCGGTGGAAGTGGAGCGGCGCAGAAACCACGCCTCCGGGATCAGTCCCATCCGCTTCCACCGATACAGGGCCCCGTAGGAGATGCCGAACGTCTCCAGCAGCTCCTTCTTGGAAATTAACTCCTCGTCCATACCCTTCCTCCCTGCCATAATAGGTTATCGTGCGGCGTTGTGTAACAATGTTCCGTAACACTGTTACGATAATAGCATAACAGTGTTACGTTGTCAATAGGGGCAGGAAAAATTTTTGAAAAGACCAAAAAATCCCGGTGCCGAAGCACCGGGATCTTTTTTGCAGCAAGCCCCTTCGGGCATTTTCACTTTACCGCTCCATAATGGGATAGCCCTGGGCACGCAGAGCCTCGTACATCTGCTGCACATGAAGGGCGTCCCGGGTCTCCACCAGCAGGTGCACCACGCAGGAGCCCACCGGGGCTTTCAGGTTGCCCCGCTCGTGGTTTACCTCCAGCACGTTCACGCCCATGTCGGACATGATGTTCAGCAGAGTGGCCAGGGTTTTGGGCTGATCCGGCAGCACCGTGGCGAAGTTGGCGGTGCGCCCGGCCTTGGCCAGGCCCCGGGTGATGATCCGCTCCAGCATGGTCACGTCCACATTGCCGCCGGACAGCAGGGCGCACACGGTCTTGCCCCGCAGGTCCACCTTGCCGTACATGGCGGCGGCGATGCCCACGGCGCCTGCGCCCTCGGCCACCAGCTTCTGCTTCTCCAGCACCGACAGGATGGCCCCGGCAATCTCGTTTTCGCTGACGGCCACCGCCTTGTCCACATACTGGCGGCACATCTCAAAGGTCAGGTCCCCGGGGGTCTTGACCTGGATGCCGTCGGCAATGGTGTGCACGCTGGGCAGGGTCAGGATATGCCCGGCCTCCAGGGAGTCCACCATGCTGGCGGCTCCGGCGGCCTGTACGCCGATAACCTGGCAGGAGGGCTTCAGATGCTTCACGGCATAGGCCAGACCCGAGATCAGTCCGCCGCCGCCGATGGGTACCAGGATCACGTCCACATCCGGCAGCTGCTCCAGAATCTCCAGACCGATGGTGCCCTGACCGGCCATGACCCGATAGTCGTCAAAGGGATGAATAAAGGTCAGCCCCTGCTCGTCCCGCAGGCGCACAGCCTCGGCATAGGCATCGTCATACACGCCGTCCACCAGCACCACGTTGGCCCCATAGCTGCGGGTGGCCTGGATCTTGGAAATGGGGGCGGCGGCGGGGATGCAGATGGTGGCGGGGATCTTCATATCCCGGGAGGCAAAGCCCACGCCCTGGGCATGGTTGCCTGCGGAGCAGGCGATAACGCCCCGGCGCTTCTCCTCGTCGGACAGGGTGGCGATCTTATAGTACGCGCCCCGCAGCTTGAAGGCCCCCGTCTTCTGCAGGCAGTCCGCCTTCAGATAAAAGTCGCAGTCCGGCACCAGGCCCGGCGCGTGCAGCACAGGGGTCTGGTTGATAACGGGGGACAGCACCCGGCGTGCGTCCTGGAGCATTTCCATAGAGATCATATTGTTGCCTCCTTGATTCTGTTCTATATACAAAATCCTATTTTTTGTTCCTATGCCATGTACTACCATGATACCCTCTCCCGCCGCGATTGTCAATTCCTCTTTGGGCAGAGAGCCGCTTTTTTCGCAATATAGACGGAAAAAAGTGACCCGTCCGGCCCTTAAGAGCCGGACGGGAGGGATAAATCGCCGGTTTATCTTCTGTCCATAGGCACATAGGCCCGGCCTGCCAGCAGGTCCGTCAGATACTGCCGCACCTGCTCCGGGTCGGCGGGGTCCCGGACCCGGCTCCGCAGGTCTGCCATCATCTGCACCACCTTGGCGTTGGCTCCGCCGTGGCGGGGACCCTTCAGGGAGCACAGGGAGGCCGTCATGGCGGAATAGATGTCGGTGCCGGTGGAGGTGGTCACATGGTTGGTGAAGGTGGAATTGTTGCTGCCGTGGTCGTCGTGGAGGATCAGCGCCGCGTCCAGGGCCCAGGCCTCCAGGTCCCGGACGTCATAGCCCCGGTAGTACAGCACACCGGGGCATGGGATGGTGTCCTGACCGTCCACGGTGCAGCCCTTTACCTCGGATATGCGGGTGAGGCTGGTGAGGACGCCCCGGCCCGTGGCGTCCCACAGTCCCCGCTTCACATCATATTTTTCATAGAGCTGCCGGTCAATGTGAGCGTTTTTGCAATTCTAACACGATAAACTTGCAAAACCAATACGCAGAATGAAAATATTTCTACCAATATGCAGGATTCAATGAGCAATTATGCAAAAATTCCGCGGCAGAGGCCCTCCCCTGCCGCGGAATTGAAAACCGGGCAAAGCTGTGCTATACTATATTACAACTGTGCGAATATCTCGCCGATGGGGCCGTCGATGGTCAGGTCCGCTCCCACGCCGCTGCCGGTCTGGCCCTTGTTCACCACCACCAGGTGGCGGCCCCGGAAATACTGCACCAGCCCCGCTGCCGGATACACCACCAGGGACGTGCCGCCGATGATCATCAGGTCCGCCTGGCGGATATAGTGGACGGCCCTGGCCAGCACGTCCTGGTCCAGGCTCTCCTCATACAGCACCACATCGGGCTTGATGTCCCCGCCGCAGGCAGGGCACCGGGGCACGCCGGTGGAATGCAGGATGGTGTCCAGCCCGTAAAAGGCCCCGCATTTTTCGCAGTAGTTCCGCAGAACGCTGCCGTGCAGCTCCAGCACGTCCCGGCTTCCCGCCTTCTGGTGCAGGCCGTCGATGTTCTGGGTGATCACGGCCTTCAGCTTCCCCTCCTGTTCCCACTGGGCCAGCTTCCGGTGGGCGGCGTTGGGCTGGGCCCAGGGGGCCAGCATCTTGGCCCGGTAAAAGTCGTAAAACTCCGCCTTGTGGCGGACATAGAAGCTGTGGCTGAGGATGGTTTCCGGCGGGTATTGGAACTTCTGGTGATACAGGCCGTCCACACTGCGGAAATCCGGGATTCCGGACTCCGTGGACACTCCGGCCCCGCCGAAAAACACCATGTTGTCCGATTCTGCCACCCAATGCCGCAGCTTTTCGATCCATTCCGTCATCCGTAAGACCTCCATTTCTTGAATTTATAAGGAGTATGCCATGAACATTCAGATTTTCGGGGCCCGCAAGTCCTTCGACACCAAGAAGGCGGAGCGCTGGTTCAAGGAGCGCCGCATCAAATACCAGTACATCGACCTGGACAGCAAGGGCCTGTCCCCCGGGGAGTACCGCAGCATCCGGGCCGCCGTGGGCTATGACGCCCTGGTGGACCGGGACAGCCCCGACTACCGGGAGCTGGGGATTGACTATCTTCTGCCCCAGGCGGCGGAGGAGAAGCTGCTGGAAAACCCCTGGCTGTTCCTGGCGCCCATCGTCCGCAACGGCCGCCAGGCCACCGTGGGCTACTGCCCCGACGTGTGGAAAACCTGGGAATAAGGGCATTATACCACAAAAATCTGCTGGGGGACAGCCCCGGCGGAAAAATGCGCAAAAAAACAGGTCCGCTCCAGCGGACCTGTTTTTTTTATGGAGTGAGGCGATTACTTGTTGGCCAGAGCCTTGTCGGCAGCAGCCATTTCCTGGAAGATGCCCTGGTGCTTCTTGGCGGTGATTGCCTTGATCACCAGCAGGGTGCCGATCATCAGGACGATGGCGATGATCATGCAGACCACGACGTTCTGCACCAGACCGGCGATGATGAAGCTGACGAAGGACACGGCAGCCACGGTGACGCCATAGGGGATCTGGGTGGCCACGTGGTTCAGGTGGAAGCAGTGGGCACCGGCGGAAGCCATGATGGTGGTGTCGGAGATGGGGGACAGGTGGTCGCCGCACACACCGCCGGCGCAGGAGGCAGCCAGGCCGATGGACAGCAGGGTGGACTGATCATACCAGTCAAACACGGCGCAGACCAGGGGGACCATGATGCCGATGGTACCCCAGGAGGTACCGGTGGCGAAGCCGATGAAGCAGGCCACGATGAAGATCACGGCAGGCAGGAACTTGGCCAAGCTGCCGGTGCCTTCCATAATGCCGCCGACGAAGTCGCCTACCATCAGGCCATTGTCACGGCACAGGCCGCACAGGGTCCAGGCAAAGCACAGGATCAGAATGGGGGAGATCATCTGGATGAAGCCGTTGGGGATGGACTCCATGGACTTGGTGAAGCCGATGAGGCCCCGCAGCCAGTAATAGATGAAGGTGAACACCAGGGCCACGATGGAGCCCAGGCACAGGCCGGGACCGGCGGAAGCATCGGAGAAGGCCATGACGAAGTTCTGATAGTTCTCACTTTCGGTGTCGAACATACCGCCGGTCCAGACCAGGCCGATGATGCACAGGGCGATCAGGACGATAACGGGCAGCAGCAGGTCCAGCACGGAGGAGTGCTTCTCGCCTTCCTCATAGTCGTCGGCGCCTTCGAAGGGACGCTCGGGGGTGGTGAACAGATCGTCCTTCACCTGGGCATTGTACTCATGGGTCAGCATGGGGCCGTAGTCAATGTTCAGCACGGAGATGGTGATGACCATGATCAGGGTCAGGATGCAGTAGTAGTTCCAGGGAATCTGGCTCAGGAACATGCTGATGCGGGAGCCGGGGAAGCCATCGGGCACATAGGAGGCAACGGCGGCAGCCCAGGAGGACACGGGGGCCAGCATGCACACGGGGGCGGCGGTGGCGTCGATGATGTAGGCCAGCTTTGCCCGGGAGATCTTGTGGCTCTCGGTGACGGGACGCATAACGGCGCCCACGGTCAGGCAGTTGAAATAGTCGTCGATGAAGATCAGCACGCCCAGCAGCATGGTCATCAGCTGCGCGCCGCAGCGGGTCTTCACGGCCTTGGAGGCCCAGCGGCCGAAGGCGGCGGAACCGCCGGCCTTGTTCATCAGATCCACCATGACACCCAGCATCACCAGGAAGATCAGGATGGAGATGTCGATGGCGTTGATCATGCCCACGCCCTCACCGGCGCCGACAAAATTCACGACCATCTGCCAGGGGTCAAAGTTCGCCAGCAGCAGGGCGCCGGCCAGGCAGCCCAGGAACAGGGAAGAATACACTTCCTTGCTGATCAGGGCCAGGGCAATGGCCACGACCGGGGGGAACAGAGCCCAACCGGTGGCGACGAAGCCGCTGCCATCGTTGGTAACCTTCGCGATGACCAGTGCGATTACAACGATCGCCAGCGCAATAAAATACGCTATTTTGGTACCTTTCTTTTCCATTAGAGTGATTTACCTCCTCAGATTTGGTGCCTTCATCTTACTCGCAAACAGCACGTTTTGTCAAGTTCTTAGCGATACTTTCCATTATTTTAACAAATTGTGAACTCGCCTTTTTACCTTTTTCACAAAGGATTGGCGCGAATTATGGAAAATCCTTGGAACGCAAAGAAATTCCGATACCGGGGCAGCTGCCCCGGTATCGGAAATAGCGCTTATATCAGGAATATGTATTGCTTAGAAGAAGAACTCCTTGATCTGGCCGTACAGCACCAGCAGCATGGCCAGGGGGGTAATGTACTTGATGCAGATCCTGAACCAGCCGTAGGCTCCGAATTTCTGCCCCTCGCAGGTGGCCTCGGCGTGGACTACCTCGGGCCCGAGCTCCCAGCCGTACATAATGCTCATCAGCAGCGCGCCCAGAGGCATCAGAATGCCCTCGGCGATGCAGTCAAAGAAGTCCAGCCAGTCGGCGCTCCAGGTGGGCACCTCGTCGGAGGGATCCACACGCATGCCCAGAATGTCGGCCGGGGAGATACCGGCGTTGCCCAGAGCGTCCAGGCAGACGATGACGCACAGGATGCCGGCGCCGATGGCGCCGATGAGGGAGTAGAGCTTGCGCTTGTCGCCCTTGCCCTCGTCCCGGGCCTTATCCACAAAGTGGGCCACAACGGCCTCCAGCAGGGAGATGGAGGAGGAGACGGCGGCAAACACCACCAGCAGGTAGAACAGGATGCCGAAGATGGGACCTGCAGCGCCCATGCGGTCGAACACGTTCTGCATGGTGACGAACAGCAGGGAGGGGCCGCCCAGGTTGCCGGTGGGGTCCAGGGCGAAACGGCCGGGGATCACGCACAGACCGGCCATCAGGGCCACCAGGGTATCCATCACCACGATGATGATGGCGTTCTTCTGCAGGTTCTCCTTCTTATCCAGGTAGGAGCCGTAGGTGATCATGGCCGCCATGCCCAGGGACAGGGAGAAGAACATCTGGCCGCCTGCTGTGGATACTACAGAGAAGAAGTCAGGTGCTTCCTTGATGACGCCGTTGGCCAGAGCCCAGCCGGGGACAAACATATACTTCAGGCCATCTGACGCGCCCTCCAGGGTGCAGGAACGGATGATGCAGATCACCAGCATCACGAACAGAGCGGGCATACCCACGGAGCAGACCTTTTCGATACCGCCGCCGACGCCGCCCATAACGATGATCATGGTCAGGGCCACGAAGATCAGACCGTAGATCACGGCCTCGCCCTGGTTGGCCATCAGGGCGCCGAACACGCCGGCGCCGTCCAGGGTGCCGGTGCCGAAGCCGGCATGGAACAGGTTGCCCACGTTCAGGGTCACATACTTCAGGCAGTAGCCGCCCAGGGCGCAGTAGAAGCCCAGGATCAGGAACGCCGACAGAACGCCCAGCCAGCCCAGCCACTTGAACCTCTTGGACAGGACCCTGTAAGCGCCGATGGCGCCCCGGCCGGTCTTGCGGCCCAGGGCCAGCTCGCCCATCATAACGATGAAGCCGCAGCACGCCGCCAGGATCAGATAGATGATGAGGAATGTGAAGCCGCCGTTGGCGCCCATCTTATTGGGGAAGCCCCAGATGTTGCCCAGGCCGACGGCTGAGCCGATGGCCGCCATGAGGAATCCAAAATTGGACCCGAAGCCTTTTCTTTCTTCCATTGCTTTCTCTCCTTACTCATATGGATGTCCCGCTTTGTCCGGAAGGGGACTATGGTCACTTTACCATGACTGTTTTCTTGTGTAAAGCAATATACAGGATTCTTAACGCTATCTTGTCAACCGGCACAGCTTCCTTGATTGATTTCTTACGGATTTCCCCTCCTTTCCGGGCTGTGCCCTTTCGCCTCAGTCAAAATCACAGCCTCATTTTATGCAGAACTTTGTGAATTATGTCACAAAAATCAGGCTAATCCAGCGGCCTTTGTGGGTATTCATACGGCGGTTTCGGACGTTTTGTGCAAAATGTCTATACGATTCTGCGATATAAATTTATTGAGGTGAAACTTTTTCATCAAAAGAAAAAGCCCGGTAATACCGGGCTTTCCGTTTTTCAAGAAAAGCCTCGCAGAGTTTGCCGCCCGCAGGCGGCAAATCAAGTGCGAGCCTTTTGCCCAAAAAGGGCTTTGCCCTTTTTGGGCAGTCTCAATATCAGATTCCGAAGAAGCGCTTTCCGTTTTCCCAGGTGGCCTGCTCCACCTCCTGAGGGGTCATGTCCCGCAGCTGGGCGATCTTCTCCGCCACCAGGTGAACGTAGGTGGAGTCGTTGCGGCGGCCCCGGTAGGGCGCCGGGGTCAGGTAGGGGGCGTCCGTTTCGATCATCAGCCGCTCCATGGGTACGGCCCGGATGACCTCCGGGGCCTTCCGGGCGTTTTTGAAGGTAGCCGCCCCGTTGAAGGACAGGTACCACCCCATATCCACCAGCTCCCGGGCCATTTCCACGGACCCGGCGAAGCAGTGGAACACCCCCCGCAGGCCGGGAAATTCCCGGACGATGGCCATGGTGTCGGCGTGGGCGTCCCGGTCGTGGATGATCACCGGCAGCGACAGCTCCCGGGCCAGGGCCAGCTGGCTGCGCAGCACCTGCTGCTGCAGGGGGCGGGGGGGATTTTCCGGCCAGTAGTAGTCCAGGCCGATCTCGCCGATGGCCACCACCTTGTCCTCCCGGGCCAGAGCGCGGATGGCGTCCAGGTCCTCCGGGCGAAAATCGCCGCAGTTTTCCGGATGGATGCCCACGGCGGCGTAGACATGGGGGAAGCGGCGGGCCAGCTCCACCGCCGTCCGGGAGGACGCCACGGTGCAGCCGGGATTCACCACCAGGCCGACGCCCTGCTCCGGCAGGGAGGCCAGCAGGGTCTCCCGGTCGCCGTCGAACTGGTCGTCGTCATAGTGGGCGTGGGTGTCAAACAGCATAGGGGCCTCTCAATCCAGATGGACCCGGCCCAGCTGGGCGTCGGCCACATACTCGCTTTTCAGCCGGCGCAGCTGGTCCATGTGGGGGGCCCGCAGGTGGGCCTGCTGCTTCTCCTCCGTCTGCCACTGCTCCACCAGGAGGATCTCGTCGGCATTCTGGACAGACAGGAAATAGTCATACCGCAGGCATCCGTCCTCCCGGCGGATGGCGTCGATGATGCCATGGGTGGTCAGCTGGCGCAGGAAGGTCTCCCGGCAGCCGGGCTTGGCCAGATAGCGCACATACAGAGTCAGGGTGTTTTCCATGGTGATTTCTCCTTTATGAATAGCGCCGGTCCAGAATTTCGATCATGGCGGCCATGGCGTTTTCCCGGCAGTCCGGCAGGATGTGGATCCCCGGCACCCGGTGCACCGCCGGAATGGCGTTTTCCGGGGCGAAGGCCATGCCGGCGTATTCCAGCATGGGGATGTCGTTGGCGTGGTCCCCCACGCAGCAGACGTTCTCCTGCCGCACGCCCAGAAGCTCCGCCAGGCGGCGGACCATGCCGCCCTTGTTGGCTCCCCGGGCGGTGATCTCCAGCAGGTTCACGGCGGAGGCCACCACCTCGTACTCCCGGCTCCAGTCCTGGGCCCGGATGGCCTCCTCCAGCTGCCGCAGCCGCTGGGGCTCCTCCTCGAACAGCAGCTTGGAGATAGGCGACGGGGCCTGGTCCAGGCTGGCGATCTGCTGGGAGGGGGTGTGGGTCAGGTGCAGGTGGCGGGCGGTGATCTCGTTGGGATTCACCACATGGATGGAGTTGTCGTCGTGATAAATTTCGTAGGTCAGGCCCGGCATCAGCTGGGACAGCTGCCGCACATGATCCCGGATGCACTCCGGCAGAAAGGCGGTGCGCAGATACCGCCCCGCCGGGAAGTCGTAGATGGCCGCGCCGTTGAACAGCACCGTGGGGCCGTTCATGGGCACGCCGTCCATAACGCTGGCGAAGGAGGGCAGGGCCCGGCCGGTGGCCACGGAAAATGTCCCGCCCTGGGCCATAAAATACTCGATGGCGTCCCGGTTTTCCCGGGATATGGCCGGGACGGGCCCGCCGCTGCGCAGGGCCCCCTCGGTATACACCATGGTGTTGTCAAAATCGCTGGCGATGAGCACGCCGTCAAACTTTCCCACGGCTCAGCCCTCCGATGCCGGGGAGCTGCCGCCGCCGCTTCTGCGGCGTCCGCCCCGGTGCCGGGGACGGCGGCGGGACTGAGCCCCCTCCTGGGCCTCGCCTGCGGGCTTCTGGGGCGGCTTGGAGGCGGCGGGCTTGGGGGGATTCTTGGCCGCCTGGGGACGGCTGCCGCCCTCCTGGGGCCGGTCGCCGGACTTGCGGCGGCGGCTGCGGGGCTTTTCGTCAGTCTTGGGGGCCTCCGGACGCTTTTTCTCCGTCTGGCGGGGCTTTTCGGCCTTTTCCGGGGCCTTTTCCCCGGCCTGCTGGGGACGGCTGCCGCCCTTTCTGCGGCGGTCGTTCCGGCGGCGGGGAGGCCGCTCCTCCCGGGCGGGGGCGTCGGGGTCAAAGTCCGCAATCACCAACGGCATGGGGACCTCCTCCTCGGGCCGCTCCTCCACATACCGCTCGGGCCGCTCCTGGGGCACCTGGATGCCGTCACGGCTTCCTTTGCCGTTGCGCAGGACGCACACCTCGCAGTTGTGATAGCACCGGGGGGAATCCGGCTTTTCGTCCAGCCGGACCTTCATGGTCTCCCGGAGCACGTTCACCTCGCACACGTTGCCGAGGCCGTCGGGGGTCTGGACAAAGGAGTCGTTTTTGGGCATGCGCTTCAGGGCGTCCTCATAGGCGTCCTGCTCGTATTTCAGGCAGCACATCAGCCGCCCACAGGTGCCGGAGATTTTGGTGGGGTTCAGGGACAGGCTCTGGGTCTTGGCCATTTTGATGGACACCGGCACAAAGTCGTCCAGGAACTGGGCGCAGCAGAAGGGCCGGCCGCAGATGCCCAGGCCCCCCAGCATCTTGGCCTCGTCCCGGACGCCGATCTGCCGCAGCTCGATGCGGGCCCGGAACACGGAGGCCAGGTCCTTCACCAGCTCCCGGAAGTCCACCCGCCCGTCGGCGGTGAAGAAGAACAGGATCTTGTTCCCCTCGAAGCTGCACTCCACCCGCACCAGCTTCATCTCCAGCTTGTGCTGGAGAATCTTCTTCTGGCAGATGTCGAAGGCCTCCTTTTCCCGGGCGCGGTTGTGGGCCGCCGTCCGGCGGTCGTTCTCCGTGGCCACCCGGACCATGGGCCGCAGGGGCTGGATGACGCAGCAGTCGTCCACCGGGTGGTTGCCCATGGTACACTGGGCGTATTCCAGGCCCTGGGCCGTCTCCACGATGACGTGGTCCCCGGTCTGCACCTGCACGTCGCCGGGGTCAAAGAAATAGGTTTTGCATCCGCTGCGGAAGCGGACGCTGATCACAGTTGTCATATATTTCGATTCCTTTCCGTGTATGTCAAAGCAGCTTTTCCCACCCGGCGCACAGGGCTCCCAGCACATGGCCCACGCCCACGTTATAGCGGCACTCCAGGCAATAGCGCTTCATCAGCTCCGTCAGGCCCCGGAGCTGCCGGACGGTAAGGCCCCGGCGCAGCTCCTCCGCCCCGGGGATATCCGCCGGGTCCGGTTTTCCATAGGCGGCCAGCAGGGCCTCGGCGGCGGCGCGCCATCCGGCCTCCAGCAGCTGCTGCAGCTGCTCCCGCTTCAGGCGCTTGTTCTCCAGCCCCACCAGATATTGGCTCACCGGCAGCAGCTGTCCGCTGGCAAAGGCCCGGCACAGGTCCCGGGCGGTGTCGTCCCGGGCGTCCTCGTCCCCGCCCCGGAGCTTCCACTCCACGCAGCGGGAGCGGATGGTGGGCAGCAGGGTCGCCGCCGTTTCCGCGCAGAACAGGAAGGCCGCATAGGGCGGACCCTCCTCCACCAGCTTCAGCAGCACGTTCTGGTCCCGCTGGTTCAGGGCGTCGCAGTCCGGGAAGATATACACCTTGGCGGCCCCGTCGTTGGGCCGGATATAGGCGTCCTGCCGCAGGCTTCGCAGCAGGTCCACCGGCAGCTCCCGGTGGTCGGGGTCCTGCACCGTCTGCACGTCCGGGTGGATATCCTCCATCACCTTGCGGCACTGGCGGCATTGCAGGCAGGGCCGCCCCCCCTCCGCCTGGCACTCCATGGCGGCGGCGGCGAAGCGGGCGGCGGCCATGCGGTCCCCGCTGCCGGAGAAAATGATGGCATGGGGCAATGCGCCGCCCTGGGCGGCCCGGCGCAGGCGGCGGGCCAATGTGCTGTTTTCCGGCAGAAGCTGCCCCATGGTCCACCCTCCCTTCCATGGCCGCTGTGATGGTCATACAAACCGATTCTATAAGTATAACACACCCCCAGGTTCCTCCGCAAGGCGCAGGCGCGGCTTTTCCACAAAAAATAGTTTCCTGTCGGGAGAATATTCCCGGTAATTTTCGGCCATAATGGCAAAAAGATTCCTTTTTGTGAAAATCCTCTTGCTTTTGGCGGGGGATGTGCCTATAATGAGATGTTCGTAACTATATTTTATATACGGAGGGAACTAAATGAGTAAGAAGTATTGCTATCTCTTTACCGAGGGCAACGCCAAAATGCGCGAGCTGCTGGGCGGTAAGGGCGCCAATCTGGCCGAGATGACCAACATTGGCCTGCCCGTGCCCCAGGGCTTCACCATCACCACCGAGGCCTGCACCCAGTATTATGAGGATGGCCGCCAGATCAACGACGCCATCATGGCCGAGATCATGGAATACATCGAGAAGATGGAGAAGATCACCGGTAAGAAGTTCGGCGATCACGAGAATCCCCTGCTGGTCTCCGTCCGCTCCGGCGCCCGGGCCTCCATGCCCGGCATGATGGACACCATCCTGAACCTGGGCCTGAATGAGGACGTGGTGGACGTTATCGCCAAGAAGTCCAACAACCCCCGCTGGGCCTGGGACTGCTACCGCCGCTTTATCCAGATGTACTCCGACGTCGTGATGGAGGTGGGCAAGAAGTATTTCGAGCAGCTCATCGACGAGATGAAGGAGAAGAAGGGCGTCACCCAGGACGTGGAGCTCACCGCCGAGGATCTGAAGGAGCTGGCCGGTCAGTTCAAGGCCGAGTACAAGTCCAAGATCGGCGAGGACTTCCCCTCTGACCCCAAGGAGCAGCTCATCGGCGCCATCAAGGCCGTGTTCCGCAGCTGGGACAACCCCCGCGCCAACGTGTATCGCCGTGACAACGACATCCCCTATTCCTGGGGCACCGCCGTCAACGTGCAGTCCATGGCCTTCGGCAACATGGGCGACGACTGCGGCACCGGCGTGGCCTTTACCCGCAACCCCGCCACCGGCGAGAAGAAGCTCATGGGCGAGTTCCTGACCAACGCCCAGGGCGAGGACGTGGTGGCCGGCGTGCGCACCCCCATGCCCATTGACCAGATGGCCGAGAAGTTCCCCGAGGCCTATGCCCAGTTCGTGGACGTGTGCAAGACCCTGGAGGATCACTATCGCGATATGCAGGATATGGAGTTCACCGTGGAGCATGGCAAGCTGTATATGCTGCAGACCCGCAACGGCAAGCGCACCGCTCCCGCCGCCCTGAAGATTGCCTGCGACCTGGTGGACGAGGGCATGATCTCCGAGCAGCAGGCCGTGGCCATGATCGACCCCCGGAACCTGGATACGCTGCTGCATCCCCAGTTTGACCCCGCCGCTCTGAAGGCCGCCGCCCCTGTGGGCAAGGCTCTGCCCGCCTCTCCCGGCGCCGCCTGCGGCAAGATCGTCTACTCCGCTGAGGACGCCAAGGAATGGGCTGCCCGGGGCGAGAAGGTGGTCCTGGTCCGTCTGGAAACCTCTCCCGAGGATATCGAGGGCATGAAGGCCGCTCAGGGCATCCTGACCGTTCGCGGCGGCATGACCTCTCACGCCGCCGTTGTGGCCCGCGGCATGGGCAAGTGCTGCGTCTCCGGCTGCGGCGCCATCGTCATGGACGAGGAGAACAAGCAGTTCACCCTGGCCGGTAAGACCTATCACGAGGGCGACTGGCTGAGCCTGGACGGCTCCACCGGCAGCATCTACGACGGCGCTATGCCCACCGTGGACGCCAGCGTGGGCGGCGACTTCGGTCGCATCATGGCCTGGGCCGATAAGTATCGCCGGCTGCAGGTCCGCACCAATGCCGACACCCCCCACGACGCCGCCAAGGCCCGTGAGCTGGGCGCCCAGGGCATCGGCCTGTGCCGCACCGAGCACATGTTCTTCGAGGGCGACCGCATCGCCGCCATCCGCGAGATGATCTGCTCCGACACCGTGGAGCAGCGCGAGAAGGCCCTGGCCAAGCTCCTGCCCATGCAGCAGGGCGACTTCGAGGGCATCTATGAGGCCATGGAGGGCTGCCCCGTTACCATCCGCTTCCTGGATCCCCCTCTGCACGAGTTCGTTCCCACCGAGGAGGCCGACATCGAGCTGCTGGCCAAGGATATGGGCAAGACCGTGGCCGAGATCAAGGCCATCATCGCCTCCCTGCATGAGTTCAACCCCATGATGGGCCACCGCGGCTGCCGTCTGGCCGTGACCTTCCCCGAGATCGCCGTGATGCAGACCCGTGCCGTGATCCGGGCTGCCATCAACGTGCAGAAGCGTCACCCCGAGTGGAACATGGTTCCCGAGATCATGATCCCCCTGGTGGGCGAGGTGAAGGAGCTGAAGTATGTCAAGAACGTCGTGGTCAAGACCGCTGACGAGGAGCTGGCCGCCGCCGGTGTGGAGATGAAGTACCTGGTGGGCACCATGATCGAGATCCCCCGCGCGGCCCTGACCGCCGACGAGATCGCCACCGAGGCCGAGTTCTTCTCCTTCGGTACCAACGACCTGACCCAGATGACCTTCGGCTTCAGCCGCGACGACGCCGGTAAGTTCCTGGGCGCTTACTATGACAAGAAGATCTATGAGAACGATCCCTTTGCCAAGCTGGACCAGGTGGGCGTTGGCAAGCTGGTGAAGATGGCTGCCAAGATGGGCCGCGAGACCCGTCCCGACCTGCACCTGGGCATCTGCGGCGAGCACGGTGGCGATCCCAGCAGCGTGGAGTTCTGCCACAAGGTGGGCCTGGACTATGTGTCCTGCTCCCCCTTCCGCGTGCCCATCGCCCGTCTGGCCGCCGCACAGGCTGCCATCCGCGAACAGCGCCAATAAGAAGTTGACGCAAACAGCGTAGGCAAAGCAACTGATATAAGTACGGTCACACAGTCCCTTTGGATTGTGTGACCGTTATTTTTTTGCCCATTTTCAGCTGAACACACCGCAAATCAAGCCGCTGGTTTCGATATGAAATCAGCGGCTTTTTTCGTGCTCAAAAAATTTTTTGAATTTTTTCGCTCAGGGGGTTAAAAAATGGGCCTTCTCGCTGGCTACCTATTGAGGGACAAAACAA
>ERZ773225.1356-NODE-1356-length-30081-cov-4.040365_pt1 | contig 30081 bp, 25 predicted proteins | sample MGYA00580993_ERZ773225 | MGnify/ENA primary metagenome ERZ773225 (study PRJEB29015, sample SAMEA2737748) | human gut metagenome | biome: human gut; feature: human-associated habitat; material: faeces | place: China | collected 2012 ...
AGCTAAAGGCGTAGACTTAAGTACATATTCCATATCTTCATACAATTTAATCATTCTTAACAGTTCTCTGCTTTCAGTAGCATTATAATGTCCATTACTATTCTTTTTGGATTGCATAAAACTAAGCAAGCCATTAATACTTTGATGCATAACCGCAAAGAGATGTTTTAAATACGTGTTGCTTATATTTTTATATAGTTCCTCTGTTCTTAATACACCTTCCACTTGATTTTCTTCATATTTAGTTCTTAAGAAATAATCAATATCCATAAATATCTCCTCCTTTGCAATTTTTAGCTAACCCAAAATAAACTTTACAAATAAACAACATAATCTACATGACATATTTTTAAGCAACCATTTATCATCTCATTTCTAATATAAATTAGTCATGCATCGTCACTTAAAAATTCATTATTATCGACATTTTATGAATTAAATATGTCGTCTTTTTATCAGCATCTCCACTCGCTACTTCATACTTCTCTTCTATTCATCCTGCTCATATTCATAATTTTTTTCAAATTCTTCTGCTTGTATATCAAAATACTCATTCATCTGGATTTCTTGCAATAAATGATTATATCTTATAATATCCAATTCATCATCTGAGTTTTCTATAAGCTCTTTCAACACATCTTTTGCAACTTCTTCTCCTGGTCCTCTTGATATTCTCAAAAGTATATTCCACAATTTTTCAATATCTCCATATTTATCAATAAACATATAAAAGATACTGTTAATAATGGCACTATAACTTTCTTTATCTATTTTCTCTTTACTCTTAATTAACTTTTCATATTCAAGCAATTGTTCATCATAGCTTTGCATTGCCATTTCACTTGCAACAAAATTTTTCCTATTATACAAATTTATTGTATTAACAAATTTTATTGTAAGTGGGTCGCATGAAAAAGAATTGTCATAATCCTGATAAGCCCAGTATTCTTCATCAAACTGTTCAGGTTCTTGTAAACCATCGCATCTCATCAGTTTTCGAGCTATCTCTAATAGCTTTGTTATATACATAACAGCTAATCCATTTTTTTGCATTACATCAAATAGTGTTATAACTGCCTTTTGGGAATAAAAATATGTTAAATCTTCTTGGTCAATTTTAGATTTTATCTTTTCAATCAAACTTCTTGCTTCAAAGTGACTTAATCTATAAATGTTTTCCAATTGCATTGTATCCGACGTAATTTCAAATGCACTTCCCTCTATTTCTTCTCTTTTACTTTGCTGTTGAAATATAATAGTAGGATTATTTCCATATACTTTTTTAATCACAGTATCACTTTTTAATATCTTAACCAAATTAGCAATTTGCTGCCCTAATTGCTCCTTATTTCTATAGAAAATTACAGTTTTCAAATTTTCATGGTTAATAAATTCTCTTAATACATCACCATCTGTAACATCCAACGAATGACCAAAAATATATAATGTATTTTCTTCTTTTCTTCCTGCTTTTACACCTTCATCAATTTGTTGCAGCCACTTTTTATATTCATTTCCTGCCTTTTTATATATTCTCTGATAATACTTTTTAAAAGCGATAAACTCTACTTCATCACTTCTTCTGTCCTCTGAAAGATATTCATCAATTCCTAATACCATATTATTGCACTCTGCATTTTGTTGAATACAATTTTCAATTTCTTCTTTCGAGGCATCAGTTTTACCAGAAAAAAAATGAATGTTATTAGTTGCCATGCCATGTGCAAAAGAATACTCAATTTCTTTTCTGTTACAGGCATACAATTTTCTATATGTATCAGAATAATTAAAACTAAATACTTTACTAGGATGTACTTTTTCAATATCTGGATTGTAATATTTAAGTTCTTTATTTCCAACATAATCCCAAATATATATCTCTAATGCACCTATTAACTTATTTAAGTCACATAATAACTTAGGAATATATGCTTTTACATTTTCTACCTTCAATTCACTCTGATTTATAATATTAGCTAGTCTATTTTTATAATATTTTTCCAAATTTTCATTTTTGCTTTCCCCTGTTTCAATACTTTCATAATATTTTATCAATCCATCCATAGCTTGAATCACGGATGATATTTCACTTTCAAAGTCAATCCAATTTTGCTTATTTGCCAAATGCTTCTTATATACTTTTTCAAAATGATTAATCCATACATTATTTTCCGTAAAAACATGTAGCGCTACAACTCTATCTTCACATTCAGTATTCTCAAAAATCATTTTCAAATAATCATCTTTTATATCATATAACCTTTGGGGTACACTATTTGCCGATGAATATGCATATTTAAATCTTGTGACAAATTCCAGAAACTGTGTATATTTAGTTGGTAATTCATGTTCCAAATCAAATCCATTCCCAATCATTAGTATCTTCATTTGAAATTATCTCCTTTATTTTGAGTTTCTAAATAAACTGGTAATCTTCTTACTCCATTATTTATCAACAACAAAAACCTCTCCTAGTAATAATTTTATTATATCATAGAAACTTTCTTAATGACGTTCACGCTCGAAATTTAGATTTTATCGAAACATGTTTTTACTGCATAGATGTCATATCGTATTCTTTTGTCTATACCACAATTCCAACACCAAAGCTTCTAAAGGAAAAATCAGATTGACTCACATATTCCCAAAAGTCATTTTTGAGTTGAATTTTAAACCAATACGTGATATATTAATAATACAAAAAGGGTGCCACCGATAGACGGCTGACCCATTAAATCAATTAACTAAAAATAGTCGCTCAACTTGCTAGGTCGGGGCGGCTATTTTTGTGTCTTATTATTATCCTTACCAAAGGAATACCCTAATCCAAAGCAGGTTAAGCCGAAGCTTACCACTGCGATAAAATCAACAATACTCATATGGCTTAGCCCTCCTTTCCAAGAAATCAATGACTTCTTTCGATTCCCTTGCGGGTTTCTATGTAATCGGAGAGTCACAGTCCCTCCGTAGAAGGCCAACCGCCTACCGTTATGGTGGCACCCAATGAAATTTTATCATAGCCCCATGGCATTTTCAATGTAATATCACTCTAAATCGACAAGAATATGCATCAAGGATATTGCATATCTAAAGTCTGCTTGCCTGCTTTAAAACTTGGCTTCTATTACAACAGGGTTTCCTTCTTTATCCTTATAGTTACCGATAATGTCTACTAGCTTGTCAAACTGACACATTCCATCTCTAATGTCATTATCATGTCTAAGCTCATCAATAGCTTCGGTCAATGTTTTCCCAACTATATTCTTACCTATTATAGTATTTACAGCTTTCACCTGACTTGGAAATGGCTCATAGCTTTTAAATTTCCACACCCTTTCCTTGACCTCATATATTGCGGTGTTTGGCTTGGCATCTATAATTACAATCACCCACATGATTGCATTATATAGCTGTTTTGCAATTGGATTCCACTTCTCTTCCTTGGATTCATTACCTCCAGAGGTCTTACTGCCTTTTTTACCTGTTCCGCCCTCTCCATGCAGGGGATTAAACAATGGCAGTCCCTCATGATTTATTTTCTTAAGGAAATCTCTAGCTGCGGTCATTCCACATTGGATTATCTCTTTCTTGCCATTTGTCTTGCTTGTGGCTTCAAAAATATAATAATCATTTTCAATTGTCTGACCTGCGTCACTATGTTTTGTCTGACCATTTAGCAGTTGAATGTGTGCTACTGGCACAACATTATAATTATCTACAATATATTGTCTTCTTTCTTCACTTCTACATTCCATAAAAATCTTCTCCTTCCTGGTGTCATATTGTATATGACTTTTCTATAATAAAATGGCTGCTCCATGTGAAATTAAATACCTGCTTCTAAGAAAGAAATGGTTAAGGCTCTTATTGTGGTATAGGCTGTCACCATAAACAAATTCTTTTTATTGGTGCAATGCCATCTCCATATGTACAGCCTTCATTTTCTCTCTTAGAAGCAAATTTCTATTTTTAATTGTTATATTTTTATATGGTACTCTTTTAAATGGAGAGCACCAAGAACCATGTTATATGTCGTGGTCCATGAAGTAACTATGCATTGCATCGAAGGTATCTACGAGATTGTCATTAAGCAGCATATGAGTATCTTCATCAAAAGAAACCGTCAAATACATTTCTAACACATCGTGAAGCTCACGCATACAATCCAAAAGTCTTTGTTTCTTTCTCATATATCCTTATCTCCTTTTCCAATTATTTTGTATGGAAGATCAGCTCGCTGATCTTCCATACAGCAGCTTAACTTGCAAATTTTAGTAACTTTTTAGTGCTATATGCGCCATAAATGTCCCTAATATTTTCTTCATACTTTTCTTTACTAAGAAACTTTTTTCTTTGTTCCATTACCATTTTATAAAGATTTTTTGAAGTATCATGTGGCATTCCATAAATTTTTTGCTTTACCAGCTTGCCAGTGAATGTATCAATAAGCATAATATGCATTGCATATCCCTCACCATCTACAACCTTTTGTAATTTTTTAAGATTTTTGCTCAGATGAACATTATATGGTGCATCCATCCAGCCATTGCCACCAACTTTTATGATAAAGAAAATAATTCCTCTTAAGGAAAGTAATTTAACCTTTACCCCTTTTCCACCTTCAAATTGACTTATCTCTTTTGGAGTAGGTCTGTTCATCAATACACACACACTCACCCCACTGTCATTAATATCAACAATACAACCATCTGGGCGACCTTTCATTCCTTCTATAGGTTGTCCACAACAAATTTGTTCAAAATTCTTCATAATATCCACCTTTCTGCTTGCCATCAAGCGATTAAATCATTATTTATGTTCAATATGTTTTTGTGCAGTGGGTGCTCTATGTTTTTAAGCGCCCACCAAGTTTCCTATGATGCCATGTCCATGCCATCTAATTTTCCATTATCTTTTAGTGCCTTGAAGTATTCATTGAATACGCTTATCAACACTGGTATTACAATGGAATTGCCTGTGAGCTTATAAATCTCATTTGGTGTAAAATCTTTTAGCTTTTCTCTTTCTTCTTTTTTCAAACCCATAAGCAACATACATTCGTTTGGTGTAAGCTTACGGATATTTGTCTCCTCAATTGCCTTTAAATCCACACCAACTTTAGCTAACCCCTTTTTAGAAACCTTGATGAACTTATCATCTGTTACATCTTTCTCAAAAATAAAGTTATCGTAATTGCGGCTTCCACTTCGTGTCGAAATTGTAAATGCCTTATCGCACTTGTTAGGATTATGCACTCGAATAGGGTAAGATTTAACATCTCTCATTCCTCTTGAAATGAATCCTGCTTTTGCCTTTGGTGTGAGATTGAATTTTGTGGATGGATTTTTCTCCAACACATCACACAACTTTGTTTCAAGTGGGATTGGTGCTGGGTATGTGAAGCATGGGTCAAAGCCAAGAGTGCATAAAATATATACTCTTTCTCTATGTTGTGGCACCCCATAATCAGCAGCATCCAATTTTTTGTAATCCACATGATATCCTTCACTTTGAAGAAAAGCAATCAGCTTATCCAAGGTAGGCTTATGCTTTTTGTTTAAAATTGAAGCAACATTCTCCATGAAAATAAATTTTGGTTTTTGTTTCATTTTGGATAACACATCTCTTAAACTCCATACAATAGAAGAACTACTATCCTTTCCTTCCTCGAATCCCTTAGCTTTGCGATTGGCAATGCTAATATTTTGACAAGGGAAAGTGAAACTCAACAAATCACATGGATACTTGCTCCAATCCACCTTAGTAACATCACCAAGATTAACTAATGTTGGTCCATGCAATTCTTTATATGCTCTAATTGCCGCTTTATCGATTTCCGAATAACCAACACATAAAAATTGAATACCAAGTTGCTCTCCCACTTCTTTTAAAGCAAGACTTGTTGCTCCAAGACCTGCACATGTTTCAATGTAAGTTACTTTTGGTCTTTTTTTGCCTGGGAATGGGATAATCTTGTCATTACCTTTTTCCACACCCTGATAGCCATATGTAGATACATTTTCATTTCCTACTGCTTGTGCAAGTTCCACCTCACTTGCTATTGTTTTGTTTGCTCCAGCTTCTTTTGCTGGAAATTCAATAATATTTTCCATATTATTTTCCTCCTTTTTCTTTTACATGTTTGCAGGAGTGAAACTCCTGACATAACAGTCTTTGTTATGTATAAATAAGGATTCCATTGCTCCTTGGAGGATAAGAAGCAGGCTCCATGAAATCTTTTTGAAGTTGTCAAAGTCCATATTTTCCATTTATTTCTATGGAAAATCTCAAAAATCAAACAGACATTACATGATTTAAAATGAAAAAAGACATTACACTAGGAAAATGAAATTAGAATCCACAACTACAATAGAAAATATCCACTAAATATTTTCCATATGGTATGCGTATTCTTTTTTCAACAATGTCATAATAGCTTCTCTAGTAAACTATAGAATCTATATGACCTTCCTAATGTAATGTCTGTTAATTTTATTTTATGTAAAGGTCTTATCTCCTTTACATGTTTATCATATCATATTGGAATGCACTTGTCAATGAAGTTTTGTATATTTTTTACAATTTCTTTCAATAAAATCTTTTTATATTTATAAAATATTCACAAAAATAATTTTTATATTCATAAAAAACTTTTTCCATACCTTGTAGACAAAACTTTTTCTACGGCAAAAATGCTTCTAACCCTAGTAAAATCAATGGTTTGATGGATTTTTATGCTAATTTTAACCCCCAATTTTTGTATTTAATAATAAAGATTATTTTGGTTTAAACAAAATATGCTTCTAAGAAAGAAAAAGCTATTGCATCTTGGTATATATGCAGTATCTGTCTATGAAAAAATTTCTTAGCAGACCGTCACCTCTCCCCTACAGTTGCATCCTCTTTTTTCTTCTTAGCAGCATTTTTCTTTGGTAGTGCATTTTTTCAGAATAATCATATATGCAAACATCTACAATACATTAAGTAGTTAAAAAATGAGGGACTTTTCCTAATACGCAACTACTTGATATAAAAAATAATGATAAACAAGATTAATGGAGTAGAGAGACCTCGCCTTCACAATGAAAACTAAAAGTTTTCAAAGTTCCGCCTTCAGCACCAGGACAAGAAGGGAGCCTTAAGGCTCACCCTGCGGGCAACCTTCTTTGGTGCCTTGGTTCGCTCGGTCTCTCTTAAAAAAATCAATCAATACATGAAAAGCATTTTATTTTAGAAGTGCTGTTCTAACGAACAGGGGGCATCATCTGCCCCAAAATACAAAGGAGATGATAATACACCATGAAATATATACCACTAAAGCATGTCTATCCAAAAGACCGAAGAACCATGAGCATCCTTGCTAAATCTGGAGCAATGGATAGAGATACCTTCCACAAAATGGAGATTACAGACAATCGCATCAAGTCCTATCTTCATGCTGGCATGATAAGAGAAACCTCTGTTATAGATAAGAATGGAAATGGTTTTAAAACCTACTATGAATTGGATAATAAAGGCAAAGATTTTTGCAAGCAGGAGTGCCATATTAAACATTTTATCTCTAATGCCAATGCTTCTACACACAATGCAAAGGTATCAGAATACCTTGTAAACAATCTAAGCAAAAAGGAACTAGATACCTGTCTTTCAGAAAGAGAACTGCAGCCATTTATTGAGGACCGCTTGCAAGAGTACCTTGATAAGCAAGAACATGACCACTATCAGGAGCTTGTGGATGCTTTGCAAAACAACCAATTAAGTATGCCAGACATCATTTATAAGACTGAACTTGGCACTTGGGAAGCAATTGAAATAACAACAGATAGCTATGGCAATGAAGAGATAGAATCCAAAACAATGACTTGTGAACTACTCTCTGTAGAAGTCACATTTGTACACACATAAAAATAAAGGAGATGAAATACAAATGAAACACACAACACATATGCTAACAAAGGAACAAAAAGAAGCTCTATTTTATAAGCACAAAGATTTAATCTCACTTGTACATACCTTAGGAGATATGGCATTGAGAAAGCAACTAAAGGTTCTCTACTGCATGTTACACCCAGATGCAGATATTGTAGATACCGAATTTTCTATTTCAGAATTGATTGTAAATGCTTTCTTGCTTCAGGTGCAAATTCAAAAACCGAGCAAGACACAAATGCTCTACCTTAGTAAATATCCCAGAAGCTACTTTTATAATAAGGAAACAACTGGTAATGTTCCTGCATTAAATTTTACCAATGCCAAAGTCTACAATCAGATTTTTAAGGTGGAATATATTATCCAGCATTTAATTCCTGATATGAAGCAAAGAAACCTTTTAATATCAGAGGATAATCTTCTATCCTATCTGTATTGGTCATCCTCTAATATTTTATTATCAGGCAACCAATACAACACCTTTGATTTTTATGAGAGCTTCAAGGATGTATGTGTGAAGCAAGGGATTGCCCTTGATTATGATTTCAAGAGAGATTATGAAATTGCTTCTTATGAAAAAGATGCTTACATCTGCAATCAACTAAAACAAGATATGCCCTTAGAACAATGCAAAGCCAAAATACAGCGTGATACAGAAAGAAACTCCTACACCTCTGACATTGAAAAAGGCAAATATTTTTATAATCTTAATAATTTTCATAAACAAGGATTTGTGATTGAAGAAATACTACCAGATACAATCAAGATTGCTTATTTTGATACAGGAAACAATATCAATGTGAAAAAGCTATACAAAAATCTTTCTTTCATATACCTAATGTTAAACAGATATTGCAAGTTTAAGGATTTGTTCTTAGAAGCTACTATTTATGTATGGGACAAGGATAGAGCATCCCACCTTGCAAAAGAAGAAGATATTGAGGCCTATGATTTTTACAATCAGGAAATGTCTGGTTACAGCAAGAAAATCAATGCCCTGAAAAGTGTAGGACTGCTCCCTCAACATTGGGAAAACATTAATACAACCTATATAAGCCTTGACATATATGACAAATATAACTTAAGACCTCAAAGCTAAAGCATAAAATCTCTTGTTCACAAAATAACATAATCAAGCACTAAGATTTTATTTCATGCACACCATATTTTATTTTACACATACCAAATTTTATAATATGCCATTTTATAAAATGACATTTTACATAGATGAGAAAAGAAAGGAATTGAAAACTCATGAAAAATACTAAGACATTAGAATTAACAGATTTAGAAGCCATGCTCCTCGCTATCTGCGCCACTATCAATAGACCTATTAGAAAAAACCAGCTTATCAAAATGGTAACAGACCTATTTGAATGCAATAATCAAAAGCAGGTGGACTTTGCAATCTTAGACCTTATAGAGCAGGAGCAGCTTATAGAATATAAGCATTTTATTGTTACACCAGATTTTTATGCAACATGGGATAAAAAGGTTACTGCACAGGATGAAGGCATTATCAAATATCTGCTTTCCTTAAAAGAGGAAGCAAAGCATGATATTTTCTTTAATGTATATGCACCAGAACCACTTACACCATCTACCTTCTTTAAATATATAAATATGGTATACCCTGCATTATTACATAGAGAAAATACTGCTCTTGCCTATATGAATTATTTTGACAATGCCCTTGGCTATGGTTTAAATAATATCTTCTATGCAGAAAAAAATGATTATCCTGTTAACCATTGGTTCAGCACTTTTTTTGATAACCCTGATTGCAGATTGATTATCAAGAACATTGACCTACATAAAAATCATGTTGACTTATTTGTTATCCTCTTACCTGGCAATACAAGAAATTATTCTATGGCAAAGGAGCAATTACAGGAATTGGAAGAACATATAAAAAATTATTTTGAACTACAAATGATTATCCACACCAAGAGCAAACCTCTCTCCATGCTCACAGGAGACACCAGAACAAAGCATTCAGGAGGAAAATAACTTATGTATTATACACAAAAGAAAAATATTGAAAGAATACAAACCATTCCAGATGCTTTTCCTTTACAATGTTATCTGCCTTACAATACAATAGATGAGCCACCCATCATGGTTGGTATGGATTCTGGAGTAACCAACAATGCCTTTGCCAACTTGGAATTAATACAGAAAAATGGCGCGGTCGTAGATTTTAAATATAATGATGCCTATTATTATGAAAATGACCTTGCAAAATTATGGTCTCAGATTGATAAGCAGATATTCCTTTGCAATCAGTATTTCAACCTTTTCTCCCACAAAAATGTTGAATGTCTGACATTTGAAGTAATTCCTGTCACATCAAGTAAAAGACTGCAATCAGTGCTTGCTGCACAGGCAACAACAAATATCATTTCACTCATGGCTTATCAGTTGCACCATACCTATAAGCCTATTCCACCCAAGGCAATTAAATATTGCCTTACAGGGGATGGAAATGCAGATAAAGATACTATTTGCCAAGCTGCTTTTTCATGGACTAAGGATGAAAAGCTCCTCTACAACAACCACATGGCAGATGCTTTTGCTTGTGCTTTCTACAGCTTCTTTCAAAAAATGAAAGATGATTGCAAGGCACACAATATCTCTGTTCCAGATAAATATGCAAGAATGGATTGGAATTTCAAAAAGTCATAATTTGCCTTTTTTCTTGAATATTCTCTAGATCATGTTCATGAAATATTATCTTGAATAATTAAGAGTTCTCAATTAAGAGAACTCTTTTTTATAAATTATGCTTATTTAAGCATTCCATATAGTAACATAAACATAATTTTCATCACTACCAGTAACTTCTAGATAATATAGTCTATCTGGATTACCAGTACCATCTCCATAATTATAACCAGCCATTGTATTTGCAATATAATCAGAATTTAATTCATCTTTACTTAAAGGAATCCATCCTGTTCCCCAAGAGGCTTCAACTTTAATACTAGGGTCCCATTGCATACCTTGAGCTTCAATTTGTGAACGATAATAAGCAACGGCTTCTTCTGGTGTATATTTATTGCTTGTAGTTGGTTGTTCTTGTGGTTGAGTTTCTTCTACTTTAGGTTCACTATTTGTAGGTTGCTCTTGTTTTGCAGTATTAGAGGTATTATTGTTGCTTGTATTATTGTTAGTATTAGCACTCTCATTTTTTGTGCTTGTTGTATCTTTTTTATTTGAAGTTTCTTTTTTAGTTGTTTCTTTTGTTGTAGTATTAGAAGTTTGTTCACTTTCTTTATCTTGAGTATTTGTTTCAATTTCTTCATTTTCATCTACCAATTTAGCATCTTCAACATCTTTTGTTTTCATTAAGAAATATTTATGTTCTAAATTTACATAACAATAATCATCATTACTTGTGATTATTTGAATATCAATATTTTCCTTAGTATAACCACACTTCTTTTCATTTAAATAATAAAGGTCTACACTTTTTGTTAAAGTATATTTTTTATCACTTGGTTTCATTGTATTCATATCATATTGATTTCCTTCAGATTCTACTCCATCTTCAAGAAAATATGTTTCATATTCTGTATATTTAGGTTCTTCATTTTTTTCTGTTTCTTGTACATTTTCAGTATCTTGAATTTCTGTTGCAACAACATTTTCTGTATTATTTTTTGTATTTGCTCTTCCACATCCAATCATTGATAAAGAAATGCAAAGTACTAAAATTAATGCTAAAATATTTTTATTCTTCATATTATAATCATTGCTTTCTTTTTTTATAAGATAATAAAGAGGCATCAAATCTAATACCTCTTTATTCAATTTTTTAATTATTAGTTGTTTGTTTGACTATTTTTATATTCTTCTTTTAATTGGTCTAAATCAAAAGCATCTTTGTAATACACCTTATATTCAATACTTGTATCATCTTCATTAGCAAGTTCAATATAATATGTACTCCAATTTAAAATATTATCAGAACCATCTTCTGGATAATATAATTGATTTTGAACCATTTCTACATAAGAAGCGTCATTTTTACTAACTTTTACAGTAACAGAACCTTCCATATCTGATGGTTTGGAATCTAAAATAGTATGTTCTACTACTGAACTCATTAAACTTGTTTCAATAGCATCTTTTACCATATCTTTAGTAACAGTGGTTTCATTATTTCCATTACTTGAAGTATTGTCTTCTTCATTTGAAAAATCTTTTTCTGATACATATAAGTATTCATAATCAGTTCCACTTACTGGATTCTTGAAACGATGCCAAATACTATTTACTCCATGTTCAGTAATTGTAATTGTGGAACCTTCTTTGATATTTCCTACAAAATAACCATCAACTGAATATACAGGAATTTTTGAAGTTGCAGTAACATCAATTGATTCATCTTCAAATTCCATATTTGTAAAATCATATTCTGAAATAGTACTTGAATCATCAAATTCAATGATGTCATTTTCTGTAGCTGATGTATCATCTTCTCCAGCAACTACTACCTCTTCTTTCATAGTATCTTCTTCTGTAGTAGGTGTTTCCTCTACAATAGCATCATCTGTTGCAGATGTTTTAGTTCCACATCCTGTAAGTGCAGTCATTGACATTGCCATAGTTAGTGTAAGTGTTAAAAATAAAGTTCTCTTTTTCATCATTTATTTTCCTCCATAATTCTATTATTGATTGTTTTCCTGATTTCTCTTATCTGCTCTATCAATGAGTAAAAAGCTGATAAATATACATGCAATTCCAAGTGCTCCGAGTGCTGGTTTAAATGTAATTATCCAGACTGGGAGCAGAATAATTGCTGCTATTGCAAAAACTGTTGAAAGTTTTGTATTGGCTACAAAACCTGCACCCCATGCTAATATTCCAAAAAGTATGACAAGCCCTTCTCCCTCTAATACAAGTGGTATCATAGTCATAATTGCAAGTACAATTGTGATAGCCCATGTGATTTTGTTCTGTGTACTGACCCTCTTCTCATAAGCATTTGCCATCTTCACATTTTCTTTCAGGTATGGGATATATTCTTTTACCCACTTCTGTAAATATCTTGCCCTGTCTGCATTTATCTTTACTGGGAAATCATTTGGGTCAAGCTTATTTTCTTCAAATGTCTCAACTATCTTCTTTTGTGTCTCCTCATCAATGGCATCATTGCAGCATTCCACCAGTTCCCTTATCTGCGGTGCCCTTATGACTATGTGCTCATTTGGATTTTCATTTTCTATCTGCACATTGTTATTTGCAATTATGATAACAGAATAGATTGGAACCTCTATTCCCAGATGGTCTTTGATGAAGCTCCTTGTTGCATTGCAATGCCTCTCATTCTGTACAAATGCAGATGGCTTGTTTGCAATCAGCCTTCCATGCTCATTAAACAGTTTCCATTCTCCATTATCTGGCATGTAAAGTACCTGACCAGAATCACCATAGTTCTTTACCTCACATACAAAAATGCCCTTGCTGTTCACTATATACACATCTGTTTCTGATGTATCACCAGTCTCTTCATATGCTGGAATAACTATATTTTCCATAAAGTGGAATTTGTTTCGATACTGCCTTAACACCTGCCCTACATAATCTTCCCCATCTTTTCCCTTCTGGGCAATCCTTACATGTTTGTCTGTATCATCAATGAGATTTTCAAAATTGTTAAAGATTATCTGGGTATCTAACTGAATATCTCTGTTTGATTCTGCTCCATACAAAAAGTTCCGGATATCATACAGCAGCCTGTCCATTGGAATTTTTTTAGGCTTTTTAGTCTGGAATATTACCTCTATTGGCTGACATGTAAACAGCTGGATGGTCTTGAAAAAATCAATCCAGAAAATTTCTGGAACCTCTTCATTCAATAGCTGCTTGGTTTCACCCTGTATAGCCCACACATCCTCCTTATCCTTATCATATAATTTGACATGGTCTTCATTTTTGGCTTCAAGAACAGTCTGCACTTCTACAGGATAACCGCTGACAGTTTCCCATCTTGCATTCCAATCCTGCTCATTTAGCCCACTTTCCTTTTTTATTTGGTTAAAGTCTTCAATAGCTTTCCTTTCGGTGTATAGCTTTCTTACTCCAGTGCCTATGGCATCTACAATTCCCATTATGCTCTTCCCCTTCTTTAGTTATTTTCCATAAGAGCTCACTCATTCCTTTTTATATATTCAATATATTACCCTTATGTCTATGGTACCATTATAGCGCACCTTAGGTATAATGTGCAAGGCTTATATATTCAACATCTTACCCTTGCAATATTTAACTAATTTTCAACTAATTGCTCATACACTAGAATAATATCAGTAATTTATTGCACATATTTTCTAAGGGAGGCGATTTGGCATGATAAACTATGAGCCATTTTGGACTACTATGGAAAAAAGGGGATTGACCGCTTATCAGCTCATCTATTATTGGGGTATCTCAAGCAACACTCTAAGGAGAATGCGGCATAATGAAGCAATCAGCACTCCAACTCTTAATGAGTTGTGTCTGATACTTGACTGCTCGGTGGAAGATATTTTAAAATTTGAAGCTTCTAAAGAAGAACAGGAAGAGCTTGCTCTTAGAAAGCAGGAAATTGTGGACCGAAAAAGCAGGCACAAAAAAAATAAGCCCTAAACTTCTCTTCTTGAGATTGTTTAAGGCTTATTTTACATTTTCAGCTAACCTGCGCCGTCTAAGGCAGCATGAAGTGAATCCTTTTGAATTGTGACTGTTTAGGTACTGTCACCACCAACTATCTACTTTTTTGCATTACAGGTTGCAGCCCTTACCGGGCTCCCCCTCTTTGTGGGGTTACTATATTATAGATAGCACTGAAAAAATTATTCCAAATAATGAAAAATCAACTGATTTATTAGCATTTTTCTAGTCTTCTTTCCTCTCTTGCATCTGTCTGGATTATCACAGAACCATACTTGTCTCTGATATGGGACATTGATGCTGGCTTCTTATGGTATTTGTAGTAATCATCAAAATGTATTATCCAGCATCCCTTATGAGGATTATACCTAAGACCTAAATCCTTCAGTTCTTTCCTATATGGATAGGTTTCACCTCTTACATATACCCATGTGCCACAAAGCTCTATCTCAAAACCTACAAATTTTGATAATGCTGCTATGATTGCTCTAAGCTGTTTATCCTTCTCCCAATCATATGCCTGTTTTTGGCGGTCTGTTTGATTTGTATAGGCTTCTGAATTCTCATATGCATATTTAATCTGCTCAAAGAGTTTATCATATTCTGCATTTATCTCCTGCATCATGCCGGTCGTATCATTCTTATTATTGTCTGGATGATATTTGATAAGCAGTCTTTTATATGCAGCTCTTAATGTATTAACATCTTTTAAATCTTCCTGATTGAACCATTTCATAATCTATGCACCTCTCTTTCACAACATATCATGTTCCATGAAACTAAAATAAGATGGTCCACCAATTACTATATGGTCCAATAACTCAACTCCCATAATATCTCCAGCATCTTTCACTTTTTTTGTGTTCACTATATCCTTTTCACTTGGAGTACAATCTTTGGATGAATGATTATGGCACAGTATAATTCTGGATGCACCTGCTAATAATGCCCTTATGTATATCTCCCTTATTCCCAGAAGGCTCATATCTATTGTTCCTTTTGATAACAAGAAGATACCAAGCACCATGCCTTTTGTATTGAGAGCAAGCAAATAGCAATGCTCTTCTCCTAATTTATCCATCTCTAATAATTGCATCATTTCTGCAACATCTGCTGAATTGGTTATGCTCTTTTTATCACATTCCAATGCTTTTTCTTCCACCAGCACTATGTGGTAATCATCTGTAATCCTTGTATCATAAAATGTTATTTTCATTATCTATGTACCTCACTTTCATTTAATAAGGGACAAGCACAATTGCCTGTCCCTTCCCTGTCTGGCTTATAAAAGCCATCTATATTAAATTTTTATGCAGGCATATGTTAAACTGCATCATGGAAAGAATAATTTTCCGATCCATCAGAGTTGCACTCTGATGGGGCGGGAGTTTCTTCCTGCTCCACATCCAAATCTTCCTTGCTTGGAAGTTCCTCTATCGGAAGTTCTTCCTCTGTATTTCCTTGCATTTCTTTTGATGTATTTTCACTCACACCATCTGACAGCATTTCCTCACTTTCTTCTTTAGCAGCAAGTTTTTCTTTCACCTCATCTACAAGGTCTTTGAGTTCTTCTGGTATCTCTAGCTCCAGATAGTTACAGAAAGATTCAGTCATGACTGCCATCCTGCCTTTTATCTTTTCAAGCTTTGTAGAGCCTGAAGAGCAGAAGGTCTTATACACTTCCATAAGCTCATCTTCCTGGGTGAAATACTCATACCACTGTCTGAAATACATTGGTTTTATTTCCTTATCCATGGCTGCATCTGCAAGATATACAAGCATTGGGATTGATATTTTTCTAAGCTGCTTGTTCTTTTCAGGGAATGCATCTGTCAGATACTCAATTGCAGATTTGACAATATCTCTCTGCTTGTCACTGTAATTCTCCCTGATGCCCTCTGAATACTCCAGGATAGAGGTCTCTGAAAAATCTTTGAGTTCAAAATCTGACACATTGTTTGTATCCAGTAACATCATGCCCTGGATAAGCACCTTCTGGTCATCACTTGCCTTAAGCTGAGCCTTTGAAAAATTACAGCTTGTAGTGAAAAATTTTGAGGTAAGAAGTTCATTAATAAACTCTGCAATCTCCACACCCACTTTTGCTTTTGCCACCTGACTTTTTGTAAGAGGTGTGCTGTTATTCAGTCTGAAAAAGATTTCTTCAATCTCCCTGTTGCTACACTCTTCAAAGGCAATGATTTCAAACTTGTATCTTTTGATTTCATACTGAACAGGCTCCTCCAAATCACAGAAGTATTTTCCTGCTATCTGATACTCCACATCCTCAATGGTGATTGATGGAATATTTTCATCAAGTGGAAACTCACCCCAGATATAACTTAATACACTTGTAAGTCTTTGTTTGCCATCCATCACAAAGTAATTAAATATTGGCTTATTCTTCTCATCCAGTTCCTGGCTGTCTTCCCTTAAAACATAAATGTTTGGGACCGGATAATTGGCAAGCATGGAATGAAGCAGCAGACTCTTCTGCTTATCACTCCACTGTTCTGATTTTCTCTGTATGGGATGTTCAAAGGAAAGCACCTTTTTCTCCTCATGCATCCTCTCTATATTGGCAACTGTCCACGCTAACTTTGTCTTGTTCATAAAAATTCTCCTTCCACAAAAATATGCTTCTAAGAAAGAGAGATAAGAACTGCATTCATCATCCCTTACCTCTCCCCTGCAATAAAAAAGGAACTGATAAACACAAACCCTTGTGTCACCACTTCCAAACCTGTTTTAATATGTAAGTTCTCCCTACCTGAATGGCAGTTCATCCTCTGGATAATCTGGCATGTTCATAAACTCTTCTTCATATGGCATCCTTGATTCAGATTTCTTTCCACAGAACTCTATCTCTTCCACCCTCATCTGGAGGGTATAAATCTTTTTGACATCCCTGTTTATGTAGCTTCCACTCTGCATCTTCCCATACAATAATACTTCCTTTCCTTTGCAAAGATTTGCATCCGCTATCTCTGCTGTCTTTCCAGCTGCAAAGCATGGGATATAGTCTGTATGGTAAGAGCCTTCCTCTTTCCATGACCTGTCATCTACTGCCATATTCCACATGGCAAGTGCTGTATGATTGTCATTTTCGGCATACTTCACATTCACATTGTTGGTAAGCCTTCCTTTTAAAATGATTTTGTTCATGCTTTCCTCTCCCTGTCTCTTAAGCAAATCTCAAGTTCAACTCTCTTTATGCTTCCATCTTCTGATATTGTTTTTCCATGGACCACAATGGTATCTGGAATGATGTTTTTCAGGTACTGCATCCTGATGTTCATCCACAACAGGATAAGAATTGAACCTGTTACCACAATCAATACAAATCTGATAAGCATAATGTCTCTCCTCTCATGGAAATAGTGTTATCAGCTCTCCTATAAACATAAGCATGGTCTGATAATACATCCTCTGGTTTAAGCTGTGTTGCATTTACTTCCTTCACCATCTTTGAGAGTGATTCCATATCATCTGTGAACAATGGAAGCAGTATCATCTCATGGACACTTGATGGCAGAATATAGAAATCACTTTCCATCCTGTCTGCAAAATCTTTAAGCAAATCCTTATAAAGGACTGCACCAGCTCCATTCAGATTGTTTTCCACTGTGAGGACATACATGCTGCATATACCATCTAAGATGTCATTCCCCAGCTTTTGTCCGGTCAGATACTCAATCACTGAATCCATTCCTGTTAACTTCTCTTTCTGGAAGTAAGGTGTGTTTTCCATTGCTGTATGGAACAGCTCTTCCTCTCCAGTTCCCCATAATTTTAAATGCTGATTATGGATAAGGATGGTTGCACTTCCTGTGATGCCATTTTCTACAAGGCAGCTATATACCATTGCCAAATCAAGGATTCTTCTGTGAGGCACATCCTTTAAAAGCTCCCTGTTTGCTTCATAGTTCACTATCTTGTAGATTATCCTCTGTCTGACATTTTCCCATTCTGTAAAAAATGAAATATCTACATTGTGGTCTGTTTTGTTTCTCCTGTATGTTTCCATGATTTCAACCTCACATTGTTCAAGGCTCTTAGCACCTCTTACATAGTTTTCATAGAAGCCATTCAGGTAGATGGTTGGGGAAAGGTTGCTTTCCTCTCTCATGACTGTAAGGCCAGGCAGTGTGACACCATTATTCTTGACATAGTTCTGTATTGCCACATGGTATGCTTGTCCCATTCTCTGCTGTATGCCAAGTCTGATATAGGCACAAAAGCCTTCCAGTGACATGCTATCCTCTCTCTTTAAATTTTCCTGCATAAAAATTCTCCTTCCTGTGCCTTTGGCACATGCAAATTATGTGGCATATGCCACTCCCTTAGTAACCTGTCAATGCATAACCTGTAAATCAGAAACAACCTGTATCTTTTCAACCTGATTTTTGGCTTTACATTTTGTATAAGCCTTTTGCATTGATGTTATATTATAGATGGAAGGAAAATTTTTATAACAAGCATGACTATGATTATAAAATAAAAAAGATAGCAGTTTTTACGCCACTATCCTTGGTTATTTTATCTGTTAAATACTTTATCTCTCCAATAATCATTAATGTCATGGCATGTATCAGGGTATTTGCACACACTATATTGATATGGGTATTTAGGATGCTGTTGGTTATAGGTCTGAAAAAAATCCAATAGTTTTTGCTTTGCTTTCTCTCCACCCTCATCATGGTCAAAGGAAATAACCCACTCCCATTTTTTCATTCTTTTATAATGCTTATCAAGATAATCCATGAATGAATTGATATTTGAAATGCTGTTCAGGCTCACTGCTCTCTCATTATTTTGCACATAGGAAAGTGCATCTTCCATGCCTTCACACACATATATTTTATGATTTTTATTTTCTACCCCCTCTGCAAGCCATGTAAAATCAGATGTTCCAAGAGCCTTTTTCATATGTGCCCTATCAAGTGTTTTCTGGATTTCCATATGTCTTTCATCATCAAGGAAAACTGCATATTGCTGTAATTCATAGTCATTGTCATAATCATAGTCAATCAGATATATGATACTGTTCACTCCCTGCCAGTAGTTATGCTTTATCTGTATTTTGTTCTTTTTTAAGATTGTGGCAATCCCTTCAAAAAATTTTCCATTACTCTGAATTGCATTTAACTCCTGTATCTTCTGTGCATCAGTTTCACTTTGAAGAGCCTTGTCAATGCTTTGCTTGGTGTAGACCTTTCCATTGTAAACACAGGAATCATATAGCATAATTCCTCTCTCATGTAGGTAATTAAGCTCATATCCTGTCAGTGGTCTGCTGTTACTTAAAATAGTCTGATATGCATTACCCTTTGCAGAATTATTACAATGACTATATTGGGTTGTGCTTGATTGTGGGGTTGCATTTCCTTGTAAAGGTGCCTGATTATCCAATGCCAGCACATCTTCCACTGCTTTAGGAAATGATACAACTCTCCCATCCACCTTTTCACTCAATGCCTGGTAAAGACCTATGGTATCAAAGGTCTTGCCACACCCAAAGCATCTGACTGTATTATTTTTTGCATTATAAGAGCAGCTTGGTGTGGAATCCACATGTTGTGGGGAAGGACAATGCATCATGTTGTCATGACCTCTCTCCCAATTGAAGTTATCTAATATTTTGTTTATATCAACATCCTTTGCAGACTGGATGGTTGCTTCATCTATCATATAAATTTTCCTCCCTGTCATCAAAATTTCTGTAGACAAACTTTTGTCTACGGCAAAAGCTCTCTAAAGCCTTGTTTTTACTAGTGTTTGAGCATTTTTGTCTTGATTTTTACCCCATAAATTTGTATATAACAAATATATGTTTTTTGAAACAAAATCTGCTTCTAAAAGAAAAAGGAAGATGCTCTTTTTCTTCTTTAGAAGCCACTTTTATTTAAAATCAGATTTTATCATTTTAAAGATTTCATCCTCTTTTAAATACAATTCATTTCTAATGCTGTCTTTACCCTTAGGCTTGTACATCTGTTTCAGCTTCATCTTTACCTGTCTTTCAGTTGGTATCTTTTTGCTTGATGGAAATGCTTTTTTATATGCAGCTATCACCTCTTCTGCAAGTGTATCAGTAAGCTTGTAGCAGGTCTGCTTTCTTGAGGTAAGCAGACAATAGATTACCACCTGTAATTTATCCTTTAACTGCTTGCTGTATAATGGGATGCTTCCAATATCTGTATATTTCATTCTGTCTAACATCTGGTTATTGATGATGACCTTGCATGCATTCTTGTACTTTGTGACTTTTGCCTTTTTGCTGCTGTTTTTCAATATTCTAAGGCATATCCCTTTGGAAACTCCAGCCCTATAAAGGTCATCTGCAAGACTGGTGATAGTTCCCTGCTCCCTTATCTTTCCCACCATTTCATTTCCATCTGGTGTGCGCACATAGACACTGTAATGCTCATACATGAGGGAATCAAAATAGTCATCATCACAGGCAACACTTTTCCTTATCTCATCTGTAAGTCCAAACCAAATCTCATCTATTGACATCTTTCCAGGTCTCACATTTTTTGTATTGTTCTCTATAATGTCAACTGGAAGTCCCATTCTCTGCTCCAGTTCTTTTTTAAGCTCCCTTGTACTGAAAAAATATTGTCTCTGAAACATCTGATAGCTTAAAAGGAATAATATTCTTTTGTCTGCCACCAGTTTTCCATCCTCATAGCTTAAGCATTCCTTCAGTTCTCCCATGGAATCTATTGCAGCCCTTGTAACCTGTGCCATCAGCTTCTGGTCCATCAATTCTATCTGCCACATGGCATAATCTCCATTCACTTTTTCCTCTTCTGCCCTGATGGAATTTAAAATATCCAGTTTCTTCTGCATAATGTCATGGAAACACATTATCTTCTTATAATTCTCTGATACAATATCTGTGATGCTTTTAAAAGGGCTGTTTGGAAACATCATTGGTTTTCCATCTCTGCAATAAGCATTATCCCTTGTAGTTCCACCAGTCTCCATATACATATGGTCTTCCAGTATCTTTCTTCCTACCTGAATGCTTACCTTATAGATGCCATCATTTAAGGAATCCAGTTTGTCTGTATCAGAAACAAGAATGACATCATCTACCACTTCCACCTGACTTAAGCTGCACACAATTCCATTTGCATCTGATATGTCCACCTTTGCTTCCTTCATCTTTGGAAGTATGATTGTTGCACACTTAATGGATTTTGATGCGGTCCTTCTTGCCCTGTTTAAAAACTGTTCTATCAGGTCAACGCTTATGTTTCTGTCTGTCACTGCAACAAACATCTGTGCATTATCCGGGTAATCAACAATATTGACTCCCTCCCCAATAACAGAGGTGCTTAATATCCCTTTCAGACCTTTGCTGTCTATCTTGGAATTTTCTGCAATATCCTGATAGACCGCTGTCTCCTTGTCTTCATTTGTAAGTCTTACAATACCATCATCAAGGCTTTGCATCAGGTAGCCTATCTTTTTCTTGCTGTTTAAAAGGATGATTGGGAATACCTCCGAAAGATTGATGGTCTTAATATATTCCAGCACATCATCCACAAATAAGATTTCCAACCTATCCATTGCAGGCTTCTTCTGTCTGCTCATGAACTCTATTATTCTGTTATAGTGGAAAAGAGCCATGGCATATGGTGTTGCTGTGATAAGTATGGTATTCTGGAACACTTTCTTTTCAATTCCATGAATCATGGTTCTTATGCCATCTTTTCTGAATAACTGCTGATTTGCAAGATTGTGGCACTCATCAATGATGAGAATGCATTTTTTATCCACTCCCAAATCATTTTTTAGATGGACTATCCAGCTCTTTACATCATCCACCTTCTCATAGGTGCAGCATATAATGCTGGCATTCTTATCCAGGTCATCACCACCAATAAATCTGCTTACATCCTTTTCATTTCCAACCTGTATGGCTACTGTTCTGGTTGGAACTGCAAATACTACCATAATGTCATGTCTTCCTGCAACCAACTCTCTTGCCCTCATAAGAAATGATGCTGTCTTTCCAGACCCAGTAGGACTGATACACAATTGGATTCCTTCATCATTTAACATTCCATCCAGTATCTGCTCATTTGCCTTGTTATCAAGGATATAGGTGTCATACTGGTATTCCTCTACCTTTTTGCAGGCATATCCATCTTTATAAAAAATATCTCTGATTACAGAGGCATCCTTTTTTACTCTCTCACCTTTCATTCCCATTGCTTGTTTTCTCCATTCTGATAAAAATAAAAAAGGCATTACAATAAGTACACTAATCCAAAAATATCACTACATACCAGCAGCAAATATCCATAGGATATTTGCTGATCATGAGTGCATCTTCTTTTCATATTGTCAAAATGATAGCTTCCATGATAATTCATGGAGTATACATTATGACTTACCTATTGTAATGTCTCTATTCTTTAAGACTAATTGTGAAAGCTTATCCGCTTTATAAGCTTACAATACCGCACACAAAACATCTTGTCAATATTTTTTGTGCACTATCTATAATTATTTTCCTGTATAACTTATTATTTTTTGTATAATAAGTACATAGTTTCTATAACCATAAACTATTTTCTCATTATGAATGTAAAAGCATTTTTGCTATCATTTCCGCTATATCAGAATCTATTACCTCAAGATGTGGAAGGCTTGCAATCAGATTATCCTTTCGCATATTGGTAAGCCTGCGCACTTGATTCTGACTGACATTCTTTCCTTCATTCTCTAATTTATTTACCGCCCACACTACTTCCTTTGCCCAATACTGCTCCTGTGTTTCAGAATACTTCATAACCACTTCCGCACTTTTCGGTAGTAATTGCAGTCTTTTATCAGGGAATCCTAAAATTTTTGATACCGCAGCCATATTAACCCTTCTTGGCCTATCTCCCTCCTGTCCCTGTAACTCTTTAATTGCCTTTTTCACTAATGGCAATGTAGCTTTATCAATCTCCGCCCAATCCTGCTTTTTGACACCACATTTTCTGTGTGTTTCTTTTTTATGAGAATATTTTCCATAGCTGTTCTCACCAATAGGCTTGACCACATTGTATGAAGCATTTAATCTTTTTGCTATTTCCGGGTATTTCAAGCCTTGACTCTGTAATTTCTTTACCTTTTCATCAAATATCTGCTCCTGTGACTTATCTGGTAATTTCATATTACACAAATCTTCACTGGAAATTTCTTGGAACAAAGCCATTTGGCATACTTCAAAACAATTAAATCTATATCCATTAAAAATCTTTTGCATCTGCCATAATTCACTTAAGCCCTCACCAGATAAACTTTCATAAAATGCAAGAAACTCATCTGCAAATAACCTTATATTCCTCTGCTCTCCCCTAACCGACACATACTTTGTTCCATATAACCTGCTATGAAGAAATTTACCAGCTTCAACATCATTTTCCATAGCCATATCAGCCTGAAACACTTCCCCTATATATTTGACCAGCTTTATCTCCAACTTATTTCCATATGTAATATTACCAATTTCCTTTACCTCAAATTCTGCTGGCATCAAATTAGGACTTGCCTTTGCATTTATCATTATAGAACTATTCATCAGGCTGCACCCATGCTTCGGACAAAAATTCACTCCCATCATTTGATGAGCCCTATGCCAATAAGTCTCTCCATAAACATTTCTGTCCTCTTTTGCACACAATGGACAATACCTTAAATATCTGGCTTCACCATTCTTCTGTTTTGAAATTGCAAGCAGATTACTATAATCACCACTCATATTACAAAGTGCTTTAAATCCTTTAATCCTTCTTTCTTTTGGCAGAAATCTGGCGTAATATGGAAACATTGTATGCTTTTCTATTAATCTCTCAATGCTCATATCTTCACACACTATCTGTAATATCTCTGGTTTTAATTCATTGATAAATCCTATCTCTGGCCTTGCTCTTTTATTTATAAACAAATCTTCCGCGCAAAATATATAATTGGAATAACCGCATCCCTGATAAAATCTTGCAAGCAAACTATAAATCAGTTCATCTGAATAAATTTCAGGAAAATATGCAATCCCCATGTTTTTACCTCCCTTCCTATACCGCAACTTCTGTAATAGATATTTTTCCATGTAACAAATCAACCATATCCACATTACATTTTTTTGCTTCTTTCATCAGTTCCACAAAAGACCACTTCATATCTGTTCCATTACCTATCGGATGCACTTCTGCAAGATCAGTTTCCATTTCATTTTTTTCTTTCTTCTCAATATTCCCGCTAATACCTTTCATGGAGGTATGCTTTTTTCTCTTAGAAGCAATCTTTTTCATGCTTACTTCTGGCTGGACATGCATATGTAACATTTCCATCCTCTGATATGCAGATTCCAATGCCTGTATATCAATTATCTCCCTTCCATCCAAAATGCTTATCTCCTGTGATGTATAAAACAAAAATATTACATGTGCCAATATACCAGATGAATGCTGATATAACCAGTTAGTGACTGGTTCTGTAAGTTCTTCATATTGTTTCACATATTGGAACTTCCACAAAGTATTACAAAACCTCTTAAAATACGCATTATATCCACATTTGGAATAAGAAAGTCCCAGAGTTCTTCTTGCCAGATAATCTTCACTCTCAAAAAATGGTTTTATCTCAGGAGTACCAACAAATACGATGCTGATGCCACTTTCATTCAGCAGCTCCGTTAACATGGAAACTAATTGCATCCCTGCCCTATGTTTGATTAGATTTTGTATCTCATCAATGCAAAGCACTGCTACATGATTCAACAGCACTTGTGCTGTTGAAATAAGCATGGTGTTTATATTAGCTTTTGCCTTTACCATCTTTTCGTAATAAGAAGTTCCAAGAGAAGTATCAATTCTTTTTAAGATAGAAAGCAGCATACTCTTTGCCGAACAGTCAAATGGGCATTGCACACTGATTATGGGAATAATTCTGCAAAAAGGATGCTCCATTTCAATTATATTTTCCCCACCCATAAGCTCTATTGCCTTTTCAATTGCACTTGTTTTTCCTATTCCACTACATCCAATAATGCTAAAGCTGTCACTGCCACCTATGATGCCGCCAAAAGAAGGTGGTGTACCATTTGCACAGACCTTTAAATTCTCACCATTAAGATTCCTCTGCTGTATTGCAAGTTTGCTCTCTTTCTTCTGTAATGACTTCACCATGGCAAGATAAAGCTTTGTGTAAATCTCCACACTCATATCAGATGGAAGATAAAAAGAATTTATTTTGTTCAATTCCAGCAATCTGACGCTCGCACTTTCTCTCCTTATATTTTCCTCATAATCAGGGAAAATGGCCATTTTATCCTTTAATTGTTTACCAACCAACATAGGTTCTAATTTTTCCATGATATTCCATTCACTCTTATACACTTGATGCCACCTCTTTCACATGATTTTTATGTGTCCTCATCTGTTCTCTCTGTCTGTTGTTCCTGATACCCTTTATGGATGGTTTTGCACATTCTGTAGAAGTTTCTGCTATCACCTGAATTGCCTTTGCCAATTCCACCTCTGCTTGTGTTTTCTGCTTCTCTTCTGTTTTCACCAGTTTTCTTTGCTTTGTTTTCATTTGTAATACTTCATCCAGACCTTTATCCCTGTATCTGCTCTCAATCAAATCAAATTGTATGTATGCTCCATTTTCTATCAGCCATACATGATTGGAACTATCCATGTCATATGCAACCTCACATTCCTTCCCCTGTAAATATTCTTCCTTGAATAATGGATTGTGGTAATGCATTCCATTCACTGCAAGTCCATATCTGCTGAATTTTCCTATTGTTCTTGGAAGAAGCACCTGTATGAGTTTTTCTCCTGTTACATCCATGAAATTTGCTCCAAGATTATCACATGCCCATTTCCACACATGACATGGAATAGGTTTTACCTCTGCTTCAAGCATATCCTCTGTAAAAGGAAATCTTTCCAATATCCTGCTGGAATTATAAAAAATAATGCAGTGCAGGATGACCTTTTCAAAATCATTCATGGTAAGACAGGCATCCTTCCGGTAATCATGCACACCCCTTTCCTGAAAATCTGTTTCTATCACACCTTTTCCCTTTAAGATTGGTTTGAAATAATTTTGCAGGGCATTAAAACATTGCTCTACCGGTCCTTTCTCATCAGCACGAAAAGACTTCAGGTTGATAAGTTCTACTCCAAGGTCTGTTATCTGTGCAAAATTTTCTCCCTTATACTCACTTCCCTGGTCTGTTACCAGTTTCAAGGGTAATTGCCTGGATGGCCATTGTTCTTCCTTAATCTCAATGCCATATTTTCTGCAATGCTTTACCTTATCAGCAATTACATTGAGCATAAGGTTTCTTAAGGAATAGATACCGCCTTCCCATGAAAGTGAATAACCACAAATCACTCCTGAATATGCATCCACACACAATGTTAAAATAGGTCTTCCAACAATTGCCCCGCTCTCATTCACAAGGTAAATGTCACAAACTGTTGCATCCAGCATTCCCATTCCAATTGTTGGTGCAAATGCCTGCACTCCATCCCCTGTCAATGGTCTCTGGTTTCTCTGATAATAAGACAGACCATTCCTGCTGATGTATTCTGTTTCCTTTTTATTGTATTTCCGATAAAAATATCTGAACTGATAGTATGATGGATATTGCTCTCTCAATGTTCCATCTGCATTGCAATAAAAATGCTGCAACATAAGAGTATAGCAATTCTTCAATGTCCTTTTCTTGGTTGTGTAATACCATTTGTTCAGGGACTTTCTCATATTCTTTTCATCTGCACTAAGCTTCTTCTCTGCTTTTTTATACCCTGGTGCAAGACTTCTGACATCCATTGTTGCCAGATACTCACATAAATAATTTCTGACCGTCTGTTTGGAAATGCCATATCTTTCTGATGCTCTTTTGATTGCTTCTGTTCTCATGTTCTCCTCTGAAAGAAAAGGAAGAATACCTGAAATCATGTTATATCTCTGATATGCTGTTTTTCTGCTCTCCCCCTCCATGGCATCTATTATGTCTATTGCTTCTGCCATGCTTTCTTCCTCTTTTTCCACACAATCAGATAATTCCTCATATGTTTTCCATACCGGCATAGTCTTTTTTACACAATCAAGCACAAGCACTTTTTCTTTTAAGTCTAACACCCGATATATTCTTTCCTCTGCTCCAATTTTTCCTTTTAGAAGCATTCCTTTTCTCATATCTGCTTTGACCATATGCCTACTCCTCTTCTTCTATCACAATGCTCCAATCACTCACACCATGGGACTTCCAATAGTTTCTGCTTGCATCCAAAAGCTTTGTTGTCATTGGTTTTGTAAGATGCTTTCTGCTCACACATTCCCTTACCATAAGGTTTCCATCGGCTTTTGTTATAACAAAATCAGATGTATATGCCCCTTCTTCTAATCCTTGCAACAATACATTGACTTGGAACGACTTCACCTCTTCTGCTTCCGACAATAGATTTGCATAGGCATATTGAATTGCATCATAAGTTCTACACACTCCCTCACACTTTGCAACTACTCGTTTTGAAACCTTTGCTCCTTTGTAATTCTTTTTCCTCATAAATACCACCTTTCTTTCCAAGGAATACAAGAGTAGGAAAATGCCAAATTTGATGTTTTTGGGGAAAATGCCAAAAACGCAATCCTTGGAAGCCTTGATTTTAGGGCATCCCCAAAAACGGATTTTGCCAAAAATGAAATCTCCATATATTCAGGCAACCCTCTTTATCCTCAAAAGGCAAAATCCTTTATCCTCACCTATTTTCTCTTTCAAGGCATCTTAGGACTTCCTTCAAGGTCTTGGCTTACTCTCTCTTTCTTCTCTCTTATCTCTCGATATTCCTCTATTTTCAAGGCTTTCTCCATGATTTTAAGTAAAAGAAAAAGACCTCATAGAACGGTTTTTCCGCTCTACAAGGTCTTTATTTTCTCGTTATTTTATTCATTCCCTAGGCTAAAGATTTTTGCCCCTTGAAGATAAAAAGGATTGCCTTGGGATATGGAGAATTTGACCTTGTAAGGGTATTATAACGCTGCTTTTTCATGTTGTCAGCAAATATTCCAAGACATTATCAGCTCGTTCAAAATATTTCTTTCATATACTAAAATATCTACTATACTGTAATATGATATAGCTTCATTTTTCAAGCTTTGTTTCGAAAAAACATTACTCATAATCATAAATACAATACATATTAAAGTCATAAAAATAAGTTCTATTGTCGAAAAAAACTGTCCATTTGCTAAAGTTGTATCGATTTTTCCTAATATATAACCCCCAAATACAGATATAATAAGTTGCATCCACTCTTTTCCAATTATTCTAGCACTATTAATTGCTGGATTATTTATGGCATCAATTCTTTTTTCTATATATGCTTTTCTTTTTATAAAATCAGCTTTTTTCAAATTATGATACAAAAATCCATCATTTTTATTAAAACTGTTCTTAAAATAAAAATTGTCTATTACCTTCATTGCATTTTCAAATTGTGCTTCATGTTTTTCCAAATTTTCTTTCAATTCATTTTCAGTAATCTTTTTCCCTGTTTCAATAAGAGCTCCTACCTTATTTGCATTATCATACTTCTCTACTTGGTTCAAGACTTTATCAATACATTCAAATTCTTCTGCTAAAAATTCTTTCTTTATATATTCCTTTTTCTTTTCAACTATTCCCTGTTTTCGCTCTCTTCTATAAGTTATAAATGGAATTCCAAATATATACATAATAGACAAGCCGCCGAAAATAAATAACAGATTTAAATTATCACCCGTAATCAGATAACCGATTAACATAAGTATTGTTAAGCCTACCAAAAACCTCTCATACTCTTTTTCTTTCGAATATTGTTTCTTCACATAACACAAATAATCTATCATAAGTACCTCCATTTAGTCGCATGCAATAATATATCTATATAAATCAGCAACATCTATTTATCACTTAATCTATATCTGATTAAAAATATTCTAATATCCAGAAATAGGGAAAGCAACCTCAAATGCCTGCTGCATCTCTGCAACACTATGATATCTTTCATCTAAATTGGATGATATACCTTTCAGTACAAAATCCTTTACTTTTTGATTTTTAATATTTTCCAAATTATATCTTCCTGTCATCACGTAATAGATAAGTCTTGTAAGCGCAAAAGTTTCATACTCCATATTGTAGTTTCCAAACCCTACAATTTGAAGGTTACTGTCATTTAGTGAACCCTTTATTTCACTACCGAAACTTGTCAAATCACTTTGTTTCATCTTAACTAAACCAAAATCAGAAATTTTTACTATCGTCAAATCATTTTCGTAGTGTTGTAACAGCACATTTGTAAAACTAATATCTCTATGTAGATACCCTTTTGAATGAATATAAGAGAATCCTTTGAAAATCTGCATCGCAATTCTGGTGCTAGAATATAAATAGTACAAGCCAAAATGAGAAATTCCAAATACACATAA
>ERZ773225.1362-NODE-1362-length-30009-cov-6.025439_pt1 | contig 30009 bp, 23 predicted proteins | sample MGYA00580993_ERZ773225 | MGnify/ENA primary metagenome ERZ773225 (study PRJEB29015, sample SAMEA2737748) | human gut metagenome | biome: human gut; feature: human-associated habitat; material: faeces | place: China | collected 2012 ...
GTCATCGGCTTCACGGACGACAGGGACATCGAACAGTTCATCGAACGTTTTGCTAAACGCTCCTAATTAATATATGGTGACAATCCGGTTCAGACTCCTGCTCCTGGTCGCAGCCCTTTCGCTGGGACTGCCCGCCGGGGCGCAGCTCCACCGCGGCGCACGCACGGTCGTCCGCGGCGGACTGCTCGAAAAACCGGATTCGCTCAAGGGCCGGCGCGATTCGCTGCGCCTGGCGGGCCTCGTACGGCAGATCGACTCGATCGCCGCCGCCGAATACGCCGCCGACTCGGCGGCCGTCGCGGACCTGCGCTCCGACGACCTGCATTACCTCGACTCGCTGGCCCTGGCGCGCTTCGACGCCGCACAGCGGGGCGTGGACACCACGACCAAACGCAAGGTCTACAAAAAAGGCTGGTTTATGAGCGACTCGATGTCGCTCTCGAAGGTGTGCTGGATTTCGACCGTGGTCCCCGGCTACGGACAGATTTACAACAAACAGTACTGGAAACTGCCGATCCTCTACGGACTGGTGGGAACCGGACTGGGACTGTACATCCACGAAAACAAGACCTACAAGCCGCTCAAGCGCCAGTTCGAATCCTATACCGACGTGAACCTCTCGCGCACGCCCGAGCTGGACGCCCTCCAGTCCAAGATGATCCGCAGCAACACGCGGCGTCAGGTTTACCTGGGGATCACGATCGCCTCGTACATCTACTTCATCGGCGACGCGGCCGTGAGCTACTCGACCAACGACGTGTCGAGCGTCAAGAAGGCCACCACGCTGGCCTGCATCTTCCCCGGAGCGGGACAGATCTACAACAAAAGCTACTGGAAAGTGCCTTTCGTCATCGGCGGATTCGCCTCGATGATCTACTGCATCGACTGGAACAACCGCGGCTACCAACGTTTCAAAAAGGCCTACAATCTGTTGAGCGACTACGACCGCAATCCCGACAAATACCCCGACGGGCCGACCGACGAGTTCCACGGACGCTATTCGGCCTCGTTCATCCGCAACCTGCGCAACAACTACCGGCGCAACCGCGACCTCTGCATCATCCTCTCGGGTGCGCTGTACGTCCTGCAGATCGTCGATGCGCATGTCGACGCCCACCTCAAGGACTACGACATTTCGGACGACCTCTCGATGAACCTCGAACCGCTGGTCGACTACACCTACGTCCCCACCCTCGGGGGCAACCGCCCGGTGTTCGGCTTCAATTTGAGCCTGAAATTTTAGACGATGAAGAAACTCCTTACCATAGCGCTGCTCCTGGCCGTCGCCGCTCCGGCGTCGGCCCTCGACCGCAGCCCCCGCAAGAAGAAACGCGACAAGAAAGCCAAAACCGAAACCGTCGTCCCGGCGCCCGTTCCCGAGGCCGAACCGGTTCCCGTCCCCGAGCCGGAACCCGCCCCGGCCGAAGAACCCGTCGTCAACGACATGACGCTGGGATTCTCCCCCGAACAGACAGACTCGCTGCTGGCCGCATGGCGCGAACGCCAGCGGCAGGACGCGTTCAGCGAATTTTTCAAACAGTACATTCTGGAGGACTCCACCGAGGTGGCCGACAGCACGCCCGACTCGGTCTACTCCCGGCGGCTGCTCGACCTCGCGTCGCCGATCCAGTTCCCCTACAACAGCATCGTAAAGGGCTACATCAACCGCTACACCAACTCGCGCTACGGCACGATCAGCCGCATCCTCGGCATGTCGCAGTACTACTTCCCGATCATCGAGGAGGAGCTGCTCCGCGAAGGCCTTCCCGTCGAGCTGCGCGCGCTGCCGATCATCGAATCGGCGCTCTCCCCCACGGCGGTGTCGCCGATGGGCGCCGTCGGGCTGTGGCAGTTCATGCCCACGACCGGCAAGAGCTACGGACTCGAAATCAACTCGCTGGTCGACGAACGCCGCGACCCCTACCGCGCCACGCAGGCCGCCTGCCGCTACCTGAAAGACCTCTTCGCCATTTATAACGACTGGTCGCTGGCCATCGCCGCCTACAACTGCGGCCCGGGCAACGTCAACAAAGCGATCGCCCGCTCGGGAGGCAAGAACTTCTGGGAGATTTACGACTACCTGCCCCGCGAGACGCGCGGCTACGTGCCGGCCTTCATCGGTGCGTCGTACGCCTACGCCTACCACCGCCAGCACGGCATCGAGCCGACCGAAGCCCCGATTCCCCTTTCGGTGGACACCGTCCGGATCAACAAACTGATGCACCTGGGGCAGATCTCCTCGACGATCGACCTGCCGATCGAGACCCTGCGCCAGCTCAATCCGCAGTACAAACTCGACATCATCCCGGCCACGACCAAGCCCTACACGCTGGTCCTGCCGCAGCGGTATGTCATGCAATACATCGCTCACGAGCCTGAAATCCAAGCCAAAGACTCGATGTACCTCAAGGAGTACATCAACCCGGCCAACATCGACAAGAAACGCCAGGAGCGCAGCGGATCGGTCTACGTGGTCAAAAAGGGCGACACGCTGGGGGCCATCGCCCGCCGTTACCGCGTGACCACGGCGCAGATCATGCGCTGGAACAAGCTCAAGAGCGCCCACAAACTCCGCATCGGACAACGGCTCCGCATCGAAGGCAGGTAATGAACACCGATCACGATACCATCGTCGCCCCTGCAACCGCCGCCGGAGGGGCTATCGCCGTCATCCGCATCAGCGGCGGAGAAGCCTTCGCCGTCTGCGACCGGATATTCCGGGGCCGGCGGCCGCTCGCCGAGGCAGACGGCTACACGGTGCATTACGGTACGATAGCCGAGGGCGACCGCGTGATCGACGACGTGCTGGCGGCCGTTTTCCGCGCCCCGCACTCCTACACGGGCGAAAACTCGGTCGAAATCTCGTGCCACGGCTCCTCCTACATCGTCTCGGAAATCCTCCGGCTGCTGACCGCCGCGGGCGGACGCATGGCCCAGCCGGGCGAATTCACCATCCGCGCCTACCTGGCCGGGAAACTCGACCTCTCGCAGGCCGAGGCCGTGGCCGACATGATCGCCTCGTCGTCACGCGCCGCGCACGCGCTGGCCTCGACGCAGATGCGCGGCGGATACTCCGAAGAGCTCGAATCGCTGCGCGAAAAACTGCTGAACCTCACCTCGCTGCTGGAACTGGAACTCGACTTCTCGGAGGAGGATGTGGAGTTCGCCGACCGTACGGCGCTGCGCGCGACGATGCAGCGCATCGCTGCGGAGATCGACCGCCTGCGCAGTTCGTTCGCACTGGGCAACGCCATCCGGGAGGGCGTCGCCGTGGCCATCGCCGGAGCGCCGAACGTCGGCAAATCGACGCTGCTCAACCGACTTCTGAACGAGGAGCGGGCCATGGTCTCGGAGATCGCCGGAACCACGCGCGACGTGATCGAGGAGTGCGCCAACATCGGCGGCGTGCTTTTCCGGTTCCTCGACACGGCCGGCATCCGCCCGACCGACGACCGGCTCGAACAAATGGGCATCCAGCGCACGATGTCGAGCATCGAACGGGCGCGGATCGTCATTCATATGGTCGACGCCTCGACGCTCACGGGTCCGGTTCCCGCCCCGGATTTTCCGCTCCGTCCCGGGCAGAAACTCCTGACCGTCGTCAACAAGACCGACAAGGCTCCGGCCGCATGGCGGCTTCCCGAAGGCGTTGTCGGCATTTCTGCCAAACACGGCGAGGGTATCGACGCCCTGTGCGACGCCCTGCGGGAGTCCGTCGACACCGAAGCGCTCTACCACGGTGATCCGGTCGTCTCGAACAGCCGCCATTACGAAGCGCTTTCGGCGGCCCGCGAAGCACTCGGCCAAGCCCTCGACGGTCTCGCCCACGGCCTTCCGACCGATCTTCTGAGCGAAGAAATCCGCCAGGTCATCACCCACCTCGGCGCCATCACGGGCCGCGGCGCCATCGCCCCCGACGAAATCCTGCAAAACATCTTTTCGAAATTCTGCATCGGAAAGTAACTTAACGAAGCAAAATCCGGAAAATCGAAGAATAAAAAACACTGTCAATAAGTAATTTACAGCTATTCAAAGAAAAAAATTCCGAATTCTAAAATCTCCCTTCGAGGTGTGTTTTTGCAACGTATTTGTAACGTTTGCACTTGCATGTTGCAAATTTTATCCCTATTTTTGCAACACACCAATCGAAACGCACGCCTATGGAGATTAAGCTGATCAAACGCGAACTGAAGAACGGGCGAACCTCTTTGGTATTGGAATACTACCTGGGGTACACCCTCGGGGCCAACGGCACCACAAGGCCCAAGCGCAAATTCGAGACCCTCGAATACTTCCTCTACACCGCGCCCCGCAACAAGGCCGAGCGCGACCACAACAAGATCAACTTGGAGATGGCCGAGAAGGTCAAGGCCAAACGGCTGCTCGCCGAGCAGAACGAGCAGTACGGGTTCGCCGTGCCGTTCAAGATCCGCACCAACCTGGTCGAGTTTATCCGCGGGATGGTCGAGCAGCGCAAGGATTCGCCCGGCAACTGGGGCAACTGGGACAGCATGCTGAAACACCTGATCGCCTATGCGGGGACGGAGACCACCTTCGAACGGATCGACCGACGGTTCGTCGAGGGGTTCCGCACCTACCTCGCCAAGGAGGCCCGCACGAAGAGCGGCACCGCCCTCTCGGCCAACAGCCAGAACAGCTACTTTCTGAAATTCAAGGCGGCATTGAACCGGGCCGTCGAGGAGGGGATCGTCCCCCAATCGCCCGCCATGGGGGTCAAGGCCACGCGAACCGAAGACGTGCACCGCGAATACCTCACGATTGAGGAACTGCAACGGCTGGTCAAGACCGACTGCTCCTACCCGGTGCTGAAGGATGCCTTCATCTTCTCGTGTCTGACGGGCATGCGCTGGAGCGACATCAACAAGCTGACGTGGGGCGAGGTGCAAGAGTTCGACGGCGGCACGCGCGTGGTCTTCCGCCAGAAGAAGACCCGCGGTCTGGAGTACCTCGACATCTCCGAGCAGGCCGTGCGCTACATGGGGCCGCGCGGCAGGGCCGACGAACGGGTCTTCTCGGGGCTGAAATACTCCGCCTGGCACAATCTCGCGCTGCGCGAATGGTGCATGAAGGCGGGTATCACGAAGCACATCACCTTCCATTGCGCGCGCCACACCTTCGCCGTATTGCAGCTCTCGCTCGGCACCGAGATCTACACCCTCTCGAAGCTCCTCGGCCACCGCGAGCTGAAGACCACACAGGTCTATGCGCAGATTATGGACGAGAAGAAACGCGAAGCGGTGAACCGGATTCCGGAATTATGATTATCTTTGGAAGATGGGGCATCAGCCTCCACTCCCGTACCGCAACCGACCGCCCATGAACCGCATCGAATACATCCGCTACTCGCACCGTCGTGCCAACAGCCGGGTCCGCGCATGGATCGGGAGCGTGCGCATGCGGCTCGTGCGTCGGAGCCGGTTGCTGGGCTGGATCTGGATGGTGCCGGCGTCGATCTTCTACGCGCTGGTCGTACTCTTCAGCTGGCTCACCTTCTGCGTCGTCCTCTTCCGGGATCCCCGCTTTACGCTCCACTATCTGGAGAGTGAGATCGAGTGCCGCGGACTCTCCGGTGCGGAGGCCCGCCGCTACCTCGACGAGCAGCACCGCGACTACGAACGTCGGCTGGCCTACGGCAACTTCACGCGCGACGAACAGCGGCGCATCGACCAGACCTTCGCGTACCTCTACAACCGCTACCCTGCCCCGGTTCGGGACGACCTCAACGCCCGACTCGACGAGGTGCAGAGCGCCGTTGCGGAGATTGCCGGCTTCACGCGGCAGCGGCAGGAGGAGCTGGAGCAGGCCCGGGAGCGTGAAACCGCCCTGCAGGCACAGGCCGCGAGAAACGCCGTGCCATCAACCGCAGCCGCACGGGATTTGACCCCACGCCGGAGGACTTCTCGCCGCGTCTTACCGACCGCCAGCTCGACCTGCTGACCGAACACATCAATCGCATCGGCCTCTTCCGGCGCGACGTCACCCGCCCGGAGGTTGAACTGCTGCTCGCCTGCCAGCTTCCGGAACCGTTGCAAACGACCCACAACAAGCTGCTGGCGCTGCTGCTCGAATCGCTGAGCGCCGCGCGGTTCATCACCCCGAAGTGGCAGCGCGTGGCGGGAGCCAAGGGGTGCTTCCTCTCGAAGCTGGGCAAGCCGCTTACAGCCAAGGATCTCTCGGCGGCCAAGCAGATGGCCGACATCATCGACGCGAAACGCGAGCAGCAGATTCTCGACTGCATCCGGGCCCTGGAGGCCGCGCAATCATAGCCTGCCCGTAGACGCCCGCCAACAAGCACGGGCGAAGTCCCTTTGCAGGGTTCCGTCGTCGTGTTTGCAGGGTGCCAGTACGCGGGAAAAAGATGGGAAAGATTGTCCAAACAAGCGGAAACATTGGCAGACAATGTCGTCAGCCTTTTTTCTTCGTTTTTTTGTCTCTGTAATTACAAGCCCGTGCGTTGTGCAACGCCTTTGTCAAACCTTTTAAATTGTGTTTTTATGCAAATGAGTCTAACCGTCGAGGAGCGCCTCGACCGCATCGAACAACTGCTGCGCGGACAGAAGAATGTCCTGAACTTTTCCGAAGCCTGCGACTTCACAGGCATCTCACCGAGCTACATGTACAAACTCACCCACAACGCCCGCATCCCCCACTACAAGCCCCACGGCAAGAATGTCTACTTCCTGCGCGAGGAGCTCGAACAGTGGCTGCTGCAAAATCCCGTGCGGACCGCCGAACAGAAGGATCGCGAGGCGACCGAATTCGTCCTTCGCAAACGGCGTCCGAGATAGCGGCACGCATCGGTCCGACCGGTCCCAAGCCCATCGGGGCGGCCGGATTATCTACCCTTAAAAAAGCGCATCGTTCCCCTTAAACGAGCGGATCGCCCGCTCCTTTACGACATCACCCTCCTCCATACGGCCGATCAACAACGGCGACGACGGGTCATGCAACACCCGGTTCCGATACACCGTCTCCATATCGGTGTTGGCATAGCAATACAGACAGCCGTGGCTGCATGTATCATAAGCCCCGATATCCACACTCTGCACACATCCACACTCCGGCCGTTGGTTCCTGTCCTTGGCGACCTCCAACCTGCACCCCAGCAACTCTTCAATCAACATACGGTCGATGCATCGGCCATGGCGGATGCCCATCGGCTCCAGGTCTATCCGTTCCGCGCAGCTCTGAATCCGGATGCCATAGCTTGATGCGATGGAGGCCAGCCCCGCAGCCAATCGGGTGATTTCATCCGCGCTCGGTTCCCGAACCGTCGTCTCCCTTAAATTGCGCCGCGTCTTCTGATACAGATCCACAAAACTGATCACGCAGGTTTGGGTACAAGATGCCAACCGTTTGGCGATTGCCTCAAAACCGTGCAGATGATAGCGGACGTCCATGCTTTGCGAGAACAGAATCGGATCATACCGCCAAATGACCCGCTTGGGGCCAATCCGGTCGGACAGCCGTCTGAACGTCTCGATCACGGACTCCTTCTGCGGGAGTCCCTTCTCCAGCGCCCTGTCGTATGGAGTGACCGTAAACTGGAAATAGTACATATAGTCCGCAAGTTCGCCCAAACGCGGCAGCATCGGCGCTGGATTCTTGCTCCAGAAGACGATGCAATCAATCACATCGGGGGATAGCCGGATTTTGCTGACCTGATGCCGGTTTATCGGATTCCGGACGCACACCTGCCCCTCCCGGATCCGGTTGTAAAACCAGTCCGAATAGAAGGCGGGAATATCGGTTCTTCGGCTAACGCTCAGTATCATCGCGAATCAGTTTATCGGTTCGCCGCACTTTGCAGACGGCACCCGAGGCTGCGGCGTATATCGGCCCAACCGGTCTATTTGCGCTCGGGATCTGCTTCCGCCGCAGGCCGATCCTTCCAGAGCCACCACTTGCACTTCGCCGGATCGGGATTCTCCGTGTTGACGAAATAGACGACCGCGCGATAAAGATACAGCTGACAGCGGTCAATTTGACACCCCCGCAGACGACACTCCTCGGCATAGAGTTCCTCGGCCGTCTTGCCCTTCAGCGATTCGATGGTCGTATAGCCCATGGCCAGCAGATCCGCTTCGGTCCGCGGCCCGACGTTTGGTATTTTTCGCAGTTCAGTCATGGCTGTTTGGTTTCCCGTAAAGCCGCTCCAGATCGAGTTTCTCGATGCGCGAACGGATGGCGCCGGGCTTGCGCTGGAAATGGGCGGACAACTCCTCCTCCGTCGCCCCCTCACACCACCGGCGCGTCAACTCCAGATCCTCTGCCTCGGTCCAGGGCAGATAGGCATTCGGATACTCCTGGCGGCAGGCGTAGACCGAGTAGGTCGGCTCGCCGGTCAGCTGCTTGTAGGCCCGCAAATAACGCTTCAGCCGCTTGACATCCTTGTCCGAGAGGTACGGCAGGCGGCGGATATCCATATTGTCCGTCAAGTCGTTCAGCTTGACCGCCACGGCCAGCGGATTGCCCTTTATGCGGGCAATATAACGGTCGTAGGGCTCCTCTTCGGCGTGGGTCAAACAGCGCAGCGCCTCAATGATTCCCGGCGCAAATCCCTCGGCCACCAGCTCCTCCAGCGTCCAGTCGCTGTCCTCGACCACATCGTGCAGCACCCCGACGATCTTCTCTTCGGGGGTTTTGCCCGCGGCCATGACCCGCAGCGGGTGGCCGATATAGTCATTCCCGGCCTTGTCGCGCTGGCCGCGGTGCGCCTCGGTGGCAATCTCGATGGCTTGTTCCAGGGTACTCATGCTCTGCTTCGGTTTATGGACGGCCTTCGGCGCGTCTTATCCAAGACAAAGATACGAAATTTGCCGACAGTCGGAAAGCGGGTCGACCCGCCTGCGGCAATAAACTACAACGATACACACCGCCCGACAGACGCTTTGCCGCAAAAATCGGCAGCCGTTGGCGGTTTTCCAATTTAATTTCCTATTTTTGTAGATGGTTCCGTGCCGATCCGCGGAACTAACATACTACGAACGTTTAATTACGTTTTCTTCCGTACTCAAACTTCGCAACCTTGACACACCGGAAGGGATGTAACGGGACGCCTCGTGGACGCATGTATTGTGCCCGCAGGCCTTTGGCTTGCTATGTGCATGATACGCGTTTCGCGTGGGCTGTTCGTGTTGCTTATTTCGGTGTGGGGCAGCGAAGGCCTGAGTACGGGGTAAGTCAATGCGGCAACCCACGTTTTTTATGGCTTTCGATTACGATTACACGGGCAACCCCGCCCTGCTCGGCCGCCGGAAGGTCGCCTTCTTCGCCTCGCGCGTCGTCTCGCCGGCCGTCGAGGAGCAGGCCCTCCGCTGGGCCGAAGCGTGTTGTGCTACCGACCGTGTCGTAATCAGCGGCTTCCAGTCACCGCTCGAAAAATCCGTCTTTGAACTCCTGCTGAAATCTCGCCATCCGGTGATCTGGGCCCTAGGGCGCGCCCTCTACCGCCGTTACCCTCCCGCCGTCGAAGAGGCACTGGCCGAGCAGCGCATCCTGATCTTTGCCGTCCGCAACGCCCGCCGGACCGGTTGGCAGACCGCCCAAACCCGCAACTACACCATCGCCACGATGGCCGAAGAGAGCGTCTACGCCCTCCGCACGGACGGCCGCCCCAGCTCGCTCGACGTTCTCTACGGGCTGGAGTTGGGGCGTAAACCGGTGCGTTGTTTTTGATGGGAGTTGTCGCTTGGTTCACGACTTTTCGCTAGTACAGACACCTTGTCCTTAGTGGCATTTCTTTGGCGAAGGTCAAGGCTCAGCAGATACATCTCGAGTAGTTATGTTGGCAATCATAGTTGCTGAGTTCTTGGACTCTGGCAAAAATCCCACCCCTGACTGTGATCAATTTGCAGGTATCATTCTCCTGTCAATAGAGCATCGTAAGCGCCTTATTCCCCGCAGAAGATTGGTTAGAAACTCCTCCAGGAGTTAAATGTAATTGGCGTCAATTTTACGAAATTGCCCGTAGAAGGTGGATAATAGAGCAGCATTCCCATCTTTCCTGCATCCATTTCGACGATTCGCAATGGCGTGTCTAGGACCTGCGTTTGGAGACAACCGATCATTGAATGAGCCCCTGATTTTTCGGACCTGGTCAGAAAGCGGCCGTATTCCACCTTCGTAAATCAGGCCATACAGCATTTACTGGCCGAGGCGGTTTTGGACAGCGAACCCACCTTGATTGCGGAGAGCAATTGGGTCTTTCATATTTTGAGCAAACAGTTTCGAGGGCCGTCGGCGATTCATCAAGGGCCGAAACGTAAGAGGATGTAACAATTCTCTAATATATCGTCCCCTGCCGCAAAGTTTCCGAGAAGAATCATCAGTTGTATAGGGACACGTGACACTAGCCATTGCCCCACGCATAAAATATGGCTGGTAGCAGATTCTGAGCCAAGGACAAAAACACAATCAGGCTCGTCAAAACGAACCTGATTGATAGTATAAAACGAAACTATTTACGGAGGAGATGTCCCTAAATGAGAAATATCAGCCCAGAATATTCTGTCCTACTTGCTAGTTTTACACTTATACATTATCTGGGCTTCTCCTTTAGAGTAACGAGTTTAAATCATGACCAGCTTGATCTTTATAGAAGTCAATATAATTACCAGTATATTCTTTCCCTATACGATTGTATAATAGCTGACATATTTCTTCTAAGGTTTTACCTTTATAATATTCGAATTGTTGAGGAGCCTCTCGAACTCCATTATTAATTGTTATACTTTCAATAGAATCTCCTTTTGCTTTTGATAGCTTTCTATGGCCATCAAAATCCACAAATGAATAAAGAGGCGTTTTCAAATTGATTTTTATTTCACATTTCATTAGTGTCCCGTTAAAATTGGGACGAAGTTAATATTAATCAAATAGTCCCTCCAAGAGGGGATAATCGAGTTCTTTGACATCGTTGAAATTAGTCTTTTCGAAGAGATCTCTCAGTGGAGTCTTATCCGTTAGTGAGATGCTCAAAATCTGCAGGACCTCATAAGTTGACCGCTTTAGTCGCATGTCGTGTTGGACGATGGCGACAAGGCAATAAGTTATGATTGCAGAGCAAATTTGTATTCTGACAGCGTTCTCTGTAGTGCCCCAGAATTTCTTAATCTTGAGGTGCTGCTTGAGCCACTTGAAGAACAACTCAATCTGCCATCGGTTCTTGTAGAGATTAGCAATTTCGAGAGCGGTAAGATGGAATGCATTCGTCAAAAATGCGAAGTCTCTGTCTTGCTCGTCATCGTGAAATCTCACAAGTCGCAGCCTCTCAGGAAACTTCTTCTGTGTGTTCACATCCGTGAGTTCAATAACGGAATCAGAAAGCACATTCTTAGGCAATCTACGTTTCCATTTCGTACACTTGTACTGTAAGTTCTTCTTCGCCCGAACCACGAAGTATGATTCATTAAGACAAATCTTGTAGAGTTCCTTGAATGCATTGTAACCACGGTCAAATACGTAGTAAGAACCTGATTCATAGGGAATCTCCTTCATTGCCTTTGAATCGTGTACCGATGCAGTCGTAATATGGAAGAAAGCAGAAACTTGGGACTCCAGATCATAAAGGACATGCGCCTTAACGCCTCCTTTCTTCTTGCGGAACTTTGCCCACCAGAATACTGACAAGCAGTGCGGAATCGTTGTTGAATCAAATGCATAAACATTCCCCTTCAGCTTGAAGATGTCGGTTGCTCGTTTCTTGCGAGCCTGTTCCATCATGAAGAAGGCAAAGTCTTCAAAGATCCTGTAGTCACGATTCTGATTCGCTGTGGCAAATGTCGTTTTCGCTATTGGATTACGCCCCATTCCAAGGTGATAACATTTGGATTGGTGAGTCTCCAATGCAACGACAACATCACGCAGGCTCTCACGGTTACAGAGTTGTCCGAACATGAGTGCCATGAGCTGATTCCAGCAGGTGAAGTTCTTGACATACCTGTTCCCATCATACTTGTCAACCAGGTGACGGAACTTGTTGTTGTCGAGAAATGCAACCAATTGAGCGAATACATATTTGTCTTTGTTCATAGAGCAGTCCCTTTATGGGCTGCAAAATTACAAATTCAAATCGTCGCACATGAAAAATTACTTCTAATAGACTATGTTTCAACTATTTCAAAGACCGACTTGCCCGCTTTTACGGGACAGTAGTGTAAAAAACTAATTTTTGAGAAGAACTAAAGTGCCTAACTTCTTTCATCTTCTGTGAAATAGTATAAAACCTATCACTTTCCTCTTCATCTTGATAATGTGTAAATAAAGGCTTATTTTCCTTTAATAACTCACGGAGATCCTGAATCAATTGCCGACTACAACATCCATACGGCTGGTAATTGTATGGCGAGGCCATCATCATCCATTTCCAAGTCATTGACTTCACAGATTCCGCAACAGCCCGTCCATTATACCATAAAGATAATGGATTGTATAATTTTGAGAATATGTATACAACTGCAGATAATATAAATACGACAAGAGCTATTGAGTTCGTGCAAATAGTAGCATCTCCAAATGATAGGCAAGTCCCAACAATAAGTAAACCTAAATATAAGGCCAATAAGATATAATGTCTTTTCTGATATTTAATTGACAATGCATCCGCTGCTCTATATAACTGAGGATAATCCTCTCTATTCATTCTTTGCTCACTTATGTCGCACATATCTCCATTTTGTTATTTAGGATACACTATAACCTTATTTGCAATAGGTTCGCTACGTTTTTGAAACGCTTGCTCAATATAAAAATTAGGGTTAGACTTAAATTTCGCCCATTCTACCAACACACAATATCGATCCTCCTCTGCGTAAAAACAGTCGTGCTTATTATCAAGATAATAATTCTTATGAAATTCCTTTATAACAGTTGAATCATTGACTGCTACAATATTGTGTATTTCACCACATGAATCACATAAAGACGTTCCCTTATAAATATAATTAGTCATATTAGGCAAAACAACACCTAATATTCCATTACGAGTATTACCCTTTCCATTATAAAGAGAAGCTTGCAGTTCACGTTTTATAAATCGTTGTTCAAACCAGCCAAAATTCTCAGCACTACGCAAACCTATTAAAAAAATGGTTACTGTTGAATCTGAAAGATAATCAGCTCTAATCTTCTGCATAATATATTCTTCATCATCTGAGTCTATGGGTGTATCCAATGACTTATCAATCATGTCAACCTTATTATCATCCACCCATCTTTGTATTTCCTTTTTATAAGCCTCATCTTCTTTTTTGAAAGAAATAAAACATCTATGTCCCATAATTATTCATTTTTTACTGCCACATTTTTGCAAATAACAAAGATTGTTATTGGATTGGTTTATTATTTTCACCACAATTAAAAAAGTGTAATTTAGGAAGCAATACAATAAATCATATTTCCCCTAAATTACTCTTTTGTACATTTAAAGGATACTAGGCTCAACGCCCAACATTTACACACAGATCTCATAGTTTATTGCCCAATTTTCTCAAAGTTTTTTCAATACTTTTTCTCTTTCAATTGTTTCTTTGCCATGCTCCAAATCTTTTCCAGACAACTCACTTTCACCAACACGAATGCATTTTGATCCTTCAGTTGTCGGTCTGTATCCGTATATACTATACAAATTTACCAAAAATATCCGTATATCACCTATTCTTAGGAGAATAACTTTGTAACATCCGTTTCAAATCAAGATTCGAATTTTGATGAGTCGTTAAATTCTTGTAATTTTCGTAAAATTTACGGACTAATTCCACGAAGCAATATGAAAAAAGACTTTGGATCGAAGAGCTGGCTCTACCCGATGCCCGTACTGATCGTAGCAGCCTACGACGAACAAGGTGTGCCCAATGTCATGAATGCCGCCTGGGGTGGTATGTTTACCGATGAAACAATCGGAATCTGCCTCTCTGCCGGGCATAAAACCACGAAGAATATCCTTGCGACACGTGCCTTCACCGTCAGCATGGCTACGGTCGATCAAGTGGCTGCCTGCGACTATGCGGGTATCGTCTCTGGGAACAAAGTCCCCGACAAATTCGCCCGGGCAGGATTTCATGCCACTCCTTCGACACACGTCAATGCCCCGATGATCGACGAACTGCCCATGACGCTCGAGTGTGAACTACTCTCCTATAATCCCGCAAGTTGCCATCTGACAGGACGTATCGTCAACATCTCGGCAGACGAAAGCATTCTGACCGACGGCCAAATCGACCTGCGTAAGTTGCGCCCGATCAGCTACGACCCCATTCATCTCGAATATATCGAATTAGGGGCTACGGTTGACAAGGCCTTCTCCTGCGGCAAGAAACTAAAATAGCAAGACCTACCGCTATATCAGGATGTACGCCCCTCGGAAAAACAGGATCATCATCGACGGAGAGGATAAAACCGACTCCGTCGAACGCTGTTGGTACACCTCAAGGCCCAACCGCTGCCATGTCATTTTCTGTAATTTCCCGAGGACCTACTCCTATGTCCCGAGCAAAGTGTTGTGGCTGAAGGATCCCATGGTATTTGATCCGCAGCATTGCCATCTGCTCCACAAAGGCCGCCGGATAGAGCCCCTCTCCTACATCGCTGCCTTCCAACAAGGCTCACGGCGATTCTGGTATGTGGAATACGCCAATGGCACCGGAGCCCACTACAAGGGCGCAGATGTCGAACTCGTTCGGTCGTGCTTGGAAGAACCGCCCGCACAAGATCGCTTCGCCTATCTGCGCGAGGTGGCGGAACTCAACCCTCTGAAGACCGACGACGGACAGAAACTGCTGCTGATGCAGTACCAGAAGATTGACTTCGTCTCCGACCGTTCGGCGGCAGCCCTCTACCTGAATCCCGGCAAGGACTCGCCCCGACAATTCCCGGTGCCGCAGCTCATCTACCCCTTCGGGTGCAACGCCAGCCAGCAGAGAGCCATCCAGGCAGCATTCGGGAATCAGATCAGCATCATCCAGGGTCCTCCGGGAACCGGCAAGACGCAGACGATCCTCAACATCGTGGCCAATCTTGTGGTGCAGGAGAAGACCGTGCTGGTCGTCTCGAACAACAACTCGGCCATCGAAAACGTGGTCGAGAAGCTCGAAAAACAGGGGCTGAGATTTCTCACCGCCCTGCTGGGCAGCCGTGAGCGAAAGACAGCCTTCGTCGAAACACAGGCCATCGAGAAGTCCATTCCGGCCGAGATCGACTCGTGGTATTCGGCCGGAACCGACTCTCCGGAGTTTCTCCGCACCATCCAGTCCGAGGCTGAATCGTTACAGACAGTTTTCGAACAACAGGAGCGGTTGGCCCGTGCCCGGCAGGAGTTGACGGGGCTGCAAACCGAACAGCTCCATTTCGAGCAGGAGACAACGATTGATCCCGCCATCACGCTTCGTCGGCAGATGCCATCGGCCCGGCTACTGATGCTGTGGAACGAGTTGCAGGCCGCTGTCGAGTGGCAGCCGAATGGACTCTTCGACCGATGGCGAGAGGCAGTCCGATGGTTTTTGCTCAAACGCCGGATCCGCCGCCTGTTCGACGGATTGCCCCGCCACCCGAAGCGGCAGGATCTCCAACGGCTGATCCCCCTCCTCCAGCGCAGTTACTACCAGGTTCGGCCGGAGGAGCTCACGGCGGAGATCGAACGGATTGAAAAGCTACTCGCCACATCGGATGCTCCAGCGATGGTGGCCCGGCTGAGCGACGACTCGATGCGCTACCTGCGCAGCCGACTGGCCGCCCGCTATGGCAAGGGACACAAGCGACCGATTTTCCAGCACATCACTCCCGAGCTGCTCAAGGAGTACCCCGTCGTGCTGAGCACGACCTTCTCCTCGCGGTCGAATTTCCGGGCGGAGACGCTGTTCGACTACGTGATTATGGACGAAGCCTCGCAGGTGTCGTCCGAAACAGGGGCGCTGGCACTGATGTGCGCCCGCAATGCGGTGATTGTCGGCGATTCGATGCAGCTGCCCAACGTCATCACGGATGCCGACCGGCTCCGCATGCAGGCCATCGCCGCCAAACACACAATCGATTCCCGCTACGACTGCGCCGTGCTGAGTTTTCTGGAGTCCGTCTGCCGGGTCTTTCCCGAAGCGCCTCAGACGCTGTTGCGCGAACACTACCGCTGCCATCCGAAGATCATCAACTTCTGCAACCAGCGCTTCTACGGCGGGCGTCTGCTGATCATGACCGAGGATCACGGCGAACCCGACGTCATCACGGCGTGGCGGACCGCACCGGGGCATCACGCGCGTGGGCCATTCAATCCCCGCGAGATCGAGACGATCCGGCGCGAGGTGCTGCCGTCACTCCCCTGCGAGCAGGCCGAGATCGGCATTATCTCCCCCTACAACGAGCAGGTCAATGCGCTCCACCGCGAGCTGGGTGGAGGCATTGACGTGGCTACGGTACACAAGTTCCAGGGACGGGAGAAGGAGGCCATCATCCTGTCGACCGTCGACGATCAAATTACCGCATTCACGGATGATCCCAATCTGCTGAACGTCGCCGTATCGCGGGCCAAACGGCAATTCACGCTCGTCACCTCGAGCAACGAACAATCCGACAGCCGCAACATCGCCGACCTGCTGGCCTACATCGACTATAACGGCGGCAAGATCACGGAGAGCGCCATCCATTCGGTTTTCGACCTGCTCTACGAACCCTATGCCGAGGCGCGGCGGGAGTTCCTCAAACGGCACCGCCGGATCTCGGAGTTCGACTCCGAGAATCTGACCTATGCCCTGCTGGAGCGGGTGTTGGAGACGGACCCAGCATTCCGGCATCTAGGCGTCCTCTGCCACCAACCGCTGCGACAACTGATCCGCGACTGGATGCTTCTCAATGACGAGGAGCGCCGCTATGCCTCGAACGGTGCCACACACCTCGACTTCCTGATCTACAACCGGGTGAGCAAACGGCCTGTCCTGGCTGTCGAGACCGACGGCTACCGGTTCCACAAACAAGGCACCCGCCAATCCGAACGCGACCGGATGAAGGATCGCATCCTCGACCGCTACGGCCTACCGCTGCTGCGCCTCTCGACCACGGGCACCGACGAGGAGGCCAAGATCCACACGCAATTAACCAAACTCTTACAGAGATAACGGCTGGAGGAATTTATGGCTAAAAATCCATCCAATCCATTCGAAATTACTATCTTTGTATATTAACACGCTCCCAATGAAAAAAGAAGCAGGATACGTATACATTCTGACCAATCCAAGCTTTAAGGAGGATTGGGTGAAAATCGGCAAGAGTTCCCGCCCGGTAGATGTTCGCTCGAAAGAGTTGGACAATACGGCCGTGCCTATGCCGTTCGAGATTTATGCGACACTCAAAACCTCGAAATATGAGGAGGTCGAGAAGTTGATCCACAAGACTATCGACCGGCTGACCGATTTGCGGATTCGCCAGAATCGGGAGTTCTTCAACGTACCTCCTGCTAAAGCGTTGGACATCCTGCGCGACATATCGACCACGCTCGACGATGCCGAGATTGACGAAGTTCATCTTAAGAATAAGAAAGCGGAGACGGAGGAGCCCACCGAGAACGGGAAGAAACGAGCTCGTTTCAAGTTCAGCATGGTTCATATTCCGATTGGAGCAACTCTGGTTTTCGTGCCGACCGGAACTGAAGTAAAGGTCGCGGACGACGACCATATCGAATACGAGGGACGCCTCTACAAACTCTCGCCCTTTGTGGGGACCTTTATGCCCGAAGAGCGCCGCAATACTTCGGGGGCATATCAAGGCGCAAAGTATTTCACCTATAAAGGCGAGCTATTGAGCGACCTCCGAGCCCGTTGCGAACACGAAGAATAGCACTGAGCGACGGGGCAATTCCCGATTTGAAGTCAATCTTCAAACAAAAGACCTATTGTCAGAGATTAAAAGGGTTGACTCTCACTGATGTAACCCTCTTGATCATAGGCCTTTCGCTCTCGATGGATTAAATCTATCAAGTGCTGCAATTCAGGCACTTCGGATTTAATACTCTTAAATCGGTTATACTGTTCATCGTATCTCTTCCTGGAGCCCGATTTCAGGCGCGATTCCACATCGTCCGGAATCAGATACGAAGAGCGTTCTTCACCCAAATACCGCTGAAAATCAACTAGGAATATATTTATTCCAGCCAGATCAAAATCGCCGAAATGCAGATAATGATTCGGGATGGTGCATAGCCATCTCCTTAGATCCGTGGATTGCGGATATCGGGAGACAAAGAGCACCCGGGTTGAGAGGTCATGCGCCTGAAGATATTGTTCAAAGAATATTCGTTGCTGACGAATCATCCGGAAGTTCTCCATATTCTCGACACCAATCACCACCACATCCTCCGGAATTGCAAAACGCACCCAATCGGCGACAAAGAGGAAGCTTCCCTCCTGCGGATTTACCACGAAAGGCTTCCCGTCAAGAAGACACACAATCGGTTCATAGCTGTTCACCGGGAACCCTGGGCAAGAACGAACCATAACGAGTTTGGAGTTTCCGGTTTCCGCGGCCATTGAGGCACGGGAATTCGGTTGATCCACTTCGAGGATTCGATAGCTTTCGTCCCTGTCTATGAGAAACCGTTTAAGAGCCTCCGGGTCACGAGCCCGATACGATTTTCTTGAGCCGCGTGACAGGACCAATAGCAGGCCTTCCGCCAGCAGCTCGTCAAGCAGCCGGTTGTTTAGCTTTGAACCTGCAACTTGTTCACCGGCCAACAATACCCGTATAGATGCATTTATCGCCATATCATCCGACTAATTGATTCGTTGCAACAATTTCTCAACCCTCGTCTTCACGCCGTGTTTACTGAGGAGGTATGTATAGCGATAGTCGTAAGGATTATACGACGTAGGTGAGCTGTTGATAAGATAGATATTGCGTGAGTTGGCGAACTGCAGAATCCCTTTTATATTGTTGGGATGCAGGCGTCCAATCTCATCCATCATGCAGTGGACGATGAAATCGCCACTCTTTTTAGCCGCCTTTTTCTTAAAGACATTGATGAGCATGATATTGACCATCGCCTTCACAAGAATATCCGTACCATCCGATCCCACGTTATTGATACGTTCCACCCAGCCCGTGTCGTTGTCATTCTCTTTGACACGGAACTGTAGCCGGAAGGCATCTCCCAAGGATACCGTCGCACGATTGGGCTCGTTCTGCAACTGATGCGACAGACTCTTCAGATAATCGACGACCTTACGGTTCACTTCATCCTGGTTATTGTCCGAGAAAAGATTCAGTTCGCCGATGGTGAGCGCATTATCCATCGTATAATCGTGAATAGAGATCAGCAACTGCATAAGCTTGTCGCTCGATGCATCGGCCCGGAGCTCAATGCTCTTGATGACTCCGGCAAAATTCTTCTCCACGAAATCCCGGTTGATATCCTGTATCACTCCATCCACATCCGCTCTTCGTTTCATGAGTGACCCAATCTCGGCCGAGATACGCCCCATGATGTCTTTGTAATGCTCGCTCGTCCGTCGGCGGAACTCCTCGATTTTGTTATTGTCCATGAAGTCCTGCAGATCGACCGCAATTTGCATGTAGTCAGCATCCGTCACCGGCATTGTGTTGAAGTGGAAAGCATTCTGAGGCTTGAAGTTCCGATTGAAGCTGACAACGACGGATTTCAATTGCTCGATTGATTCCCGTTTTTGATTGACAACTCCCCGCAATTGGCTCAAGAGCTGCAGACAATCCTGCTGCGTATTCATCTTCCTGTCATCCGTGAGATATGCGTCAGGCACCAGATGCTCATTATCGAGCACCTGACGATAACGCGCTAGCCCCTCTCGCCTATGCTCCAGCTCCTTTAGGAGTTTTTTCAGACACTCGTCCAGCTCCATGCACTGCCTCAAAATACGCTCCCGTTTGTCATCATAGTGCTGCCGGATCGCGGAAAGCCGCTGCTCAATAGCTTTCATGCTCTCTTTGATTTCCGGTTCCACGGCAAAGAGATTTTTTTCGGCATCCCGATATTTAATAACAATCGGTCGTTCTTTATCAATCCTTTGTAACAGACCCTGCAAATCGTCCAGCTCCTTACGATATTGCTCAAGCAGATGCGTGTCAACACCTTTTCCGGCAAGCTCCTCGTTCTGTTGTTCGTCTAGGTGCTTCTTCTGATCGGCAAACTCCTGATTGCGCGCGGCGGCCTCCTCGTTTTGTGACGCTTTGAAGGCACGTAACTCCGCATCAAGAGCTTTGGAAGCCTTGTCAAATGCCGAATCAAGGTCCTTCAAATCTTTCTTGTTCTTCAGTTCATTCTTCTCACGGGCCTCTTTCTCCGATTGCACCTTCAAAACTGCGTCATTGCAAGCACGTTGACGGACTTCGGTCTCCCGAGCAATCTCTTCCTGTTCCTCCATCTCCAGTTTATGCCGCTGGATTTGCAATTCCTGACGTTTGCCGGGGATCTGTTCCTCTTCCACCTTCAATAAGGTTGCACTTTGACGAAGAGGATTTATCAGCGCGGCATATTTTTTACGGAGCTTCGCCATTTCATCCTCATGATTGGCAAGCAATTGTGCCAACTGATGCTCTAACTGCTGCACCAGTTCTTCCAACCGCTTCTTCTCCGCCCTGTACTCGTCGGGGGTACGATGGACCGAGTCGATATTATCCAGGTTTAACTGAATGCCGAACAGCCCATCGCTGGCACCGGACAGCCTAGGCTCAAGCCCCTCAGCGTATAAAACTCGTTCCTCATCAACGACTTTACCTATCGTATTCTCCCAGCCTTCCGTATTTTCACAAAGCCACTTGTAAAGAGAGCCGTCCAGGTGAGCAAGCAAGCCATCAATCCTTGCGACTTGTTCACGGATTTTGGAACGATCCGCCTCAAGATGTTCCTGCTCACGTTGAAAGGCCTGCTTTACGTCCGCTTCTTGCATCTTGTACTCGGCGGCGAGCTGTTCAATCTGACTTTTCACCGCACGCTGCTGGGCGGAATTCTCGCTCTCCTGCAGATTCAATTGCAGGAGTTGTTCATCCACCTGCTTGATTGCATCGGCCATGGGATGCCACTGACGAAGCTCCCGCAGCGCAGCTTCTGCCCGACTCTGGTCCGCCAGCAACATTTGCCACCGTTCGTCCGAGTCATGCCTCCAGCTGTTGGAAACCTCAATGACCCGGTTCCGTTTTTGGGTGCGGTCCTCATCCAGCTTAATGCGCTGCTTCTGAAGTTCGGCCTGCTTGTTATAATATGCCTCTTTCTGGGAGTTCTCAAATGCTTGTCGGGCATTCTCCAGATTTCCTTTTAATACCTTGTATTTCTCCTCTATCGAGGCATGAGTTCTCAATAAACCATCCAACAGCGTCTGTTTATCCGTCGTCTCCTGCCGGATAGCAGTCTCCCGGTCGGCAAGAGCGAGGATCGGGCCAATACCCAGTGCATCAAACTCTTTTCTCGCCTTCGCTATATCCGCCAATTTACCCTTTTTGGCTCCGAGATCCTGATTGAGCTGGGCTTTCTCCTTGTCATAGTCTGCCGTCAATTCCCGCTCCCGGGTCCGTTCTTTCTCAATGCTGCTCTTTACCTCCTTTGCTTTATCTTCCAAAAGCGGAATCTGTTGTTCACTAAATGCGACCGCTTCATTCAGCATATGCCACACGTCCAGCAATTGCTGATCGAGCGCGATAATCTTGCGCCCCTGGTCTGCAATCTTCATCGCCTGCTGACGCACGGGGAAACTACCATCACGAGACTGGCGGAACCAGCAGTCGATCTCATCATACTCTCGCTCGAAATCCGTAACAAGTCTTCTGTAGGTCTGCAAGCCAATCGGCAGATCCTCCTCTGTCATGGATTGTATCAAGGTGTTCTTCACAAAGTCGGCATCCAGCTTCGTATTCAGAAAAACATTCTGGATGCTTCGTGGAATATTCTGATAATGCGAACTCTGCACCAGGGCATAACGTGCATATTTGGAATCGCGGGTATTGCCGAAGATAATATCCTTGAACATGGCACCGGATTCGATTCTTGCGGAGACAGCCACATTTTTGTCGATGCGTTCCCGAATTCGGATCCAGTCACTCAACACCTGCTTGTCCTCGGTAATCAGCCATTCCCGCTTATATGGTGCATCAATAAACCGCCACGAAGCTCGCCCCTGGTAGCGACCGACAAGTATCGTATATGCGCCATTCTCACGCATCACTTCATAAAGTATATACGAGTTTGACTGACGAAAATAGAATTCATCAAACGGTTTCTGTCCCTGCTGAATGCCCAAACGATGCTTGTCGGCATTGTAGAAAAACAAGAGCGCTCTCAACACGGTGCTTTTACCCACACCCTGCGTTCCCGTAAAATGCACATTCCCGTCTACAGCGATCTCGGCATAGGGGATATTCGCGCTATTTATAAAAATGACTTTATTCAGGTACTTCATCTTCGTTTGCAATTTGAATGATGTCCACCAACTCCTCTACATAGCGGAATGCCGAAGTGACCTTATAGGTCTCGTCAAGCTCATTGACACACTCCGCAAAGCCCATACTCTGCATCTCCTGAAGCAGCTTGTTCACAATCTCGACAAGAGACCCCGCACCGTATTTCTTGAAAAGATGGTTCGCCTTCTCCTTCATTTCGATATCCAGGCTGATCTGCTCCATCAAATGACTCTTACGGAACTGATACCCGGCCGTAAAGGACTGGTTATAACACTTCAGAAAGTCCAGATAGTCCAGCCATTTGGAGAAGCTGTCCAACTTCTGCTCAATGGACTGTTTGCTCTCTCCTATTCGGGAAAAATAGAAGTAACCATTCCCCGCTTCGAGTTGCAGTCCAATCTCCCGAAAATAATCCGTGTAATCCTCCAGGTTCTCCTCTATATCCTCATACAGATGGCGGGTAGAGGCGTCGATGCTGTCGACCGAGAGGAATTCGCCCCGGCTTAAACGCTCGTATATTCTTTGGGTATTATTTCGCATAAATGATCGGATATTCAATGTTTTGGTAGATGGCATATTCTCCGGTCATCCGGCATTCATCAGGATGCAGGATAACCAGCTGACAGAAGATTGCGGCGTATTCCTCAATATTATGTTTTACCTTATAGTCGTATCTCAAGATGAAATCGAACAGATTATAGCTTGATGCCAGGAATGCATTCCATATTTCGGCAAGATTCACCTCTTTCAACAGTTGGACATGGTCCTGCAAATCATCATCCGTCAAAGGCTCGGCTGCCGTTCTTGCCGTTTTCTGGATTCCATTGCGCTCGGCGACACGCTTCAGCAGTTTGATGATCTGATCGTTCCCTCGCAACATCTCCAGGGAAAGACGGATCCGGCTGTATTGACGAGACTCCATCCAAACCGGATTCCGCTCTTCCAACACCTTCGAGAGGTTCGTTTCACTCTTGATAAGCAGCTGATCTTGCAAATACTTCAGCTTTCGGATCTTTCTGTAGAGTTCATTCTGCTGGTCTATCTGATTGATGTAAGAGATAATCTGCCGGTCAATCTCCATCAGCGCATGGTAGGCCTCAACAAAATCATGCTTCACATCGCTACAGGTCTTGGCCATGTGCGGATCATTGGCCATGATGAAAAAAGCATGCTCATTATCCATCAACTTTTCACACTCGCGTATCATGGCGCGAATACTATGACTCTTCTCGTCCAGATTTTGCAGTTTCTTCTTTTTGATGACATAATTCGGCTCCTGCTTATAGGCATGATCCATATTACGCTTCAAATCCACCACATTTTTCAAGGTTCTGAAGCCGGTCTTTTTGAGAAGCTGCCGGACATTATCTTGATACCCTGCTTTACGGCTGGGATTGGTCTCCTGCAGAAAATAGCCGATATTCTCCTTCAACGTATTGATACACTCCTGTACACTCAGCACGCTGATCTCCTCGTTGACATTCAGTACCTCTTCGAAAAAGTTCAGGTAGTCACTCTCAATCTCTACCATGTTGCCAGCTTCCACCAGCACACCATAGTCAATCAACTTCCGCAGCCTGGCTTCATTCCCTCCGACAAGGTCAATAGCAAGTGCGACCGGAAACCTCATGAGTTTCCGTTTCTCAAACATCTCACTGAGCAGCCCTTGCTCACGTGAGAGCGTTTTGGTCAACTCCTCTATGCTCCTAAAATGCGTCAGGACATCCATATATCTACAACTCTGAGATTGACTCTATATTTACTTTCACTATTGCGTATTTGACCGGCGAATAGATCTCTGAAAAACCCAATTTTTCGGAGACCATCCCAATGATCGTCTTATCGCCCAAGGAGAGGCTTCGATCACGCAAAACCCCGTTTCACATTGTTGCTCTAATGCAATTTACTATTTTTTATTCGAATAGCAATCTATATTGCGCAAAATATATCATTTAGATGTTCCCAACAGAATAAAAAAAGTCGGGCCCCGATTTTCGGAACCCGACTACCCTATCCACAGAGTGTGACGGCTACTTCTTCTTACGATACCCGCACTTCGGACATACACACTCCTCGTTGAGTGCAACACCGCACAGCGGGCAGCGGTCGATGTCGTCCCGTCCACATTTTCGCCGGCACAATGAAATTTGGAGTATCTAAAATTGATAGGAGCACACCATGGCATCCAAAGTCTTCATGCCTCTAATAAACAGACTAGCCCCTGCTATTCCGGCTTGGTTTATCATAAACCTGCAACCAAAGACAGCAGTTATCAAACCATATAGATTGCATGGATGGTCTCGATTGAAATTCGAACGCATCCGACAGCGCAAAGCCGAGGAGCGAGCCTTATTGGGCAAACAATACTTCGAATCCAGAGAGGAGGTTCTGAAGAAGCGCCAATGCGACACGCATAAGATTAGTTGCAACGCTTTCCCAGATCAAAAAGCGAGCTATCCTCCAGCTCATTCTCAATAAGCTACAATGATGCACCTAGACAATCATTCTCACAAAACTTATTTGCAAAAATAGACATAAACTAGTATAATGCTAGGAGTTCATCAATTGAAATCTCAATACCAACATTTTGTAACAACGATTTACGCTTATTATACAGCGATCTAATAATATGATCTTTTTCAACCTTCCTTCCGAAATGAATACGCCTATGACATATAGGACATAGACAAATGATATTTTCGGGGCAATCAATGTTTCGTTTTTTAGACCAAAAACGCTCGGTATTTGATACCGTACAAGGGATTAAATGATGACCTTCCATGTATGGGACCCCCTTATTAGTTAGAAACGTAGAATGACTGTCATCAAACTCACATTTGAAGTTCGCATTTTTTAAGGCTTGTTTTGAAGCACTTGCTTTTTTCACTATTGTTCTTCCCGAAGTTCCGTCGCTATAGTGTGGTGGCTGTATAGATGCATTTGACAAAACCTCATCACACTCTACCTCCTGAATCTCTTTCTGAAAGTCAAAGTCATTATCCACCTCTCGCCCTTTCCTTTGAAGATAATCAACCAACCACTGCAACATTTTGACTTCTTGCCTTGGATGTCTACCCGTATAGAATCGTTGCATTCTAAACATCTGCAGATCTTCTCCGCTCACGTTAAAGACAAAGGGATCAGACTCTGTCCGCAAATCATAGATGTAATCAGACTCTATTGTATAAGTACATTCAGTCTGCATTCCCTCCTCAGAAATAAATCGATTCAAATCTGGGTTTGATTGTTTTTCAGCATGCACTCTAGCCTTATCAGTAAACGCAATTATCCGTCGATTAGTTGAATTCGGCTGTTTTTGCACATAAACAATCATTACTCCGTCAACATAATTATCAGTTGAAGCGGCTCCAAGTTCTTTAATATTCGGATTGTCATGTGGAGGAAGATAACCATAAAAACGGCCATCAAAATCATTGGACATCAAATTAAATACTTCATGCCCTATGTTGGTTTTACAGTATGCACCAGAACCTAAATCAACTACCATGTAATAGGATGGCAAAGTAAATGTTACAGTCTGTGATGCTATCTTAAAAACATCATTAATATATTCGAGCAACTTTGCATTGTTACAACTAGGATTAAGAATAGATCCACCACCCTTAAACCCCACCCTTTTCAGGACTTCTTCCTTCAACAGATTGCCACCATATTCAGCCACTAATTTTAATTTATATGTATGATCTTTTGGTGCTGAATCAATCCAATAATCACCATCTTCCCGCGGCTCATCAACTTTATCGACTCTCAGCTTAAATCGAATAGATCTATCATCGTTCATAAACAGATATACGATGTCATTTTCTACAAATTTCGATGTGACATTTGTCGTCCAGTTTATAAATCCCCGTTCTTTTAATGCCTTACGATGATTACAGATAGTTTCATTGGCAAAGGCTAGCCATGTGCGATTGCGGACCATAATTGATTTATCAAATTTTTACAAACAATATTATCGGATAGTATAATGGCATAAACGAACAACCTGAAAACTTGACACAGATAAATTCTTCTCTGATTTCACATAGCACAACATAAGATTCACCACACTTTAAAAAGTTACATCTGTAAGATTTTTATTCCCATACCTGTCATTCCCTTAAAAATAAGATAGTTAATAGCTCCAATATTTTAAAAGCCATAATTATGTTAATAGAGCAACCGCAGCCTTCATAACTCTATTGTCTCGATAGACGTATTCATCAAATAGATCCAGCATCTCATTCATGGCATCCGCATCCTCTTCTTGCCTCAGTTTCTTATATACTTCGAGTAAAACTTCCACAATCTCATCGTCCAACAAGGAGGCGTCTTCTGTCTCGAAATATCTCTGAGACGATATAAATTTGTAACATAAGATTGGATTGGTTGAAATACATTTCTTCACATAACCAAGCTCAAAATGAGTCTGCTGATACTTTTTTCCTGCATATACCGGGGCAATACTACAATACCAATTGAAGGCCTCCGTCGGAAGAGAAGCACAATGCATACAATAGGCATTAACAACTTTCTCCCGATTGTCAGATGCATAATGTTCAAGAATTTTTACACTCAAATCTCGGTACTCTACATGCTCATATGATTTCATTGCCGCCTCAACAAGTTTTGCAACAATCTCTTCATTGTTAATGGCTAGTATCTTCTCAAGCCGCCTTTCGCATTCTTCCGAAATAGGAGTCCCTTTCATACCGTAGAAGTATATCTGGACAAGCAATTCATGAGTTGAAGGATCGGGCTCAATCCGGTCAATATAATTACAGACCACATCATTCCTATAATAAAAGCTCCATTGGATCGCATTCACCTGAAGATATAAGGCTTCTGGTCCCATACCTGACAAAAGAGATTTCACCAGAGGGAAATACAACTCTTCATCATAATAATCTTCCATGTTCAAATAATGGAGTGGCACTGTTTTGATATACTCATGCAGAAGAATATTATTATCGGCAAAAAATGCATAAACTATCGGCCTTCTCAAAGGAATCGCACACATGCGTACTAACAATTCTGCGGCACAACCTTGATATGAATTAATTGCCTTTGTGAGCATGTCTGTAGCTCGCCTACTCATATCCCTCTTACCATCTTCCGCCGTAAACAAACTACTTTTTTCAGAAAAAGGAGAGATAGTCAAGGTTTTACAAAGCTCCATTATTTTATCAATGTATTCATTCTCTTCCTTGATATAGTACTCAACAATCCGACTAAACGTGTAGGGATTTGCTTTAGCGAACTCCTCTGAAATGTATCGTTCTGATAAATTCCAAAGTGAATATGGATTGACTCCACCTGCTAAAAGCCCTTCTAAACCCGCAATCTTGTACATATCTTGAATATCCGCCATATTACTAATTTCATGCACGAAATCGTAAAATCTATTCGGATTAGAAGATACGCATTTTTTAAAGGCATTAGCATGCTCCCTCAAACTAATAGCACTTCGGCCCTCACGTCGCTTATACTCACCAAGCTTCAGAAATGAATTCAACCAGTTAGAAATTGGCCATCTTGCATATGTTTCATCACCTACAACGCCACCACAAATATGTGCCACACCGACGGAATGATAATTTCTCTCCACCATATGTTTCTGTCCGAATCTGCGCAAAAGTTCTTGGTAGCATCTCCTCATCTCCGGAATCATATGATCCTCTAGTAATGTATTGCATATCAACACCCATTTGTCTTGCCATAAATGGGGACACAAAAACTGACTCCACCGTCTTTCTGCATCGTATTTAAAATCAAATTCAGACTTATACGATAATAAAGCCCGCTGATACCTCTCAGCGTCATTTTCATTCAACGTCTCATACCATGCCCTGAGCATTTTCAGAAAGAAGAACTCAACATCTCCACGAAGATATATTCCGATCGTCGCATTATCCTCCAACAGGAGCCGAATCTGGTCATCATACTGTCTCGGAGCCTCAGCCATAGCTGCAAAAGCCACAGACAACGTTGTTTCATTATTTAATGACAGAAGTTCAAGGACAAATGAACGCCCCAAAGTATCAGATGCATAACGAATCATTAGATCCTCATACATTTTCAATATCTTTCCTACATAATTATTTTCTGTGTCGACCCGGTAGAACTTTTTAGTTGTTGAAAACCCATAATAGCCATTTTGCGCTGTTTTTCGAACTGTCTCACAAATACAGCAATGCAGTATTCCGAGTAGTTCTTTGGGATATTCTACACAGAACTGCTTACATAACACATCTGCCAACTCATAACCGTCATGGCTGTTATATGGACTATCGGATACAAGATACTCCATAATCAACTCCTGCGTTTCTTTCAATGCAAACTCTTTATTGCTTTTAATCGCATCCTGAAGGAGATGGACGGTAAAAAAAACGTTTTGTGGTTTTGCCTCAGCATACGCCTTGAGAACACAGGGTTGGCTATAGTCGTTATGCTCTCGCACTACATATGCGACAGCGTATAATCTCGACTCTCGATCTTGTATTTGATTTATCATTCCATACACCGCCACTGGATTATCAAAGACATAGCGAGACAAGCATGATATTATAGGGAAGAATTGTTCGTCATCTTTCTTGAGTTCAGACATTATACCGTTCGGCATCTTCCGAATAGTCTGGAACCAATCCGGAGAATTTACTCCGCGGAGGAAATACACTAATAGCCGCCCATCCTTCTGACAAACATCAGCAACAAGAGCCTTCTCTGCACGGGACGGATTATTCACAAAAGCCAGCACAGACAATGTCAACAACTTCAAGTGAAGACGAATATCGGGATCCTCAAGAATACTGCTGGCTTCATCCACGAATTTGGCGGTATCATAGCCTCGTTTGAAATCAAGGACTGCCTTTACCGTCGATCGTATCTCCAGGCCTTGAATCTCTTTTTTGAGATCAGACGAGAACAAACTCCCCGTCTCAGAATAATGACGGGCAAGGGCATATTCATAGAAAGACTGATGAAAGAATGAGACAGCAGATCCCTCACGCCGAATCAGACCGTTACTTGCCAAATACTCGTATGCACGTTTCTGACTGGAATCAGGAGTAAACTGGGGATTCAGAGTTCCTGCAATCTGTATTGTTTCAACAATCTTATACATCAAATGCTCCCGCATTTCTACATCAGACCTGGGAGATGAGTCACAAATGACAGTATCCCAGAGTGCATCGTATAATTCAATCTGATTATTGAAGTTAATTTTAGACTTATTCCGCCGAAACAAAAGAGAAAATGAATCCAGCATTTGAACGGTCCTGAGCATCTTGGCCGTCACTCGATCTATTTTCTTTCCAAGACCATTCTCCAGTTTATTGAGAGCTATTGTCACCTCCTCTTCAGCTAGTTCTCCAATTTCAATAACCGTAGATTTATCTTTAAGGCTATTCAGGACTGAATCATATTCAAGATCATATTTACGGCACGAAACAACGGCTCTGACATTCGGCCAATTATTCAATGAAGACAATACAGCCATCATCATATTCAGATGCGTTCTATCATTCGTAAGGGATTGAGACAGCGCATCAATCTGGTCAACAATCAAAATCACCTTATCTGCTT